>Ga0308169_10005198_pt1 | contig 11948 bp, 11 predicted proteins | sample PhyBR1_2_FD_202139 | JGI IMG/M metagenome (GOLD analysis project Ga0308169, IMG submission 202139) | Phyllosphere microbial communities from UC Gill Tract Community Farm, Albany, California, United States - DLSLSB.R1 | ecosystem: Host-associated > Plants > Phyllosphere > Unclassified | place... | reverse complement strand
TCATGGACAACATCAACGGGACCACGCTTCCTCGGGCCGCCGCCATCCCGCCTCGGCTCGGCCTTCCTCGCCGCTCGTCCTTCGACCCGCTCTCGTCCAAGAGCTCCCTGTCGCTCGGGTCGTTGCCGCCGCCCGCGTTCGGCAACCTCCCGACCGGCCTGCGCAGCGTGCCCGCCATCGAGAGCAGCCGCCGCCTCGGCTCCGTCTTCCGCGACGTCGTCGGCGCGACGACGCCGAACGGCGACGGGCAGCGCACACCCGGCGGCAGCCTCGTCATCGGCGCCGAGGTGTTCGGGTTCGGCAAGTTCGCGCCCAAGGAGCCGACGCGGCGGCAGCACGCTACGGCGGCGAGCGTCGACGGCCTCGACGACTCGAGGGTCGCGAGCGACTGGCCGGCCGAGTTCACCAAGTCGACGACCTCGAGCGACGACGCGCGCGTGCGCGACTCGACCGGCGCGACGACTGCAAAGAGCCTGGCACGGCTGAGCGGGGTGCGTTCCGTTCCTCCTCTTCGTCCTCCTCTTCCCCTCGCCCTTCTCTCAACGAGGAGAAGCAGTCTGCGCCGGGCCCTTGTGACCTCGCGCGAGCGAGGTGCCCTGCTGCGGATTGACATCGAGCGTGAACGCGAAGCTTTCGGCCGCAGCCCGCTGTCCTAGCGCAAGTCCGAGGACTTTCCGGGCGCTGACCGGACCGTCCGTCTCTCCCCCACCCTCCTCCCTCTTCGCCGCCTCTTGTTTGCTCGCTCGCAGGACTACGCACGACCGCACCTCATGTCGAGCAACGCCTCGGTCGACCTGCGCCCGTCGTCGCCTGCGACCCTCGGCGACGCGCTGCGTGCGCCGTCTCGCTCGAGCTACCTCGCCCCGACGTCGTCTCTCGCCCACTCGTCGAGCGACGACTCGCACGAACCGTCGCCGGCCAACTCGAGCTCGTCGCACGGCCGCCCTACATCGCTCAACCTCCACTCGACCGCCGGCACCTCGCCCGCGCCCGGCCTCGTCTCCGAGCCGTCGCCCTCGCCCGGCGCCAACCCGTACCTCTTCCCCTACCAGCCGCCCGACCCTTCGCCTCCTCCCCTCGGCAACCCCTACTTTTCGCACGGCGTCTCGCCGCCGCCGATGGGCGGAGGAGGGTACGCGGCCCCGCGGACGAGCCGGCTCGGCGGCGATCCGATGCTGAGCTTCGGCCAGGCCGCCGCGGCCAACGCCGCAGACGACGAGCTCACGCTCGGTATGCGCGGCATGGCGCTCAACGGCGGCGGCACGAGCGCGGCGGGCGCGAACGGCGGCGGCGGCATGGCCGCGCAGCACCCGCCCTTCTCGCCCGAGCCGTTCTCGCCGACCATGCCGACCGGTCTCGGCGGCGGCGCGAGCGACGGCCCTCCTCCGCGCCAGAACTCGCTGCCGTACGGCGCGGCACCGTACTACCTCCCGCCGGGCTCGCCGTACAACAACCACCAGGAGCTCTACGCCGCTCCGCCGCCGCCGCTCCCGCCCATGCCGACCTTCGGCGCGCCCGCCTACTACTCGAACGACGCCTCGGACGGTTCGGGCAGCCGTCGCGGCTCGCTCGCGCCCTGGGGCCTCCCGATGCCGCCGTTCGCGCTCCCGCCCGACTTCGCCCAGTCGCCCTCGGGCCCGGCGTCGCGCCAGGGCTCGTTCTCGTACGGCGCGCAGGGCGTCCCGGGCATGCCGCCGTACGCGCCGCCGCCGCCGCAGCAGGGCGCGAACGCCTACGGCTCGTCGCACCTCGACGCCGCTGCGGCTGCGGCCGCCGCCGCCGTCGCGAACGGCGCCGCCAACCCGTACGGCCCCGGCGGCCCTGCCGGCGCGCCGCCTCCCGGCCCGTACGGCGCCGGCCCGCAGCTCGGGCAGCAGCACCAGATCATCCTCGGGCGCGGCGTGCGCGGCATGGAGTACGTCGCGCCCGGGCCGGTGCCCCAGCACGGCTACGGCAACGGGTACGGGCCCGACATGCGCAGCCTGAGGAGCCCGCTGCTCGAGGACTTTAGGTCGAACCGCAACAGGAGCTGGGAGCTGTCGGTGCGTCCATCTCCCTCTTCCTCCTCTGCCGCCTTCCTTCCTGTGAGCGCCTCGTACTGACTCGTCGTCTCTCTCCCTCTCTCTCTCCCGCAGGATATCAAGGGCCACATCGTCGAGTTCAGCGGCGACCAGCTCGGCTCGCGCCACATCCAGACCAAGCTCGAGAACGCGACGGCCGACGAGAAGAACCTCGTCTTCCACGAGATCCTGCCCAACATGCTCCAGCTCTCGACCGACGTCTTCGCCAACTGTGCGTCCTCGTTTCCCTCTCTTACCGGCGGCGGCGGCGGCGATGAGTCCTGACGCGCTCGCACCTCCTCTCGCAGACGTGATCCAGAAGTTCTTCGAGCAGGGCTCGCAGGTGCAGAAGACGGCGCTCGCCAAAATCCTCGAGGGCCACGTCCTCCAGCTGTCGCTCCAGATGTACGGCTGCCGCGTCGTCCAAAAGGCGCTCGAGTACGTCCTCGTCGACCAGCAGATCCGCCTCGTGCGCGAGCTCGACGGGCAGGTCATCCGCTGCGCTCGCGACGCCCAGAGCAATCACGTCATCCAGGTGCGTCTCGATCTCGCACGCACTCGACATCTCGACGGCGTCGGTCGCTGACTCCCCGCCGCCGTGCCCGCAGCGTGCGCTCGAGCGCGTCCCGCCCGAGCACCTTCACTTCATCACGGACGCCGTCGTCGGCCAGGTCCACCTCCTCGCGACGCACCCGTACGGCTGCCGTGTCCTGCAGCGCATCTTCGAGAACTGCCCGCCGCAGCAGACCCGAGGCCTCCTCGACGAGCTTCACCAGTACACGCAGAACCTCATGCAGGACCAGTACGGCAACGTGAGTCGCTCTCTCCCCGCCTACATTCCTCGAGCTCGTTGTGCTCGAGCAAGACCTGACCCTGCTCTCTTCTGCCTGCCTGCAGTACGTCGTCCAGTGGGTGCTCGAGAAGGGCGACCCGGCCGACCGCTCGCTCGTCATCGCCAAGGTCTTCGGCCAGCTCCTGCCGCTCGCGCAGCAGAAATTTGCGTCCAACGTCGTCGAGAAGTGCATCGTGTACGGCGGCGAGGACGAGCGCGCGCGCCTGCTCGACGAGGTGCTCGCGCCGACGCCCGACGGCACGAGCGTCATCAAGGCCATGCTCGTTCACCCTTACGCCAACTACGTCATGCAGAGTGCGTCTCTCTCTCTCTCTCTTCTCTCGCTGCGTCGTCGTCGTCGGCACGAGCGCGACTGACCCTCTCGGTCGTTCCTGCGCGCAGAGTGCCTCGGCACGGCGAAGGGCAAGCAGCGCGATGCCCTGTTCGCCGAGACGACGGTCCAGCTCACCAACCTGCGCAAGTACTCGACCTCGCACTCGAAGCACCTCGTCACGATCGACAAGCTCCTCGCCGCCGAGCGCGAGCGCAAGGGCCTCGCGCCGCTCGGCTACCAGAACGGGCACGCGCACGCTCAGGCGCACGGCTACGGCCAGCCCCAGACGCAGGGCTACCACAACGGCGGCAGCGGCTACGGCACGCCGACGTCGCAGGGCGCACCTTACTAGACGGCTCGAGCGCCGCCCTCCCTTGTCCAAAGAGCAGTCCCTCCCCCTTTCCCTGTGGTCATTTCGCAACGCCTTTCTCCCTCTTCTCTCTCCCTCCTCGTCTCCTTCCTTGCGTCCATAGCTTCCTCTTGGCCTGCCGTGTACTCGCGGCGCGTCCTGGTCCTCTCCATCAAAACCCTCGCCCCGCGCGAGCTCCTCCCCCTTAGTCTCCTCCCTCGCCTCTCTCCTCGCTTGTTCGTAGCTCTCGCAATCGCAACCTCGCCCCTCTCTGACCCCTGCGAGTGCGAGAGAGCGAGCTCGAGAGGAAGCGCGTCCGGCGGTCGGCACTCGTCGGATTCCGATGCGGGGCACCGCCCCCTTCCTCATCTCCTCCTCCACCCTCGCCGCCGGCTCTCGCTCTCCACCAGCCATGGACAAGGCCGCGCTTCAAGCTCAGCAGGCTCCGCTCAAGCAGCAGTATAGCGACGACCCGGCGTCGGCTCTCGTCACGCTCTCGTCGATCTCGACGCTCGAGGAGGGCGACGGCGTCGCGTGCTCGCTCTCCGTCGGCAAGGCGCTCAAGAAGGCTGGGCTGCACGCTATGGCGGGTGGCACCGATGCTGAGCAGCTGTGCGTCCCTTCCCCCGCCATGCATCGGCTGAGGCGAGTTCACCTCGCCCTTCCCTCGACAGCTGCTCCGGCGACATGCTCCTCGAGTCGCTCGTCGCGTGCACCGGCGTGACGCTCAAAGCCGTCGCGACGTCGCTCGACATCCCGCTCAGAAAGGGCTCCATCACGGCCGAGGGCGACCTCGACTTCCGGTCCGTCCTCCTCCTCCTCTCAGGCTCGCCGAGCTCGTCCGGCAGCTGACGCACACGAGCTACAGCGGCACGCTCGGCGTCGACAAGTCGACACCAGTCGGCTTCCTCGCCATCAGGCTCAAGTTCGACCTCGACTGCCCCGACACGCCCAAGGACAAGGTGCGCTCGCCCGGTCCTCCTCCTCTCGCTCGTCGAGTTCAGCTCACAGGCCTCGCGCTGCGCAGATCGCTCTCCTCCTCAAGCTCACCGAGCGCTACTGCGTCGTTCTTCAGACTCTCAAGAACGCCATCCCGTGCGAGAGCGTTGTTGTGTAGCTCGAGGCTGAGGAGAAGGAAATGCAGCTCTTTTGTACAACGTCGCAGCGCCTCGCTCGCCTCAGAAGTGCTCCTTTGCCGGCCTGAGGTCCATCTCGAGCGTCCATGCGTCGGGCCCTTGCTCGTGCAGGTAGAGGTAACACCTTGCGATCGACTCGGGCGAGAGGCGCTGCTTCTCGTCGCGCATCCAGTTGGGCTCCTTGCCCGGGCGGTTACCAAAGTTCTTCTCGGTGCGCGTCGTGAGGATGGTGCCGTCGACTACCTGCGTGCGGGGAGGAGGTAGTCAGTGAGCGAGGTTGCCCGTGCGCGAGAAAGCCGCGGCGAGGGCAAAGAAGGAAGGGAGGAGCAGGGCGAACGAGAGAGGGACGTACGACGAACGCGACGTGCACGCCCTCGGGGCCGTACTCCCGAGCGATCGACTGCAGGCGAGGGAGAGAAGGGCGAGGAGAAGTCAGCGCGCTGCAGCAGGCTCGTGCGCAGTCGTCCCTCTCGAGAGCAGGAGGAAACGCACCTGGCTCAGTGCGCGTAGCCCATGCTTGCCCGCCGCGAACGCGCCGAACGCCTTGCTGCCCCTCCAGGCCGACGTCGCGCCCGTCATGATGAGCGAGCCGCCCTTCTCCTCCTCGCTGCCGGCGGCCGTGAAGGCTTTTACGGCGGCCTGCGAGAAAGCGGTCGCCGCGACGATGTTGGTCGTGACGGAGAGGTTGATGTCGTGCTCGGTGATGTCCATGAAGGGGATGTTGGACCTGCAGGGCGGCGAGCAGAGTCAGTTCTCGTCCTCGAGCGAGCTCGACTGCGTCTCCTCGGCGGCATCCTCGCCGCGCACGCCTCCCTGCTTACGGCCAGGTGGGAGAAAGGGCGCGACGCACCATTGCGCAGTGTTCCAGACGGCGCACTTGAGCCTGCCGTCGGGCCAAGTCTGTTGAACGCGCTCGAGGACGTCCTGCATCGACTTGTAGTCGTACGTCTCGACACCAAACACCTCGACGACGCCGCCGGCCTTCTTGATCTCGTCGCGCAAGTCGTCGACGTCCTTGCGCGGGCGGCTGATGAGGGCGATGCGGTAGCCGAGCTGCTGAGAGAAGAGGCGGGCGACGGCTGCGCCGGTGCCGGTGGCGTTGCCGAGCCCAGACACGGCGAGGATGAACTTGGCCGAGGGCGGCATGTCGTGATGCGGTGCAGAGGAGAAGAGGGCCACAGCACGGCGGTGGAGAGCGAGCCGGGCCGAAGTGGGGGGACGACGAAGCGAGGCGCGGATGAGAGGTGCGAGTAGCCGGGTTCTCGCTGGGCTGAGCGCGTGGCGCAGAGCTGGCGCAGGCGCTGGAGCGGTGCAGCGCACCCACGGCCGGAGCTGGGCTTCGGGCCTTGAGCGAGCCGCCGCCGCTCCGGCCGTCCTCATCTCGAGCGCGCCGCATGCTACGCTGAGCGCTCGTGCGACGGTCTGCGCAGGCTAGAAGCTGCAGTGCTCGCTGTGTGCCCCTGCTGCTCGCGCCCTGTCCCCTCACGCGGCGTGCCCGTCTCCGCGCACTCAACGGCCGGGCAGGCTTCTGCCAGTGCTCCTCGCTCCGCCTCTGCGCAGTCGGGCCGTCGAGGCAGAGCAGACGAGCAGTCAGAGCGGAGCATAGCACGGCGCTGAGCATCGTCAGCTTCTCCAGGAAGCAGAAGCAGCGCGCGAGACGACCGCCCGCCGTCCTCGCCATCGCCGCTCGACCGGCTCTCCGCGGCGTGCGTACGGACGGTTGCCGCTCGAGGCTCTGGCTCCGACGCCTCCTTTCGCGCTCGCCGGTCGCCGCGGAGGGCGTCGACCGCAGTCCTCCGCCATCCAGAGCTTCTTTCGTCGCTTGCGCCGCCGCTTCCTCTTCTGTTCCTCCCGCTTCGCTCGACGCTCGACGATGCCTCCGCACGGCAAGCGCGGTCAAAGCTTTCCACAGGTGCATCTCGAGCATCTCCTGGACCCATCGAGGAGCTCGCGCTGACCTTGCTCTCGTGCGCAGCGCTCTCCGCCGCCGGCTTTCGTCCCCGGCGAACGCACGGGCCTCGCTCGCGTTCTCGGCAGCAGCGTCGACAAGCCGCTTCCTCCACCACCGGACGAGCTCTCGCAGCGCTCTTCGATGTCTGCGCTCGCCGGTCCAGGCTCGCGGCGGCAGAAGAAGGATGAGAAAGCGGGCGAGCAGGTCCGTCCGCTTCCTTCTCCTCGGCGGCTTGCTCTCTTCGCTCACGCTCTCGACGACCTGCAGGACCCTCAGGCATCGATCAGCGCGTCGTACCAGTCCAAGCCGAGCGTGCGTCCACCTTCTTCTGCAACGAGCCCGAGCCGTCAACGACGACGAGCCTCTCCTGACCTCGAAGCCGCCCTGCAGCACCCGGCGAGCACGCCGCGCTACGTCTCGCTCCCGACGACGGGCCCGCACGCCATGGAGCTCACCGCCGTGCGGCACACCGGGCCCGTCAAGCGCCGCCCTCGCGCCGAGGTCGGCACGATCCCCATCGCGCTCGAGAGCGGCGAGGGCGACATACCCATCATGCTCGACCTCGCGCCCGAGGAGCTCGATCAGCACATGACGGGCCGGCGAGGGCGCAGGAGGCCGAGCGCCGTCGAGCGGCGGTGAGGGCGAGAAGGCGGAGACGAGGAAGGGAGCTCTCGAGGGGACCGTGCGCGGGCGCGAGACAACTACAGACGACGACTACTTGTATCTCTTCTTGCAACATGCTCTACACATTGCTCTATCGTGCGTCTAGATCTTGGCCGGCGCCGTCTCGTCGGCGGTCGGGTAGTCGGTGTAGCCTTTCGTCTGCGTCGGGCCGCGAAGGTAGAACGTCCCGCGGTCGTACGGCGTAAAGGGGATGCCGTCGCGCACACGGCGAGGGAGGTCGGGCGTAGAGATCCAGCTGCGACCATATGCAACGAGCGTGTTCTCCCTCGAGTCGGCGGCGGCGCGAGCCGACTCGGGGTCGAAGCCGCCGGCGACGATGAACGGGCGAGGAGCCCAGATATCTTGCTGCGGGCAGAGAGAGAGAGCGAGTCAGGGACGAGCTCGAACCACTGACGCAGAGAGGAGAGCGCAGGGAGAGAGAGCTCACGAGGAAGTCGAGCGTCTCGGCCTTGTCCTCGGGGACGTCGGCGTTGCCGGCGATGCGGCTCTCGACGGCGTGGATGTAGGCGAGGTCCGAGTGGCGCTCGCGGATCTGCTTGACGAGGTACCCGAACGTCTCGTGGATGTCGTTGAGGGGCTGCTTCATGCCCTGGAACGTCGAGTAGGGCGAGAGGCGGACGCCGACGCGCTCGGCGCCGACGGCGTCGGTGACGGCCTCGAGGATCTCGAGCGAGAAGCGCGCGCGGTTCTCGACCGAACCGCCGTACTCGTCGTTGCGCTGGTTCGAGTTGGTCTGGAGGAACTGGTCGGGGAGGTAGCCTGCGCGCGAGGAGGAAGGGGATCGTCAGCTCGCCGAGCCAGCGCAGAGGCGTCGAGAGAGCAAGGAAAGAGCCTGCCGTTGGCATTGTGCACCTCGACGCCGTCGCCTCCTGCCTGCTCGACGAACATCTTGGCCGCGCGAGCGTAGAAGCCGACGTACTCCTGCGAGACGAGGAAGAGGAAGAGCGGCGTCAGCTCGCCGTCCCGCAGCTCTTCTTCTCGCAGCCGCTTTAAGATGGATTAACGCACCTTGATCTCGTCCTTGGTGAGCGGTCGAGGCTTGGCGCCGCCCTCGAACGCGATGTCGCTCGCCGACTGCACGTCCTCGCCCGTCTCCTCGCGCAGGTTCTTGGGGTCAGCCGCCCTGCCGAGGGCCCACAGCTGCATGACGAGCTTGGAGCCCTTGGCGTGCACGGCCTCGACGACGCGCTTCCAGCCCTGGACCTGCTCGTCGTTCCAGATGCCGGGCACGTTGGCGTAGCCGGACGCCTTTGGGTCGATGAAGGTCGCCTCGGTGATGAGCATCGTGCCCGGGAACGAGCCGCGCTGGGCGTAGTACTCGGCGGCGACCTCGTGGTGGACGTGCTTGTCGTCGGCGCGGAAGCGGGTGAGGGGAGCGAGGACGTTGCGGTGCTCGAGCTGCATCGAGCCGACGCGGATGGGCTGGAACAGGGCGGTCTTGGTGGCGGTCATGGCGGTCGACGTGTGTGGTGGCAGCGACAGTGGCGGGTACTTGTGCTGGAAGAGCGAGAGAGGTGCAGGAGCAAGAGAGAGAGAGGGCGACGCATCATTCCGACCCGGTCGGTCGGGCAGCGGGGCCACCTTACTCAGCGCCGCTCTGCTGTCTCGGTCCGGCTGTCATTTACCGCAAGCTCGACGACCAGCTGCTCGCAATGACAGTAGAGCTTAGTAGCACCCAGCAGTGCTCAAGCGACAGAAACAGTCGGGGGAGGAGGAGGAGCGGAATCGCTTTGCCGCGCGCCCGGACCCCTCACGCTCGCAGCGATTCCTCTCTTCGACGACGACAAGAGCGCGCGCGAAGCAGTCTATTGCACCTCGGCATCTACTCCCACCATCTAGCGCCACTCTTCCTCTAGCTCGCCCGCTCGAGAGCCGGCCCCGAGCTCCGTCCGCGCAGGCTGACCCGCTTCCTCCTCCTCCTCGGCGACGCCTCCTCGGCTGCGTCGTCGCTCGACGCTGCAGGCGACTCGAGGCGTGCGGCCTGCGACGAGGTGCGCGAAAAGTCGCCGCTCGATGACTGCGAGGACCGGGCGGGCGAGCGGCGCGAGTCGACGAGGTGCTGCCGCTCGTCGTGAGCTCGAAGTGCTGCAGGGCTGCGAGAGGGCTGGCTGGGCTGTCGGGGGTCCTTGTCGTCCTCGAGGAGGCTGTGCGGGCGAGACGAAGAGGCGAGCGAGGGAGGGGGGTTGGGAAGGGACGCCCGTTGTCGGAGCTTGCTCTTGGCGAGGCGGGACTTGCGGCGGTGGAGCTTGAAGAAGGCTTTACTGCGCGCGCGAGACGAAGAGAGGTGCAAGGCGTTAGTGTTAGAACGTCGGGCTGCGCAGTTCGAGCTCTGAGAGGACGCACACGAGGTCGCTGACGGGTTTGACGACGAGCGCGATCGAGAGGATCGTCGCGAACGTGGTCGATTGCTCCTGCAGGCACTCCTTAGCATCAGCGAGAGCTCGAGAGGGAAGAGTAGGAGGGACGTGCGCACCTGCTCGGCGAGAAGAGACGAGCTCGGCTGAGCGGCGAGCTCGTACGAGGTCCAGAGGAGCGCGAGCCTGCGAGGGGGAGAGGGGGAGTCAGCGAGGGCCCTCGACGAGGTGAAACAGGGAAGGGAAAGGCAGGCGCACCAGAGCGAGAAGACGATGCTCGAGAAGACGGCGGGCACGGCGAGCTGCGACCAGAAGCCCGGCCCGCGCGAGTAGTCGAGGACGCGGCGGACGCTGCACAGACTTCGTCAGCTCCTGCCGTGCCGAGGAACTGCACATACCGAAAGGGAAATGAGGAAGGCGAGACTCACTGGAAGTGCAGGATGTGCGAGTAGAAGCTGCAGGACGAGGAAGAAGGTCAGCCGGCTTGTCCGCCGTGGACGAGGCGGGCAAGACGGGCACGTCGACGCACTTGAGCGCGCACACGGCAAAAATGACGACGGAGAAGCAGAGGAGGGCGATCGAGGCGGTCGTGAGGAGCTCGGTGGCGCTCGGGTCCGTGCACGACGTCTGGATCAGCTTGAACGAGCCGACGTCGCCGTGGACGAACACTGCGGGCAGGCCATCGTCAGTGCCGCTCGGGCTCAGGGAGAGGGTGAAGGAGAGGGGGACGCACAGAAGACGGCGAGCCACAGGAGGAAGAGCACGGCGTTGGCGACGATCATGCCCCACCGACGCCACGCTCCGTCCTTCGTCTTCTTCTCGATCTTGCGCAGCTGGTCCGGCGTGTAGTCCGAGCTCGGCGACGTTGATCGAGGCCTCGGTAGTCGCTCGGGCGGCTGGCGCTTCTTGAGGCGACGGCGGAGCGCGGCGGGAGGAGGAAGAGCTGCCGGGGAGAGCTGGAGAGGCGGAAGGGCGGTGAGGGTCGGGTCGGGCTCGTCGAACGGATGGTGGGCGACATGACGGCCGGGCTGACGATCAGGATGAGATTGTCGACTGATGGACGCGGCAGGAGAATCGAGGATGGGCGAGCTGCGCGACAGGAGGGACGAAGGCGTGGCGGGCAGCAGGTTGGGCGACTCGAGGGCGGCTTCTTCATCGAGGCGAGGTTCCTGCGGGCGCTAAGGCAGGAGTGAGCGAGGTGACCTCGATGCTGAACTCAATCAAGAGGGACGCACCGTCCTGCGTCCTCGCTCACGAGCTTCCACGCCCACCTCGGGATCCACCGCTCGCACGATGGGCGACGCCTCGGTGCTCGTCCCCTCGTAGTGCCGGAACGGGTCGGTCGAGCGAAGCGGGCGGCGTGACGAGCTATGGAAGAAGGGCGACCCGAGCGAGCGGTAAGGGCGAGCTTGGCGAGACGGCGGGTCGATCGGGTCGGCCGGTGCGCGTCGACGTCTGCGAGGAGAGGGCAAGCTGGTCAGCCCTCGCCTTCCTCGTCTACAGAACATGACCTTGTAGAAGGAGGAGAGGCTACGCACGTGAGGTCGGTGCGGAAGGCGAGCAAGCGCGTGCCCGTCTGGTGCGCCCCGCCGTAGAGGAAGTGCGCGGTCGTGACGGATGCGGCGGCGAGCGGCGAAAGGAAGCCCATCGAGCACACGAGGGCGTAGTAGGCGTGAACTGCGGGTGCGGGTGGGAGAGAGAGAGAGAGTCAGGTCTGCCCGCCTGCACGATCGAGAAGAGGAATGAGCGCGCACAGCGAGAAATGCCGTCTCCTGCGAGGCCGGCTTGTAGCACCGTGACGAGGTAGGCGAGTGCTTGCAGGCATGTCGTCATGAAGATGAACGGCGCTTCGGCGCCGTCGACGACGACGACGAGCGTAGCGAAGAAGACCGTGACTGCGGAGGAGGGAGGTCAGCTGCGGTTGGCGGCAGGTCGTCGCGAGGGGCGGGGAGAGTGAACGCACCGCTGAGACCGATACGAGTGCCGAGCGAGGCGAGCGTGTTGGGGCAGACGCCGCAGCAAGTCCCGCTGCGAGCGGAGGAGGGCAGGAGGAGGAGGAGGTCAGCTCGACTCGCAGACCTTGATCGAGGGGATCGAACGCACGCTTTGGCGACACACCAGATCTGTGCGGGTACGCAGAGTCAGCGCTGCACTTGCACGGGCTGCGAGAGGGGAAAGCGAGAGAGGAGACGGACCTGGGCATCCTGCAGCGAGCTCATAGACGGGCACACCTCCTGGAAGTGCTCGA
>Ga0308169_10005197_pt1 | contig 11952 bp, 12 predicted proteins | sample PhyBR1_2_FD_202139 | JGI IMG/M metagenome (GOLD analysis project Ga0308169, IMG submission 202139) | Phyllosphere microbial communities from UC Gill Tract Community Farm, Albany, California, United States - DLSLSB.R1 | ecosystem: Host-associated > Plants > Phyllosphere > Unclassified | place... | reverse complement strand
GCGGAGATCATGCGCAACCCGCAGGAGCACTACACGAAGGTGCTGATGGCGGCGTCCCCTGTACCCGATCCCGACGAGCAGGCGCGACGCCGCGAGGCGTGGCAGGCGCTCAAGGCGAGCGCAGCCGTCGGGTGACCCCGGTGCTCAGTGAAGGGTCGCGTCGATCAGCGGTGAGAGGGATTGCGCGGTCTCGCGGAACGCCTTGACCATGGGGTTGCGGGCATCCATGAGGCTGCACAGCACGATCATCGCGGGCTCGATGTCGACGATCGGGATGAAGGCCAACTCCTCCCGACGGTAGTGGTGCGACGCGGACTCGCCGGCGATGTTGACCCCGGCGCCGGCGGCGACGAGTTCGAGCAATCCCTCGACGCTGTCGGCCGTCGGTCCGCGCTGCGGGCGCGACCCGTCGGGACGGGGATCCACGAGCCACCAGTTCACGACCTCCGGCACGCCCTTCGCGACGGCGACGAAGCGCTCGTCGCCGGTCTCGAGGATCGAGATCGACTCGCGTCCTGCGAAACGGTGCCCGGCGGGGACGACCAGCACGCGCGGTTCGCGCCAGAGCGGCTCGACGCGGATGCGCGGCGGAAGCGGCAGTGGGCCGGGGGCGAACACGACGTCGACGTGTCCCCGCTCGAGATCGTCGCCCACATCGAAGAATCCCAGCCGTCGCATCTCGATGCGGGCCGTCGGGATCGCCTGCATCGTCGCCGAGATCGCGGCGGTGGTCAGCGTGCCGGCGCCGGCGGCGACCACGCCGACGCGGAGAAGAGGCGCTTCACGCTCACGGGCGATGCTGCGGCCCCAGTCCAGCAGCCGATCGTGGTCGTCCATCACACGCCGCGCCAGGGGCAGCAGGTCGCGCCCATAGGCGGTCAGCTCGACCTTGCGCGGGCTGCGGTCGAACAGCTTGACGCCGAGCTGCTGCTCCATCCGGCTGATCTGCTGGCTGAGCGACGGGGGCGTGATACTCAGTCGTTCTGCGGCCCGGCTGAAGTGCAGCTCCTCGGCGAGTGCGCAGAAGTACCGGATCACGTGGATCGGGATCTCCATGGCCTGATCTTAGCCTGAGGCTAATGCCGGGTAGGGATCTCGAACTTCCTCACGGCTTCCCGGATCGCGAGACTTGACCCGCGAGGAAGCCGGTCCCGGGTCGACCGTGACGGCTCCCATGCTTCACAAGGAGGTAAGCATGTCCCTATTCCCGACCGACGACGTCGACAAGGTCCCCTTCGCCGGGATCCTTCCCGCGGCGCCCCGTCCGTTCGTCCTCGGCAACGGAGAGGGCGAGAAATCGCTCGTCTTCGACCAGCTCTTCACGATCCTGCTGACCGGGGACGAGACGGAGGACCAGTACGGCGCCTTCACGATGCAGGGCCACAAGGGCGACCGGATCCCCGCGCACCTGCACAGGAGCGCGCACGAGATCTTCTACATCGTGGACGGCGAGATCTCGGTCTGGATGGACGACACCGCGGACTACCACTCCCGGACCACGCTCGTCACCGGCGACTTCGCCTACGTGCCGGCAGGCACCGTGCACGCCTTCCAGATCCACAACACGAGCAAGGTCTTCGGCGTGGGCACGGCCGGTTTCGAGCGCTTCTTCCACGCGATGGGGCAGAAGACCGATCTCACCGAGCCGCAGGGCGTCTACGTCCCGTCGTTCGAGGTCATGCGCGCGGCCGGCGAGAAGTACGACACCCTGTTCATCCCCGAGTTCCAGTTCCGCGACTGACGCCATGAGCTTCTGGCCCGGGATCGAGTACGCGCAGCCGGACGGCTTCCGCCCGCTGTCTCTCGACCTGCGCACTCCTGCCGTGCCCGGGGCTCCGGTCGTCGTGTTCCTGCACGGCGGCGGGTGGCTCCGCGGCACGCGCGAGGTGTTCACGCCGGGGATCTCCGACGCGCAGTCGTTCGACCGCATCGTGGCCGCCGGATTCGCGGTCGCCTCGTGCGACTACCGGCTGAGCGGCGAGGCGCGCTTCCCGGGCCAGCTGGACGATGTCGATGCCGCGATCGGCTGGCTGCGCGCGCACGACGCCGAGCACGGTGTGGACGCGTCGCGCATTGTGCTCTGGGGCGTCTCCGCCGGAGCCACCCTCGCTGCGCTGACCGCACTGTGCCGGCACGACATGCGCGGCGTCGTGGACTGGTTCGGCCCGAGCGACCTGTTCGCGATGGCGGAGCACGACGTGGGCGAGTCGGCGGAGGAGACCCGTGAGGCGCGCTGGCTCGGGGCGCCCGCCGCGCACGTTCCGGAACGGGCGCGCGCGGCCAGCCCGGTGTTCCAGGTGACGGCGCAGGCCCCGCCGTTCCACGTGTCGCACGGCACCGCCGATGCGCATGTGCCCTTCGCGCAGAGCGAGGCGCTCGTCGCGGCGCTGCGCACGGCCGGAGCCGACGTCGAGTTCCAGCCCGTCGACGGCGGCCGGCACTTCTGGCAGGGTGTGGACGACCTGGATCCGCTGTTCGATCGGGCCATCGCCTTCGTCGCCCGCGTCACCGCCCGCTGACCTGCTCAGCCACTCACCCCGACTCGCCCCGCCCGACTCGCCCCCCCCCACGCGCCCCGCCCCGCCCGACTCGCCCCCGAGGAGAAGCACATGTCCGACGCCAGGATGATCGCGCCCGCGCACCCCGCCGAGGCGGCGCCGCTGCTGCGGCGGGAGTTCGCGCTGGACACCGGCCACGGCGCCGTCGAGCGTGCCACGCTGCGCCTCAGCGCGCTCGGCCTGGTGGAGGCCTGGGTCAACGGCGTCCCCTCGTCGGACGAACTGCTCGCCCCGGGGTGGACCAGCTATGAGCACCGGGTGCGCCTGATCGAGCACGACGTCACGGAGTCCGTGGGGGAGCGCACCGTGATCGGGCTCCGGCTCGGCAACGGCTGGTACCGGGGCTACCTCGGTTTCACGGGGCGGCGCGCGGTCTACGGCGACGAGCGCGCGGGCTACGCCGAGCTCGAGGTGCGCTTCGCCGACGGGCATGTGCAGCGCGTGGTCAGCGACGAGTCGTGGCGCGCGAGCACCGGAGAAGTGCGCGCCGACGACCTCTACAACGGCGAGACGATCGATGCCCGGCTCCGCGACGACGCCTGGCTGCGATCAGATCACGACGACACGGACTGGGACGCGGTGACCGTCGTCGAGTTCGATCCCGCCCGGCTCGTCGCGCGCACCTCCCCGCCGGTCCGCCGGTTCGCGGAACTCGCCGTGCAGCGGCTCTGGACCTCGCCCTCGGGAAAGACCCTCGTGGACTTCGGGCAGAACCTCGTCGGCTTCGTGCGGGTGCGGGTGACCGGGCCGGCCGGATCCGAGATCGTGCTGCGACACGCGGAGGTCATCGAGGACGGCGAGCTCGGGGTCCGTCCGCTGCGCGCCGCCCAGGCCACCGACCGGTTCCTGCTCAGCGGCGGCGATGACGTCTTCGAGCCGACCCTGACGTTCCACGGCTTCCGCTACGTCGAGGTCGGCGGCTGTCCGGGCACGCTCGACCCGCGCGCGCTCACCGCGGTCGTCGTCGCCTCGGACGTCGAGCCGATCGGATCCTTTGCGTGCTCCGATCCGGATCTTGTCCAACTGCACCAGAACGTCGAGTGGGGGATGCGCGGCAACTTCCTCAGCGTGCCGACCGACTGCCCGCAGCGTGACGAGCGCCTCGGCTGGACCGGCGACCTCGCCGTGTTCGCCCCCACGGCCGCGTTCCTGGGCGACGTCGAATCGTTCCTCGCCGACTGGCTGGTCGACGTCGAGCTCGAGCGCCGCGACACCGCGCAGCAGACGGTTCCGGTCGTGGTGCCGAACGTCATGAAGTATCTCGACACCGGCTTCCCCGAGCCCGGCGCGACGGCGATCTGGGGCGACGCCGCCGTCTGGGTGCCGTGGGCGCTGTGGCAGGCGTACGGTCACGAGCAGACCCTGCGCGACGCCTACCCGCTGATGGCCGCGCACACACGATCCGTCGCCGCGGTCCTGTCCCCGTCGGGGCTGTGGGACACCGGGTTCCAGTTCGGCGACTGGCTGGATCCGGACGCGCCCGCCGACGATCCGGGGAAGGCGAAGACGCCCGCAGAGGTCGTGGCGACGGCCAGCGCGTTCCGCACCGCGGACATCATGGCCGAGGTCGCCCGGGTGCTCGGTGCGCGGGAGGACGAGAGCGAGTTCGCCGCGCTCCGGGACCGCATCGGCGCCGCATTCCGAGAGCACTACGTCGACGACGGTGTCGTGCGCAGCGACAGCCAGACCGCCTACGCCCTCGCGATCGCGTTCGGGCTGCTCGACGACGACGAGCGCCAGGCGGCCGGGGATCGGCTCGCCGAGCTCGTGCGTGCGGCGGGCCACGGCATCCGCACCGGTTTCGCCGGCACCCCGTTCCTCCTCGACGCACTGACCGTGACCGGCCATCTCGACGACGCCTACGCCGTGGTGCTCCGGCGCGAGGCGCCGTCCTGGTTGTACGCCGTCTCGATGGGGGCCACGACCATCTGGGAGCGCTGGGACTCGATGCTCCCGGACGGATCCATCAATCCGGGTGAGATGACGAGCTTCAACCACTACGCCTTCGGCGCCGTGGCCGACTGGCTGCACCGCACGGTCGGCGGCCTGGCCCCGCTCGACGCCGGCTACCGCCGCTTCCTGGTCGCCCCACGGCCGGGTGGCGGAATCACCTGGGCGGAGACCTCGCTGCGCACCCCGCACGGTACGGCGGCGGTGCGCTGGGAGCTCGACGGCGATGACCTGGGGGTGCAGGTCACGGTGCCGGACGGGACCGAGGCGGTCCTCCGGCTGCCAGGGCGCGACGACGAGATGCTCGCGCCCGGTGTCCACAAGCGAGACGGGGTCCGCGTTTCAGGCGGCTCCGAAGCACGGGAAGAAGGAGCACGGCGATGACGCAGATCCATGATGTCGCACTCACCGGCGGCGGCCACGGCTTCCGGGTGCGGGTGTATCCGGCCGCGGATCCGAACGGAGCCCTGCTGGTCTGGCTGCACGGCGGAGCGTTCATGTTCGGCACGCTGGAGATGCCGGAGGCCGATCAGGTGGGACGGCGGCTCAGCGCCGCCGGGACGACCGTGGTCTCCGTCGACTACACGCTCGCGCCGCTGGACGCGCTCGACGCGCTCGCCCCGCCGGCCGAAGACGCCGGGTTCCCTTCTCCGGAGCAGCTGCGCGCGGAGGCGGAGGCCGCAGGCCCGCGCGCTCGCTTCCCCGTCGCCTCGCTGCAGATCGTGGCCGCGTTCGACTGGGCGGTGGCCAACGCCGAGCGCTTCGGAGCTCTGCCGTCCCTCGTGTCGCTGGGCGGCGCGAGCGCGGGCGCGAACCTCTCGGCGGGGGCGGCCCTGCGGCTGCGCGACCGAGGCACGACTCTGCCCGCCCACCTCGTGCTCGTCTATCCCTCGCTGCACGACGGGATCCTGCCGCCGAACGCCGAACTGGCGGAGCTGCTGGACGACCTGTCGGCCGACCATCGGATCTTCACTCCGGAGAGCCGGGACGCGATCAACCGCAACTATCTGCCCGACGGCGTGGATCCCGACGGCTACGCGTTCCCCGGCGGCCACGATCCGGCGGGCCTTCCGCCGGTGCTGGTCGTGAACGCGGAGCTCGACAGCCTGCGCGCCTCGGGGGAGGCGTTCGCCGCCGAACTCGCGATGGCGAGCGTCGACGTGCACGTGGTGCGGATGCGCAGCGCCATGCACGGATTCCTGAACGAGATCGGCGATCCGGCCGCCGAGCGCACGCTGGCGCTGATCGCGGGGACCGTCTCATCGGGCGCCGTCCATCCGACGGTGCAGCCATGAGCGGGCCGGTGCGCAGCCGGATCCTGATCGACAACGACTTCAGCGGAGACCCGGACGGCCTCTTCCAACTCGCGCATCACGTGCTCTGCCGATCCGTGGAGATCATGCAGGTGATCTCGACGCGGGTGCCCGACCACATGCTGGCGCCCGGGCAGGACATCGTCGCGGAGGGCGTGGCGGCCGCCGACGAGGTGCTGAGGCTCGCGGGCAGTCCGCTTCGCACGCTGGCGGGATCCAGGGACGCGATCGCGGTCGACGCCCAGGGGTCGCCGATCGCGGTCCCTTCCCCCGCCACCGAGGCGATCATCCGCGAGGCGATGCGTGACGACACGGACACACCGCTGTACTACGCAGCGGGAGCGGGCCTCACCGAGCTCGCCGCGGCGCTGCTGCGCGAACCCCGCATCGCCGAGCGCCTGACGCTGGTGTGGATCGGCGGGAACGGCTACGACGCTCTCGCGGAGGGACTCGAGTTCAACGCCAGCGCCGATCTCGTGGCCGCGCAGATCGTTTTCGCATCGCAGATCCCGATCTGGCAGGTGCCGGAGACCGCCTACAGCCAATGCCTGGTGTCCTGGGCGGAACTCGACCAGGACATCGCCCCATCAGGGCCGCTGGGCTCATACCTGGTCGACCGCTGGCGCACGTTCACCGGCCACATCGAGGAGCTGTTCGGCGCAGGCCTCGGCGAATGCGCGGTCCTGGGCGACAGCCCGCTCGTGCTGCTGACGGCGCTGCAGGGGACGTTCCGCGCCGAGCCGTCCTCCTCGCCGTCACGGTCGCTGCCGCGGAGAAGACCCGAAGCCGACGGCTCCTACGGCGAGGCGCTCGTCGGCCCGCCGCCGGTGCGCGTCTTCGCGGGGATCGACATGCGGCTCATGTACGCGGACCTCGTCGCGAAGCTGGCCGCGCATGCGCAGCGCGCAGCCGGCGCCTAGGTCAGGTCTCCCGCAGCAACCGGGAGATGTCCTCGGCGGTAACGCGCAGTCGCGCCAGCAGCGGACCGCGCAGCGCCTCGACGTCGTGACGGCTCGACGCCACCGCGATGTTGATCGCGGCGGCCGGCCGCGTGTCGCGGCCGAAGACGGGGACCGACACGGATCGAAGGCCTGCCGCCACCTCCTGGTCCTGCAGGGAGTATCCCTGCGCACGGATCGCGGCGAGTCGCTCGCGCAGCTCGTCGAGGGAGCGGGCGGCGTTTGGTCCGGCGTGAGCGCCGAAGTCGTGGTTCGAGAGGGTCGCCGCGAGCTCGTCGTCCGGCAGATATGCGAGCAGCAGCTTGCCCATCGAGGTGTAGGCGGCGGGCAGGGTCGATCCCACCTGGATGTTCGCGGTGACCAGGTCGGAGTTGCGCAGGCGCGCGATGTAGAGCACCTGGTCGCCGATCAGCACGCCGAGGTTCACGGTCTCGCCGATCTCCTCGGCGAGACGGCGCAAGGGCTGCTCGCTGAGTTGTGCGAGGCTCGATCCGCGCAGGGCGGCCGATCCCAGCAACAGCACGGCGACCCCGGGACGGATCGCACCGTCGGGCAGCCTCTCCAGATAGCCGCCTTCTTCGAGGGTCGCGACGACTCGGAAGGCCGTGGCCATCGGGATCCCGGTGCGGTCGCAGATCTCGCGCAGCTTGAGCGAGGTGATGTTCTCATCGAAGAGGCGAAGCACGTCCAGCCCCTTCGCGAGGGCTTCGATGCGGTAGCGTCCGCTTGCCTTGACCGGCTCGCTGGCGTCATCGGCTTTCATAGAGTGAGAACCTATCATCGGCGGCGCTCCTGCCCTCGCCTTTCAGCCGACGCGGAACCTTCAGACACGGAACACCCGGAGCTGGAGGGCGAGCGTGGAGTAGTAGCCGATGAGGGCGGTCAGCTCGAAGACACCGTCGATGCCGAGCATCCCCGACGCCGTCTCCCACTCTGCATCCGTGAGGTCGCCGTCGAGCAGGGCGAGCGCCGTTCGCCCGACCACGCGCTCGTGCTCGGTGAAGACCGAGACGTCTTCGGCCGCGATCGCCAGAAGCTCCTCGTCTGCGAAGCCCATCGCGCGGGCGACGGCCTCGTGCGCCTCCTTCTCGAAAGCGCTCGACCATCGAGCCGCCACGAGCAGGATCGCGAGCTCGCGTGCACGGTCGCCCAGTCCGGTGCGGTAGCGGATCGCGGCACCGAGCTCCTGTTGCGCCGTGCCGACCGCGGGGGAGCGCAGCATCGCATCGAACGGGCCGCGCAGCGACCCATCAGCCGCCGTCAGCGCGAAGTGCTGCGGACCCTGGGCGCGCGGTCCGCCCGTGATCGCCGCGAACAGCGTCGCCTGCGGCGGGGTGAGTTCGTCGGGCCGGAGGGGGCGCACGCGTGGTCTCATGCCGCCATTCAACCAGTAAAAGCAACTTTCATACAGCGATTGACACGGGTTTCATTCTCGAATACGTTCGTAGAGCGAAACAAGCTTTTGTACAGCGAAACGACGAGGGAGACGTGGATGACGATCGAGGCCCCCACCACGGCCGCGGACTGGCTCGGACTGGCCGGGTCTCGCGTGCTCGTCGCGGGTGCGGGCGGGATCGGCGGTGCCTGCGCGATCGCGTACGCCGCAGCAGGCGCAACCGTCGCCGTCGTGGATCGGGATGAGCGCACTCTCGACACGCTCGGGGCAGAGCTGGCCGGCATCGGCGCCCGCCACGACCTCATCCAGGCCGACCTCACGGAGCACGGCGTCGGTGCACGGGTCGTGGCCGAGGCCGTCGCGCGGCTGGGCGGCCTGGACGTGCTCCTGCACGCGGTCGGCATCAACGACCGGCGCCCGATCCTGGAGTTCACCGAGGACGAGTGGGAGCGGATCCTGCAGGTCAACCTCGGCTCCGTCTTCGGGCTCGCCCAGGCGGCCGGACGGCACATGGTCGCGCAGGGCTTCGGGCGGATCCTCGCCCTCTCCAGCGTCTCGGGCCTGCTCGCCCACCACTCGCACGGTCCGTACGCGGCCTCGAAGGGCGGCATCAACCAGCTGCTGCGGGTCATGGCCAGGGAGTGGGCGGCGTCCGGCGTCACCGTCAACGCGCTCGCCCCCGGCTACATCGAGACGCCGCTCACTGCCGTCGAACTCGCCAAACCCGGCAAACGGGCCGATCTGGAGAGCCTGGTGCCGGCAGGCCGACTCGGCACGCCCGAGGAGCTCACCGGCCCCGCCCTCTTCCTGTCGTCGAAGCACGCCGCGTTCATCACCGGCCATGTGCTGTACATCGACGGCGGACGCACCCTCGTCTGAGAAAGGACACCACCATGACCCAGATCTACCCCCGCTTCGCGGGAAAGACCGTGCTCGTCACCGGAGCCGGCACCGGCTTCGGCGCCGAGATCGCGGTGCGCGCTGCACAGGAGGGCGCCAAAGTCGCCGTGCACTATCGCTCCTCGAAGGCGGGCGCCGAGCAGACGCTGGCGCGGATCCGCGAGGCCGGCAGCGACGGCATCCTGGTGCAGGCCGACATCGGCTCCTGGGCCGAGATCACGCGGATGGCCGATGAGGTGTTCGCCGCGTTCGGGACGCTCGACGTGCTCGTGAACAACGTCGGCGACGTCTCCAGCGAGCAGATGGGCTGGGATCAGTTGACGCAGGAGGCGCTCGACGCGGTGATCGACATCGACGTCAAGGGCACGCTGCTGATGACGCACGAGTTCGGCGAGCGGATGCTGAAGCAGGGACACGGCAGCATCGTGCAGGTCGGCTCGACCGTGATCGTGCGCGGATCCGCCCGGGCACCCCAGTACGCTGCCGCGAAGTACGCGATCCTCGGCATCACCAAGTCCTACGCGAAGGCGTTCGCGCCGGCCGTGCGCGTCAACACCTTCGCGCCGGGGTTCATGGAGACCGAGCGTCTGCTGAACCGCGAGGACTGGAAGAGCGGCCGCCGTGAGGTGCTGCTCTCGCAGACCCCGATGGGGGTCATCCCGCCGCCCGAGTTCGTGGCCGGCGCCTGTCTGTGGCTGGCGACCGACGAGGCCGCGCACCTCACCGGCGGGTACATGCTCGCCGACGGCGGGTTCAACATGGTCGGCGCATAGGCGTCGCCCCCTTCGACTACACCCACCCTTGAGGAGAATCCCATGAAGCTCATCACCTTCGACGGCGGCCGCGTCGGCCGGCTGGAACTCGAGGAGGGCGTCGTCATCGAACTCGACGTCCCCTCCACCCGCGAGTGGTTCGAACGCGGCGGCGACGTCCGTGAGACCGGCGAGCGGCTCGCCTACTCCGACGTGAAGCTGGAGGCGCCGATCCGTCCCAAGAAGTTCTTCCACACGGCCGGCAACTTCGCCGACCACCACAACGAGCTGACGGCCGTCGACTGGTCGCACCCGGTGCACAAGGGGATCGTGTTCTTCCAGAACGTCGACGCGATCATCGGCCCGGACGACGACATCGTCTACCCCGAGGGCTTGACGAAGGAGCTCGACTACGAACTCGAGCTCGCGATCATCATCGGCAAGTCGGGCAAGTTCTTCGGACCCGACGAGGCCGACGACTACATCGCCGGCTTCACCGTGTTCAACGACATCACCGCGCGCGACATCCAGCGCAAGGAGATGGAGTCGGGCGTGTTCTCGTTCAGCAAGGGCATCGACACGTTCTGCCCGATCGGCCCGTGGATCGTCACCCGCGATGAGGTGCCCGACATGCACGAGCTGCCGATGCAGCTGCGCGTCAACGGCGAGGTGCGCCAGCAGGGCAACACGAACCAGACGCGGATCCGGTTCCCGCACCTGGTCGCCTACCACTCGCCGCAGATCTACAGCGCCGGCGACATCATCACGACCGGCACGATCTCGGGCGTCGCGGCCGTGCAGCCCAATCCGTTCGACTTCTATCTCCAGCCCGGCGACCGGATCGAGGCCGAGATCACGGGCATCGGCACGCTGCGCAACACCGTCATCGGCTGGGAGGACCGCTACGGCGAGCCCGCGCCTCAGCGGGTCGACTGGTGAGGATCGCGAACCTCGCCGGCCGCGCCGTCCTCGTCCGGTCGACGGGCTCAGGCCCTTCGACGGGCTCAGGGGCCCAGACCGCGATCGACATCGCGTCGGCATCCGAGGGCGGCTTCGGCCCCGATCCGCAGTCGCTGTTCGATGACTGGGACGCGTTCGCCGCTTGGGCGTCGTCGATCGATACGGCGGACGCCATCGCGGCGACGGAGCTCGACGAGGCGGCTCTCGGCGCCCCGGTTCCGCGCCCGCGTCAGGTCTTCGCGATCGGGCTGAACTACGCCGAGCACGCGGCCGAGGCGGGCTATCCGCCGGATTCGATGCCCGTGACGTTCACGAAGTTCCCGTCCTGCATCGTGGGGCAGGACGCGGCCGTCGAGCTGCCCGAGGGACACGTGGACTGGGAGGTCGAGCTCGTCGTCGTGATCGGCCGCGAGACCCACCGGGTGGATCGCGAGAGCGCCTGGGACCACGTTGCGGGCCTCATGATCGGGCAGGACCTGTCGGAGCGGATCACCCAGCTGCAGGGCTCGGCTCCGCAGTTCAGCCTCGGCAAGTCGTTCCCCGGCTTCGGGCCAACCGGCCCGTGGCTGGTCACGCCGGACGAGCTCGCGGATCGCGACGACCTCGCGATCTCGTGCAGCCTCTCGGGCGAGCAGATGCAGTCATCGCGCACCGCGATGATGCTCTACGACGTGCCCGAGCTGCTGATGCGCATCTCGGCCGTGTGCCCGCTGCTGCCCGGCGACCTCATCTTCTCCGGCACGCCGTCGGGGATCGGCAACCGCCGTACGCCGCAGCGGTTCATCGGCCAGGACGACGTCCTCGTCAGCGAGATCGAGGGCCTCGGCACGCTCACGACCCGGTTCACGGTGTCGGACTGCTGATCCAGGGTCTCTGGCCGGTCATAAACCAGAGCGATGAACCGCATGCGAAATCGGCTCTTCCCGAACCCTGGCGGCGGAGCAGACAGTGAATGCAGCCGGATCCCGCGATCGATGTCGATCTGCCGGCCATCGGCCGTGACTCAAGGGCAAAGGAGCCGTTTTCATGACCACACCATCCTCCGCATCTGTCCCCACCGATATCGACGCCTCCCCGCAGGAATGGCAGAACCCCCGCCGCGGGTTCCTGTTCTTCCTGGGCTTGGCAGCGATCGGCACCGGCATGGGACAGCTCGTGCCGGCG
>Ga0308169_10005196_pt1 | contig 11952 bp, 9 predicted proteins | sample PhyBR1_2_FD_202139 | JGI IMG/M metagenome (GOLD analysis project Ga0308169, IMG submission 202139) | Phyllosphere microbial communities from UC Gill Tract Community Farm, Albany, California, United States - DLSLSB.R1 | ecosystem: Host-associated > Plants > Phyllosphere > Unclassified | place... | reverse complement strand
TGATCGAGCCGGTGCGCGAGATGCTCGACGCCGGCTTCCAGTCCGACCTGGACGACCAGGACGAACGCTGGGTCAAGGCCCTGCGCGAAGACCTGCTGGACGTCGACGTACCGCTGAGCGCCACCGTGGCCCGTCGCCAGTTGCGTTTGCGCGACATTTTGCACATGCAGCCGGGGGACATCATCCCCGTCGAATTGCCGGAAGAAATGATCATGCGCGCCAACGGCGTGCCGTCGTTCAAGGTCAAGCTCGGTTCCCACAAGGGCAACCTGGCGTTGCAAGTGGTTGAGCCGATCAACCGTCGCTGACTCAACCCGATGATGCATACCCTATTTATGAATGTTTGCTCCGCCGAGGACATGTAATGGCTACCGAACACGAAAACACTTCCGCCGAAGACCAGGCCCTGGCTGACGAATGGGCTGCTGCCCTGGAAGAAACCGGCGATGTTGGCCAGGACGATATCGATGCGCTGCTGGCGGCTGACGCGGCCACCGCACCGGCTGGCAACCGCCTGCCCATGGAAGAATTCGGCAGCGTGCCGAAAAACAACGACCCGGTGACGCTCGACGGCCCGAACCTGGACGTGATCCTCGATATCCCGGTGTCGATTTCCATGGAAGTGGGCAGCACCGAGATCAACATCCGCAACCTGCTGCAACTCAACCAGGGCTCGGTGATCGAACTCGACCGCCTGGCTGGTGAGCCGCTGGACGTGCTGGTCAACGGCACCTTGATCGCCCACGGCGAAGTGGTCGTGGTCAACGAGAAGTTCGGCATCCGCCTGACGGACGTGATCAGCCCGAGCGAACGCATCAAGAAGTTGCGCTGACATGAAGTATTGGATGGCGGGACTGTTTCTGGCGCTGCCATTGAGCGCCCTCGCGGCTGAGCCGGTCGCGCAGGCGACTGCCGCAGCAGCACCGGTGGTGAGCAGCGGCATCGGTGGGCAATTGACCCAACTGGTGCTCGGCCTGTTGCTGGTGGTGGGTCTTATTTTTGTGTTGGCCTGGCTGATGCGCCGCGTGCAGCGCGTCGGCCCGGGCAACGGCCAGGTGATCGAGATGATCGGTTCCCGTGCCCTCGGTCCGCGTGATCGGCTGGTGCTGGTGCAAGTGGGTGAGGAACAGATTCTGTTGGGCATCACTCCAGGGCGCATCACCCCGCTGCATGTGCTCAAGACCCCGGTGAACGTGGACCAGAGCCAGTCCGCCACGCCAGAATTCGCCCAGCGCCTGATGGAGTTGCTGGGCAAGGATCAGAAGGATAAGAAGTAATGCGCGTTTTATTGACGCTCATGCTGTTGCTGGCGGCGCCACTGGCGTTCGGCGCCGACCCGCTGTCGATCCCGGCCATTACGCTGGGCACCAACGCGGCGGGCGCACAGGAGTATTCGGTCAGCCTGCAGATCCTGCTGATCATGACCGCGCTGAGTTTTATCCCGGCGTTCGTGATGCTGATGACCAGCTTCACGCGGATCATCATCGTGTTCTCGATCCTGCGCCAGGCCCTGGGGCTGCAGCAGACCCCGTCGAACCAGATCCTTACCGGCATGGCGTTGTTCTTGACGCTGTTCATCATGGCGCCCGTATTCGACAAGGTTAACCAGCAAGCCCTGCAACCCTACCTGGCAGAGAAAATGACGGCCCAGGACGCGATCGACAAGGCCCAGGGCCCGATCAAGGATTTCATGCTGTCGCAGACTCGCTCCAGCGACCTTGAGCTGTTCATGCGCCTGTCCAAGCGGACCGACATCGCCACCCCGGACCAGGCGCCCCTGACCATCCTGGTGCCGGCGTTCGTCACGTCGGAGTTGAAGACCGCGTTCCAGATCGGCTTCATGATCTTCATTCCGTTCCTGATCATCGACCTGGTGGTGGCGAGCGTGCTGATGGCCATGGGTATGATGATGCTGTCGCCGCTGATCATCTCGTTGCCGTTCAAGATCATGCTGTTTGTGCTGGTGGACGGCTGGGCGCTGATTATCGGCACCCTGGCCGGCAGTTTCGGCGGGGTATAGCGCGATGACGCCAGAAGTTGCTGTCGACCTGTTTCGTGAAGCGCTGTGGCTGACCACCGTGATGGTCGCCGTGCTGGTGGTGCCGAGCCTGTTGGTGGGCCTGCTGGTGGCGATGTTCCAGGCTGCGACGCAGATCAACGAACAAACCTTGAGCTTCCTGCCACGCCTGTTGGTGATGCTGGTCACCCTGATCGTGGCCGGCCCGTGGCTGGTGCAGACCTTCATGGAATACATCCTGCAGTTGTACGGCAGTATTCCGCAGTTGATCGGCTGACCCGATGCAGTCCTTGCTGGCGTTGACCGACACCCAGATCAGCACCTGGGTGGCGTCCTTCATCTTGCCGCTGTTTCGCGTGACGGCGATGTTGATGGCCATGCCGGTGTTCGGCACCACCCTCGTACCACGACGCGTGCGCCTGTACTTCGCGGTGGCGATCACGGTCGTGATCGTGCCCGGGCTGCCGCCGATGCCGCCGGTCAACGCCATCGATCTCAGCGCATTGCTGCTGATTGCCGAGCAGATCCTGATCGGCGCGTTGATGGGGTTTTCCCTCACGCTGTTTTTCCAGGCGTTTGTGATCGCCGGGCAAATCATCTCGATCCAGATGGGCATGGGCTTCGCATCCATGGTCGACCCCACCAACGGCGTGTCGGCGGCGGTGATCGGGCAATTCCTGACCATGCTGGTGACCTTGCTGTTCCTGGCCATGAACGGCCATCTGGTGGCCTTTGAAGTGATGACCGAAAGCTTTACCACCTTGCCGGTGGGGTCGGGGCTGGTGGTCAATCACTTCTGGGAGGTCGTGGGGCGTCTCGGTTGGGTGTTGGGGGCCTCACTGTTGCTGGTATTGCCGGCGATCACGGCGTTGCTGGTGGTCAACATCGCGTTTGGGGTGATGACCCGTGCGGCGCCGCAACTGAATATTTTCTCGATTGGTTTCCCGTTGACCCTGGTGTTGGGCATGGGGATTTTCTGGATCGGCCTGGCCGACATTCTCAATCAGTATCAACCGCTGGCGACCGACGCCCTGCAGTTCCTACGTGATCTGGCACGGGCGCGCTGAGCCATGGCCGAGAGCGAGAGTGGTCAGGACAAGACAGAAGACCCCACGGAGAAACGCAAAAAGGACTCCAGGGAAAAGGGCGAAATTGCGCGCTCCAAGGAGCTCAACACCGTTGCCACCATGATGGCGGGCGCCGGTGCCTTGCTGATCTACGGTGGCGGCCTGGCGCTGGACTTGATGGAATTGATGAAGCACAACTTTGCCTTGCCCCGCGAAGTGCTGCTCAACCCCGACGCCATGGGCCAGTACCTGTTGCACTCGGGCAAGATCGCGATCCTGGCGGTGCAGCCGATCCTGATCACGTTGCTGCTGGCCGCGCTGATCGGCCCGGTCGCCCTGGGTGGCTGGCTGTTCGCCGCCAGTAGCATGGCCCCCAAGTTCAGCCGCATGAACCCCGCGGCCGGGCTCAAACGTATGTTTTCTGCCAAGGCCTTGGTGGAATTGCTCAAGGCATTGGCAAAATTCATCCTGATTCTGTTCGTGGCGCTGATGGTGTTGTCGTCCGACATCGACGACCTGCTGCGCATCGCCCACGAACCGCTCGAGTCGGCGATCATCCACAGCGTGCAGGTGGTGGGCTGGAGCGCCCTGTGGATGGCGGCCGGGCTGATCATCATTGCCGCGGTGGACGCGCCGATCCAACTGTGGGAAAGCCACAAGAAACTGCTGATGACCAAGCAGGAGGTGCGCGACGAGCACAAGGACCAAGAGGGTCGCCCCGAGGTCAAGCAGCGTATTCGCCAACTGCAGCGGGAAATGTCCCAGCGCAAGATGATGGCCTCGGTGCCCGACGCCGACGTGGTCATCACCAACCCGACCCACTATGCCGTCGCCCTCAAATACGACCCGGAGAAGGGCGGCGCGCCGATGTTGCTGGCCAAGGGCAGCGACTTTACCGCGTTGAAGATCCGCGAAATCGCGGTGGCCAATGACATCCTGCTGCTGGAGTCGCCGGAGTTGGCGCGGTCGATCTTCTACTCCACCGACCTCGACCAGGAAATCCCCGCCGGGCTGTACCTGGCCGTGGCCCAGGTGTTGGCGTACGTCTATCAGATTCGCCAATACCGCGCGGGCAAGGGCAAGCGGCCTGATCCGCTCAAGGATCTGCCAATTCCGCCGGATTTGCGTCGGGATTCTTGAAGAACTATGTGGGTGTAGGAGGGGCGAAAAACATTCTTACGTTAACTTTGGTAAGTTAGGCTTTAAGTTTTAGTAATTTTAAAGTGGTCGCTGACTATGTTTGTAGGAGACGAAGCAAGCCCATATGTTAAGTATGGGCTTGTCCCGAGCGTTATTAAATATTACTTAAGTCGGTTGCATGCACCACGCTGCAATATTTCCGGTGGGTATAATGGCGCAATGATCTGCTTGATTCTCGCGATGAAAAAAACGCCGCGCGTCATCATGGCATCCACTTGATGTCGTCTCGCAATACCAATAATGTTGTCTTGTTGGCAGTGGGTTGATGTAGGTGCGGATCATGTCCAGCCAGGCTGCCTGTGATACGATCGTTCCATTACTAAGAGATTGTCGCCACTGTACTGCTTTGTCAGCAGTTACGAAGTTGTCGTTGGTGATAAGATTGAAAACATTTCTTACAGTAACAGGATAACTGACTGTATTGTTTTTATCGTCCTTTATCGAAATCGTAGCTGTACCATTTTTATTGCCAGTGACTTTTCCCGAAAGCGGATCTACATTAGCCACGGCTTGATTGTTGGATGTATAGGTATAATTCGGATGCCCTCCCTTGGCCTGCCTTACGGCTGTGTTGCCAATTGAATCCGCTCCCGATCTCGGCCAGTTCACCCGCACGGAAATACCGTCAAGAGTCAGGAGTGAGTTGTCCACGCTTAGTTTGGAAACAATGTTGTATTCGGTGATAGGAAAGTTGATTGCATTAGTTTCGTTGCCGCCGTCGAACGCGACCGCACACCTCAGTGAAATCTTGCTTCCGTTCGCCAGTTGATCTAACCAGGTCCGTGATACCGCTTTGTTTTTTATTCCGGCGCTTACTTCCGACGCTAACACCAGATAGCCGTCAAGCACCTTGTGTGGTGCCACCCCGGCGCGCTCAACGGTCAGCCAAACCCGCTGGTTAGCTCGCATCAGGGGCCATGGAATGACTCCCGCCATTGCGTCGCTGGCAAATAAGTTCAGGTCCAGTGTCGTGTTGGATGGTAAGTCGTTGATAGCGGCCTGCGGCAGCGGATTTCCGCCGGGTAGTTCATCGAAGTTAAGAACCAGCAGGTCCAATATGCCTGAATCATAATCGGCGCCAGCGCGTCTGACGTGATACTGAATTTTTAGAATCTCACCAATGTGATCGGCAATATTGGTATTGGAAACCGTGAAGTCTACATACCCTTGACTAGGGTTTCCGGGTTTGGGCGTAATGATCGGTGCGGTCAAGCCTGGCTTCACGATGAGTTTCACCGTGATGTCATCGCTGGCGAACATGGGCGAATAGTCGACGCGAACGGTGAAAACCGGCGGGCTGACGACGTGGGTTGGGTTGAGCGTCGAGCTGGTCGGGCCCACGACGGTGGCTTCCAACACGGTTGGGACGCCCAAGTCAGGCGCACTGCCCACGTTCATGTCCACCTGATGAGAAAACCGTGTCGGCGCATGCAACCGCTCACGCGCGTAGTAGATACGCATCACGGTATTGGGCAGCACGTTCGCGCGCGGCAGTGTGAACGGAAGCGGGCGTCCTTCCCAAAAGTCCGTGATAGGGAAGGGTTGTAGTGTCGGCGTACCGCCTGGCGCATTGCCTAGGGCATACAGCCTTACGGTATCGCCCTCCTTGATATCGGTGTCTGGCTGAACCCGAACACTGGCATTGCCCAGTGAAACAGCAGGATCGAATTGATAGCCAGGCGCGGGCGCCTCCAGTACAAGTGGTTCAAGCAAGGAGGCCGCTGGCTGACCGACGTTGTATAGGTTGCCCCGGGACGCACGCACGCCGCTTTCGTTCTGGACGGTGTAGTAGATCTCCAGCGTGCCCCCCTCCAGCTTGTTAATGTCGCCAAGGGGGCCGTTGGAGATCAAGCGAATTCCCTCTCCATCCCCGGCAACATCTATATCTTCGCGGTAATAGGCGTTGCCATTGGCGTAGGTGCCGGCAAAGACCAGCGTTACCAGATCGAAATAGTTCTGACCCTGGTAGCTGGGGATCACCACATTGAAGAACAGCTCCTGAGGATTGAGCGTGTCGCCGGTGGCCTCGATCACATAAGGCGGCGCGAGGCCGACAGGCAGGGCAGTACCGATCACATCGACGATATTGCTGCGCGAGTTTCGATCAGGCACATCGCTGCGGATTCGTTTGTAGCGCAGCTGAAAGCGTCCGCCCACCAGTGCTTTGATATCCGCATTGGGAACAGGGACCGTGATGTAGACGGCGGTGGTAGAGGTCAGGGGCGCTGAGTCGTAGGTCGTGACAAGGGGCTCGCCCTCTACCGTACGGCCATTGACCGTGACCCGGATAATGTCGCCCAGGGCATAGCCATTGCCACTGATAAAAATGAACACATGAGCATCGCCCACCAAGGCATCGTGGTCCAGGATGTTCTCCGGTGCTTCCTGGACAAAGGTCATGGGCAGCAGTGGCTCGGAGCCGTCGTCCAACTGCACGTCAAGGATTTGTGCAGGTGACCAGCCATCGGAGTGGTTACCGGCTTCATCGACCACTTCATATTCGCAGACATGCGAACCACTGCCGATAGATGTCCAGGTCGATGTATTGACCATGATAACGATGTCACCGGCGCCGCCTGCTTCGGCCTCCGTCACGCTATGCACAACGATCACGCCGCCAATGCTCAGGCGAATACGGTCGCGTGCTTTGCGAAAGGTGTCGGTGGGTAGCGCGGTATTGACGGGGTAGGGTTTGATTTGCACAGGGATGGGCGAGCCGATGTCCTCTTGGCCTACGCCAAAATCAATGAGGTGTTGTGGGAACACGGGCAGGGCCAGGTTTTCGTTTTGCACCGTGCTGGCGACCGGGTTTCTGCCGCCTGGACGCGCCAGGTCGATAAACAGGTTCAGGTGTAGCGTTTCATTAGTGCTGCCCCCCAGCCGAGTCAATCTTACGAAGACCGGGTTGGCAGGCCCATGAATGATTCGGGTGGGAGGCACGTACAATGGAATAGCGCGGCCGCTGTCGACATCGTCCTGGTTGATGGTGTAGCTGGCGACGGGATCTGACGGGTCCTTGAAAAACAATTCCAGATGGTCGAACTCGGCTTTATCCAGGTAGGGCATCAAAATGAATAACAGGCCTTTTTCCTTGTTGACCTCTACCCCGGCAATGTTGATTGCGCCATTAAAACTGACATAGGGCGCTCGAATGTTCGGAATGTAGTACGGCAGATCGGAGAACGGAACTGATTTGAATGAGTCGGTTGTCCTGGGGCGGCTTCCTGGTTGGGGTGGGACCAGGAACTTGCGGTTCACTGGCGATGGTGGCGCCGGAATATCGTCGGGATTCGCTACATGTTCCTGTTGGTTTACCACGAGGTTACGCGCTGGCGTATTCGAGGCATCTGGGCAAGCGGAAATGGGGAGATCCGAGTCTTTTTTCATGATGAGAGTCCTTTGCTGACATGAGCGTTACTGTCTGTACGCCCGAGACATTGAGCGGGCTGTAGCTGCAAAGAGGTGTAACACCGGCAGTATTTGGCAACTACCTGTGAGAAATGACAGTGCCGACCAGCGGTTGAAGTGAGGTGTTTGCTCGAACGCCTGTTTCGCCAAGGCGACGGTGGTGTTGCTCGAGGACCTGCTTGTTCCTCCGGATTCCCTGCGACATCGTCAACGACCCTCGCTGGCAAGCCCGCGCCTCCAGTAGGCGAGCGACCTGCCGTTCGTCGAAAGCCGTGCGCAAGCTGTCAACTTTGACAGTAGCCAGCGTCGCGTTCTTGCGGTTCCATGGCAGCACACACTGCGTACACGTTGTTATGAGATGCAGAAGGAGTGGTGATGGAAGCGTTGACGGGCACGATCAAATCCTACAGCCGAAAAACCGGGGAAGGCTTGATTGCACTGGATGGCGAGGACGAGCCTGTGCGGGTGGACCTCCACAGCTCGGCTGGGGTCTGGCTGAAGGAAGGCCTGCGCGTGCAGTTCGCGAGGATTCATCGACCCAAAGGCGTTTTTGCGTTTCGTATCAAGCTCATTTAGCGATGTTCGTAAGCGGCATCGAGCGAGAGATCAGGAGAACGGCAATGGCAACAGGTACTGTGAAGTGGTTTAACGCGGAGAAGGGCTTTGGGTTTATTGCTCCGGATGACAAAAGCGCGGACGTGTTTGTCCACTTTTCGGCCATCGCCGCCGCAGGGTTCAAGACCCTTGAAGAAGGGCAAAAGGTTGAGTTCGGCGTAACCCAGGGCCCAAAAGGGCTACAGGCCGCTGATGTGAAGCCGTTGTAGATAACCCTCGTGAGGCGTTGGCGCTATTGGTCTGGGGCCATCATGCGCCCGACCCGCCAATCACCAGCCCGTTCAATCAGCTGCGCAGCTGACTCAAGCGCATCAGTGCACTGGCGCAAGCCCAGGTTTGCCGCGGCGGACCGGGCCGGCGCCAGCGATCTACGGCCTGAAGCAAAAGTTGGAAGGCTTCTTGCAATACCGCCACCAGGACGCCTCCCGGCGTCAAAAGTTTGCTTCACGGTGACGAGGAATACTGGTGGAACGTTCTCAAATGCTCAGCACGGCCCGTGGCACCCTGACTGACCTCTCGCGGGGCAATCTGGGTGTGCCGTTGTTGTTGCTGGTGATGCTGGCAATGATGATGTTGCCAATGCCGCCGTTCCTGTTGGACGTGTTCTTCACCTTCAACATTGCCTTGTCCGTCGTGGTGCTGCTGGTCTGCGTCTACGCCTTGCGGCCGCTGGATTTCGCCGTATTCCCGACAATCCTGCTGGTGGCGACCTTGCTGCGCCTGGCGCTCAACGTGGCCTCGACCCGAGTGGTCATGCTCCATGGCCAGGACGGCCACGCCGCTGCCGGTAAGGTGATCCAGGCCTTCGGTGAGGTGGTGATCGGCGGTAACTACGTGGTCGGTATCGTGGTGTTCGCGATCGGCGCCGGGCGGATCTCCGAGGTGAGCGCGCGGTTTACCCTCGACGCCATGCCCGGTAAACAGATGGCCATCGACGCCGACCTCAACGCCGGCCTGATCGACCAGAACCAAGCCAAGTCGCGCCGCCTGGAAGTGGCCCAGGAGGCCGAGTTCTATGGCTCCATGGACGGTGCCAGTAAATTCGTGCGCGGTGACGCCATCGCCGGCCTGCTGATCCTGTTCATCAACCTCATCGGCGGCATGGCGGTGGGTATCTTCCAGCACGGCATGACCTTCGGCGATGCCGGCAAGGTCTATGCCTTGCTGACCATTGGTGACGGTTTAGTGGCGCAATTGCCATCACTGTTGTTATCTACAGCGGCGGCGATCATGGTGACCCGTGCTTCGGGCTCCGAAGACATGGGCAAGCAGATCAGCCGGCAGATGTTTGCCTCGCCCAAGGCCCTGGCCGTGGCGGCGGGCATCATGGCCATCATGGGGATCGTGCCGGGCATGCCCCATGTGTCGTTCCTGAGCATGGCGGCCATGGCGGGCGGCGGTGCCTACCTGTTCTGGAAAAAGCAGAATGCGGTCAAGGTCCAGGCCCAGCAAGAGATTGCGCGCCAGCAGGAACTGCTGCCATCCCCGGCCCGCGCCCAGGAAACCAAGGAGCTTGGCTGGGATGACGTCACCCCGATCGACATGATCGGCCTGGAAGTCGGCTACCGCCTCATCCCTCTGGTGGACCGTAACCAGGGCGGCCAATTGCTCGCGCGGATCAAGGGCGTACGCAAGAAGCTGTCCCAGGACCTGGGCTTCCTGATGCCCACCGTGCATATCCGCGACAACCTCGACCTGGCGCCGAGCGCCTACCGCCTGACCCTGATGGGCGTGATCCTGGCCGAAGCCGAGATCTACCCGGACCGCGAACTGGCAATCAACCCCGGCCAGGTATTCGGTAGCCTCAACGGCATTACCGCCAAAGATCCGGCTTTTGGCCTGGACGCGGTGTGGATCGAAATCAGCCAGCGCAGCCAGGCGCAGTCGCTGGGCTACACCGTGGTGGACGCCAGCACCGTGGTCGCCACCCACCTCAACCAGATTCTGTACAAGCACTCCCACGAGCTGATCGGGCACGAGGAAGTCCAGCAATTGATGGGTTTGCTCGCCAAAGCCTCGCCAAAACTCGCCGAAGAACTGGTGCCGGGCGTGCTGTCGCTGTCGCAGTTGCTCAAGGTGTTGCAGGCGTTGCTGGCCGAGCAGGTGCCGGTACGCGACATTCGCAGCATTGCCGAGGCTATCGCCAACAACGCCGCCAAGAGTCAAGATACTGCCGCCCTGGTGGCCGCGGTGCGCGTCGGATTGTCGCGTGCAATCGTCCAAAGCATTGTAGGGATTGACTCCGAGCTGCCTGTTATCACCTTGGAGCCAAGGTTGGAACAAATATTGCTCAATAGTATTCAGAAGGCGGGACAAGGCCAGGAAGAGGGCGTCCTGCTGGAGCCAAGCATGGCTGAAAAGCTGCAGCGCTCGTTGATCGACGCTGCACAGCGCCAGGAAATGCAGGGCCAACCGGTGATTCTGCTGGTGGCCGGCCCAGTCCGGGCGATGTTGTCGCGGTTTGGACGCCTGGCAGTACCGTTAAGCGTTTTTTCGCCGCCGATATGCGTCAGGCCATGAAACTGGTTCGTGATGAGTTGGGCGCCGACGCCGCGATTATTGGTAACCGTCGTATTGCCGGCGGTGTCGAGCTGACGGCTGCCCTGGATTACACGCCTTCGGCCTTGGCGCCACGCGTGCCGAACATGGAGCTCGAAGACGAGCTGCGCAAGACGGCGTCGCGGATTGTCTCGGCCCAGGCTGAACTGAGCATGCGTGGCGACAGCGATGCCACCACCAATCGCCAATTGTTCGCCGGCTTGCCGCTGACTGCGGCCGAGCCGCTGGTCGAACCTACGTTCAAGGAGCCGCCGCGTCCTGCTGCGCCTGCTCCGGCGCCGGCCGTCGACCCGCGTGTGTTCGACTCGATGCGTTTTGAACTCAATGGCCTGCGCGAACTGCTGGAAGTGCAGCTCGGCTCGCTGGCCTGGACGCAACTGCAAGGCAGCAAGCCGCAACAGGCCAACCTGTGGCGTCGCCTGCAACGCATCGGCCTGTCCGGCCCGTTGTCCCGCGACCTGTTGGCCCTGACCACTGAAATCGAAGAGCCGCGCCAGGCCTGGCGCATGTTGCTGGCACACCTGGCGCGGATGATTGCCACCCCGGAAATCGAACCGTTGGAAGAGGGCGGTGTGATCGCCATGGTTGGCCCGGCCGGCATGGGCAAGACCACCACCCTGGCCAAGCTGGCGGCCCGCTACGTGCTCAAGTACGGCGCGCAGAATATCGCGCTCGTGAGCATGGACAGTTATCGTATCGGTGCCCAGGAGCAACTCAAGACCCTGGGCCGGATCCTCAATGTGTCGGTGACCCATGTCGACCCGGGCCAGTCCCTGGCCAACGCCCTCGACCCACTGCTGCGCAAGCGCGTGGTGCTGATCGATACAGCGGGCCTGCAAGCCAGCGATCCGGCGTTGCGCATGCAACTGGAAAGCCTGGCTGGGCGTGGCATCCGGTCAAAGAATTACCTGGTGCTTGCAACCACCAGCCAGAAACAGGTTCTTACCGCTGCTTATCATAGTTACAAGCGCTGTGGCCTGGCCGGTTGCATCCTTACCAAGCTCGATGAAACCGCGAGCCTGGGCGAGGTGCTGAGCCTGGCTATCAGTCATGAATTACCGGTCGCCTACCTGACCGACGGCCCGC
>Ga0308169_10005195_pt1 | contig 11952 bp, 14 predicted proteins | sample PhyBR1_2_FD_202139 | JGI IMG/M metagenome (GOLD analysis project Ga0308169, IMG submission 202139) | Phyllosphere microbial communities from UC Gill Tract Community Farm, Albany, California, United States - DLSLSB.R1 | ecosystem: Host-associated > Plants > Phyllosphere > Unclassified | place... | reverse complement strand
GTCCGAGATCGAGCGGACCTGCACACCGTGCTCGCGCAGCAGGTTCACCGTGTTCAGCACGTCGATCAGGGAGCGGCCGAGACGATCGACTCGCCACACGACCACGGTGTCCCCGTCCTCGGCATACTCGAGGAGCTTCTTCATCCCGGTCCGCTCGATCGCGGTCTTGCTCCCCGAGGTGACGTCCGCGAAGACGTCGCGCTTCTGCACGCCGGCGGCGACGAGCGCGTCGAGCTGCAGCTGCGCGTCCTGACTCGACGTACTCACACGCGTATAACCCAGAAGCCTCACGACGTCATTCTGGCTCGAAAACACCCTCTGCGACCCCTTCTGAGACGAAACGCGGCAAGACGGCTTTCCGAGACAGACTCGCGCCCGAGATCTCGGCTCTAGCGAACCTCGAGTCGCATCTTGATTAGGCGTCTCGAAAAGCTACTGATTTTCTATACACGCTGGTCGAGATCAACCTCAAGCTCTACCCGAGCAAGCTGGACGGGCTGACCTGACGTGCGGCTGCACTCAGCAAGGTGAGATCGCACATACCTGCTGTCGCGCTCCAAAGTTTCTGGCCTGCAGAGTCCGCGCCGGCTTACCCCCCCTCCACTGACGCCAGCCGGCGTGTCTGTCGGCTTGGGATTCCCATCCCTGGGAATCGTCGCGAGGCGCAACCGCCTTACCCGGCGCCCAATGATCTACTCGACGTCGCACGCGCTCGCACGCCAGCGCAAGGGCCTGCTCTGCGGCTCGCTGACGCTCGTACCGTAAGAGACAAGGACGGGCGAAGAAGGGCGCTAGAACACGATGAGACCACTGCAGTTGACCATCTGGCACCGCCATTTCCTCCTTCCCGCCGAGACGGACCTCGAGCAGCTCACTGAACGAATCCAGGAAGCCGTTCGCCTCGGCGGCGCGATGATTGAGTTGCCCGGGCTGCCCCCGACCTCTGTGCTGATCTCCCCGGCGACACCGGTATTCATCGAGCGTCTCGCAACAAACGAAGACTCCGTCCTCTACCCCGCCGTAGACGACTTCCCCGAAGCACCCGACTACAACGGATTCTGATCCAACGCAACGAAGATGCGTTCAGTGGATAGCCGCAACGGCGATGAGGAGCCGGAGTTCGCGATCATCGCCGGACAGATGTCCGAGCACGACGCTCTCGTGCATCAGGCCAGCGGTTTCATCGGCGCCGCCCTTGGTCTGCACCCGACTGATGCTCTGACGGTCCTCACGCGAGAAGCGCAGCGCCTCGACGTCGAGCTCAGCGTCCTCGCCGTCGACATCTTGGAGAGACGCCGCCCCCTGCCCACGGTGGAGTGAACGAGACCACAAGTCGTTTCGTTGCTAGTCCGACACCCCCGGTCGGCCGCAGTCTCGGACGAAGCGCCCGAATCGCGTAGCCCGATCATCTCACCCAAAAGGGGACTTAGTTAGCCTTTCTAGTGAATCTAGGCTGCAACCGGCTCGATCGGTCATCCCTGTGCACTGGTCATCTGACGCTTGGGAGCAAGTGGGACCAAGCGGCAGCGAGGGGTGCACCGACCCGAACGATGCACCCCTCGCTGCGATCGTGACACTACGAGAGCGGCAACCCCCGGTGTGCGTCATCAGCTTCAGAGCATCGTCCGGAGGCCGCGGACTGGACCGCAACACCAGCAGCGCTCCAGGTGGCGTTTCCAACCTTCGCTTGGCCGCCGCGAACTGCCAAGCGTTGAATACGCCCGGCGGCCGTACCGCGCGCAGGATGCTCTTGGGTTCGACAAGGTCAAGCGGCATCCTGATCGATAGGAGAGGGGCTGCGCTCGGGTGAGGAGTCCTCTCTGGTCAGCGTGATTCGTCGTCGCGGTGTCAGGATTGAAGGAACTCAAAGGAGAGTCATGCGCTACATGCTGTTCATCTGCAATGACCCCACCGGGGAGCCCTACGACGCGGAGCACGACGATGTCGGCGAGTGGGTGAAGGCGCTGCAAGCATCCGGCTCGTACGTGGTCGGTGATCGGTTGCGACCAGCCGAGGACGCTAGAACCGTGCGCGTGCGCGGAGGGGAACGCTTCGTCGTCGACGGGCCGTCCATCGAGGGTTCCGGGCAGTTGGCCGGTTTTGACATCGTGGAGGCTGATGATCTCGATGCGGCGGTCGCGATTGCCTCTGAGCATCCGATGGCGCGTTTCGGGCTCGTCGAAGTGCGACCGGTCTGGCCCTTCTAGAAGGGCGCCTGGCGGCGCCGACGTCGGCCGAGGCCTTGCGCCCGCTGACGCTCCGAGGATCCTCCAGCAGAAGGCGCAGTGATCTGAAATCGACCTGAGCGTCCTCGCCGTAGACATTCTGGAACGCCGTCACCTCTTGCCAGACGTCGAGTAGTGGCCGCGAAAGTATCCAGCCGCAGGTGCGACGCGGTGTTCCCCACGAATACGAGGACCAGACACGGGGTGTCCGGTCCGGTGTGTCAGGCGAGGGTGAGGAAGAGCTTCTCGAGCTCTTCCACGGTGAGCTTGCGCGGCGGTGCGTCAGCCGTGTCGTCGTCAGAGTCCGCGTCGTCGGTGATGAGGCACTGACGCATGGCGGTGGAGATGATGGCGAAGCCGGCCCGATCCAGGGCGCTGGAGACGGCGGAGAGTTGGGTGACGACGTCGCGGCAGTCGCCGCCGTTCTCGACCGCGCTGATCACGGCGGTGAGCTGTCCTTGGGCGCGCTTGAGGCGGTTCGCGATCTTCCGGATGGCGTCCGTGTCGTGGAGTTGGCCAGCGGTGTCGGTCATGCTCGTTCTTCCTGTTCGCGGCGCAAGGTGCGCGTCGAGTGCTCTGTGGTTGCGGGTGCGCGATAGCTTCCGGATCAGAGTACCCCTGGGGGTATCGGCGTGGAGGCTGTGGTGCGATTCTCGATCGCTCGGCTGTGTCGTTGCGAGAGCGTCAGCGGGTGAGGAGTCCCGCGATGCTGGTGAACGCGACGAACACGGCGACGAGGAGGACGAGTACGGCGAAGACGATCTTGACGGTTCTGTCCGGGAGGCGGGAAGCGTAGCGGGAGGCGATGAGGGATCCGGCGATGGCGGCGCCGCTGAACAGGAGGATGACGGGCCAGTCGAGGGTGGCGCCAGGGAGGTGGGCGGTGAGGCCTGCGACGGAGTTGATCACGATGATGACCAGCGAGGTGCCGACTGCTCGGCCGGCGGACAGGCCGAGCAGGAGGATGAGGGCGGGGGTGATGAGGAATCCCCCGCCGATGCCGAGCAGGCCCGTGAGGAATCCGACGACCAGACCCACTCCGATCGCGCGGACCGCGTAGAGGCGTACCCGGTGATCGTGTCCGGTGGGTGGGGCGGTGAGCATGCGGATGCCGGCAGCGACCATGAGGGCGGCGAAGAGCAGCATCAGCACGTCCGGATCGAGGACCTTGTTGACCTGGGAGCCAACCCACGCGGCAGGGATTCCTGCGGCGCCGACGAGGGCGGCGGTGCGCCAGTCGATCGCATGGCGCAGTCGAGGAATCACGGCGGAGAGCGCGGCCAGTCCGACCACGATCAGGGACGCGGGGATGGCCTGCTCGGGAGGCAGACCGACGCCGTAGACCAGGGCGGGGACGGCGATGATCGAGCCGCCGGCGCCGACCAGACCGAGGACTGCTCCGATGAGGAGGCCCAGAGGGAGGGAGATGAGACTCATGCGCTCTTCCGGATTGTCGAGTGAGTGAGGGCGCTCTCGGCGAGGTCGGCGAGGGCCGCGGCGGCGAGGACGCCAGCGTGGCGGTGCACCACCTCGCCGCGGCGCAGGAGGAGGACTGTCGGGATGGACCGGATTCCGGCTGCTCGAGCGAGAAGCGATTCGGCTTCGATGTCCACGGCGGCGAAGAGGATCGACGGGTAGTGCTCGGAGAGGCTCGCGAACACGGGCGCGAAAGCGCGGCAGGGACCGCACCAGCTCGCCCCGTAGCTGATGAGAGCGACGTCGTGCGCTGCCGTCTCGGTGTCGAACGTGTCGGTGGTGAGGGTGTGGACGGTCATCGATCCGAGGTCAGGTGGTGGGGAGGCCGGCGAGGGTCCAGGCGTCCATCCCGCCGGCCATCGTGTCGGCGGTGAAGCCGGCGCCGGCGAGTGCTGCCGCGGCGGCGGCGCTACGGCGGCCGCTGCGGCAGACGACGATGATCGGCTGGGTGGGCGAGAGCTCGGAGAGGCGCTGCCCCAGCTGTCCCATCGGCACATGCAGGGCGCCGGGGATCATGCCGGTGGCGACCTCGTCGTTCTCGCGGACGTCGAGGATCTGACTCGTCGGACGCCGCCGGTCGGCTTCGGTGACGGTGATCTCGTTCATCGGTTCTCCTTCAAGTGGTGAGCGGGGTGATGCCTCGCTGGGAGGGGTCAGCGGAGGGGTTCGCCGGCGGAGCGCCAGGCGGTGATCCCGCCGCGCAGGGAGTGGGTGCTGTAGCCGCGGTCGGCGAGAAGGCGGGCCGCGGATGCGGAGCGGACACCGGACTGGCACATGAGCACCACGGGACGGTCCTTTCGGATTCCTGCGCTCGTGCTCTGCAGCGTGTCCAGCGGCACGTGCTTCGCTCCTGCGGCGTGGCCGGTGCGCCACTCCTGTGCAGTGCGCACGTCGACCAGGGTCGCGCCGAAGAGCACGAGCTCCTTCGCTTGCGCGACGGAGACGGTGCGGGAGGAGCGGCGGAACAGGCGGTCGAGTAGACCCATCAGGCTGCGCTCCGGACCGGGATCTGGGTGATGGCGCCTGTGGCTGTCGGCTCGACGGCGGCCTTGTTCCACGGCAGTCGTCCGAGGACGGAGGCCATCGGGCAGCTGTTCACCGCGGCCGAGAGCGTCAGACCGGCCCCGATCGCGCCGGACAGTAGACGCAGCGGGGAGGCGATGACGCGTCCGCCGACAAGGCCCAGGAGGACGAGGACGCCTGCGGCGAAGCGGACCTGGCGGTCCATCGCCCACCGCTCAGCGCCTCGGACGACGTCGCCGCCGGCGGCGACGTAGCCGGGCACTCCTTCGGCCAGAACGTAGGCGCCAGTGAGCCCGGTCGCGGCCAGGCGCTGTCGAGCCTGCTCCGCGCGGACCCCGGACTGGCAGGCCAGCACGACGCGGCTCCCGAGGCGCTCGGCGAGCTGGTCGGTGTGCTCGGACAGCAGTGGCAGGGGCACGTTGAAGGAGCCGCGGATGTGCAGCGACTCGAACTCCGCTGCGGAGCGCACGTCGATGACGAGCAGGTCCTCGTGCTCGCTGACCCACTCCTGGAGGGTGCTCGAGTCGACGGTGAGAGGGGAAGAAGTGGTCGTCATGGTTGCCCTTTCGAGAGCGCGGCGACACCGCAGGCGGGTGTCGCCGGTGGTCGGAAGCGAGGAGCTGGGCCGTGGTCGGCGCAGGCGAGATACCGGGTAGCGGGCCCGGCGGCCCGGCGAGAGAAGATTCGCGCTCGGTCCGGTGTCCGCCCGCCGCGCCCGAGTTCGGGCGCGTAAGTAGGGCGCGCCGGGGTCAGGCGCGGCGGGCGGGCAGCCGCGAGGAGGGTGAGTCAGGCGGTGGGTGCGTCGGCGGTCTGCTGAGCGCGGGAGTAGCCGAGGTAGCTGCCCTCGATCTCGATGACGGGGAACCCTGCGCGGCGCAGCGCCTGGCTGGCGATGATGTTGCGGGCGCCGCTCTGGCAGTAGCTGATGATCGTCCGGTCCTTCGGGAGCCGGTCGGTCTCCGACAGCACGCGTCCGGCGCCGATCCGGGTCGCTCCGGGGACGTGGCCGGCGGCGTACTCGCTCGCTTCGCGCACGTCGAGCACGAAGGCGTCCTCAATGCCCGCGACCTTGTCGGGGGCGATGGTGGCGGAGGGTCGCGTCTCGAGCCCGTCGAGGGTGGTGAGGTAGCCGGCGTAGGAGTCGATTCCGACGCGGATCAGGTGATCGCGCACGTGATCGGCCTGCTCCGGCCCGTCGACGAGAAGAAGGAGCGGGCGCTTCTCCTGCTCCGGGTCCACCGCCCAAGCACCCCACGCGGCGGTCTTCCCCGTCGCGGGGATCGCCAGGGCACCGGGCACCGAGCCGGCCCGCACGTCGGCCGGGGGGCGGGTGTCCACCAGGACCACGTCGTCGTCGCGGAGCAGCTCGGCGGCACCCTCGGACGTCACCGCCGCCAGTTCGGACAGGGGTCCGAGCACGGCCGGGCCGTCGCGGTTCTCGCGCTTCATGCGGGCGAAGTAGGCGTGCGCGTCGGGCTGCCCGTCGAGCAGCTCGCGGACGAATCCGTCCCGGTCATCCGCCGCGAGGTAGGGACCCCACCAGGTGTAGAGGCGTTCGTAGCCGACGGTGGTCGACGCGATCGCGCCCAGCGCCTTGCCGCAGGCGCTGCCCGAGCCGTGCGCGGGGTGGATCTGCACGTGGTCGGGAAGGGTGAGGAGGACGCGCTTGAGGCTGTCGAAGAGGTCCTGCGCGCCCTGGAATCGCGTGTCCTGCCCGCCCGCCGCTTCATCCAGCAGATCGGGGCGGCCGAGGTCGCCGACGAACACGAAGTCACCGGAGAGCAGGTAGCCGGGATCCTGAGTCAGGGCGCCGTCGGTGACGAGGAACACGAGGTGCTCCGGAGTGTGGCCGGGGGTGTGCCGGGCCTGCAGGCGGAGGTTGCCGACGGGGATCACGTCGCCGTCGTGCAGCCGGGTCGCGTCGAAGCCGTACTGCCAGTCGACGCCCCCCTCCCCCGAGACGAAGATCTCCGCGTCGGTGGCGCGGGCGAGCTCGCGCGTTCCGGAGAGGTAGTCGGCGTGGATGTGGGTCTCGGTCACCGCGACGATGCGCATGCCGTTGCGGGCGGCGGTGTCGAGGTAGACCTGGACGTCCCGTCGCGGGTCCACGACCACCGCGTCTCCGGTGGCCTGGCAGCCGATGAGGTAGCTCGCCTGGGCGAGGTCGTCGTCGTAGAAGCGTTCGAGCAGCATCACTTCCCCTTTCAGTAGGAACTCGTGACCAAATTATACCCCCGGGGGTATTTTGTCGAGTGTGGCCGCCGGGCGGGGTTCCGGGCCCTCCGAGCGCGATCAGGGCATGCTGCGTCAGTTGGGCAGCCTGTCCTGGCTGGCGATCCGGGGGCCGCGGTGCTTGCATGACCCCCATGTCGACCGCGTCTACGCCTCCGCCCTCCTCTGCTCGCGCGGAACCGCATGACAGTGCAATCTCAGGGCGGCTGAACTGGTTGCGGGCCGGAGTGCTGGGCGCGAACGACGGCATCGTGTCGGTCGCCGCGCTCGTTGTGGGTGTCGCCGGCGCGACGACGGCGACGGCACCGATCCTGACGGCGGGTGTCGCGGGAGTCGTCGGTGGTGCGATCTCGATGGCGCTCGGCGAATACGTGTCCGTGAGCAGCCAGAGCGACAGTCAGCGTGCGCTGATCACGAAGGAGCGCGTCGAGCTGGCCGAGGATCCTGCTGGGGAGCTCGCAGAGCTCGCTGGGCTCTACCAGGCGCGCGGCCTGACCAAGGAAACCGCGCATCAGGTCGCCCGCGAGCTAACCGAGAACGATGCTCTGACGGCGCATCTTGAAGCCGAACTCGGGTTGAACGAGGAAGCGGTCGCCAGTCCGCTCGCCGCCGCCGGCGCGTCGGCTCTGGCGTTCTTCCTCGGCGCGGTGCTGCCGCTGCTGGCGATCCTGCTCCCCCCGCCGGAGCTGAGGGTTCCGGTGACCTTCGTCGTGGTGCTGATCGCCCTCGCGGCGACCGGATTCATCAGCGCCCGGGTCGGCGGCAGCCCGGCGCTGCGCCCGATGATCCGCATCGTCGTCGGCGGCGCCCTGGCCCTCGCGGCCACATTCCTGATCGGATCGCTGCTAGGCACCTCTGGCGCCGTATAGAACCGATTCACGACCACTGCGGCGCCAATAAGCGATGCAAAAACGGCGCCACAAAGCGCTGTCAATCACAGGCCAGGCGCCACGTGACCTCAGCCGGCCAGAACGAACCCGCCAGGGTGTCCCGATGAACGACCGTCTAACGGGCAGCGCGTTGCCTTTTCCCGGCGCCCAGTTTGATTTGAACGCTGTTCGAACATTCGTTCCTGGCGGATCAAGCTGAGCCAAGGCCCTTCTGTCCGGAATCGATCCGTGTCATCGACTCGTCACACGGGTAGGGCTGAAGCAACACGCTTGCGGCAGGTCGAACAGCACAGTCCCTGCCGTTCGCAGGAGTGCGCAATCTCACACCACGACGGCGAAGGAACTATCGAATGTCGAATGAAGACTCCCAAAACCACAAGGACGTAGGGCAGCAGCACGCCGCTGGTCCAGGGCGTCAGTACCTCCGATTCGGCGCCATGATCCTCACCGCCATGGTCGTCATGTACTGGACGATGTTCCTCGGCTCTTGGGAATGGGCGCATGTCCGTTTCAGCGAGAGTCGCGTGTTTATGGCCCTCACCATGGGCGGCACCATGGGCCTCGTGATGCTCGCCTGGATGCTGAACATGTACAAGAACACCAAGGCGAACATCGCCGTCGTCGCGACCAGCGTCGTCTTGATCGGAGGAGGCGTCACACTCGACCGGAGCCAGATCCTTGTAGGCGACACGGGATGGATGAGCGCGATGATCCCCCACCACTCCCTGGCAATCACACGCTCGGAACGTGCTCAGATCGAAGACGTTCGCGTGTGTGAACTCGCAGTCGACATCAGTGAGGCGCAGCGCCGGGAGATCCGGGAAATGGATTGGCTCATCGAGGACATCGAACGCAACGGCATCGCCGCGACCGCCGAAGAAGCACAGGCACGTCCCGCACCGACCTACGACGACACCGCTGACCGACAGTGCCCAAGGGATTGACTTGCCCAGCAGTCAGGATCGATGTCGCCGAGGTCGCGGCTGGTCATCGAGTCACAGCAGGGGGAAGGCAGGGAGGCCGACGGCCGCGACGATGACCAGCGCACCAAGTACTACGGCGGTAGCTGCCTGCAGCCGAACAGCGACAACGGCCGGCCGTGGTGTCTTCGTCCGCTGGAAGGCCGTCGACACCCAGCGGAGCGCGTAGAACAGCGATGCCACCGACACGACCGCAGCGATGACTACTAGCCACGGCATCCCGCCCTGCCAGGTGGCCGTGAAGACCGCTAGTTTTCCTACGAAAACCGCGGTCGGTGGTGTGCCCACGAGACTCAACAAGGCGACTACGACGACACCGGTAATGACTGGATGTTCCCGCGCTGCACCGCGCCAGGAGGGGATCGTCGCCCGGGCCGGGAGGGCGGCGATCGCGGCGAACAGGGCCAGGTTTGTCACGGCGTAGAACACGAGGTATATCAGCAGTGCGGGGCGAGCTGACGGCTCGGCCCCGATCACAGCGACGGGCATCAGCAGGAACCCGACCTGCCCTACGGTGGACCAGCCGAGTAGCCGTGAGGCGCTGCGCTGCCAGAACGCGGCGAGGGTGCCGAGCGTCATACTTGCCGCGGCGAGCACACCGATCAGTAGCGGTGCATTCAGAGTCTCGGGCATGACGCCAACGAGACGCGCCAGTGCGATCAGGGCGCCGAGCTTCGGGACGGTAGTGATAAACGCGGCGATGCCAATGCCGGAACCCTCGGCTGCATCTGGGACCCAGAAGTGTCCGGGAACGGCCCCCGCTTTGAATAGCAGCCCCGCAAGGGCCCCAGTGAACCCGAGCGCGACCGCTGCGGCTGGAACGTGTGGGAGCGTCCGCTGCAGCTCGGGGTAGGTGCTGCCACCGGCAACACCGACGAGGACGGTGATGCCGAAGAGCATCACGACGCCGAATACCGCACCCAGTAGGTACGTCTTCATCGTTGCCTCCGCTGCCATCGCAGATCGGGATAGCCCGATCAGCGCGTACAACGGCACTGTCGCCAAGAGGAACCCCGTCGCCACGATAAGGAGATCGTTTGCGCCGGCGAGGACGACAGTCCCGAGTGCGGCTAGGAGCAGTAGCGACGCGGTCTCGCTCTCCCGAGCAGAGCCCCGGGACTCCCGTCGTCCGATGAGCATCACAACGCCGGTCGCCAACGGAACGAGAATCCTGATCGTCATGGTCGCGTCGTCGAGGGCGTAACTGTCACTAAAGACGGTCGGTGATCCTGTGCTCACTGCGGCCGCGACCGCACTGCCGCATGCCGCGGCGATCGCGAACCAGGTCACGAGCGCCTGCCGGCATCGGGGTAGGAAGCTGCCACCAAGGAGCGCAACGATCGCGCCGCTCATCAGGACAATCTCCGGCAGAAGGGCGCCGTAGTCCATGTTCACGCCTAACCCCCAACCAAGGCGGCCAACTGCCTGGCCGCAGGGGCGATGAGCTGCAGCAGCGGCCCTGGAACCACGCCGACGGCCAGCGAGAGCAGCAAGAGCGCACCGATCGTCACGGTCTCCCGGGTGGTGGTGTCGGTGAAGCCTTCGGCGAGACGTTCCGTCGGGCCGGTGAGCATCTTCTGCACGGTACGGAGGAACAGGGCGGCGGTGATCAAGATCCCTGGCAGTGCAATCGCCGCGACCGCGGTTGCGCCGATGCTGCCAGCGAAGATCTGGAACTCGGCAATAAACCCGCTGAAGCCGGGGATTCCGAGCGACGCGAACGCGGCGACAGCAAAGAGCCCAGAGAATCGTGGTGCGGGTTTCGCGAGGCCGCTGTAGTCGCTGATCTCATAGCTGTCCCGCCGGTTGTACAGGACGCCCGCTAGGAGGAACAGCGCCCCGGTGATGAGCCCATGCGACACCATTTGCACGGTCGCGCCGGTGATCGCCAACTGCTGCGCCTGGGCGGAGGAAGACCCTGTCACGCCCGCGGCGCCGACGGCCAGCACGACGTAGCCCATGTGGTTGACCGAGGTGTACGCGATCAGCCGCTTCACGTTCGTTTGCGCCAGCGCCACGAGTGCCCCATAAAGCACTGACACGATGCCGACGATGACGATCACCCATGACCAAGATCGCCAGGCGTCGGGCAGCATCGGCATCGCGATGCGGAGGAACCCGTACGTGCCCATTTTCAGCAGGACGCCCGCGAGGACAACGGAGCCGATGGACGGTGCGTCGGTGTGCGCCGGCGGCAGCCAGGAGTGGAACGGCACCGTGGGGGTCTTGACGGCGAAGCCAACCACAAGCGCTGCGAGTACGGCCCCAGCGGCGAGCGGTGTGCCGGTGTAACCGTGTCGGGTGAGTTCGACCATGTCGAATGTGTGCGGCGCCGATCCGAGGTACAGGCCGATGAATCCGAGCAGCAGCGCCAGCGATCCGAGGAACGTGTAGAGGAAGAACCGCAGTGCCGACCGGTGATGGTCACCATGCCCCCAGCCCGCGATCACGAAGTACATGCCCACGATCGACAGGTCGAAGAATACGAAGAACACCAGCAGGTCCTGCGCCGCGAACACCCCGAGGCAGGTGGTCTGCAGGAACATGAAGAGCGCAGCCTGCGGACGGGGCCGATCGGTGTCCCGGATCGCCCAGAGCGCACAAGCCAGGAACACAACGTCGGTCAGGAGCACCAACGGTGCTGACAAGCCGTCGATGCCGACGTGATAGCTGGTGCCGACACTCGGCATCCACTCGATCCGCTCCTCCCATCGCAGGCCCGGCATATCGGATGCGGGGAGGGCCACGAGGATTCCCAGAGCGAGCTCCACCACGCTCGTCGCCAGCCATACCCACGCGGCTACCCGCCCTGACATCGCCCGTGTCAGGGCTAGGACCGCCGCGACGGTGACGGGAAGAAACACGATCAGACTGAGCACGATCACCTCACGACTAAGAGCAGGATGGCGGCGGCGGCGACGGTTAGAGTCGCGCCGATGTAGTAGTGGTGCACCTGGCCGGTTTGCGGGCGCCGCGCCAGACGACCGAGTACCGCGACGGCGGAGCCGAGCTGCCCCGTCACTGCGGCGGGTCCGCGCTCATCGAGCACGCGTGCGGCGCGTGCGGTGCTCTCGAGTGCACGTCCCGACCGATCAAGGGCCGTGCCATAGAGGTCATCCATTGCTT
>Ga0308169_10005192_pt1 | contig 11957 bp, 10 predicted proteins | sample PhyBR1_2_FD_202139 | JGI IMG/M metagenome (GOLD analysis project Ga0308169, IMG submission 202139) | Phyllosphere microbial communities from UC Gill Tract Community Farm, Albany, California, United States - DLSLSB.R1 | ecosystem: Host-associated > Plants > Phyllosphere > Unclassified | place... | reverse complement strand
GTTGGCATCGCGATGACTTCACGGGCAACAAAGACCCATGGCAGCCGATCCGTGCTTATCCTGATCGGGAGCCTGAAATTGGGTGGTACAATGACACCGATCCAGGTGTACTTACCACGCAAGCCGCCCAAATAAAGGCGGCGGGTATCGATTTCGTAGTATTTGATTGGTACTTTGAGCAGGGTAGGGTTCAAGCGGCCGCGCCATTGGATGGCTATCTTAAACTCCCGACTGGCGTTCCTCACGCTACCCTTATGTGGTGTCGGCATGGTGCATCGCCGCCGACTACAGCGGATGAGTGGAGAACCATTGTAGCCACATGGGTACGTTACGCCAAACTTTCCAATTTTTATAGAGTTGGTGGTCGGCCAGTGATTATGGTGTTTGATACGAGCCGTATGGATCGGGAGGCGAAGTGGGCTGGATCAACCTTGGCCGGATGGGTCCTGCAAGCACAGGCTGCAGCGAAGTCAGCAGGGCTTCCTCCATTTCACTTTGTTGCTGGTGTGTGGAACGGCGACGATCCCACCATCTCTACAGCTGCCGCAGCCGGTTTTGCGGCGATCACATCGTACAACTTCAGGCGTGCACCAGGTGATCTACAGGACGCCAAGGGCTATCCGGCGCGCGACCAGATGTATCGACGCATATGGACTAAAATGGCTGAGAACAGAGCAGGTCTGCCCGTGGTGTTGCCAATTACATCAGGTTGGGATCGCCGGCCATGGGGTGGTAGCAGCCTCCCTGCCGTTGATAGCTCAGAGCCCACAGTTTCTCAGTTCCGCACCCATTTGGCGGCGGCACACGAGTTAATGATCAAACAAAAACTGAGCCGTGCGATCATTTGCTGTTGGAACGAATATGGCGAAGGTTCAATAATTGAGCCAACGAAGAGTGGCGGTGATGCCAAACTACGTATAATACGCGACACATTTAAATAAACCACGCTTCTATTGGCGCTATATTGCGAGACCACTAGTGATTACGCAAGTCTGGGGACCGATGTGAAAATCTGCTTCTTTTATGAAGGCCTACGTCCTGGCGGCGTGGAGCACATGATTGCTAATCTTTCGCATGAGCTACTTGAGCGCGGGCACAGTCTAACACTGTTACTAGCTGGAAGCCCTACAGATCAAGATCACTGCCCTGCGAAGGGTACTGTTGTAAAGTGGCTCCATGACCCAAAAAAAAGTGCACGTCGTTCTATTCGAAAACTTTATTCAGAGTTAAAACAAGAAAACTATGATATTTTACTATCCGCCATGCCCGCTTTTAACAACGCTGCCATCGCGGCGCGACTACTATCGCGCACGCGTACACGTAACGTTCTGACAGAGCGCACCAATCCCTACCCTGATTACGAAGCGGAAAGTCTGACGCAGAAACTATGGCACAAAAGCTGCCTCTTCTTCTACCCACGAGCACATGCAATCATCGCGGTTTCCTCGGGGTTAGCCGACTCACTTGCTCGATTCGCGAATATTACCCGAGAAAGCATTGATGTGATATACAATCCGGCCTACGAACCACATTGTTACAGCACTGAAGATATTAGCGCCAAGGCGCATGCTTGGGCGTTGGATGGTCGCGGACCTGTAGTTGTCACTGCAGGCAGGTTTTTCCCGCAGAAGGACTTTGCTACCTTTCTACAAGCTATGGCTTTAGTTTATTTCAAGCGATCGGACGTTAGAGCGGTGATACTTGGCGACGGCCCCTTACGTAGCGAATTAGAGCAGTTACGAGACCAGCTTGGTATTGCAGACATTGTTGATATGCCCGGATTTTCATCTGACATTAATCCCACATTGCATGCTGCTAGCTTCTTTGTACTAAGTTCAGCGTGGGAGGGCTTTGGCAATGTGTTGGTCGAAGCGCTGGGTGCGGGTTGCAGTATCGTCAGCACTGATTGCCCCAGCGGACCGAGCGAGATAGTTGACGGTGGTCGTTTTGCAACGCTCGTTCCAGTCGGTGATGCCGAGAGCATGGCAGAAGCAATACTCACAATGCTCGCATTGCCTGCAGATCCGGCCGTACAGATAACTCGAGCGCAAACTTTCGCAGTTGAAAATGCCTGCGATCGATACGAAGCAGTATTTCACCGCGTACTCTAGTTTTTCATTGAAGCGCTGCAAATGTCCGGGTTTTTTTTGAAGTGAGGGTACGTTACTTTCCCTGCTATGTGAGCGTGGCCAGCAAACCGCAGATTATGCAGCCTGCCCCACTGGCTCTGCGGTTTGCTCAGCCCAGTTTGAAGGCATGTACTCGTCCCATCGCGCCGTTGGGCAATCAGCTGCGATCTTCCCAGTGACGTCAGCGATGTAGGCCTGCGGGTCGCCGCCATTGGCCTTTCAGATCTGGATGACCGTATAGATCGCTGCAGCGCGCCCGCCGCCCGTCTTCGAACCGGCGAACAGCCAGTCTCGCCGCTCGACGGCACTCCCGCGCAACGCGCGTTCGGCGATGAAGTTATCGATCCCCAGAAGCCCGTCATCGAGGAAGCGCACACGTCGTCGCGAGCCATACGCAATGGCCCTGGCCATGTCGGACTTTTCGGTGCGGCGAGCGGCGACCTGCGTGCGCTGGTGAACAACATCAATATCCAGCGCAAGTCGGCCTATACGCAAAAGGCGCAGGCGAGCGGCGCGACGCCGGCGCAGCGCCGTGTCCTGTGCCTCGCGGAGCTTGGACCAGCGGCTTTGTCCGGTTCTGCCGCATCGCCGGCCGCACGTCAGGCGGCCTTCCTCGGACCCCGGCTTCTATGCTGTAAAAGGCCGACGCGTTCAAGAATGTCGGTGGTCAGCGGCGTGACAACCCGCCCATGCAGCTCGAACACCTTGCGCCTGAAATAGGCCCAGCACGCGACTTCGGTGGCGTCGCTTCGACAAAGCCCGTAGTGATCAGCATAGGCGTCGGCCTCGAGGAAGCCTCGAAATTCGGCAAGATGGGCTTGTGGATGTGCACCGGTGCGGTCGTGAAGCGATGCCACGTCGCAGGCGGGGTCGTGTTGCCGGAGGCGCGGTCGTCGACAGCACAGTCGGCATGGACCTTGTCGCCTTTCCGCACTTCCTCGCGGATACGACTGACGATGGGTCGAGTCGCGCGACTGCCTGAACGACCCAGCCCGGCAGCGTTGAGCGGTCGATGTCCATGTCATGGGCCGCCATCATCTCGGACTGACTGTAAAGCGACAAACGATGTTCGAACTTCGACACAACGGCATGCGCCATTGTTGCGAATGTGCCTTTCCGCAAGCGGCCGCCTTCAACGGAAGCCGCCTGAACGATCTTCTCCCACGTCCAGCAGCGTATTTGGTCGGACGCTCCGCCCCACGCGCCAGTGCGCCGGCAGGACATCGAGCACTTCATGGGCGTCCTGCCCGAGGCGGCGTAGCGCACCGCCGTGGTCCGGGCATGAGCAGGTGCCGGAGGCAACCCGTTGATCGCTCCCTCCTATAAGGCGGCCCTCAGACCGCGCTTACCCTGATATCTCGAAATGCGGCGCTGCATCGGTTTTTCGGCTAGTTGATGGAATATCAGGCCGGCGCTGATCGCTCCAGTTGCAAGCAGAAGGTACGCAATCGGCGCAGGTATATCGCTCAACGGCCCCACGTGAAGAATTCGGGCCAGCATAGACAGCACTGGAAAGTGAACAAGATAAATAGCATAAGACGCATCGCCAAGTCGCCTAAGTGCGACTGGCGCAGTAATCAGCCCACGCCTTTCCGCTTCTACACCTCCAACTAATAATAAGAAGCTTGAAAGCCCGAAAAGGATACTTGAGGTGTATCCGCCAATCAGATGGCTATAATCAACAATAGCCCCTAATGATGCAAATATTGCCATACCAGCGAGCATCACAATGCGTGGGACCGGTATCGTCCATCGGACTATCACTAGCCGAGCTATCATTCCCATGCCAAACAGTAAATTAATGGGATCGAGACTATAATGAAGCGGCGTAAGCGAGGCGAGTGACAACGCGCAGGCAAGCTGCCAAGTGATCAGCAACGCAGTGCCGATACCTCGGTGTAGCACTGCTACACCGAATATAGCATAGAATGTTACCTCGTGAAAAAGCGTCCAGGCAACGGCTAGCGTTGATCGGGAATTTCCCCCTATAAGCAAGGGGCTGTTGAGCATCACTGCCGGTGAACTGATCGTAGGCTTTCCGAGTGCCGGGTACGCTATGTAAACTGCGATCAACGGAAAGAGCACGAGCCAGTACGGCAGATAGATACGCATTGCTCGCTTATAAACGTATTGACCCCACCGCTTAGGACGACCCAATTCATCTAGATGCGCGTGTAGGATGATGAACCCGCTCAGAACGAAAAAGAACGCAACACCTTGGTGGCCAAAGCTAAACAACCCGCCGTCTACCCTTACGGACCAGAACTTGGGGTTGCCAAATATCTCGCTCCCCAAGTGATAGAAGACTACTAACAGTGCTGCGACACCCCGTCCGGCTTGAAGCAATGTAAATTGCAAACGATGATTTGGCTCAGCCATGGCTCGCGACCACCGCGAGCTTCTCCACTAGTTCGATCTGCGAGTTTAGTCCCTCCTCGCCAAATAGTCTGCGTACATCGTCTCGCCCAATGGGCGGGCGTGGATCCGCGAGCGCCGCCAAGATAGCCGTCGCAAACCCCCGGGCGTCATCGCGAACAATGAATTGCCCTTCGATTTCGGAGCCTAATCCCTGCGCGCCGATCGATGTGGTAACGATTGGAGCATCGTAACGCAGCATGTCTATAGACTTCACGTTTACGCCGCTTCCCGACAGGATCGGGTTTATCAGTACACGGCCCTGGGACAAAATCGTGTCCGCATCGGGCGCATTGGGCACCAACATAATCTGTGGCGCGCGCGCGAAAATAGCGAGTGCCTCATCCGACGGGTTCGCACCCGCGAAACAGTAACGGATGTCCGGTCGATGCCCGTGTAGTATCGGCAGTATCTCATCAATGAACCAAGCTAGCCCTGCTAGGTTGTTGGGAAGCCGCATATTGCCAATGTAAGCTACGTCGTAGATTCGCTCGCTCGCCGGAAGGATCGTGCCGTGCCTCTTCCCAGAATATACAGTAGGCGCCCAAGAAATACGTTCTATGCCCCGAGCCTGCCAGTAGCGTACATCCTCCGCAGAAATATCGAGTGTCCATGCGGCTCGCCGAATGAGAGCAGTTTCGTACCGCTCCAGACCAAAGTGTGCGATCCTCCATTTCAGCTTCGACTTTGCGCTCCGAACCGCACGAGCTTGAGCGGCAAAATATTGATGCTCGATGTTATGCCCTCTTACGATCATTGGTACCTGACAAATGCGAGCAAGCTCTTCTCCAAGAACCGCTCCGTAGATACCGTCTAAAATCACGGCGTCGGGGGAGAATGCCCTTGCCTCCGCATAAATACGGCGCCGAGTATTTGATGTTGGAACTCGTGAAGCAACGTGACTCGGGTAGCGTGGTAGTAAGGCAAGGCGTTTGGAAAGGCTTATTATATCGTACCCGATTGGCAAAACCTCGACAGATTCAAATATATCAGCTAAGGACTGAACATCTTCTGGCGCCATTGGAGGGTCTTGCGGCGATCGCCAGCAGATAAGGCGAACTTTCCAGCCACGTTCCGCAAAGCCTTTCCACCGATTGAACTGGTCGACCTTATGACCGTAATTCGGCGGATAAGGCAGGTCCAGGGTCAGTACGATCAGGCGACCTGGCATTAGCGTTTCTCCGCGCAAGTTGTATGGACTGCCGTTAGAAAATCGTCTGCCGCGCGGTTCCAAGAAAAGTGCGCGGCTTGGACTCCCCGCTCCTCATTCGTCGGACGACGGATGGGACTATCGGTAAAATGTTCTCTAAGGCGCGCGGCAAGAACATCGGCCGCATCGCTTGCGGTCGGGTCGAAATACTCCGCCAGCGCTCCGCCAACCTCAGGCAACGCAGTTCGATCGGACGCGATGACAGGCAACCCAAACAGAGTGGCGTCAAGCAGTGGTACCCCGAACCCCTCCGCTTCGCTGGGATAAGCGAATAAACTTGCACCACGATAAAGACTGATCAGAGACGCATCGTTAACCTCAGAACAAACTTCGACGCCGTCGCCCTCGATCGAACCGCGAGGGAAATCTGGATCCCAAGCGCCTACGATCACTAGTCGGATGCCGGGAACGGCGGCGCGACGGAATGCTGAAACCAGCAGCGCAATGTTCTTACGCGGTTCTATTCGCCCGACAGTGAGAATGTAGCGGTTAGGAGAGGGTGTACACTGCGTTAGATAAACCTCGGGCGCAAAAGACGGGCCGTTCAACACTGTAAAAAGTTTGCGACGCGCGAACGGAAACACCCGCGAAATCTCGGCGTGCGTGTAGCGACTAACTGCCACCACACCCGCAGCGCGCCGAACAGAGAGCCAGAAAAACAAGCGAGTTCTTATCCTGATTTTTAGAGGAAACAAATGCTTGTGTGTTATCGGAAGCAGATCATGAATGAAAACTAAGTGCTTCCCGGTTAGTGGAGTCATATACTGAAATACCCCAAGATCAATCCGATCCCGTTTAAAGAGCAGTGGCAGCGTCCGGGTAAGGCGCCTTATTGACCCGGCATACCCGAGGCTGTGATATTCAAATGGCTTAGCATTAACCAAATGCTGAGCCCCGGCAGGATCGTCCGAGTAAATAATGGCCGCACAATTCTTTAGTTTAGGGGCCACGGCACGTAACAAATTACTTAGTGTGGTACGCGTCCCTTGATACCGGCCGGTGAGGACATGGCCATCAACGCCAATCCGAATAACCATGCCTGATAAATCCTAATTTGAGTGACGATCCAGCTCTTACGCTGCCGTGCAACAAGGGACAACCTGCCGTTCCGACGGCCGCTTGCTTGGGGAAGGCAATTCTCGTATCGCGCAGAAAGGGGAGTTTGTGGCGATGCAGCAACAATGCGGTAGTCTAGGAAATTCCTATATTTTAGGCCTAGATGGGCTACGAGCGCTCTCCGTCTTGGCCGTTGTGGCAGGCCATGCAGGTATTCCGAAAGCACCTGCTAGCCTCGGAGTCACCGTATTTTTCTTTATCAGCGGTTTTTTGATAACCGGGTTGCTGCTACGTGAGGCCGCAGCAAACCACGGTCAATTTAACATAAAAAACTTCTACATCCGACGATACTTGCGCTTGGCTCCGGAGCTTACTCTATACGTAGCGGTTGCGGTGATTGGTTCTGTGTTAATTTATGGTCCTCGCCGCTTGATCGATATACTTGGTTCGCTCTTCTACTTTATGAACTACGTCGACATATTTTCTCCTAGTGACCCACCGGGACCCTTCCGGCTTGGACACCTTTGGTCGTTATCGGTAGAAGAACATTTCTACCTTACTTGGCCACTTCTATTATCTGCTTGCGTAGGATCGCGCCAGCGTGTGATATCATTGTGTGCAGTATTGATTTTGGTACCGATTGCAATTAGGTCGGTCGCATTGCACATTGGGCTACCGATTGCCTATTTGCGCCTTGCCTCCGAATGCCGGATCGATTCTATCGCCTTCGGTAGCCTACTTGCAGCGGCATTGCACTACTATCCTAGTTTTATACGAAGGCTAACGCGGTCTGGTCACTGGACAGGGGCCGTCGGGATCATCTTGATACTGCTTTTCACATTTGGCGGCCTGATCAACCTGCGTGGTCCCGCACATGAGATACTAGTTTACACTGGGCAAGGAGTTGGGATTACTTTATTATTTGCATATTTATATGCCAGTAATAGTGGTGGTTGGCTTCTTGTCTTACTTGAATATTCCCCGCTACGGTTTATCGGCCAAGTATCATATGGCTTTTACCTGTGGCATTTCATGGCGTTGTACCTGGTAGCTATCGCGTTCGGCTATGCTAATCCTCAGGAACTCCCGATCACGTCGAAATTCTTATGTGCTGTACTCGGTGGCTTGCTGGGCGTTATGCTGGGTTGGACTTCGCTCAAAATTGCGCTGCGGCCGGTCCGCCGTCTACGGCAGCGGTTTGGGGCGCATCTTTTAACCGGACGCAAGTAAAGATGGAGCTTTTCACCCAGCGCTAATCGACAACACTTGACATATATCGCCGATCCCGGTTCCCCGTCGAGAAAGTCGGTCTTGCTCTGACGCTTGCGTAGTCAGGTCGCGAAGGGTGGGCGACCGGCATGCAAGGCGACAGCCTATCATTGCAAAAAGTTTCAGTCGACGCGGCGCCGTTGGCGTTTTTCGTCTCTTCGGGCTTCTACAGGCATCTTGGACATCGTAAGGGTGTCAGCCATGTCGATCCGATCCGTATTTATCTTGCCATACGCTTGTTTTCTCGCGGTACTTGCCCGGGTAACGTGGTCCCCTATCGATAGCGAGCAGGCGTCGTTTCTTGGGTTGACCACAGATTACAGTCTTTTGAACAGCAAGCTCGTTGTACTGTCGCTTGCAGCAATTTTGCTTCCTTTTATCTGGTATGCGGGTAACCCCGTGAAGCGGCTTGGGATTTTCCCGTGCACGCTTATAACGTTGGCCATTATATCTGTCGCGTGGACGTACAACATCGGACAGACGTTATTTTCGTTAACACTGATGTTAACGATCGTGGGCTATGCGTTAGTTTCTACCCGCCTACTTGGACGACGTTTAGCATTGCTGGTTGTTTGGCTTATCGCTACTCTCATTATAGTAGTGTCGGTTGTGTTGGCAGCCATCGGCGACGCGCATGCCATCATGGGGGGGAACCATGGGGGGCTCTGGCGTGGCATCTTCGCGCATAAGAACTCATTTGGCCCTTTTTTGGGTGCTCATTTGCTGATATCGATGCTTGGTCGTCGTATCTTAGGCGTTCCGTTGGTCGTGATTTGGATGGTGGCCGCCATCGATTTAGTCGCGATAGTTGCGGCTGGATCGAGTACCGCATTGCTTAGCTTAGCTACGGGACTTGCGGTAGCCGCGGTGCTCGCGCCTTTTAAGGTACGAGGACTACGTAACTTGTGGCGTGCCATTATCGGAGCGGTTGCCTGCGGCATGGTAGCTTTTATGGTGATTGATCCAGATTCCGCGCTATCGCTGTTGGGTCGTGACGCTACATTGAGCAATCGCACGGTTATGTGGAGCCAAGTCTATCCGTTAAGTCTCAGCCATAAGCTAGGAACTGGCTATGCCACCGGGGGCGGTGCGCAAGTTTCATTTGAGGTGCAGAAGGCTGTGCATCGTAAAGATGCACAAGGCGTTCAAAGCGGATACCTGAACCTCGCTCTTGAGCTTGGATGGGGAACCGTCGTCTTGTTTCTATCATGGGGAATATTCACACTTATTGGACTTTTCCGATCTTTGGGGATCAGTGACGGCAAGGCACTTGTTGGAGCCTTAATGGCTCAACACTTGGTGATAAGCTTTTCAGAATCATTTGGATGCATCATGCCTAGCTGGTCTCTCTATATTCTTTTGTTGGTAGTTGTTCTCTGGCGAGATCTTCAGGCAACCAATGTCGAGGCGCCGGCCGCGTAAATACGAAGTAGAAAATAATGTCTATTTCATCTTACCTGCGATGCCCGATTATTATTAAGGTAGCTCTGCGGCCTTCACGCGAGCTTCGTGGGCGAGGCCGCTATCGAGCGCGCCGCGACCACGCCGCCATAGCCGTACTTCGCTGTCACTGACAGGGCGAACGTCAAACGGAAGCTCCAGATCTTGTTTTCGACAGTTGACTATGCGGCGCCGGTCGAGGTCGATCAGCTGCCAGATCCAGCTGATTTGGAGCGTTATGCAGTTGCTGCGGAGCAGGGTTCGCGGGGGATGGGCGGGCTCGATTACTATCTCGAATAGGGCGCAAAGTGCCGAACTTTCCGCGCCGCTTACGGGGGGGGATGTCGCGCAAATGCTGACGTTGTCAGGCATCGCCGACACGTTGTTCAAGGCTCACCGGATCGCCGCCTTGCAGCCTCCATGGCCAAGGTCCATCGGTCGCCGGTTCCCTATCTGGTGAAGCTGGAGGGCGCGCAGCAGGCCTTCGCCCCCCTTTTTCGGCCTAGAGATCAACCAATCCGCGCAGCTTGGTCTATGGTTCGGGAGAACGTTGCCGTGACCGGACCGATACCAGGATTAGACGTAAGTAGGCGGATCGTTGATCCGAACGCGAGGCAGCACGGAGTTGCCCCTCCAGCTTGATGGCCTGCATGCGCACGCCCCGCCAAGCGTCGAGCATCGGCAAGACGATCCTTTCAAGCTGGGAATTGTCTGCGAGTAATTGACGAACTTGGCCCTCAAAAGCACCGCCAGCACTTTTGGAACAACCAGGCCAAAGGTTTTCATCAGCCCCCGAATCTGCTTCGACATTTGGACGATCACCTTGAGCAGCGGATCTCGCGCCGCGACCAGCGTACGCATCAGCATGCTATCGAACCCTTTCGCCCGAACCTCTCGATAGGATCCGACTTCCGCAATATGTGCCAGACCATCCGCGTCGATCGCGTCTGTCGTGTTCGCTGCCATATCCGGGGCTGCCTTCGCATGACGCGCATCAATACAGATGGCCCGAATACCATTGCCTTGAGCGCATGATAGAACCACGTCAACAATTGATCGGTTTCAAATACTACTCGCTCTGCATCCGGCGCATGACGACGTATCGAGATAGCCAAGGCCTTCGGATCTGAAAGGCATTTTCCACGCCAAATTCGTTTGCCGCCCCGTCGCACTAATACTGCTGTCTCTTTGAACGAAGCGTCCAAACCGACATACGCGCTCATGGTCGTCCTCCGCTTTAGGCAGGATCAGGGTTACTTCCCCAACTAGTCCTTAATCATAGCGCTGGTTGTTGGTGACACCGACATTGTTGGTCGAAGGCGGACGGGTGATTACGACACGGCCCGCGATTGCCCCATGTTCTATGCACTGACCCCGGGAAGAGCATGCTACCCCGCGGTTGGGGCCTCCTTGGATATCGGTGCGCCGTCCATTAAGGTGTCACAAGATGGGCACGGACTTGTGGCCGTGATCGCGCCGGCACGAGACCTTTGAATGACGACAAGACTTCACCTGGAGGACATCATCCAGCCGGCCACGCTTGCCTTCGGAGCACGCGTCAAGGCGCGACGGAAGGTGCTTGGGCTTACCCAGACCGACATCTATAAGCGTACGGGGATCGGGATCGGCTACCTGTCCTCGATCGAGAGGGGCCGTGCGAACCCGACGTTGGACATGATGATAAAGCTCTCGGCAGCGTTAGGTCTGGAGATATGGGACCTATTGCGTCCTACCGACGAGTAGCCAAAGGGCTGGACGCGATATGAGGCTAGGCGTCGTCAATTGATCTCGTCGAAGGTATCCGGGAAAATGTTGACGATGTTGGTGTTGCTAGAGTCCCGGCGAAAGGTCTTCGGATCGATATAGGTATCGGCGAAACACGGATGGATCGCCCGGTCAAAACACTCGCGGAGCCATTTCACTGCCGCAAGAATGGCTGGGGATGGCTTAGCCTTGGAACGATATACGAGGCGGAGCTCCCGTCGTATTCTCAATTCCAGAGGTACGGGAGCCGCAGCACTTGTGATTTCGCTGACAAACGTCGGCAGCGCACCGATACCAACCCCCCTCGTGACCGACCAAAGCTGAGATAGCGACGAGTTGGTTCGCATCGCGATGAAGCCTTGGGGACGTTCCGTACCGATTAGGAAGTCGAGAAGTTCCGAGCGCACACCAGGACTGACATGCTCCACAACCCGATGATTTTTAAGCGAGTCCATCGTTGATGGAATGCCATGGCGCTGAATGTAGCTCTGGCTCGCATACACAGCGAAATGAATCGTGGCGAGTTTCGAGGCAATGAGATCCGCCTGCGTTGGCTGTCCATACGTCAACCAGATGTCGGCCTCGTGGGTCCGGTCGCGCTCAAGATTGTAGTCGAAATCCAGACCAATGGTCATTTCGGGGAGGACCGCCTGCAGCCTCGACATCCGCGGCGT
>Ga0308169_10005191_pt1 | contig 11960 bp, 14 predicted proteins | sample PhyBR1_2_FD_202139 | JGI IMG/M metagenome (GOLD analysis project Ga0308169, IMG submission 202139) | Phyllosphere microbial communities from UC Gill Tract Community Farm, Albany, California, United States - DLSLSB.R1 | ecosystem: Host-associated > Plants > Phyllosphere > Unclassified | place... | reverse complement strand
GGCGTCGGGCAGATGTTGGTCGGCCGGTCAGACGATCTTACCTCGATGTCCGACCTGTTTGCTGACTTGCAGAGTGTTTGTCGGCTTTGGAAGCGGTCTAGCTACGGTCTCGGTCCCGCTCTTCTTGTCCGAGATTGCCCCACCATCGATCAAGAAGTCCCTGGGAATCATGAACCAGCTGTTCATCGTCATCGGCATGCTCCTCGGCCAGTCGCTGTCGATCCCTCTGACGCAGTACGGCAAATGGCGGTACGTCTTTGCCGTGTCTGTCGGTCTGGCGGTCGTGCAGGTGCTGGGTAGCTTGACAATAAACACCCCTGAGCTGAAGAAGGAGGTCAGGGAGGTGGGTGGGGAAGAGGAGCCGCTGCTGGACGGCAACGAGAACAGCGCCGCCGAGGTGATGAGTATCAAGGACCTTTTCACCAGCAAAGACCAGGTGATCCGTCGCGGGCGTGAGTATGCCAGCTACCCTTGGGATGATCGGCTCACGTCAGTCGTCATCGTCATCGTCACCCAGCTTGCCCAACAGCTGTGCGGCATCTCGCCTGGTGCGCTAATCTCGCGCCCTGTTAGCATAGCTCACACCAGTCATGTACTTCTCCACCCGTATCCTCCAGCCCGTCTTCCGCGGCAACTCGCGCTCCATTGCCCTAGGCATCGTATGCTTCAAGATCCCTCTCACCATTCTCCCAGCGACCATCATCGAGCGAACCGGCACGCGACCCATCCTCCTGACTTCTGCGCTGGTCATGGTTTTCGCATCGCTCTTGCTCGCATATGGGCTCAACACCGACTCGGGCCCAGTCTCCGCCGTCGCAATGATCTCTTTCGTCTCGTTCTTCTCGATCGGTTTGGGGCCCGTCACCTGGGTGGTTCTCAGCGAGGTCATGCCCAGCCAGGCCACCACCGCGGCTGGTGCTTTGGGGATCGCCCTCAACTGGACCGCCAACTTCATCATGGCAAGTCGCCTCCGTGAATATGTGATGAAAAGCACTGACAATCAGGGCGCGTCGTTCTTGCCCGTCCAGAAGGCCTTGAGCCGAGGAGGCAAATCCGGCGAGGGCAACGTGTTCTACCTGCTTGCTGGCCATTGCCTGCTGGCCTTTGTTGCTATCCGGATTAGCTATGCCGCCTACGATCGGGCGAAGGCGCATTAAAACGGCGCAATAAGCATATCACGCATGTAGCATGCAACCGCTTGTGACTCGCCCCTTACCATCGTCTGCAAGCTTTCAGCCTGGTCGCTTGACGAGCCAGGATGCGGCCGATGCTCTGCTGAACCTTTACTGCTGATGAAGCACTTTCATATCGCACAAGCTTGCTGTTGCGTACGCGAGGGGGAAAGCAGATCGCCAAAGGTCCGTATATATGCATCCACACATAAAGGGCTACTCGAACACCCACTCTGGTACGCTAGGCGTTTGAGCCCACGCGGACTCGTACGAGACACTGCCATCCGGCAGGCCAAACACGGCAGTAGCGACCCAGCTCTCGCCCTCTGACAATTCGCCCACCAGGGTCGGAAGCACGCTCCTCGAAAAGATTACGTTTGAGTTCGGATCACTCTGAACGAGTCGACCCTGTCGTTCGGCCTTGACGCTCTTGACTGGCAGGTCCAGGACTCCCACCGTCCCCACTCTCGTGCTGGCCCGCGTCCAGCCGACTTCCTCATCTCCGCCCGACTTGACGCCCGAGAAGGCCTGTACGACTGCCCGTCCATCTGCGCCCTGACCGTACGTCGCCCAGCCCGCCTCGGCCGTCTTCAACCGCCTGCCCGAGGTGATCTTATGAACGCGGACATACCATTTTGGCGAGCTCGCCTGTGGCGGGATCAAGAACGTCTCGACCAGGACGTCCGTCCACGGCTGCCACTTGGATCGGAGGTGAACGCGCTCTGTCCCCCGACCGACAATCCTCGCGTCGAACGTCTGCCGCCTGACGCGCCACGACTCGCCATCGCACGCTTCGATCCCTGCGCTGTTGTCCCGGAGGGCGATCATGCTGTCCGCTGAGAGCTGCTCGAGATCCATATCGCCCGTCGGGCAGCTGAAGCCAAAGGTGGACGAGTAGGCGAACTTGGCGTACTTGGCCGGCCCGTGCCGCATGGCGTAGTGCGGCTTCTGGCCCGAGGAGAGCAGGAACGTGTGGCCGCCGAGGTTGGTAAGGATGTGGCCCGTGTCCGGCACGGCCTTGATAGGCGGGAAGAGGGATGCCGGGTGGTCGAGCTCTTTGGAAGTCCAGAAGGGGTGGGAGGCCGGAGCGGCGAGACACGCAAACGCCTTCATGCACCAGTACGGCGATCCTGCTCATCAGCTCGGTCGGATCTCTGATGGTGATGGTGCACCCACCCGGGGCGTTGTAGTTCTCCGTCATGTTCATATTATCGTACCCGTACCCGATGTTCAGGGTGCCGTCGCTCTTGAAGATCTCCTTGTTGCCGGACCACGACCGCAAGTGACGCAATACAAAGCCCTTGATGTGGCCCCACTCGAGCGGCGCCGGCGGGTCAACGTCCGCTAGCGCAAAGGCAGAGAACGACCCGATCACGGCGAAGCGGTATACCATGGACCGCCCGAACGGGATCGCCTCGCCGGTCGGGGCGAAGTAGTAGATGAAGTCCAGCAGGAACTTTTGGGCTCGCGAGCGGAACTTGCGGCTTCGCTCGGGATCCGACTCGGCGCACAGCTGTTGTGAGCTCAGGTCTCGGTCAGCGAGTCCGCGCCCGTCTCTCCGGCTCACTTTGGCGTAGGTCATCTGGGCGAACTGGATCGCAAAGGAGCTGGAGTAATAGTCCCTCTGGAAGACGTCGGGCGGCCCGTCGTTCGACCATCCGCCTGAACCGGAATCGCTTCCTACCGGGGGATGGTCCTCAAACTGAAACTCTTCCAGCCGCGAGAGGTCACGATCCATTTGAGAGGGGTTGAACAGGGGCGAGCCGATGGAGCGCAAGGCGAGGTTGGCGAAGACTCGAAACCAAAGCCAGTTCGCTATCGTCAGCTCGTGGTCCCTGTCACGGGGCGGATGGCGCTCACTGTCGGGCATGGGCTTGCCGATGCATGTCTCCAAGAAAGCAGCAATATTCTTCTTCGCCTCGTCCGTTTGCTTCTGCACATCAGCACTGCGTCCCACACCGAATCTCGATCGACTCACATCGTAGAAGACGTCAGGCTTGAGGGCGATGGCGAAGCTCAGCGGGCTCATCTCGACCATCCGCTGGTCCTTCGCTCGTGCTTCGCCCCAGTACTCGTCGCCTTTAGGGTCCGTCCCGCTGGCAAAGCCCTTGACCCAGCGGTCAAGCCCCGCATAGTCATCTCCGCCGGCCAAAAGCGACGTCAAGCCCCAGAGCGGCCGCGCGAATGTCTCCAGGTACACCGCTCGGAGATCATAGTGCGTCGCGGTGTTTCCTATGTCGATAAAGGCCCCTCCCGGCGACGTGTGCGGGCCAAGCGCATCCAGCACTGCCAATCAGCTCTGGCCTGGGTCTGGGGACCCTCGTGGTGGAAAAGCTGCTCACAGGATGTCAAGCCTTTTACGACGTCTTCCCGCGACTCGAAGGGGTTGCCCAGGAAGCCGTTCTCGCGCAGTATGACCATGATGCTCACGTTTGAGTCGCTGTATGATCTCGTTTCAGACACAGCGCGGTGATATAGCTAGTCGTAACACGAAGGGACACTTCTGAAATGCACACCTGTGATGCCCGGGCCGGACGGACCGGGCGCCTGGTCGCCGGTTGGCCCGTCGGTAAATGACGCGTCTCGAGCACTAGTAGCCGTGTCAGATTCCACGCCGTCCTGGGAGTCTCATGCAGCACGTTCCCAATAGAAAACTTGACAAGTAGTAGCAGTTGGCGAGAATGACACTAAATGGATGTACACCCTGAAGGCGATAGTATAACAGTAATCGTAAATGGCTCGTTACAATCGTTCCCCTCGTCCCCACACTCCCAACACAGCCGCTCTGAACAACTCTTCCAGGCTCACACTCCGGGACCATGCCCGTGTCCCTCGGCCCATGGACTGAATCGCCAAGCTTCTTCGCTCAACAGGAACATCCCGGCACCCAACCCGCTCCACCGTCCTCCAGCTCGTCCTCACCGCCGGCAATGCCTCGACTGTTGAGCTTGAACGGCTGATCGCTTCTGCGCAGGTTGATATCGCTCGAGTACAGCTGGGGGCGGTTCAACACCTCTCTGACAAGCTCTTCAAAGACATTGGTGACGTTCTCGCGGGTCTTGGCGGAGCATTCTGCGGTCAGAGCAAGTACGGGATGGCCGCAAGCGTGATACGCCGCAGCCCGCCGGTCCGAGCACGCTCACCGATGAAGAGCGTTCCGAGCCGTCCCGCCAGCTCCAGCCCCTCCGCTTCGGTGACTTGCCGCGAGAATCCCTGGCAAATCAGCGTGTGCACCGCTCATGAAGCCCGGGGCCGCAGCCGGCACCAGGGCAAATCACACCCACCCTGTCGATCTTGTTCCCCACCAGACACTTCACCACCCCTTCCGCGCAGTACGTGTCAATCTCCTTCAACCAGCGCAACAGCTCGTCGAACGTTTCCCGCGCCGTCACGTCATAGACTGTCGTTTAGTGCCGCGATCATCAGAATACGGGTGGGAACTCACCCAAGACGACAGCCTGAGCTCCGCGGTAGTAGCTCGACGTCAACGTTCTAAAGCGCTCCTGGCCAGCGGTGTCCTACCGGGTCAACCCAGATCGACCGATGCATGCGCCGTCATGCGAGATTCCCTGCACGTCACGCGACTCACCCATATTGATAGCTTGTACCGCTGCCCGTCCACTTCGACCGCTTTCGTCCGAAAGTCCACCCCGATCGTCGCTGTTGTCTCCTCCTCGGACAAGAAGTCGTCGTCGGTGAAGCGCAGGAGCAGTGAAGATTTGCCTGGATGGATCAGCATCACGCCCAGACGGCTCACGAAGCGAAAAGAGGCGGGGGTCGGTGATACGCACCAACACTCGAGTTGCCTATAAGCAGCACCTTGAAGTTTGGCGTGGACGTGTACGACATATCCACGGAGCTCTGTCAGATCGGCCGTCTAAGCTCTATGGGTGAGGGATGTGAAGCAAAGTCAAAAGGCAGACAGGTGGATGGATGTTAGTATGGTAAGGTTAACTTATCTCACGCCGACGTTGAAACGCGTCGTCATGACACACCTTTTGAGTGGCGATAGGGTGGCAAGCCGGTTTCCAAAGGAAAGACGACCCAAGAGCGGCCAGGCGTTGCATGACGCATTTCCAAGTAATACGCTTGTCATCTGAGCGTGGCCGTGCCTCGTGGAGCACGAAAAGCCAGGAGCCAAACATATATATGCATCCATGGCCACACACGCCAGTAATGGTATTAAGAGGTCGAACATAAGTCATGCACAGGTCGTCCCTCTCCAAGCATCCAGAGTCCGTCGGGTCATCAAAACACCACTCTATTCATTCTCGTAGCCGCGTCGTCGTTTACGCCGCAATCGCACCAGCTCCGCCCTTCTCCTTCATGTTGTGGTTCCGGATGAAGATGGAAGCGAAAAAGGCGATGGCGATGGCGATGTAAATGGGCAGGAACGACTTGGTGATGGCCTCGACATACGCATCGATGACCGGGCCGCGCTGCTCGTCCGGTACCGACGTCCAAATAGCAGTGACCGATTCCCGGACCAGCGCAAAGTCGACATCGGGAGCCTTGGCCCGGAGCTCCTTGTTGAGGTAGATTGATTGCACCTGCAGATGAGCGAGACGCTCAACGGCTGAGCCGAACAACTTACGGTGTTGACGATTCCAACGCCGATGGCCGCGCCCGTGAGTTGGAAGAAGTTGGACACGCCCACGGCTTGCGCCATGAGGGCCGGTCGGTCGTGGAACTCGGCCTGCACCGACAGGAGGATCTGGCATGAGCATGCGGAACCGAAGGGGATGCGAGAGAGAGAGTAACACTCACACACTGGAAAGCGAGACCGATACCGAAACCGGCCAAGATCTGGTAGCCGATGAGTTTCGAGTTGGAGGTGTGCGCGTCGATCGTGGAGAGCAGACCGAAGCCGGCGGCGGCGAAAGGCGGTCCCGCGAGGATCCAGGGGTAGTATCGGCCCGTAGCGGTCGTTCCACCGCCACTGATGAAGATGGCGACACAGGCTGGCGTCAGTGAGAGCTCCACGGGGGGTCGGCGGATGTCAGAAGACTGCCGACTCACTAGCAAGCATGAAAGGCAGGATGCTGATGCCCGACTCGGTAGCGGTTTGGTTCTTGACGGCCTGGTAGTACAGTGGTACCTGGTACGTTCCGCCGAGCATCGCCATCTGCCGTTCAGCTCCATCCCGGTGGCATGCGGCAGTGGTTCCTGGACGTACCATGGTCATGAAGACAGCGACAGACGCGGCAATCTCGGTCCGGTTCTTGAGGATGATCATGGGAATGAGAGCCCTGTTGTTGAGACGGAGCTGCCACAAGGCAAAGGCGATAATGAGCAGGCCACCGAGAACAAACTCGAAGATGATGCGCCAGTTGGACCAGGCGTACTTGTTGCCGCCATCCGTGAGGGCAAGGAGCAGGCAAGTGATGATGCCGAGGATCATCACTGTTCCGACATAATCGAGCCGGCCGAACTTTTGCAGCAGGGTCTTGCCTTCCGTGTGCTCGGACTTGGGCGGAGGTCGAGCGGGGAGGAGGATGGTGACGGCGGCGGCGGCGAGACCTCCGATGGGCAGGTTGATGTAGAAACACCATCTCCAGCTGACCTTGTCGGTGAAGACACCGCCGAGAAGCGGGCCCACGACTGAGGAGATGACAAAGACGAATCCGAAGGATGCCATGAAGGCAGCTCGCTGTTCCACGCGCGTGATGATCGTGATGATGACCATGATTGTGGCGAACATGCCGGATGCACCGACTCCCTGGATGGCCCGACCAAAGATCAAGACGTCCATCGATTTGGCGACGCCGCAGATGAGAGACCCGAGTTCGAAGAAGAACAGTGCGGCGAGCAGAGCCCATTTCGTCTTGACGATCGTGAGGAGCTGGCCGACGAGGAGGATGAGACCACACTGGGTCACTGGACATCAGCTCGCGCAGGCGAGCTGCTTGTGCTTCGGCGCGACTTACAGAAGTATCCAGTGATGATCCACGATACCTGGGCAAAGGCGTTAAAGTCACTGACGATGATCGGGATTGCCGTGGCGACAATCTGTACGTCAGTCCGAGGGCAAGGCGCGAGTGGGCGGAATGTGACTATTGACGACACGCCTGCGCGTGGAGAGGTGGGTGACTCACAGACTGGTCGAGCGCAAACATGAAGACCGCCAACATCATGGCACCAAACACTCCGTACAGCCTGAACCCGGTGAGGATTCCACTCTCATCCTGAGCCGGTGGCTCGCTGACGCCCTTCTCCGCGTCGCCGCCGATGCTGCTTCGGGCACCTTCGCCCTCGGCTGCATGGCCATGCTCGGACTTGTCCGCATGCTCGCCGGCGACCTGGGTGTGCGAAGACGTCTGTGTGAGGACGGGTGCGTCGAACTGGACGCCCTCAGCGGCCAAGCCCGATTCCGCAGTTTTGCCAAGCTCGGCCATGATCGTCGGTGTCAATTTATCGATAGGCAGACGTGTGCCCAGGAAATATCAAGGTGACGAGATTCGCAGATACCGTGAGGGGTCTACGAGTACTGATGGGTGGAAAGATAATGGGTACGAAAGGGTCGATGGAGCTTGGCAACGCACCCTCGTCCCTACTATAAAAGGATGGGAAAGAAGACGGGGGTGGGGGGGGGGGGGACGGAGGAGGAATGTTTGCTATGTTCCCCGAGGCCGACGGGCGAGAAATTTGGCAAGGGCCGGATCGGTAAACGACAACGCGTGGATGCCGCGGCACGGATCCCGAACTCTCGCGGCCAGGCACGCTTCAGAAACGATTACATGCCCGAACCCCCGCCCAGATTCACCGCTCAGACCCTGGGGAACAGGCGTTGATTGACATTCCGACTTATTTGGCAGCGCATCGCAATCTCGTGGGGTGAGACCGCAACACGGATGCCGACGGGGACACGGCGCTTTGATGGCCGAGGCAGCTCACGGTCGCTCGCAGACGGCCAGCACAACAGGTAGAATGTAAAGGGGACATCTGTACAGAATATAACCGGGCGTGGTCAGCGTGTCAATGCCCAGCCGGCAGGGAATGGTGCCCACACATCATGACGACTGTCAAGGTTGGGCTTATGCCTAGGGTGTGATGTCCGCCGGCGCTACACGCGTCACAAGTGCCTGCAGGGCTGCTACAGCCAGATACGAGGGATGACGCGACTCGGCACAGAAGCCGCTAAGCCCGATCGGGGCAATCCTCGTGAACCTCAGGCATAGTCACCACTCGGAAGCTCTCGGACTTGGCAGCTACAGGAGTAGAGCCTCGCAAGCGTCAGCCTGGCCGACATCCCAGCTCGCCGGGTTCATCATGAGCACGCTCGCCTCTGGACAATGTACCCGCCCGCTTTCCGCCCCTCACCCAGCACATGCCCCGGAATCTCCCGGCGCCCACAAAGGTCCGCTCGGGCCCGCCCACCTCCTCGTGACTTGCCTTCTACCATGCCGGATAGCAACTTGCATGATGCCATGGAGTGACCGTATTCACATCTCCACTTCTTCCGACTTGTCCTGGACCACGACTTCGACACCGCCCAGTCGGCCCTCAATCTCCAGCCGCCTCAGATGCCCATCCCCAAGCGGCACCAACACCACATCATTTTGCGCGTCGTGCAGACCGTCCGACGGCGGCGGAGGAACCCGCTTCGACGCGTTCCGCCAGATCCCCCACCAGTTCGTCTCTCCTTCTTCGCCCAGCAGCCCGAGGACCAGCAGCGATGAAATCGTTTGTGCCAGTTGGAACGCGATGGACGTTTGTAAGGGGATGGGGAAGATGTATGACCCGACCTGCAGGAGCTGGAGGTGCGGCATCTGCCCAAGCGGCTCTAGCAGGGATGTCTGCCGTGAGCCATGGCGATCATCGGTGATCCAGCCTGGGTACTCACGAAATCCTCAAAGGTCGTCTCGTGCGAAATAAGCGATTTGCGCAACGGTCGATCGACAAATAACTCCTTGATCCCGGTAAATGTCCCTGTCAATTCCACGAGGAACTCCCTGCTCCATCCGCGTATGGGCCCACACAGCATCAAGCTGACCTTTTCTGCTTCTTCTCCCAACGGCGGCGCGCGCAGCGACAGATCTTTGCACGCGATGATGACGTCTTCTTTGTCCATCTCCTGCAGGTCCGCGTCGAGAACGAGAAAGCTGAGGCGGTGTGCATGACGGATGAGGTGCAGTGTCGAGACGAACGTTGAGGATTGTGCGAATTGGCGGAAACCCGTTGGAGGGGCTGCACGCTGGCGCCAGCCGAAAGAGCGTATGCGCGAGGCGAACGGTTGCGGAGCGGCCGTGACGGGGTGGTAGCCCGATGAAGTGGAGCGGACGGACGGCGAGGAAGGGACCGTGGGCGGTGGGATGGTATGCGGCGAAGGATGAGGTATGAGTGATGCAAATAGGAGGGCGAGGGTTGCGTCGTCGGATGCATCGGCGAAGAAGGAAATGTGGTTCAGGTTAGGCAGCGACTGGATCAGGTTGGTGAGGAGTGTGGACTCGTGCCAGCATGTCCGGCGGCTGCGCTTGGTCTGGCGCGCGACTTCGTCAGAGCCCGAGGCTGCGGACGAGCCGTTGTCGTCGTGGTCGAACATGTTCAGGTCGATGATGATGGACCTGCTGTGAGCGGGGCAACGCATAGATCCGAGGTGCTGCCGACTCACCGAACGTAGTGCGCCCAATTGTCTACATTCTTGACCACCGTGTCCACGTCCCTCGTCGTCGGTGTACGGATACACCGGAACTGCACGACCCGCACCTCGCGCCGCACCTTGCGACACGTCTTTCCGAATGCTACCAGGGCGGTGAGCGCGTCCTGCCGCTCTTCGTGCATGTCCACCGTGGAGAATATACCCCATGCTGCCGTCAGAACCCACAATCGACGCTTGCTTGCACCTCGCCCGTGCACGTACTCAGCCGGTCCTGCTGCGACAGCTCAAGCGGGTCGTATATGTGCAGCGCAATATTGCGGATGACCTCGCGCGGCAGGTCGAGCAGCGTCGGCGTGACAAATGGCCTCGAGGGCCGGCGCAGGCGAGTATGGCTCATCCGTGGCCGTGCTTGCTACGACGATGGTGAAATGTCGCGAGATGCTCAGACTAGTGCTTGGGCCAAGTTGGAGAAGCTACAAGGCGCTGAATGTACCCGTGTGGCCGAAAGGAGTCGTAGGCCCTGCGACTTCGCGGGTTAGACCTAGCTAGCGCCCTGTTGCCCGTCGCGCGTTTGACAACTGATCGTCGCCGATCACTCAACCCGCTCTCGCGTCCCGTCTCCGTCTTTGGAAAATGTCGCGCCTCGAGGGGGGACTGTATCGCTGTCGTTATGATTTGGTGGGCGACCGCAGACGATGGCAAGGACAAGATGCATGATGTTCCAGTCGCTGCGGTTTACGCATTCAGTGTACGGCCCAGCCAGTGTGTAGTGGAGAAACAAGCCAAATGACGCCTCTTATCTGGGCGATTTGGTCGGCGTAAGCGAATATCCGGGGCGCGCCCCCACATGTATGCCCTTCCCGAGCGGCAGTACCAAGCAGTCGCTGAATGGGATTGGCCAGCGACGGGGAGCAGAGTGCAAGCCGAGGAACGGGCAGGCTGACGCCGCAGGAACGCACGCTGTTTTTGTTGGGTATTTTGACGACTTGGTGCATGCGGATTTGCATATACGTGGCGAGATCTGCGGTGCAAATGTGCGGGCGGTAGGCTGTATAGGGAGGGACCAATAGGCGGGAGTGCCGGCTAAAGCAGCTCAAGTTGCCACCCGCGGGCCTATGTTTCAGGGGATGTGTAGCTTAAACCCCGGATTCTCGCCTCGTCATCATCCCGCATCATCATCACGACGCTGCTGCTGCCTGTCTGCGCCCAAAACCAGATTCGCCCGTCAGCCTCGCCATCGTACCATCGGAGCACCAAATACAACGATCACCTCTCGACCAACTTTGACCTTCTATAGATTGTATAGATTCACCCTCCATCTACTGAAGCGAGCCACCATGTCCGAACGAGAAGCAGGCAAGTCAACACCCCACCCACCGTGTCCCTCCCCACCTACCCCGTTTCACTACCCTGAGTCGCTTCGGTCGCCCCCAGCCAGCGGCCACCGCCGCGACGCATCCCCTTGCCCTGCCGTCTGTGCCCTTTGGCCAGGCAAACGTCTGGCTATGCATGATGATGATCCGCGCAGCTATCCTTTCACCCGTTCCATCTGTCCATAGACCTCCACCGCCGACCAACACCCCACACACGGTTTCACTCGCTCCAAAAACAACACATAACTCAACACGATGGCTGACCAAGGTTCAGGCGCCGACGTGCCCCAGGAGCAGAAAGCAGGATGGGCGAGCTTCATCAAGTCCCTCGCGAGCATGACTAGCGACCTGTCATCGATGACCGCCCCGCCGTGTAAGTTGTTGTATCTGCTCCTCGCGTACAAAAGCGCGTCGCTGACCCACCAGTCATCCTGTCGCCCGTGTCGTTGACCGAGTTCCCTGCGTACTGGTGCGAGCACCCGTTGTTTTTTGCCGCGATCTCCGAGGGCACGACCCCGCAAGACCGTATGGAACGGGTGTTGAAGTGGTTCATCGCGACGCTGAAGGGGCAGTACACTGTGAGTCGGCTCACGCCGGTCCGACTGGCCTCGTGCTGACGAAAGACCCGTAATGAGAAAATGGGCTCGGAGAAGAAGGTGCGTTTCAGCTCGTGCTTTCAACTGCGGGTCAGGGTTGTCCCGACGCTGATGACAGCCGCTCAACCCCGTCCTCGGCGAGCTGTTCTACGGTGTCTGGCCAGATTTGAACGGACGTGGGGAGACCACTCTGGTCGTCGAGCAGGTTTCGCACCACCCA
>Ga0308169_10005190_pt1 | contig 11960 bp, 13 predicted proteins | sample PhyBR1_2_FD_202139 | JGI IMG/M metagenome (GOLD analysis project Ga0308169, IMG submission 202139) | Phyllosphere microbial communities from UC Gill Tract Community Farm, Albany, California, United States - DLSLSB.R1 | ecosystem: Host-associated > Plants > Phyllosphere > Unclassified | place... | reverse complement strand
TGCGTGGCCTCGGGCGTGAAGAACGAGGCATCGACCAGCTGGTCCATCAGCAGGCGCACGCCCCGGATGCTCACGAAGTCGGCCACCCGCTCGGCGACGACGCGCAGGGTGGGAGGAGACGATGGAAAGGAGAGCAGGGCGGACATGACGCTGGGATTCCAGGGAGAGAGAGGGGACGAAACGACGTTCGTAAATGAATTCTTAAGTATCAAATGTAAGTGAAGTTAATGCGATCGTCATTCGTTTTGTTCCGGTGCATCCGGGCAGGATGCCACCGTCGCCCCACGGGGTCCGGCCCTTCCGGCCGTTCACTTCGACAGCATCCGCATGGCGTCTTCCAGGCCGCGCAGCGTCAGTGGATACATGCGGTTCGACATCAGCTGCTGGATCAGCGAGATGCTCTGGCGATAGGACCATACGCCCTGGGGTTCCGGATTGATCCAGGCGAATTTCGGAAAGGCATGCGTGAGGCGCTGCAGCCATTCGGCGCCGGCTTCCTCGTTGTTGTATTCGACGCTGCCGCCCGGCTGCAGGATCTCGTAGGGACTCATGGTGGCGTCGCCGACGAAGATCAGCTTGTAGTCGCGGTTGTACTTTCGCAGGATGTCCCAGGTCGCGAACTTCTCCGAGAAGCGGCGCCGGTTGTTCTTCCACATGAAGTCGTAGACGCAGTTGTGGAAGTAGTAGAACTCCAGATGCTTGAACTCGGTCTTGACGGCCGAGAACAGCTCCTCGATGCGCTGGACGTGCTCATCCATGGTGCCGCCGACGTCCATCAGCAGCAGCACCTTCACGTTGTTGTGGCGCTCGGGCCGCATCTTGATGTCGAGGTAGCCGGCGTTCGCGGCGGTCGACCGGATGGTGTCCTCGAGATCGAGTTCGTCCTCGTGCCCTTCGCGGGCGAACTTGCGCAGGCGTCGCAGCGCGACCTTGATGTTGCGCGTGCCCAGTTCCTGGCCGTCGTCGTAGTCCTTGTAGGCGCGCTGGTCCCAGACCTTGACGGCGCTGCGGTTGCGGCCCGCGCCGCCGATGCGCACGCCCTGCGGGTTGTAGCCGCCATGGCCGAAGGGCGACGTGCCACCGGTGCCGATCCACTTGCTGCCACCCTCATGGCGCTCCTTCTGCTCCTCGAAGCGCTTCTTCAATGTCTCCATGAGCTCGTCCCAGCCCATCTTCTCGATCGCGGCCTTCTCCTCGGGCGAGAACTCGCGCTCGAGGGTCTTGCGCAACCAGTCGAGCGGGATGTCGCGGGTGAAGTCGGTCAGCATCTCCACGCCCTTGAAGTAACCGGCGAAGGCGCGATCGAACTTGTCGTAGTGCTTCTCGTCCTTGACCAGCGTCGTGCGGCTGAGGTGATAGAAATCCTCCATGCCGAACGCGCCGTCCGAATCCGGCCCCACCACGTCGGCCTGCAGCGCCTCCAGCAGCGTCAGGAATTCCTTGACCGAGACCGGCAGCTTGGCCGCGCGCAGCGTGTAGAAGAAATCGATCAGCATGGCGACGTGGACTCCTGGCGGAAACGCGCGGGATCGCGCGCGGGTGGATGGGGTGGCGCTCAGGCGGCCCGATGGCGCGCGAGCAGGTACTGCAGCTGGGCCCTGGCCTCGGGCCATTCGCCCGCGCGCAGGCTGTACATCACCGTGTCGCGGATCGTGCCGTCGCGGCGCAGGGCATGGCCGCGGATGACGCCGTCCTTCCTCGCGCCCAGCCGCTCGATGGCGCGCTGCGACTCGAAGTTGAAGTTGTCGGTGCGCCAGCCGACCACGTGACAGCCCAGCGCATCGAAGGCGTGTTCGAGCAGCAGCAGCTTGCAGGTGGTGTTGACGTGGGTCCGCTGGCAGCGCCGGGCATACCAGGTGTAGCCGATCTCCACGCGCCTCACCGCCGGCAGGATGTCGTGATAGCTGGTGCTGCCGAGCACGGTGCCGGAGGCCTCGTCGGTCACCGCGAAGGCCAGCCGGTGTCCGGCCTCGCGCATCGCCAGGGCGGTCTCGACATAGGCCCGGGTCTCCCGCGGTTCGGGCACCGAGGTCACGCGCAGCCGCCACAGCTCGCCATCGGCCGCCGCCGCGCGCAGTCCGTCCTCGTGCGCCAGCGACAGGGGCACCAGCGCGATGCCACCCGATCTCAATGTCACCGGTTCCACGAAAGCCATGCCGATTCCTCTCAGGCGCGCCGGTCGCGTGCGCGGTCCGGGCCTACCGGTTGTTCCTCTGCATGAAGACCAGCTTCTCGAACAGCGTGACATCCTGTTCGTTCTTGAGCAGCGCGCCCACCAGCGGCGGCACGGCCACCTTCTCGTCCCTGCTCTGCAGCGCCTCCAGCGGGATGTCCTCGGCCACCAGCAGCTTGAGCCAGTCGAGCAGTTCGGAGGTCGAGGGCTTCTTCTTCAGACCGGGCAGGTTGCGCACGTCGTAGAAGGTCTTCATCGCCGCCGTCAGCAGGTCCTGCTTGAGCGTCGGGAAATGCACCGCGACGATCTGCTTCATCGTCTCCGCGTCGGGGAACTTGATGTAGTGGAAGAAGCAGCGGCGCAGGAAGGCATCCGGCAGTTCCTTCTCGTTGTTGGAGGTGATGAACACCACCGGCCGGTGCCGGGCGCGGATGAGCTCGCGCGTCTCGTAGCAGTAGAACTCCATGCGGTCGATCTCGCGCAGCAGGTCGTTCGGGAATTCGATGTCGGCCTTGTCGATCTCGTCGATCAGCAGCGCCACGGGCTGCTCGGCGGTGAAGGCCTGCCACAGCACGCCCTTGACGATGTAGTTGTGGATGTCCTTCACGCGCTCCCCGCCGTCGACATCGGCGAGCTGCGAATCGCGCAGCCGGCTGACCGCGTCGTATTCGTAGAGGCCCTGCTGCGCCTTGGTGGTCGACTTGATGTGCCACTGCAGCAGCGGCAGCCCCAGCGACTGCGCCACCTCCTCGGCCAGCATGGTCTTGCCGGTGCCCGGCTCGCCCTTGACCAGCAAGGGCCGCGCGAGGGTGATGGAGGCATTGACCGCGAGCATCAGGTCGCGTGTCGCGACGTAGTTGTCTGAACCTTCGAATTTCATGGAGGACGGCATGCTGGAGTGGAAGAAACCGGCGCCTCGGGGCGCAGTGCGGCGGGAGATCCGGTGAGCCTCGCGGTACAGGCCTGGCGGAGGCCCCCGCATATAATCGAACGTTGCTTCGAAACCGTTTCTCCACGAGATTGTGCGCGCAAAATGAACAAGTTGAAGACCACGGTATTTGCCCTCGCTGTCGCTTGCGTGACCCTCTCGGCCCAGGTGCAACCGGTGACCGGCAGCGTCGAGAACGGTTCCAGGAAGACCGCGATGTGCATCGGATGCCATGGCATCGTGGGCTACCAGTCGAGCTTCCCCGAGGTGCACAAGGTGCCCAAGATCGCGGGGCAGAGCGCGACCTACATCGCCTCGGCGCTCGCCGCGTACAAGGCCGGTGACCGCAAGCATCCGACGATGCGGGCCATCGCCGACACCCTCAGCGAGCAGGACATGGCCGACCTCGCGGCCTATTACGCGCAACTCGGCCTCCAGCAGGGCGACGCGGCCCCCGCGGCGACACCGGTCAAGGCGCCCAGCGAACGCGTCCAGGCACTGATCTCGCGCGATCGCGACAACGCCTGCACCAAGTGCCATGGCGCCAACTTCAACACCCCCAACGATGGCACCGTCGCCAAGCTCGCCGGCCAGCATCCCGACTACCTCTACGTGGCGCTGAAGTCGTACAAGGTCGAGAACCGTGCCCAGCTCGGACGCGCCAATGGCGTGATGAGCGGCCAGGCCAAGAAGTTCACCAACGACGAGCTCAAGGAACTCGCCAGCTACATCGGCTCGCTGCCGGGCGAGTTGAAGACGGTGCCCGAGTCGCGCTTCCACAAGACGACGGCCCGCTGAGGGCGGCCCGCCGCGACCGGCCCGACCGGTGGGTTGCGCGGCGCGTCAGTCGCGCGTCGCGTGGCGCTGCACGCAATCGACATACGCATGGCCATCCGGTGGGCGACCGGCGCGCTGGCTCTCCCACATCATGCGACCCAGGCATTCCATGGCATCGTGATGGGCGTCGAGCAACGAGCCCCGGCGCGCGGCCAGCAATTCCACCGCCTGCCGGATGCCGCGCGGCTGGTCGATCGAACACTGCTCGCTGATCGACAGGTGCATCGACAGATGCAGGAACGGATTCTCGCGCCCGCTCCGGTCGTCGTAGACGCGGGCCACGGCGGCATCGGCATCGGCCAGGTCGGCGTGGTACTCGGGATGGGCATCGATCCAGCCGGCGGCGATGGTCTCCAGCGCTTCCATCGGCTGTCCGGCGCGGTGCTTGGCGTAGACGTTGCAGAAGAAGCGCCGCACTTCTTCCTGGGTGGGATTGAACATGCGTTCGAGGGTAGCACCGGAGACCGTGGGGTCGGGTGCCCTGGGTACGATGCAGCCCTGTCCCGCGCGGCGCGTCGATCCGTGCCCGCACTCGTCTTCTCCCGCGACCGCGGTTCGCCCCTGAAAGGTTCTCCCATGTCACGTTCCCCATCCACCGCCGCGTCCACGACCCGCCGCTTCTTCGGCCTGGGTGCCATCGCCATCGCGGCCGCCGCTCTCGGCATCGCGCCGACCGAGGTCCGGGCCCAGGCGGCCTATCCGGCCAAGCCCATCACGATCATCGTGCCGTTCTCGGCCGGTGGCACCACCGACATCCTGGCGCGCGTGGTGGGCCTGCATGTCGGGCAGACCCTCGGCCAGCCGGTGATCGTCGACAACCGCGCCGGCGCGGGCGGCAACATCGGTACGCAGGCGGTGGCGCGCGCCCCGGCCGACGGCTACACGCTGCTGATGGGCACCGTCGGCACGCACGCCATCAACCAGAGCCTCTACAAGAAGCTGCCGTTCGATCCCATCAAGGATTTCGCGCCGCTCTCGCGCGTGGCGATGGTGCCCAACCTGCTGGTCGCCAATCCGTCGCAGCCCTACAAGACCGTCAAGGAACTGATCGCCTACGCCAAGGCGAATCCGGGCAAGGTCAACTTCGCCTCGTCGGGCAGCGGCACGTCGATCCACCTGTCGGGCGAGCTGTTCAAGCAGATGACGCAGATCGACATGCAGCACGTGCCCTACAAGGGCAGCGCGCCGGCCGTGGCGGACCTGATCGGCGGCCAGACCGCCATCATGTTCGACAACATGCCTTCGGTCATGCCGCACGTGAAGGCCGGCAAGCTGCGCGCCATGGCGGTCACCACCGCGCGTCGCTCGCCCGCGCTGCCCGACGTGCCGACGATCGCGGAGTCGGGTGTGCCCGGCTACGACACGTCGTCCTGGTTCGGCCTGCTGGCGCCGACCGGCACGCCACCCGAGGTCGTCGCCAAGCTCAATGCCGCCATCCTGAAGGCGCTGGCCGATCCGGATGTCAAGACCAAGCTGGCCGAGCAGGGCGCCGAGCCGCATCCGGAGAAGCCCGAGCAGTTCGCCGCCTTCATCGGCAGCGAGACGGCCAAGTGGGGCAAGGTCGTGAAGGAATCCGGCGCCAGCGTGGATTGACCACCGCCCGGCCTTGATCCTTCCGATCGTCACCGACTGGCATTTCTACGCCGCAGCCGTCCCCGCCGTGCTGTTGCTGGGGGTCAGCAAGAGTGGCTTCGGCGCCGGTTTCGGCTCGTTGGCCGTGCCGCTGATGGCATTGACCGTCACCGTGCCGCAGGCCGCGGCCATGCTGATGCCGGCCCTGCTGCTGATGGACCTGCTGGGCATCGCGGCCTTCCGCCGCGACGTCGACGTCCGCCTGCTGAAGGTCCTGATCCCGTGCGGCCTGGTCGGCACCCTCGTCGGGGCGCTGCTGTTCCGCGTCCTCGACCCCCGGACGGTCGCGGGCCTGGTGGGCGCCCTCACGCTGCTGTTCCTGACCCAGCGCCTGGTCTTCCCGCCCCGCGCCGAAGCCGCGCCGCCGCCGCGTTCGGTCGGTGGCGTCCTGGCCGCGATCGGCGGCTTCACCAGCTTCGTCGCGCACGCGGGCGGGCCGCCCGTGAGCGCCTACCTGATCCCGCTGAAGCTGCGGCCGATCGTGTTCACGGCGACCATGGCCTACCTGTTCTTCGTCATCAACCTGAGCAAGTGGATTCCCTATGCCTGGCTCGGGCTGCTCGATCTGCGCAACATGGCGACCTCGCTGGTGCTGCTGCCGTTCGCGCCGATCGGGGTCTGGGTCGGCATCCGCATCGCGCGGCGCATCGATCCGGTCTGGTTCTATCGCTTCGTCCACGCCGGCATGGCGCTCACCGGCATCAAGCTGGTCGGCGACGCCCTGCTGGCCCGCTGATCAGGGGGAGGGGGCTTCGGGCCAGCCGCGTTCAGGCGTCGTGATCCCAGTGGCTGTCGGCCAGGCGCTGGCGCTCCTCGCGCTCGCGCGCCATCTGCCGGGCGAACTGCTGGCGTCCTTCCTTGGCCACCGCGATGAGCTTGGCGCGATCCTTGTAGTGCGGATAGGTCTCGGCCATCAGCTTCAGGTTGCGGCGCCGGAACACCATCGTCGACTCGCGCGCCTCGTGCGCCGGCCAGCCGAGCGCCTCGAGCACCGAGCGCGCGCTGCGCAGCGACGACTCGAACAGCTCGCGCTCGATGTGCTCGACGCCGCGGTCCTGCAGTTGATAGAGATGCCCGACGTTGCGGGCCCGCGCCACGATGCGGGCCTGGGGGAAATGCGCGCGCGCGAGATCGACGATCTCCAGCGACTGCTCGATGTCGTCGACCGCCACCACGATGGCCGTCGCGGTGGCGGCGCCCGCGGTGCGCAGCAGGTCCAGCCGGGTGGCGTCGCCGTAGAAGACGCGGAAGCCGAACTCGCGCAGCCCCTCGACGGTGTCGGGGTCGTGGTCGAGCACGGTCACCTCGATGCTCTGCGAGAACAGCAGCCGTCCGACGATCTGCCCGTAGCGGCCGAAGCCGCAGATCAGCACCTTGGGCGCCTGCGGTTCGGAGATCTCCGCCATCGTCGGCGCCGCGCCGCGGCTGTAGCGCGGCAGCACGAAGCGGTCGATCGCCACCAGCAGGAGCGGCGACACCAGCATCGACAGCGCCACCGCCGCGATCAGGAACGACGCCGTCGCCGGTGGCAGCACGTCGGGCCCGGCGGCCTGGAACACCACGAAGGCGAACTCGCCGCCCTGGGCCAGCAGCAGCGTGAACACCGGACGTTGCTGGTAGGGCACGCCCATCGCCTTGCCCAGGGCGTAGATGACGACGAACTTGAGCGCCAGGAAGCCGACGACCACCAGCGCCATCAGGCCCGGATGAGCCATCAGAACGCCGAAGTCGATGCTCATGCCCACGGCAATGAAGAACAGGCCCAGCAGCAGGCCCTTGAACGGCTCGATGTCGGTTTCCAGTTCGCGCCGGTATTCGCTCTCGGCCAGCAGCACGCCCGCCAGGAAGGCGCCCAGCGCCATCGACAGCCCGACGAACTGCATCAGCGCCGCGATGGCCACCACCAGCAGCAGCGCGGTGGCGGTGAAGATCTCGGGCGTGTCGCTGCGCGCGATCCAGCGCAGCAGCGGCCGCAGCAGCAGCCGCCCGCCCAGCACGATGCCCGCGATCACGCCGACGATCCTGGCCGCCTGCCAGGCGCGCGCGGCACCGGCCACCGGCTCGTGCGCATCGACGCCGGCGACCGCCAGCAGGGGCAGCAGCGCCAGGATCGGGATCGCCGCCACGTCCTGGAACAGCAGGATCGAGAAGCCGGCCTGGCCGCTGGGCGTGGCCATCAGGTTGCGCTCGGCGAAGACCTGCAGCGCGATGGCGGTGGACGACAGCGCCAGTCCCAGCGCCGCCACCAGCGCGACGCGCCAGTCGGCCCCGGCCAGATATCCGACCGCGAACAGCACGACCGCGCAGCCCAGCACCTGCGCCGAGCCCCAGCCGAAGATCGGTCGGCGCAGGTTCCACAGCCGTGCCGGCTCCAGTTCGAGCCCGACCAGGAACAGCATCAGCACGACGCCGAACTCGGCGAAGTGCAGCACCTGCTCGACGCTGGAGACCAGCCCCAGGCCCCAGGGCCCGATGGCGATGCCGGCGGCCAGGTAGCCGATGATCGAGCCCAGGCCGAGGGCCTTGGACAGCGGCACCACCAGCACGGCGGCGCCCAGATAGATGAGACTGGCGGTGAGCCAGGCGGGAGCGTGTTCCATGGCGTTCGGTCTCAGGCGGTGCGGTCGGGGCGTTCGGGGCGGTCGCGCGACGGGACGGTGCAGGTCGGACAGGCGTCGAGATCGGCCATCTCGGGCCAGTCGGGATAGGTCTGCAGGCGCTGGACCAGGATGTCGGCGTGCGCCTGCAGCTCGGCGGTGGCGACGCGGTTGGCGCCATGCATCACCAGCGGCGGCAGGAAGCGCATGCCGCACAGCGCCGCCATCTGTTCGTAGGGCGGCAGGAAGGCATCGAAGAAGTAGCGGTTGTAGCCCTGCGGGCTGTAGCTGTCCTCGGGACCGCCGGTGGAGGCCACCAGCCAGACGTCCTTGCCACGCAGGGCCGTGCCCTCCGGACCATAGGCCCAGCCATAGCGCAGCACCTCGTCGAGCCACAGCTTCTGCAGCGGCGGCATCGAATACCAGTGGATCGGATGCATCAGCACCAGCAGGTCGGCGCGCTCGAGCCGCTCGCGCTCGCGCTCGGTGTCGATGGCGTAGTCGGGATAGCTGGCATAGAGATCGTTGATGTCGATCGTCACCGCTCCCATGGCGTCGGCCGCCGCCTCGCGCACGGTGGTCAGCAGCTGGCGGTTGACGCGTGAGTCGCGCCAGCGCGGATGGGCCGCGATGAGGTAGATGTGGATGTGGCGGCCGGTCGGCGCATCCGGGGACGATGGAGTCATGCGTGGAACATAGCGCACCCACGCCCACGGCGCATCGTGCATCGCGTGGTCACGGATGCGCGCTGGACCGGATGTCCGTGTCGCCCCACGGACATCGCGCCGGCGCCGCGCCGCCTAAAGTGCGGCGCATGAAGAAGACCTTCCAGACTCTCGAGGAGCTCGCGCGACATGTCGGCGAGGACGTCGCCACGAGCGACTGGCTGACCGTCACGCAGGCGCAGGTGGACCGGTTCGCGGAGGCGACCGGCGATCACCAGTGGATCCACGTCGACCCCGAACGCGCGAGGGCCGGTCCGTTCGGCGCGCCGATCGCGCATGGTTTCCTGACCTTGTCGCTGCTGCCGCGCCTGTTCGAATCGGCCCTGGAGATCGTCCAGTCCGGCATGGGCGTCAACTACGGCCTCAACCGGGTGCGCTTCATGTCGCCGGTCCCGGTGGGCAGTCGGCTGCGCGCCCGCATGAAGCTGCTGGCGGCCGAGCCGATCGCCGGTGCCGGCTACCAGATGACCTGGGAGACGACGATCGAGCTCGAGGGCGCCTCGAAGCCGGCCTGCGTGGCCGAGTCGGTGGTCCGCCGCTATCCCTGAGGCCGATGCGCATCGAGGCTAGGCGAAGCCCTGCTGGCGCCAGGCCTCGAACACGGTCACGGCGACGGCATTGGAGAGATTCAGGCTGCGCTGGTGGGCGCGCATCGGCAGGCGCAGCCGCTGCTGCGCGGGAAAGCGTTCGCGCAGTTCGGCTGCCAGGCCCCGCGTCTCCGAACCGAAGACCAGCCAGTCACCGGGCGCGAAGACCGTGTCGTGCACGGCGCGGGTGCCCCGCGTGGTGAGCGCGAACATGCGCCCGGGCGCCGGTCGCTCGGTGGCGAGCAGGGCGTCCCAGTCGGCATGGCGGCGCACCTCGGCATATTCGTGGTAGTCGAGGCCGGCGCGGCGCAGGAGGCGGTCGTCCATCGAGAAGCCCAGGGGCTCGACCAGGTGCAGCGTGCAGCCGGTGTTGGCGGCCAGCCGGATCACGTTGCCGGTGTTGGGTGGGATTTCGGGTTCGACGAGGACGATGTGGAACATGCGCGGTGATTTCGGCGGCGGACGGAGGAGGGGCCGGACGACGCGGCCCGATGGCAGGGCGGCGTGGCGGGAGCGTCGGAGGATAGCGGCGCGAGGAGCGCCGGCCTCAGGACGAGGCATCGGTCCGTGCCAGCACCAGGCCCGTGAGATGTGCCGCGCCGGCGGCACGCAGGACCCGCGCCGCCGCGAACAGCGACGCCCCGCTGGTCATGACGTCGTCCACCAGCACGATGCGACGACCCCGCACCGCCGCCGCGCGCAGCGGCTCGACGGCGAAGGCGCCGCGCAGGTTGAGCAACCGTTCGGCGCGCGCGAGACCGCGCTGCGCGGGCGTGTCGCGCACGCGCAGCAGCAGCCCGGGATCGGTCTTGTCCGGCGCCAGGCGACGCGCGAGCTCGAGCGACTGGTTGAAACCACGCTCGCGCAGGCGTGCCGGCGCGAGCGGCATCGGCAGCACCAGGTCGCAGCGTTCGAGCGCCGGCGCGCTCCATGGCGCGCTGCGCATGAGCTGCGCGAAGGCGCCCGCCCATCCGGTCTCGCCCTGGAACTTGAAGTGGCCGATGGGCTGAGGCCACGGCCAGGCATAGGCGCAGGCGGCGATGCAGGCATCCAGCGGCGGTGGCTGGCGGACGCAGTCGCTGCAGCGCTCGACCCCCGTGGGCACCGGGATCGCGCAGGTCGGGCAGCGCGCCACGGGCGCCGCGAAACGCGCGACGCACGGATCGCACAGTGGCCGCGACGGCCAGGCGCGACAGATCGCGCACTGGCTGGGGATGCGGGCACCCAGCATGGCGCCCAGGGCCGACCACGGCGACGCGCGCAGCAGGGACGCGGGGAAAGGGCGTAGCGCCCGAAGGAAGTGCATCGCTCAATATACTGAGTGGCTCCATGCCTGCCGAATCCTCCCAGCGTCCACCCACCATCGATCCCGTGGCCGCCGCCCGCTGGGCGCGCCTGCCACCCGCCGCCGACGAGGGTTCGCCGTGGCTGCACGAGGAGATCGGTCGCCGCATGGAGGAGCGCCTCCAGTGGATCACCATGAAGCCGGCCAGCTGGGCCGACTGGTCGCCATTGCGCGGCGGCCTACAGGCGCACGAGCGCGTCGCCCGGCGCTATCGCGAAGCGCCGGCGTTCGTGCTCGAACCGGATGCGGCACTGGCGGCGCGCACGGCGCGCGCATTGGCCGTGCCCTGGTGGACCGCGCGGCGCTGGCAGGGCGGACAGGCGCGTTTCGAGGCGCCTCCGGAAGCCGGCGTCGACCTGCTGTGGGCCAACATGGCGCTTCACATGGCCGGCGACCCGCAGTCGCTGATCGCGACGTGGCACGAGCGGCTGGCGACCCACGGCTTCCTGATGTTCTCCTGCCTGGGCCCCGACACCGTGCAGGAGTTGCGCGGGCTCTACGAGCAGCTGGGCTGGCCGCCGCCGGGCCACCAGTTCACCGACATGCACGACTGGGGCGACATGCTCGTCGGCGCGGGCTTCGCCGAGCCGATCATGGACATGGAGCGCATCGTGCTGACCTGGGCCACGCCCGAGGCGGCGCTGGCGGAACTGCGCGGGCTCGGCCGCAACCTGCATCCCCGGCGTTTCGACGCGCCGCGCGGACGACGCTGGCGCGCCACGCTGCTGGAGGCGCTGGCCTCGCTGGCCGTTCCCGGGCGCAACGATGGCCGCATCGCCCTGACCTTCGAGGTCGTCTACGGCCATGCCTTCAAGCCGCCGCCGCGCATCGCGGTGTCCGGCGAAAGCGCCGTCTCGCTGCGCCAGATGCGCGAGATGCTGCAGCGCGGGCGTCCCTGAAGCGCCTCGCTTTTGAAAGGTGAACCGCTACAATCCGCGGCTGCGCCAACTCCCGGGAATTTCCCCGCGATCGACGTCCGTCGGATGAGGGTTCGGCGGCTGTCGACGAACCGATCTGCCGAACTCGCCCGTGTCGAATTCCGTGTTTCGTTTTGCCACCGTTTCCGGCCAGGACACCCACTGGCTGCTGAAGCGCAACTGCTCGGTGACGCCGTCCCAGCTCGGCTGGTTGTACGC
>Ga0308169_10005189_pt1 | contig 11961 bp, 11 predicted proteins | sample PhyBR1_2_FD_202139 | JGI IMG/M metagenome (GOLD analysis project Ga0308169, IMG submission 202139) | Phyllosphere microbial communities from UC Gill Tract Community Farm, Albany, California, United States - DLSLSB.R1 | ecosystem: Host-associated > Plants > Phyllosphere > Unclassified | place... | reverse complement strand
GTACCCAGGTCCACCACATCCTGGACCCGCGCTTTGGCCTTCCCGCCGATCCAGTCTGGCGGACGGTTACCGTGGCGGCGCCCGCATGCCTGGATGCAAACGCCCTGAGCACCGCGGCCATTGTCCGTGGTTTCGCGGCCGTGAAGTGGTTCCGGGCCGAAGGCATCCCGGCCCGGCTCGTAGACAGCCGGGGAAGGGTCACCATCACCGGCGGCTGGCCCGCCGGAAGTCCGGCCGCTGTTGAACCTGACGGCACCGGGGGAGCGCACCGTGGATGAGGCAATGTGGGCCTTCGGCCGTGTCAGCGGGTTCATGTCCCTCGCCCTGTTCACCGGCTCGGTGCTGCTGGGGATCCTGAACAGGTCCGGCCGGCCCCTGATGGTGCTGCCGCGGTTCTCCATCAGCCTCCTGCACCGGAACGTGGCCCTGCTCGCCACGGTCTTCCTGGGGCTGCACGTGGGGTGCCTGCTCCTCGACTCCTATGCAAAGCTCCGGCCGGTGGACATCGTGGTGCCTTTCCTTGGCTCGTTCCAGCCCTTCTGGCAGGGGCTGGGAACAGTCGCGCTCGACCTTGTCCTGGCCGTGGTGGTGACGGGGCTGCTCCGGCACCGGATCGGGCAGCGCACCTTCAAGGCCGTGCACTGGCTCAGCTACGGGATGTGGCCGGTGGCCATGGGGCACGCCCTGGGCAACGGCACCGACGTCTCGGGCGGCTGGTTCCTCCTGCTTGCGGCGGCATCCGCGGTGGCCGTCGCCGCCGCCCTGCTCTGGCGGCTGAGCCCGTCCTTCCTCGAAACCTCCCACGCCAGGCAAGGAAACCTGCGGTGAGCCAAACACATGACATCCACCCGCAGGCCGGACGGACCGGGGCCCCTTCGATAGGGGCCCATTCGAACCGCCAGGAACCGCGGCTGCTGGCCGCTGGCACCGATGCTGCCTGGACCCGGCACCTGGACACCTTCGGGCCCTGGGAACCACAGGCTGCCGCAGCAGGCCTGCTGGAGGCGCTGGCAGCTGCCGGACTCACGGGGCGGGGCGGAGCCGCGTTCGAAACCTGGCGCAAGGCCTCGGCCACTGCCGGCTCCGTAAGGAAGGGCCTGCTTGCAGCCCGGCCGGTGGTGATCGCCAACGGCGCGGAAGGCGAACCCCTTAGCTTCAAGGACCGCACGCTCCTGGCCCACGCGCCCCACCTGGTCATCGACGGGCTGCTCGTGCTGGCCGCAGCCCTGGGCGGTGCCGGCATGTACGTCTACGCACCCGCACCCAGCCTTCCCCGCGTGCGCGAAGCGCTCAATGAGCGGCCCGGCACCAGGCGCGTGCGCGTGGTGGAGGCTCCCGGGACGTTCATTGCCGGTGAGTCAAGCGCCGTCGTCAACATGATTGCCAACGGGACCGCGGTCCCGTTGGACCAACGGCGCCGCCTGAGCGAGTCGGGACTCAACGGCCGTCCCACCCTGGTGGTCAACGTCGAAACCCTCGCCCAGGTGGCACTGATTGCCCGCTACGGGCCGCTATGGTTCCGCAAGGCAGGAACTGCAACGGATCCCGGCACCCGGCTGGTATCCGTTTCCGGCCCTGCCTCCGTCCGGGATGTGGTCCTGGAGGTGCCCGGGGGCGCCGGGCTTTCCCCGGTCCTCCGGGAGGCGGGGATGGATCCTGCCGCCGTGTCCGCCGTCCTGGTGGGCGGCTACCACGGCCGGTGGGTGCGGCCCGGAGCCCATGTCCTCTCGCCCGCAGGACCCACCGGCAGCACAGTCCGGCCCGGCGCGGGCGTGATCCACGCCCTGGACCTGCAGACCTGCGGCATCCAGGCCACGGCCAGGATCCTCAGCTACCTCGCCGCTGAGTCCGCCCGGCAATGCGGACCCTGCATGTTCGGCCTGCCGGCGATGGCCTCAATCCTCGACAGGGTCGCGGGAGGGGAACGCAATCACCGCCTTGTCCCCGAACTTGACCGGCTGGGGCGGCTGGTATCCGGGCGTGGGGCGTGCCGCCATCCGGAAGGGACCGCCGGACTGGTGGCCAGCGCCATGGAGGTCTTCGCTGCAGACTTCCGCGCGCACCTTTCCGGATACTGCGCGGGTCCCGGAGGCGTGGCGGCATGACCACGCACCTGCACATCGACTGGACCAGCTGCGACGGCCGGGGCCTGTGCGCTGAACTGCTGCCCGGGGTCCTGGACCGGGATGACTGGGGCTATCCCGTGGCACGTGGAAAGACGGGCCAGGACCGCACCGACGTGCCCCTGCGGGAGGCGGACCGGGAAGCTGCCCGGGAGGCCGTGCTCCTATGTCCCAAGCTCGCCCTGGGCCTGGTCGAGCGGACTCCGCCGGAAGCGGATCGGCGCAGGCCTGGCCGGTGACGCCGGACCGGTGACACTAAGATTGCTGTGTGGCTGGGCTGATTAAACGTGAAGATATCGACGAAGTACGCCAGCGCACGGACATCAAGGAAGTGGTGGACGGCTACGTCACGCTCAAGGGTGCCGGGCTGGGGACTTTCAAGGGCTTGTGCCCCTTCCACGACGAGCGCTCGCCGTCCTTCACCGTCCGCCCCCAGGTGGGCCGCTACCACTGCTTCGGCTGCGGCGAGGACGGCGACGTCATCGCCTTCGTCCAGAAACAGGACCACAGCTCCTTCCAGGAAGCCGTGGAAAAGCTGGCCGCCCGGATCGGCTACGAGCTCCGCTACGAGGACGGCGGAACCGGGCCCAACCGCGAGGAAGTGGGGCGCCGCCAGCGGCTGCTGGACGCGCACAAGATCGCTGACGAGTTTTTCCGCGCCCAGTTGCTCACCCCCGGTGCCGCGGAGGCACGGAACTTCCTGTTCGGCCGTGGCTTCGACAGGGCAGCGGCGGAGCATTTCGGCTGCGGCTACGCGCCACAGGGATGGGATGCCCTCCTGAAGCACCTTCGCGGCCGCGGGTTCACGGACGCCGAGCTCAAGCTCACCGGCATATTCAGTGAGGGCAACCGCGGGATCTACGACCGCTTCCGGGGACGCCTCATCTGGCCCATCAAGGACATCGCCGGAGACACCATCGGCTTCGGCGCCCGCAAGCTGTACGAGGACGACCAGGGCCCCAAGTACCTCAACACCCCCGAAACAACGCTCTACAAGAAGTCACAGGTCCTCTACGGCATCGACCTCGCCAAGCGCAGCATCGCCAAAGACCGCCAGTTGGTGGTGGTGGAGGGCTACACCGACGTGATGGCCTGCCACCTGGCAGGGATTACGACGGCGGTGGCAACCTGCGGCACGGCATTCGGCACCGAACACATCAAGATCGCCCGCCGGCTGTTGTCGGACGACGGCACCGGCGGAGAAGTGGTGTTCACCTTCGACGGCGACGCCGCCGGCCAGAAGGCTGCCCTGCGTGCCTTCGAGGAGGACCAGCGCTTCACCGCACAGACCTACGTGGCCGTGGAACCCACGGGAGCCGATCCCTGCGACCTCCGCCTCAGCCGGGGTGACGAGGCGGTGCACGCCCTGATCCAGTCCCGGCGGCCGCTGTTCGAGTTCGCCATCCGCACCACCCTGAAGCAGTTCAACCTGGACACCGTGGAGGGCCGTGTGCAGGGCCTCAAAGCCTCCGTGCCGGTCGTGGCCGCCATCCGCGACGCCTCCACGCGGACCGGTTACTGCCAGGCGCTGACGGGGTGGCTGGGCATGCCGGACCCCAATGAGGTCCTGCGCCTGGTCAACGCTGCTGTCAAGCGCGGCGAAACGGGACGGCCCCCTGCCCCCGCCCAACAGCAGGGGCCGGGCACCCGCGCAGCCCCCGCACACCCCGGCGGCTCCCACCCCGGCGGCTCCCACCCGGGCGGCTCCCAGGCCGGCGGACCCGGCGTCGCTGCCGCACCGTCGTCGGGCGCTGTCCCTTCCTTTCACCGGCCCGACCCCCGCGACCCCGTGGCTTCCATGGAGCGGCAGGCGCTGGAAGTGGCTTTGCAGCAACCTGCCCTGCTGGCCGGCGCGGTCTGGGACCGGTTCGAGGCCGCCAGGTTCGCCACCCCCGCATTCCAGGCCGTCCATGACGCCATGCGCGCCTCCGGCCCCGGGCTGGCGGGCGATCCGGTGCGCTGGGTGGAGCAGGTGATGCATGAGGTCCCTGAGCCCCTCCGGCCGCTGGTCTCGGAGCTTGCCGTAGTGCCGTTGCCCGCGCATACCGAAGAAGCGGTGCTCAAGTACTGCCGCGACATCCTGTCCCGGCTGTTCGAGCTGCAGATCACCCGCGTGAAGGCGGACAAGATGGGCCAGCTGCAGCGGCTCGACGCCGCAGCAGACCCGGAGACCTACCAGAGGCTCAACCGTGAACTGATGATGCTGGAGATGGAACGCCGGGCATTGCGGGCGGAGGCCTGACCCGCTGCAGGCCCTGAGGGTGGGGTAGATCACTGCCCGGCCGATTTCGTTTCCGCTGCAGGTGTTTGCTAGGCTGATACCCGCTTCATTCCTCCTTAGCTCAATTGGCAGAGCATTCGACTGTTAATCGAAGGGTTGCTGGTTCAAGTCCAGCAGGAGGAGCTTCCAATCCCCGTTCCGGTCTCCGGAACGGGGATTTTTGTTTGCCGGCAGGGGCGTTGGGGTGCGGAAAACAGCCGATTTCCCTTGGGCCGGAATCCTTTGCTAATGTCATACCTGCTTCATTCCTCCTTAGCTCAATTGGCAGAGCATTCGACTGTTAATCGAAGGGTTGCTGGTTCAAGTCCAGCAGGAGGAGCGCTACGAAAAATCCCCGTTCCTCCGGTTGGAGGAGCGGGGATTTTTTCTATCCGCGGGGTGGGAAGCCTGAAGGGCAGGCGTGTCCTAGACGAAGTCCATTTCCACCTGCAGGAACCGTTCAGCCTCGGCGATGGCAGCTTCGAAGGCTTCCTTCTCGGTGGGGGACTTCCGGGGCTCGCGCGGACTCCATTCGTGCGGCGCGGAATGGATACGGACAAAGCCGGTGTCCGGCGGGGCATAGAAGATCCCGAAGCGCTGCACGGGCCACTCCGGGGACGTCTCCGGTGCCACCAGCAGGGCCGCGTTGAACGCGGGATTGAACCACTGGGCAATCGGCCGGCGGCGGTCTTCCGTGAACAGGCCGGCCGCATACAGCGCCGCCGACTGCTGTCCCGCCTGCGCGCACAGCCGCTCCCACCACAGTGGCAGGATCCTGGCGTCGCACCGTTGCCATGTGGCCGGAAGTGGCGGTTGGTTCTGCCAGCTGGACACGGGATCATTTTATCGCGGGAGCGGGCCGGAGGGCAGGGACCGCAGCGCCGCGCCGGGCACATCCGGCTGGTGCCCGGTCAGCGGCGGTTGGGCGGGCCTGGGTTGATCCGGTACAGGATCGCGGCGCCCGCCAGCGTCCCGAGGATGATGCCCCAGGCGGGGTTTCCCACAGCGTGGCCGGCAAAATAGCCGACGACGGCGCCAAGCACGGCGCCCAGGAAAAGTCCCCTGCCGTTGCGGTGCGGTCTGCGGCTCATGGGCGGCCCTTTCGGTTCAGCGGCTGGCAGGTGGGCTGGCGGTCCGGGTTAGTGGATGGACGGTCTGTGGAGGGATGGTCAGTGGATCGACGGAACCGTGCGCGGCCGGACCACCAGCCACAGGGCTGCAATTGCCAGCAGGATACACGCCGCCTGCACCGCGCCCATCGGCGCTGCACTGGTGATGCCGAGCCAGCCCACCACGGGCGAGATCAGCCCGGCCATGAGGAACGTGGCCGCCCCGAGCAGGGAGGCAGCGGTGCCTGCCTGTGCCGCGTGGCTGGCCAGGGCCAGCACCTGAACGCAAGGGAACATGAAGCCGGTCCCCATGATGTAGAACCACAGCGGGACCATGACGCCCCAAAGGCCCAGCCCCGCCCTGTCGAAGACCACAATCAGCAGCGCCATCAGGAACATCCAGGCCGTGGCCCCGGCCAGGATCCACTGCGGCGGGACAATCCTGATCAGCCGCGAACTGGTCTGGACACCGGCCACGATGCCCAGCGAGTTGATCCCGAACAGCAGCCCGTACTGCTGGGCCGAAAAGCCGAACACGTCCTGGAAGAGGAAGGGCGACGCCGACAGGTAGGTGAAGAGCCCGCCGAAATTGAAGCCCGCTACCATGAGCAGGCCCACGAAGATCCGGTCGCTGAAGAGCGCCTTGTAGCGCTGCCCGGCAGTCATGCCGCTCTTCCCGCGCTTCTCCGGCGGCAATGTTTCGCGCACCAGGACCAGGGCCGCGACGATCACCAGGGTCCCGTAGGAGGCAAGGAACACGAAGATACCGGGCCACGGCATCACCAGCAGCAGCTGCGAACCGATGACGGGGGCCAGGATGGGCGCCAGTCCGTTGACCAGCGACATCCGGGAGAACATCCGCACCATCGCGTAGCCGGAAAACAGGTCCCGCACCATGGCCATGGCCACCACGCCTCCGCCGGCCGCGCCCACGCCCATCAGTACACGGAAGATCCCCAGCGTGGAGATGTCCGTGGACAGGGCGGCGCCCAGGGACGCAGCGATGTGCAGTGCCGTGGCCAGGATCAGCGGGGTCCGGCGGCCGAACTTGTCGCTGAACGGCCCCACCACCAGCTGGCCGAACGCGAATCCGACCGTGGTGCCCGCGAGGGTCAGCTGGACCTGGGCCTCTGTCACCCCCAGGCTTGCCTCCAGCGCAGGGAAAGCCGGCAGGTACAGATCGATAGTGAACGGACCCAGGGCCGTCAGCGCGCCCAGGAGGAGGATGTACAGGAGCTTCCGGCGCCGGCTCAGCAGGTCGCCCGGATTGGGGGGAGTGGTCACGGAGAACAATCCTAGGCCGGGCCGCCGCTGTTTTTGCAGCGTTGTAGGCCGCGCCGTCCGGCATGCCCCCAAGTCCGCCCAGAACCTCAATGGTAGTTTGGGGTGGCGTGGACTGTGCGGCTGCACATTTCCGCAGCGAACGGAAGCAGTATGGACCCATGAAACCAGTAAGGCGGAACCGATGAGCGGACGTCACAGCGGGCGTACCAGCCCGGGATTGCGTATCAGTGCACTGCCCGGGACGGCAAGACTCCTATTCCGGTTGGCGCCCCGCCAGCTCAACGACGAGATCGCCTTCGCCAAGATTGAACTCAAGCGCAAGGGAATCCAGGTTGGGGTGGCCGCCGCCTTCTTTGCCGTCGCGCTCCTGTTCCTGGCGTTCCTGGTGGTTGGCCTGATCGTCGCAGCCATCATGGGCCTGGCCACCATCATGCCCGCATGGCTGGCCGCCCTCCTGGTCTCCGCAGCATTCCTCATCATCGCCCTGGTCGGCGGACTGGTGGGCATGGCAAGGTTCAAGAAGGCCATGCCGCTCATGCCCGAAGAAACCATCCGCGGCATCCGGCACGATATCGGCGTAGCCAGGGAAGGCTCCGCCTTCAACCCCGCTGTCCTGGATCCGGAAAGCCCCGAAGGCAAGGCAGCCAAGACCCAGAAGGACGCCGCTGCAGCCAAGGCCAAGGCCGAAAAGCAAGCCAAGGCCGCCCAGCACGACCAGGAATTCCCGCATGCGTCCGAACCCGAACTGGTGCGCCGCCTGAGCCAGCGCAGGCACCACCTTGCCGAGGTCCGCGACGAACTCGGCACGGAGCTGGACGTCAAGACCCAGGCCCGGTACCTGCTGGCCGCGGCACAGGTCAGGCTACGTGAAGGCCAGGTTGTGGCACGGCGCGGCGTGGACGCAGCAGGACAAAGGCTTGCCGCGCTGTCCGGTTCCGCGGACCTGCCGCGGCGCTGGAAGCCGCTGGCGGCCTTTGTTGCGGCCGGAACCGTCCTGACGGTCCTCCTCCGGAAGCTGGTCCGCTCCAGCTAGGAAGCGGGCCGGCGGATCACTGGACACAATCGAAAGACTGCGCTGCGGCGCGGCAGGAAGGAGAGGGGGACGGGTGAAGTTCATTGGTGCAGGCGCCCGCCCCGGCCGTCCCCCGGTGGACCACGATTCCGTGTTGACCATCCCCAACCTGCTGACCATCGTGCGGTTCATGGGGGTCCCGCTGTTCATGTGGCTGGTCCTGGCACGGCACGAGTACGGCGCCGGTGTCATCGTCCTGGCCGTCATGGCCGGGACCGACTGGATCGACGGCTATATTGCCCGGCGGTTCGACCAGGCCTCCAAGCTCGGCAGGGTCCTGGACCCCATCGCCGACCGGCTGGCCCTGCTGGCTGTGGCTGCCACCCTGGTGATTGCCGGCGTCGTGCATTGGCTGTACCTGGCGGCGCTCGTGGTGCCCGATGCAGTCCTGCTGGTCCTGACGCTTTCCTTCTTCCACGGACACCCCGACCTTCCCGTCAGTGTCGTGGGCAAGGTCCGGACCGGGCTCCTCCTCCTTGGCACGCCGCTGCTGGTCCTCTCCCGCCTGGATACCGGCGCCGCGGACCAGCTCTTCGCCGCCGCCTGGGTGGTGCTGGGCCTGGGCCTGGTCGGCCACTGGGTTGCCGCCTACAACTACTTCTGGGCCATCCTGCGCAAAAGCCGGGAACAGAAACAGCACGACGGCGGTCACGGCTGATGGTCTGGCTCGCCGTCGGCCTGGCGGTCCTTGGCGCGTTCTGCCTTGCCCTGGGCGCCCAGCGGCAGGGCAGCGCCGTCAAAGCCGATACCGGCGGCCTCGCCCTGAGCTCCAACGGTTTCCTGCGCCTGCTGCGCAATCCCCGGTGGATGTTCGGGCTCCTGCTGCTGTGCACCGGAATGGCCATGAACGCCGTGGCGCTGGTGTCCGCCCCCCTCACGGTGGTCCAGCCGATCGGCGCCATTGCCCTGGTGATCACCACCGTGGTCAACGCCCGGGACCAGGACCTGACCATCAACCGTGCCACCGCCGTTTCCATCGCCGCATGCGTCACCGGTTCGGCGCTGTTCGTCCTCCTCGCCGTCAATGTCACCCAGGAGAGCCACCACGTCAGCCTCGAGGATGAGCTGACCATCGTGCTGCTGCTCGCCCTGGCGGTGGGATTGTTTGGCACGCTGGCCGTAACGTTCAGGCATCGGATGAACGCGTTTGTGTACATCCTCGGCGCCGGCATCCTGTTCGGATTCGTCGCTGTCCTCACCCGGATCATCGGTAAGCACCTGCTGGACCCGAACGGCCTCTTCCTGCTGAACGTCCAGTGGTATTCGGTGGTGGCAATCATCGCGGCCGGCGGCCTTGGATCCTGGTTCGTGCAGAACGCCTACTCCACCGGTCCGCCGGACCTGGTCATCGCCGGCCTTACGGTGATCGACCCCATGGTGGGCATCGCCATCGGGGTCATCATCCTGGGCGAACTGCGCCCGGACGTCCATGCCGTCATGGCCGTTGCAATGGGAACGGCTGCGTGCCTTGCTATCGTTGGGGTTATCGCCCTTTCCCGGCACCACCCGGAGGTCACCAAGCGCAAGAAGGACGCGCGGAAGGCCGCCGGCAGGCCCACCCACTAACCGAATTCCGCACACCCAAGCAAGTCCACGAGGCCGTAAGCCAACCACGCCGGCGGCCAACCGTGCTGTCAGTTCCACGCTGCCCGCACCGTGACCATCAGGAGTACTCCATATGACCACGCCAGCCGACCAGCGCCCCCTGACCATCCTGATTGCGGCGGACACGTATCCGCCCGACGTCAACGGGGCGGCCCAGTTCGGATACCGGCTGGCCAAGGGCATGACTGCCCGGGGCCACAACGTCCATGTCCTGGCGTCCCGTGACAGCAAGGGAAAGAGCTTCACCGAGTTCCGCGAGGAAGCAACCGTGCACCGGCTCCGCTCGCACAAGGCCTTCACCCACGAGACCTTCCGCCTCTGCTTCCCCTGGGAAATCAAGAAGGAAATCAGCCTCCTCTTCGACCGGGTGAAGCCCGACGTGGTGCACATCCAGAGCCATTACATGATTGGCGAGCACGTGCTCTATGAGGCGGTGAAGCGCGGGGTCCGGATTATCGCGACCAACCACTTCATGCCCGAGAACCTCAACCCCTTCCTGCCGTTCCCGCAGTGGTTCAAGGACATCATTGGCCGTGTCTCCTGGAAGGACATGGGCAAGGTCATGGGCCAGGCCGACGTCGTCACCACCCCCACGCCGCTTGCCGCCCGTGCCATGCATGAGCACGCCTTCCTGCGCAAGGTGCTGCCCTTGTCCAACGGCATCGACTCCGCCGCGTACGAACTCAAGCCCGGAGAGTACATCGAGCCCCACGCGAACCCCACGGTCCTGTTCGCCGGACGCCTGGCCGAGGAAAAGCATGTCGATGTGCTCATCGAGGCGATCGGCAAGACACCGCCGGAGCTGAACGTGCACCTGGAGATTGTTGGCGGCGGCGAGGTGCGGTCCGCACTTGAGGAACTGGTGCGTCGGCTTGGACTCAGTGACCGGGTCAAGTTCCTTGGCCTTGCCAGCGACGACGAACTGCGCACGGCCTATATCCGGGCCGACCTGTTCTGCATGCCGGGAACGGCGGAACTTCAGTCCCTGGTGACCTTGGAGGCGATGTCCGCCTCCACCCCGGTGATCCTCGCGGACGCGATGGCGCTGCCGCACCTGGTGCGCGACGGCGAGAACGGGTATCTTTTCACGCCCAACGACAGCGACGACCTGGCCAAGAAGATCACCCAGGTACTGGAGCTGCCCCAGGAGGAGCAGCGCGCCATGGGCCGCGCCAGCCGGCAAATGGTGGAGCCCCACAGCATCCAGGGAACGCTGCAGACTTTCGAGGACCTGTACCGCGGCGCCACATATGACGACAAGGTGGTCTGATCCCGTTCCCGGGTTTGCTAGAGTGTTTCTGCCCTGCCGGAGCGGGTCGATTGACCTCAGCTCCCGGGGTTTGGGGGGCTATAGCTCAGCTGGTTAGAGCGCGGGACTCATAATCCTAAGGTCCTCGGTTCAAGTCCGAGTAGCCCTACCGCCATCCGACAACCGCGGCCGACGATACACGTTGGCCGCGGTTGCCTTGGTTAACGCTCCGCCCTACGGTATGTTACTGATCAGTAACATACCGTGCCCCGCTTGGAGGCATGGTCGGCGCTGATCATCGAGAAGGTACCTATGGCTCCCTCTGCATCCGGTCCCCACGAGCTTCCCTACGCCGACGGCGACTTCTTAGCCTTCGAACAGCTCCTGTCCGGAAAAGAGCAGGACCGCCTGGCTGAGGTTCGTGATTTCCTGGCGCGCGAGGTCAGGCCGCTGGCGGTTGACTGCTGGAACCGGGGCGAATTCCCCATGGACCTGGTGCCGAAGCTCGCCGGCCTGGACCTGGTCAGCCCCGTGCGCCGCCAGGGATATTCCAACCTCTTCGCGGGCATGCTGCATGCAGAGGTGACGCGGGCAGACGCTTCCATTGCCACGTTCCTCGGCGTGCACGATGGGCTCTTCACCGGTTCCATCGAGCTGCTGGCGTCGCAGGAGCAGAAGGACGAGTGGCTCCCCGATATCTATGCGCTGAAAAAGATCGGCGCCTTTGGCCTGACCGAGCCGCTGGGGGGCAGCGACGTTGCCGGCGGAACGCGCACCACAGCCCGCAAAGAGGGCGATACCTGGATCCTCAACGGGGCCAAACGCTGGATCGGCAACGCGACCTTTTCTGACTGGGTGGTGGTGTACGCCCGGGACGTGGCAGACAACCAGGTCAAGGGCTTCATGGTGGACACCTCACTGCCTGGGTTCAGCGCCGCGAAGATCGAGAACAAGATCTCGCTGCGCACCGTCCAGAACGCGGACATTGTCCTGGCGGACGTTGCAGTCCCGGACCACTTCAAGCTCGCAAACGCCAACAGCTTCCGCGACGTCAACAAGGTGCTGAAGGTCACCCGACTGGCGGTTGCCTGGCAGGCTGTCGGACTCCAGCTGGCCGCGTTCGACGTAGCCCGCCGCTACGCCGTTGAGCGCCGGCAGTTCGGCCGTCCGCTCGCCTCCTTCCAGCTCATCCAGGACCAGCTGGTCCGGATCCTGGGCAACGCCGTCAGCTCCACAGGCATGATGGTCAGGCTTTCCCA
>Ga0308169_10005187_pt1 | contig 11965 bp, 13 predicted proteins | sample PhyBR1_2_FD_202139 | JGI IMG/M metagenome (GOLD analysis project Ga0308169, IMG submission 202139) | Phyllosphere microbial communities from UC Gill Tract Community Farm, Albany, California, United States - DLSLSB.R1 | ecosystem: Host-associated > Plants > Phyllosphere > Unclassified | place... | reverse complement strand
GGTCATGTCGCAGCCGCACCAGATCGAGGCCGACTTCCTCCCGCCCGACGTGACCGAGGCCATCATCGAGCTGTGGAAGGACCCGGGCGTCCGAGAGTGCTTCAGCCGCAGCCGCGAGTACCAGTTGAACGACTCGGCGCAGTACTACTTCGACTCGATCACGCGGATAGGCTCGCGCAACTACATCCCCTCGGACCAGGACGTCCTGCGCTCGCGCGTCAAGACGACCGGCATCACCGAGACGACCTTCCAGATCGGCGAGCTCAAGTACCGCATGTTCGACGTCGGCGGCCAGCGCTCGGAGCGCAAGAAGTGGTGCGTCCCCTTCTCTCCTCGTCGTCGGCGTCGTCCTCCTCCTCCTCAGGACTCGAGTCTGACATTCCCCGTCCTCGCGCGCAGGATCCACTGCTTCGAGAACGTCACGGCCATCCTCTTCCTCGTCGCCATCTCGGAGTACGACCAGATGCTGTACGAGGACGAGGCGATCAACCGCATGCAGGAGGCGCTCGTCCTGTTCGACTCGATATGCAACTCGCGGTGGTTCGTCCGCACCTCGATCATCCTCTTCCTCAACAAGGTGCGTCGACTCTCTCTGCCTCTCTCTCTCTCTCTCTTACCTGTGCGTCGGGCTGACTCGTGCTCGTCGCCGTCCGCAGATCGACCTCTTCCGCGAGAAGCTCCCGCGCTCGCCCATCGCCAACTTCTTCCCGGACTACGCGGGCGGCCAGGACCTGCAGGCGGCGTGCGACTACTTCTCGAGCCGGTTCGTGTCGCTCAACCAGAGCTCGGCGAAGCAGATCTACGTCCACTTCACATGCGCGACCGGTGCGTCTCGTGTCCTTCTTCCTCTTCTCCCTCTTCCTCCTCCCGCTTCTTCCCCTCGCACAGCGTCCTGATGCGCTCTTTTGCTGCTCACCAGACACGCAGCAGATCAAGTTCGTCCTCTCGGCGGTCAACGACATTGTGATCCAGGTCAACCTGCGGGATTGCGGCCTTCTCTAGATCTCGCTCCTCTCGCCTGTCTATACCCACCTGCACACTGCATACGAGTGTGTAGCTCGCCCCCCTCGTCGTCGTCGTCATCGTCCATCCTCCTCCTACCCTCGCTCGTTCCCCCTCCCCCTCCCCATTCTCGCTCTCCCTCTCATACGCACTCTACTCGCACCGTCGCTCTCTCTCTCTCTCTCTTTATTTGCCCCTGCCCTTAGCCGTCGTCGCTGTTATCTATGTTCCACCTCGCGCACCTCGAGAGCTTCCTCGCGAGAGCCGAATGGGCGAAAGCAGGCTCGAGCGTTCCTGCGAGTGGGCTCGCCCCTTCTGCTCTGCGCCCAGTACGGAGGTCTCAGCGGGCGCATGATCGCGCGCGGCGAGGAGCAGGACGACGAGCTCGAGCGGGCGCAAAGAGCAGGGCTCGATGAGAGAACGGCCGAGACGTCAGCGCGGGCGAGACAGAGTCAAGCAGAAAGCTAAGCGATGAAAGCTAATCAGGGTCAAGCAGGATCGGTAAGGAGAATAGCCTCAGACGCTGTTGCGATTTGTGCGCTGCGCGCTCATTATGAATCTTGATATTCGGCATTAGTATTTGGCACGACGCATCCGTCTTGCGCGCTTGGCGACTCGAGCGCTTCGACGAGCTTTCGCTGACGAGGCACGTCGGCAGAGGCACGGTCGCACTGGTAGCAGCTCATCGAGCTCTCCTCAGCCGCTTGAGGGCGCGTCCTGCGCGTGCAAAGAGCCGAGGCCTGAGCGCGCACGGCAGCAAGCCGAGCAGCCGGTCTGCGAACGTCGGCCCGCCTTCCCCCGTTCCGGGCCGCACTCGACGGGCCGCACCACGCAAGCTCGAGGCGACAACAGCGCGCAGGAAGAGGTCGCGGAAGAGCGGGGCCAGAGAGGCTCGAGTGTCGGTCGAGCGTCGGGCAAGCGGAGGGAAGCAGCTGAACGACGAAGAGCTGGCGGTCAGCACACTTCTCTCCGCCGCTGTGCAGCAAGGCAATGCAGGCTTGTACCCTTTGCGCTGCGGCGAGTCGAGACAGCGAGCGCGAAAGAGAGAGGGTCCGTGCACACGGCTCAACGGCGACTGACTTGCGCTGCGGCTCCCTCACATAGCCGGTCTCGGGACTACAACGAAGTAAAGCATGCGATAGTTGTGTTGTAGATGCCAGGTCGCTCCCAAGCAACTGGCCGCGTGGCCCAATGGCAAGGCGTCTGACTACGACCTGCGCTCTTTCCGAAGCTCGGAGAGAGCCCGCGTATACATCAGGAGATCGTGGGTTCGAGCCCCATCGTGGTCAATCAATCTTTTTTGGTGTCCGTCTAAAATCGACGTAACGGCGCCGCGCGGATGTGGTATCGGCGCGCTCGACGCATTTTTGAACAGCGCGCCCGCTCTCCAGCAGACAGTCCGGGACCTCGGCATAGTCCTCAGCGTCACTGTGCTCGACGCCAGAGCTCTACACGACCTCGAGCGGCGAGGGAGCAGAGGCGGAACGTCGTCAGGAGCGGGCGCTCGAGCCTCTCCTCTCGACCTCGGCGCTCGCTTTACCGCTTGTCGGCGCGGTCGGTATGCACTGCTGATGCTCGCGCTTGAGGCTGTGAGCGAACGGAGGAGAGAAAAGGTCGCGAGCGAAGCGCATGAGCCTCTCGACAGGATCGGCTGCAGCGACGCGACGACGACTGCAGGGACACGACTTGCACACGTTACTCTACAGCTATACAGATGCCTGCCTCGAAGAACTGCTCACAGCAAGATGCCAGCTCCAGCGAGAGCACCGACCGCAACCGCGCCGAGAGCCAGGAGCGCTTCCTTGGCCGGCACGCCCGTCCTCCCAGCGCCGCTGCTCGGGCTGTTGGTCGCACCGACAGTCGCCGATGCCAGGCTCGTGTCGACGGTGCCGACCTTGGTGTAAGGTGCGCGCGTCGCCGTCGAGAGGACCTCGCCACTGCGAGCGGAACGAGCGAGAGGGACGTCAGCACGAGCTCGACAGCGCTGCGGTTCGAGCGTGGGAGCGACGCACGGAGTACCCGACTGGAAGCCCAAGACGCTCGTCGCCGCGACGGGCGAATTGGTGTCCTCGACCGTCGCCGTCGTCGGAAAGGCCCCGACGAGCCCAGTGGCCGTGTCGGTCCCGGACGCGGCGAGGATGCTCTCGGCGTTTGCGCCCGCGGTCGAGATGGCGTTAAGAAGGGACGTCGCAGCGGACGCGCCGTCGTAGGTGTCTGTCGGCGACGAGGACAAGGTCAGCGAGGGCGAGTGGAGGGACGGAGCCGAGTCGGGCGAGCGACGCACAGATGAGGGGAGGGAACGGCGCAGCGGTCTGGGCGCGCACAACGGCGGCCAAGAGCGCGAAGACGAGCACGCAGACAGTGCGCATGATGCACAGCGAGGAGGAGGAGAGAGCAAAGAGAGCGGAGAGGTGGCCCCGCGCTAATTGAGGTCGCCGATCGGCCAAAGTGGGCACGCCGGCGAGGGGGGACGAGGTCCAAGTGCGAGAGCTGCGAACGACTGTACAGTACAACATGCACAACAAGGGTCGACGCAAAACATCTAGGACTGACTGCCGCCGCCACCGCCGAAGAACCGAGTGCCGAGGCGAGCGCCGAGCCGCGCAAACGCTCGCTCCTCCCTCGCGCCGCCCTCTCCTCGACTCGAGCCCGGCGTGCCCGCACGGCTTCCGTCCCGACTGCCACCTCCACCAGGGAGCATCGGCAGCGACGACGCGGCGGCGCCGAACCCGCCAAAGAGGCCGAGGTTGGATCCGGCGGTCGTGGGCGAGGCGAGGCCGGACGCCGACGGCGAGGTGAGCGAGTTCGAGCCAGGGTCCATGTCGAGCGTGGTGAGGAACGACGAGTCGGAGAGGCCGGTCGCTGTAGACGTCTTGGCGAGGAAGATGTCGAGGAGGTGGTTCTGGTCGACCCGTCGGACGCCCTGCGAGCAGAGGAGAGGCTCGAGTCAGCCGAGGCGCTGCAGCAGTCCGAGAACGGCGAAGAGGAGACGCACCTTGAGCTCGAGCACCTTCTGGAAGTCGGAGAAAGAGAGGCAGGGGATGAGGAGGAGGTAGTGCTTGACAAAGTCCTCGGCCGGCTCCTCGGGGCTCATGATGACCTTGAGGAGCGTGTCGATGTTCTGCACGTTCCTCGAAACGTAGCGCGAGTACCTGCAGAGGGTACAAGCATTAGCCCACGAGTCGAGAGCGGAGCGAAAGGAGGGAGAGGCGGACGCACGAGGTCGGGATCGGCGCCGTGTCGCCCGGAGCGACGACGAGGTGGAGCAGGCAGTGCTTGAGCCCTTGAAGGTCGAGGAGGATCTGCGAGGAGCGAGAGTGAGCCCGAGTCCGGGCTGTGACGGCTCAGCAAGGGAGAGGACGCACCTGCTCGGCGCCCGTCTGCGTGATGGGTCGAGTCTTGACGATCGTCTGCGTGAACTTGGCGAGGACGAGCCTGCGAGCGAGCCGTCAGCACCGCACTGCCTCGAGCAGCTCATGGACATAGAGAGAGAGGGACGCACCCGACAATCTTGTCGCACACGCTGCGTACGTACTTCTTCTGCTCGACGCCTTCTCGCACGACGCCGACGACCGTCTCGAGCACCCTCGTGAGCTCGCCGACGTAGACGCTCTCCGAGCTGACGAGCTCGGCCTCGCGCCAAGGGCTGCGAGCCATCGACGCAAAGCAGGGCTCGGCCGTGAACTCGAGCTCGCGCAGGATGGCGAGGAGGGCGGCCGATGCGGTGCCGGTGAACAGGTCCTTCTCGCCCTCGAGCGAGACCCGGTCTCGGAAGTCGGGGTGGATGCGCTCTTGCAGACGTTCTTCGAGCTGCGAGCAGGCATGTAGAGCATCAATGAGGGGCCCGGGGACGAGCCGGTCGAGCTGAGGACAAGGACGCACCTGCGCGGCCGTCTCGAGGCAGTACTCGGCCGTGTTGAGGACGAGGCACGCCGTGTGGAGCTCCTGCATGTTGGGCCGACCCTCGCTCGACTTGCGGTCGAACCTGTAGGGGCGAGAGGCCGTCAGTCCCGGCTCGGCGAGAGGAGAGGTGCGAGCGCAGACGCACTTGATGAGCGCAGCCGTGAGCACGTTCTCGGCGTACGTCTTGAGCCACTTGCGGTACACCTTGCAGAGGTCGAGCATCAGCTGGCGGGTCGAGAGCTTGGCGCACCGCTCGAGCGCCTCGCGGTAGAAGTAGAAGAGCTCGGTCGAGGACGGGAGGACGGCCGACGGGTTGTCCGAAGGCGAGATCGAGATGCGCGACGAGGTGAAGGACTGCATCATGTCGGAGAGGGTCCTGCGCGCAAGGTGCAAAGCGTCAGCCAGAAGGCCGACGACCGGCCGAGCGAGAAAGGGGAAGAGGACGCACTTGTCCTGCGCGTCGACAAAGACGCCGAGGTAGGGCTCAAACACGCTCGTGATGAGCATCGACGAGTCGTTGATGCCGTAGGTAATCTGCGACAGCTTGAGGACCTCCTCGAACGGCAGGTTGTACTTGCGGGCCATCTCGCGCTCGAAGTCGTCCGTCTGGGCGATCGACTCGAGCAGGAGGCCGACGTTGAGGCTCGAAGACGACTTGGACAAGACGCTGCGAAGATCGTTCCTGTGGAGGCGGGCGCGGTACGTCAGGCCTGAGCCGATCGAGAGGGAGAGGGAGGAGAACGGTCGACGCACTTGGTCACCTCGCTGAAGCCGCCCGCGAGCACCGCTCCGACCTTCCAGTCCTGCGGGAAGACGGCGCCGTTCTCGTCCTCGTGCGTCTTGAGCACCCGCCGGAACCAGGCGAACCGCCGCGAGATGTTGTCGAGCTGACCGGCCTCGGACGCCGAGCCGAAGATGCGGCGGTAGTCGCGCAGGAGGAGGAGCGAGTACCACTTGAGGAGGGCGTGCCTGTGGGGCTAGCTGGCATCAGCGACGCTCGAGAGGGCAGGAGAGACGCCGAAGAGGGTAGGACGCACTTGGCGTCGTCGCCGAGAGCGTGCACGACGAGGCAAGCTTCGGCGAGCTGCGCGTCCTTGCCCGCTCGCGCCGCCTCGCTCGAGAACCTGCGAGCGACAAGGTACCGTCAGCACAGGCGATAGAGGCGGTGAGAGAAAGAGGCAGGAGCACGCACGCTTCCTCGAACTCGTGCATGACCTGCTCCTTGAGGACGTTCTGCACCTCGACGACGCCTCGGCTGACGGCCGACACGCGCTCGACGCTCGAGAACGTCTTGAAGTACGCCGACAGCTCCTTGACGGCGGCGAGAGCTTGAGCCGTCTCGCGGTAGCGGCGGGACTTGGCGAGACGAGTGAGCTGGTCGAACGCGTTGACTGCGAGCGGGCGTGTGGAAGCGTCAGCTGGGCGAGCGCGGCGCGAACGGGCAGGGCAGGACACACCGAGCATCTGGAAGCGCTTGAGGGCGTTCATGCTCGCGACGAGGTTGCGCTTGGCCTGGTCGAGCGACTGGATGTCCCGGGTGATGTCGCGCACGACGACCTCGCTCTCGGTCGCCGCGTCTCGTATCGCCGTCACCTGCGAGAGAAGATCCTGCACGCCGTGTTGCGTCAGCAGAGGGGCGCAAAGAGAGCTGGACAGGACGCACGCCGATGAGCTCTTGCAGTTCACCGAGCCGCCGCGGGTCCTGGTCCGTGTCGAGGGCCTGGGTGAGGAGCTCGATGTCGTCGCGGATGCTCTGAATCTTGGCGCGCAGCAGCAGGCCGACGAGCGGAGCCTGTGCGAGGCTGGTCTCTGCAGGAGGGACGGACGAGAGGGTCAGCTCCCCACTTTGGTCGAGGGGCCGGGCGAGGAGAGCGAGAAGGGAGCGCACCGTCAGGCAGGAGCTCGTTCAGGATGTCCTCGACCTGCACGCCGCCCGTGCTGTCGCCCCCACTGCCCGCACCGCCGCTGAGGACGAACGCGTCGAGTGCATCGCGGTCGTGGTCGGGCGCGGCCTTGTTGGTGAGGAGGGTGAGGAGGAGCTGCGGTGGGAGCTCGGGCAGGGGCTCTGGGGGCTCGTGAGCTGCGCGCGGCGGCAGCGCGATCGTCGGCGTCGACATGGGCCGGTGTGGACGAGAGCGAGCAAGCGAGCGGCTCCTGTTCGCGAGGAGCTGGCGGAGCTGTCGCGCTCTCTTGTCTGCGGCGAGTGCTTCTTGCAGCTGGGGCTGATGACCGAGCACACTCGTCCAGTCGAGTAGGCTCTGCAGCCACCGAGCGAAGAGCTAGCTCTCCTCTCGAGCCCCCACTCGGCACGAGCTGATGAGGCCGCTCGAGCGACGAGCGAGGACACAGAGAGTCACGACGATGCATTGCTTTTGGTGAGAGAGAGAGAACGACTGCGCCCATGCCTCCCGGCGCTCCAACACCGCTCGCGGAGGGAGCTCTCCCTCGGCTCCTCCCCTTCTCGTCCGCCTCCGCCTCCTCCTCCTGCGCCAACACGCCGACGACGACAACGGCGACAGGCTCGCTCAGCCCATCAGGTCGCCGAACGCCTCCATGCCGGGCGTCGACTCCTTGACGGCCATCTCGCTGCGCACAGAGGAAGAGAGAGAGAGAGAGAGAGAGCAGGGTCAGTGCCTGGGCAACCGCACAACGAGCGCAGAGAGGGTCGAGGAGGGACGCACAAGTACGAGTAGATGATGGTGACGCAGAGGAGGATGCCCGTGCCGGAGCCGAGGGCGCCGACGAGGTCGGCCGCGACCGAGAGAAGGCCGATGACGGCGCCGCCGAACAGCGCGGCCGTAGGGATGACGCGCTTGAGCTCCTTGTACATGCTGCCGTCGCGCTCGCGGCCGGCGATGACCATCTGCTGGTCCTTGAGCTGCTTGGCGACGTCGCGCGGACCCGAGCCCGAGATCTCGATCCACGTCTTGGAGAACAGGGCGCACGCCGAGAGCATGAAGGTGATGTAGAGGGCCGTGTGGATCGGGTCGGTCGCGAGCTCGCGCAGGCTGCGCGGAGGCGACATGTAGTAGACGAGGCCCGACTTGGCGAAGAGCTGGGCCGAGTCCTCGAGGGGCTGCGCGCGCGGGGAGCGGGTGTCAGCCTCGAGAACGCTCGTTTTCGACGGCGGCGGCGAGGAAGAGGGAGGGACGCACCTCCCACACTCCGAGGAGGCGGACGAGCAGGTTCTCGGGGAACCGGCTCGACAGCATCTGGGACACGATGAAGACGTTCGACGTGAGGGCCGACTCGAGCATGATGCTGCGGGCGACGAGGCGGCGAGGGTCAGCCCCAGAGCGCTCGACCGACCTCGACGAAGACAAAGAGAGGGACGCACGGCATGTTCGACGTGTAGAAGAGCTTGACCGGGAACGTGCCGCGCTGGCCGCGGAAGCGGTTGCTCTTGACCGGGATCTCGATCCGGAAGCCCTGGAGGTAGATGACGAGCGCGAAGACGGCGACGGTCGCGATGAGGTTCATGACGTTGGGCAGGCGCTCGCGGTAGAAGGCCTCCTTGAGCGCGCGCGACTTGTCGTTCCAGGTGAAGGGGAGGTGGAAGAGGGCGATGAGGGCGCCCTCGAACTCGGGGCCGCGGCCGGTGTTGACCGTCGTCGGCGAGAAGGCCTTCCACACGATCGACTCGCAGATGTTGGTGGCGATGAACAGGTTGATGCCCGAGCCGAGGCCGTAGCCCTTCTGGAGGAGCTCGTCGAGGAGGATGACGATGAGGGCGGCGACGATGAGCTGGAGGATGAGGAGGAGGCAGACGCCGGCGCCGAGGTCCGACGGCTGGCCGTAGAGGCCCGTGAGGACGTAGACGGTGGCCTGGCCGAACGAGATGAGGAGGGCGAGGACTGCGAGGCGGGAGGAGAAGGCGAGGTGGGGAAGGACAGGTCGGCGGCGGCGGGGAAGGGGCGAGGGAGGGAGAGGGGCGAGCAGAGCGTCAGCGTCTGAAGCTCTGGTGGGAAGGTCGGCACGGGCGAGGGTGGGACGCACGCTTCTGGGCACCGCCGAAGAGGGCGCGGTCCTCCTTGAGGGTGAAGTCGACCTCGATGAAGCCGGCGCCCTGGAGGAGCTGGATGATCATGCCCGACGTGATGATGGGCGTGATGCCGAGCTCCATGAGCGTGCCGCGGTTCGAGGCCAGGATGACGCGCATCCAGTAGAGCGGGTCTGCGGGCGACAGGTGCACGAAGTCAGCTTCACGCTCGTCGGTTCTGGGCTCTCCCCGAGGGGCGAGAGGAGACGCACCCGACGAGTCGGACGAGACGATGCCATAGAGCGGGATTTGCGAGCAGACGAGGAAGATGAGGAGGGTGATGGCCGTCCAGCCGACCTGGGGGAGGGAGAGGGAGGGGGACGAGGGTCAGTCCGGCGCGTGCGGCTGCGTCCGGGTCCAGCGGGTGCACTCACCTTGGTGTTGAAGGGGATCTGCGAGGCACCACGGGGAGCGCGTCAGCGTGAGGAGCCGAGAGGGGGACGAGAGCACGCGGCGGGGGAGGGCGACGAGGAGAGGGAGTGAGGGGAGAGGGGGAGAGGAGGGAGGACCGACCTTGCGATCCGGGGCCGACACCTCAGGCAGGATCGGCAGGAACGGCCGCACGAGGTCGAGGACGCGGACCATGGTGGAGGGTCGAGGAGGAGGAGGACGAGATGGGGACCGCGGGGGACGCGCACAGAGACGGGCCGACCGAGTGGACTGGTGGAGTGGGTGCTGTCTTGAGGTGCGGCTAGCCTGGCGGTGAGTGGCAGGCGACTGGCTCGAGCGGAGGCGAGGAGCAAGAGCACCTTCCCCTCCTCGTCGACCGCCGCGGCCGCCCGACCACGTCGCACCTCGTCGCCTCTCTCAGACAGCTCTGGCTCGAGAACGGGCACGTGTGTTACAGCAACAGCTAGCTTGCAACATGATCAAGACCTCCCCGCTCGCTTTGCCCTGCTCGCTCGGTCCGCGAACCCGTTCTTCTCGCTCGAGACGACCTTGCCGAGGTGCCGCTGCGCGCCGTCAAGTGCCGAGTTGCGCAGCTCCTCGGCGACGAGGTCGAGCAGAGGCGCATACGCGGCGCGCTGGCGCGAGAGCACTCGGCGAAAGGCGTGGTAGCTCAGCCTGCGCGCGAGAAGGAGAGAGAGAGAGAGAGAGAGGAGGTCAGCACCGGCTCGAGCGCGCAGGACGAGCGAGAGCTCGCACGCACCACGTCACCCACGGCCTCTTGAGCGAGAAATCGACGCCGAGCAGGCGCGCCTTGCGCGACCGCGACTGGTTGACGCTCGCCGCCCACTCGTATTTGACGACCTGTTGGACGACACCTGCGAGGCGCTCGGGAGCCGGGTCAGCCAGCGCTCCCCGAGGCTCTACAGGACGCACATCGCAGCAGAGGGGACGCACTGAAGAGGAAGGCGACCTTGCGCCGCGGCTCGATGCCCCACTCGCGCACGTACGCCTGGAACTTGAGCGCGACGACGAGCATGGCCCGGTAGACGTTCGAGTAGGCCGTCGCGAGCGAGTTGTGCGACGTGTCGGTGTACAGGACGTGCGAGCGGATCTTGACGGCGCTGTCGACGAGGACTGGGTCAGCTTCGACCGTCTGCGAGCGCGAGAGAGGGAGAGAGGGAGCCGACGCACCGGAACATCGAGTTGACGAACGCCTGCCCGGGCGCGCGACAGCGCTGGATCGTGAGCTGGTCGTGGATGTCTGCGCTCGTCGTCGGTGTCAGCTGGGACCCTCGAGAGGAAGAGAGAGGGAGAGCGCACGCACCTTTGTCCATCGTGAGCGACGCGTTGAAGCGCACCTCGAGCGTCGCCGGCTTGATCGCCAGGCCGCACCAAGGAAAGTCTGCAGCGTGTCGGCGTCAGCTTGATCCACGGAGAGAGGGAATGAGGAGGGCCGAGCGCACCTTCACCGTGCTTGAGCGGCGGGACGACCTCGCCGTCCTTGAGCGCGATGTCAAAATTGGTCAAGCGCTTCTCCGCCGAGATGTTGCAGCCGTACTCGGGAATACCTGTTGCCGGTGCGTGCGTCAGTTACTTTCTCGCTCGCAGTGAGACGGAGAGCGAGAAGGGAACGCACCGTCGTCCATGACCCTCAAGAACCGGCCCGCCCGCTCCTGCTCGGTCGAGATGAAGAGGAAGTCGTCGACGTAGCGGAGCAGCGTCTGCATCAACACGTCAGCACACGTTGATCATGCGCGAGCGGAGAGGAGAGAGAGAAAGAGCGAGACGCACCGAGTCTGCGTTGTCGGTGAAGCCGAGGCTCGTGCGCTCCATGTCGGCGTAGAAGAGGCTGCAGAGGAGGCTCGACAGAACGGACCCCTGCGGGATGCCCGTCTTCTGCCGGTACAGGCGTCCACTGACCTGCTCGAGGGAGACGAGACGGTGAGCGAGCGAGCCAGGAGCTCGACCTGCGAGCGAGAGGGACGCACCTTGACGAGGTTGGTCGTGATGTGCTCGCGCAGGAGCTGCATGAGCCTGTCGCGCTCGACGTTGTGGTAGACGACCTGCGAGAGCACGAGCTGTCAGCCTGCGAGCGTGAGGTGCTGCGCGAGGGAGCGAGGACGCACCTGATCCGACAGGACGACGTTGTGCAGCTCGGCCGCCAGCTTCTGCGCGAGCTCAGTGAAGGCGCCGTACTCACCTGCGCGCATGTTCGAGCATCAGTAGAGCTCGTTCTCGGGACGAGGTGAGAGAGAGAGAGAGAGGGAGGACGCACTGTCGGTGCACGCCGCGCGCTTGAACGCCTTCATCGGCCGACCGGCGGCGGGCGACACTTGCGAGTACTTCTGGATCCAGTAGAGCGTCTGCATCTCGACGTCAGTGGCACTCCGACTAGTTCGAGACCCAGAAAGAGAGGGACGCACCTCGCTCAGCACGTTCTCGACGATCTCGAGAAGCTTGTCCTGCTGGATCGTGTCGTACGCCGCCCGAACGTCGACCTTGACGAGGTAGAGCTTAGGCCTGCAGGTCGACCGTCAGCTCGAGGACGACAAGGAGGAGGGGGAGGAGGAGGAGGAGGAGGAGGAGGAGGAGGAGGAGGAGGTGGAGTAGGAGGAGGAGAGCGGGCTGAAG
>Ga0308169_10005185_pt1 | contig 11967 bp, 18 predicted proteins | sample PhyBR1_2_FD_202139 | JGI IMG/M metagenome (GOLD analysis project Ga0308169, IMG submission 202139) | Phyllosphere microbial communities from UC Gill Tract Community Farm, Albany, California, United States - DLSLSB.R1 | ecosystem: Host-associated > Plants > Phyllosphere > Unclassified | place... | reverse complement strand
CCATCGCCATGCCGGAATATACAACCAGCCTACCCGTCATCGACATCTCGCTCGACCAAGTCGTCTTCGACTTTCCCGAGTGGAGCGAGATACAACCGCAGCCAAGCATGTTGAGCACGGCTTTCTTGGAGACGGTCAAGTTGATGCAAATCGGGAACAGGATCATGAACACCTTGCAAGTTACTCGGTCTGGCCACCGCTGACACGCAGATACGGGCTCAAAGTGGACATCCCGACGCTGGACCAGACGGGGGCCATCAGCGAGATCAGGTGGGTGCCGATCATGCCCACAGGTGGCTAATGTCAGCCTCGCGTTGATAAATTGGCACGAGAACCTTCCCTCATCCCTCGCGCTCAATTATGCATCGCCCAAAAACGCATTGCCCCACATCCTCATGATGCACCTGTCCCACGCCTGGCTCGTCATACTCCTCCATCGCCCTTTCTATCGCCCACTACACGGCATGCCCGGAGTGCCTGGAGAGCCTAACGCGGCCGCGAATCGTGCAGCTTCCGCCGTCAAGGTACGTGTCCTTTCCCTGTTCAGCGCTGACTGCCAGCAATGCGACCGCGCCGCATCCCATGTCATCCAGATGCTGCAAATATGGCATCGTTTCCACAACCTCCGCTACACCCCTCCCACCGCCCTGCAAGTCTGCTTCATTGCTGGCACCACGCACCTCCTGTCCCTCGCCAGCTCCCGGTCCAACAGCAAGAAGCACGTAGAGGCGGCGGCGAACGTAGACGAATGTGTCAAGCTGTTGCGGTGCATGGCTGTGTCTTGGCCAGCGGCTGAGCAGGCAAGGCTGCTGTTGGACGGGCTGAGGACGGATTACGGGCTTTCCGGAACGACCAGCGTGCCGCAGTCACCGAAGAAGGAGGCACCAGTGTTGTCGGACGAGGTCAACGGATCGGGTTCGTTACCAGGGTATGGGGCAACGCCGTTGATGCCCGTCGAGTGAGTTTCGAGGTCAACGTGGGTGATGGCAGTAATGGCTCACGCCCAGTCCTTTCGCGAGCGCTTTCACCGCGACAAATTTCGACCTCGGCAGCAACGTGCCCGCTGCGTCCGACCAATCCATGCCGTCGTCGACCTCGGCGCCGATCCACGACGACATGAGGGCATGGAACCAGTCGGCACCTTTCGACTTGAACGACTGGACGAATTTCGGCTCGGAATCGCAGCTGCTCGACCGCGAGACGCAAGCATTGCTGGACAACATTCTGCAGCCCCACCTCAGCATTGGATTCCCCATACAGGACTGGAACGATAGCCAATTCCGGCCATTTTGACAAACGCGCCCCCCGGGCCCGGCTTGGTAAGGTACAGGAGGCGTGAATGGTTGGCGATAGTAGATCGTAGCCTGGAGGTGCCATGTTGCATCAACCTTACATGATACCAAGCAGTCATTGACTCCAATACATGCCTAGCGAACAGCCTTTCGGGCACTACATCGATGCCCCTGGGGCCATTAACAGCTTGACATTGTTCGCAAACCTAGCTGCGCCCGCAAGTTGTTCCGTGAAGTCCATGCCTGCCCTGTGCGAGCTCACAAAGTGCGTCAAAGTCGCCAGCATATCGGTCCATCTCTCCCCCTGGACCAGCTCGAATACGCTGGAATTAACCTCGTTGCTCTGCAGGAGGTCGGTGATGATCGAAGCGATGTCGTACAGCTTCTCCACGAAGCCTGTCCCGTGTTCCTCCATCGACGCGAGCGACAGCCTCTTGCAGATCGCGATCGACGTCGACGCGATCTCCACGACGTGTTCCACCGATAGTTCGGGCTCGGCGCCTTCGACTGTCAAGCCGTGCGTGTGCGCAAGCTTCCATATACGGTTCCGGAGCCATTGCCAGGTGATGAGCAGGTCGGCTTTCTGCGGCTCCGACAGCGAGTGAAGGGCCGCCTCGTCGCCGAAAACCTTGTTGGCGGATCCGGACAGCTCAGACAGTGCCCGCACGACCGTTGATTTTGTGAGGGTTGTCGGTGTTGGTGGATTCGGCGCGCTGTTCCAGCAGTGTACGATGTCTTGGTTGATGTAGGAAAAGACCTTGGCCAGTAAGCGGATATGATTTCCCGACGGGTCAGTCTCCGCCTCGGCGGATGAGGGGAAGGAGGTGATGTGTCCGCCAAAGACGAGGTTGCCAGAACGTTGAAGCGCATACGCCCTGGCCGTCAGTATTCTGTCATCTCGCGATGAACATCGACTGCGCACCTTTCGGTCACGGCCAACATCCAGAACAGCTTGTGCCGTCGATTCGCTTCGTGTTCCGACAGATTCGCGTACGATCCAGCGTTGTCCAGCCTCATCGCCTCCCCCATAGCCACCGCCTCTTTGAGTCGCATCCTTGCCCCCGCCGGCTGGCCCAGTTCAAACAACGCCCCAAACATGCAGAAGCTCGTCAAGATGCCTTCCACCGTGGGCGAACAGCCGTGGTCCCACCTCGCTCTCAACATGCAAGCCTCGTCCATCAGGAGCTTGGCTTGTTTTGCCCTCGTATGCCGTTGCGAGACTTCATGCCGGTGGAGCGGGTGTATGAGCGACAGAGCTGCCATCGATAGGATCATTGAAACGAAGCTCTCGTTGCGCAGGTACGCTGGGCTTTGCAGCCGGGCAAATATCTCTCGCGAGGTATAGATAGGGATCATGGGGAAGATGCGTTCGAAGAAGACTTCAAGTTGCGGCTTGATCAGATTGTCCAAGGTGAGGGTAAGGAGTGGGGAAATGTCTTCGATATGGGCGGGAGAGCGCCATAGCGCCAGGGTGGGCGTTTCCGAGCGCGGAAACGGGAAGAGGCTTGACGTTGGGCTCCTGGGTGGAAGGGCGAAAGATGAGGGAGAAAATGCAGCGGGCTGACTCGAAACAACGAGGCTGTTGCTCGTATTGCCGGGGTGCGATGGAGCCTGTATCGATGGCGCAGGGAACGTCGTGAGCGGGGATCTTGCGATATCTGCACAACTGTCCAGAAACGCTTGTAGGAGGCCCGGCTGGGAGTCGGCCTGTTCGTCATTGGTGGCCTGAATGACCGTGACACCGTCGATGGTTCCGTTCGGTGCGAAGGCTGAGCCCGAGCTCTGGTCGGAGACACCCAAGCCGGGTGACTTGGGCAACTGGGATTGCCAGGACAATATATCAAACTCGGTCGTCGACCCGGGCTGTGTCGAAGCGTTGCCTGGACTGATCCGTTGTCGCTTGGCGCTGATACCCCTGTTCGCCCTGCAACGTTACCTGTGGGATCACCAAGGAGATCAAGAACCGAGAAAGCGTACCTGGGTATTGGGCCCTTTGGTCGAACGGGGTTCAGATACGCACATGCTCCCTCCGACTTCCTGCATGTACTGCACGGCAAGTCACCGTCACACTAGCGTATCAGCCACATACCCATGTCCAAGCGATAGGACGATCACCCGCTCCCATCGGACTTACTTTCACCTTCCTAGCGTGACAAGTGTCGCAGGCTCGTTTGGGTATCGGCTGACTGGCCGACATCCGTACGGCTTTGCGCTTGAGACCGGTTGCACGATGCGGGGCCGGAGAGATCGCGAAGGACATATCGCTGACAACAGATGGAGAGAAGCGCCGAAGAGCGTCCAGAAAGGCAGGCTACATGTCAACGAGTGAGGCCGCAGAGGATGATGAATGCGATGGTGAAGGGGTGAAGAGGGATATACGGCTAAGAATAGGACCGAGATTTACCGGTTCGTTCCCCCTTTGCCGCTGGGGCCACAGGCTGTATCCAGAGTACCCCCGAGCCTAGAGTACGGCCGAGTTGAGTGCCGCCGAGCTGTTCGGCGGACAGATGTTGGACGGCCCGATTCACATGTTGCATGCCAGACGCAAGGGGAACACCGCAAGCAAGCCAGGTCTCATTGCACTGGCTTTGATTGCATCTGGTCTCGTATCCGACCCGAATTCTTGCCCGATGCAGTGAACACGCCGCATTTGCAGTACAAACGGACGACAGCCCCGCTAGTACCGCCATCCAGCGCCTGGCGCTGGCCATTCGCCCCAAGTCAAAGGCGAGACGGTATTTGCAGACGGCATGGCCATCATGGACTGCAGGATATCGCTTCCATTCCCCCCTCCGAACGAGTAGCCTTCGTTGCCCTCCAGTCCCGCGAACAGCCCATCCAGTAGACTGTCATCGTACGTGCTCGAGCTTAGAGGCCGAGCGGATGTGTCCAGCTCGTTCCGCTGCGGATGAGTCTGAGCCCCAAAAATGGCGTGGTCAAAGGTGATGTTGCTATCGACCTGTCCTGACGAGTTTTCGAAAGGATTGAGACCGCCGTCGCCCGAGGCGTCCGCATCTTCAGTACTGAAGGATGGCCGGAGACCGATCGTCTGCCGATGATGGCGCTGAGCATTATCGCTCGATGATGTCAATAGGCGGGTTTCATGATCGGTCGCGGCCGACATAGATGCCGGGGCCTCGGGATCCTCTCTGGGACGTTTGGGCTGCCGTGGTGCCGGGGAACGCAGGCGATCCTTGATGACCTGGACAGACTGCATGTAAGCTCTGCGATACGATCTCCAGACACACGATTGGCAACAAGGCTCGATAACGTACCCTCTTGATCCCTGGACACTGCAGGCTGCCCCGTTCCAACACGTGGATCGAGAAGACCAATCTTGCACTGGCCTGCGCGCTGATCTGCGGATCTTCTGACTGGAAGTCGAGCGCATTGATTGTCGCCGCCGAGTACTGATACGGTAAGCCAGTCCCTCTGCAAAGAGGCGGAGATGTTCACCATAGACCACAGGGTCGTGTAAGTCATATTGCGAGAACTAAAGGTCTTGTGGTACAGCAAAAATAGGTGATGTAGCTCTTCAGACATCCGCGTACATGTCTCGGAAGCCTCGTGCGCGATTTCAGGCGTGGCCTTTAGTCGGACAGGCCATGCGTGCGGCAAGAACGTTCGATACAGGAGGATGAAAGCTGCCCGGTATAATGCACTACCAGTCAGCCATGTCCTCGTCGGGGTCGATAGGCCCGGTGCCTCTCACTTGGTGGAGAAGATGTGCGGTGGAGGGCAAAAGGCGGGCAGCTGGGATCCGCCTGCCGTCGCATCGAGCTTGAGATAGGCCGGTAGGAGCGTAAACCATTCGTCCAGCTTTTCCTTCATGGCTTGTACGAACGCCAGGTTGCGCAATCTCCGCGGGCGACCGTCGTACAGCCGCATGATGATCTTCTGGACAATCTCACATAGCTAGCGGTCAGTCTCATTCCTGTAGCATGGTCTATGCCGCGCACCTTGATGAAATGGCGGGTGTTGGAAGTGATGTATGACTTTTGCACTGGATAGGACATCATCTGTAGCATCGACGCCTGGTCGCCGAAATGCGGTGTCCACTCGTTGTCGTCCTCCGTGTCGTCGACTGCGTGTCAGCTTTGTCCGCCGAGCTGGGACTGAGGCGACATACCGATCATGCCGGGGGAGACATTCTGCCACGCATTGAAAGTCGGCGTGCGGCCGAGCGCCAAGCTGATGATCTGTGCAAATCAGCCAAATGTCACGTACATGACTGCATCCGCTTACCTTATCCCAGGTGAATGCCGACCAGAACAAACGACGTCTCAACTCGCGGTCCTCAGCGCTGAGTGTGCCGAAACCGAAGATGGGCAGCCGGTTACAGTCCAGATGGATACCGAGGTCGCTGCATGTCAGTCAGAGACAGACCTACACGTCGATGATACAAACCGCATAGCACGGAAGGCCATTCTTTGATTAGCCGGCGTCCCTTCGGAGCGCGCAGCGTGTGCTCACCCAGTGTATTGCCAGCCCTGAGACAGGTTTCCTTTCGAGCATTCGCCTACGCCCAATATGATCAATCCCTGGATCGTGGGTATACTCGATGGCTGCCGTTCAGCCACCTGCGCACCCGAAGGAGAGCAGCGCCCACCTTGTCCATCTCCGCAGCAAGCAGGAACTTCGCCTTGGCCAAGAAGTCTGCGCCGGAGTTGAGGGCCGGCGTCCTGGTTCCATCTCCAGTGTCGGCCTGCAGATGAACATCCGAGTATCTGGTGGCCTGTGATTTCAGCTGCATTGCTCATGCGACAACGACAGGGCGTACCGTCGCGCAGATCACGTTCAGCAGAAAGTGATTGAAGTACTGTCCTCCAAGACCCATGTCTCCTGTCGATCAGCAGTGCAGGAAGCCAGCGATAGGGGCGTAACTGACGGTAGAACACGGGTGGGTAAAGCACGCAGTGATGTGGGTTGACTATGAAATGAGCCTACGCTCTCAGTCACTACTCGCTTTCCGCCTACCCCAGCAACAGTATGTCTGGTACGGTCAGCTCGTCCACGTCGCACAGAGTGTTTCCTGCCTGCTCACCTTGAGCAGATGCATCATGATCTCCGCCTGCGCCTCCCCGTTGTCCAGCTGCAGTTTGTGATACGCGACTAGCTGTTCAGTTCAACGTGTACAGGCCCACACAGGCTCGTCACTCACGCGCCATCCAGCTGTCCAGCATCCCCGAATTGGCTTTCAGCACGCCCATCTCGATCTCCTCTTCCCCAGAGTACACGACGTCCTCCGTCGCCCACACACCCTGCATTGTCTCCCGCGGCGGACTGATGACCGACGTCCAGCCTTCATGCTCCTCCATCCTCACCATGTCTGCCGCGCTCGGAGCTCGCATGGCTGCGTGGTCGGCCTTCTTCGATGCTCGCTGTTGCAGCTTCTCTACGACGGCCGCCGATGGTGTCTGCCATACGAAGGAGGTGACGCCGAAATGCGCGTTCTGCACGTCAATAGCCATTGTGGGATGAGAGCATGGATCGGTCCAAAGACGCTCACCTGCCCATCGTCCGCCAAACTCATGTGCATCAGCAGCTCATCCACCTCTGCCTCTCCCAGCTCCTCGATATCTCCCGTTGCTCTTTCAAATTGGGGGTCCGGATTCCCGCGGTGATCGCCCTCTCGCCGTAGGACGGTCGCGCGCTCTGCAAGCTGTTTGCCTGTTTGACCCGAGCCGAGACCATCCGGATCCACAGCGTCGATGGATCGACTCCCGCCTCGTATTCCCTCTCCCTGATCTGTCCGCTGCCTTGATCCCGGAGACGCGTCGTCGACGAAGCTTGGTACGTCCGTCCGGCTGAGGAAGTCCCGAACCAGCTGAGGAACGTCCACCGATGTATCGTTCGAATCGAGAGCCGCGAGAGAGCGCAAGAAGCGGTAGGTCTCTTTGATGGTGGGGACAATGTGGGTGGAGAGCTGGGTGCGTACGCTACTGCTATATCAGCGTGGTGGTCTGTAGGCTGTAGCACGAGGGGGAATACGGCTACGCGCCTGACTGGTCGCCCGCTCGCAGCTCACCTTTCGTAGACACAGTTCTCCTTCATCCGCTGACACCGCGAGCATGACGGAAGCTGTGCATCGCACCGCTGCTTGCGTTTCCTACACCCCACACAGGCGGCTCCGTACTTGCCGCCCGCATTACTGGCAGCGGCAGAGGTCAAGCTGCTCCCGGCGTTCAGATCGTTCGCTCCGCTGGACATGGGAGGCAGGATGGCTCGATATCGAGCAGGTACAACTTTGCAACCGATCCGATGGCTCACAGTTAATCACAAGCTACACAAGCTGGTCCAGTCATATGTCTACAGACCATGCTCTGTCACACGCAAATATCGGTGGATCGCAAGAGGCAGGGGGGAACGAGGATGCATGTAAGCAAGGAAAACACGGCATTGAATCCCGCTCATCTCGGTCATACCCGATGCCCGTCGACGGCCGCCTTGCCCACCCGCTCAGTGATGCCCTTGCTCTCCTTGAACGCATTGCGCATAGCGCCCAGCAACAGCCCACTGTCCGCTCCCGACATGGCAAAGCGCAGGTTGTCGTGTGCTGTCGCGAACTTCTCGATCAAGTCTGGCCGGCCGCTGCATTGTCAGCCAAAATCACATTTGGGACCAAAACGCAGCCACTCACTTGATCCCACCCGCACCGACCGACACGGTTCGTCCATTGACGCTGACTCGCTTGGCGGCAGCCGAGACCTTCTCGTATGCGTCGGCCAGTCTGGGGTGGTCGAACTCGCCGGGGATGCCCATACTATCGTCAGCCTTGCCGCAGTCGACATGTCAGAAGCAGCCAAGACGTACTCAGCCGTCAGGTCCGCCGAACCGATCAGGAGCATGTCGACTCCTGGCACATCTGCTATCGAGCTGCTGATCAGCGCAGCTCATTCTCGGACTGTAGATGACTGACTCGACATCATCCACCGCTCCTTGCGTCTCGATCATGCAGATCACCGTGGTGAGCTCGTTCGCGATGACGTTCGCCTCCCTGGCCGGTATGCTGGCATAGCGCAGAAGTGGCATGCCGCTCGTCGCGCTGCGTTCTCCGATCGGCGTGAACTTGGCATATTGCACGACTTTCGCGGCCTCCTTGGCATTCTTCACATGGGGGACGATGACTGCCTGTGCGCCTCCGTCCAATGCCTTCGAGATCCACTCCGACGAGTTCTGCGGGACGCGCACGATTGGCGTGAGCCTTGAGGTCAGAGATGAAATAGATGCCCGGGACTCGGTCTCACCCGACCTGCAGTGCTGCCACGCTCAGCTGAGACGCCTTGCCCAGATCCAGTGTCCCGTGCTCCAGGTCAATCAGAACCGCTTCGTATCCGGCCGCAGCCGCAAAGTGCACCACCTCGATGTTGTCGAACATCTTGATGGAGAACGCATGCGTCAGGATGCCAGCCGCCATGCGGTCTTTGACCGGGTTGGGTATGCCAGCTTTGCGAGCCGCTGCGCTAATCCCCGCCGAGGAGGTTCCGTTCTGCGTCGAGGTGGTCATGTCCGAGAGGCTGGCGTTGAGTATGTAGGTTGAGTCAAACTGAGTGATGTAAAGGCGTCTGGCGTGCTCTTGACGCTGATATATGTGCGGAGTGGTTCGCTCAGTACTAGGCGATATGCCTACCGGCTCGGGGTTGACCGGTCGCGGTCTTGAAGGCCGCTCCGCCATGACATCGGGTCTGCGGCCCGTGAAGGCGTTGCCCCGCTGCACAGTCGAAGCACGGGGAAGGCGGCCGCAACGGAAGTCGGTGCATAGCTCGGAGATGGAAGAGCGGTGCAATGGGAGCACAAGCTCAGCTGGCCTAGCAATCCGGTTAGCAAGCTTTGCAGATTCACAATTCCGCACCCTCTCCAGCGTCGGTCTCGACGGTGCGTTGAGTGGGATGTGAGCAAGCATGGACAGCAACGGGACATGACTAGAACCAGGTGATGCATGCCTAGCCGATTTGACTGCTAACGGCCACCTCAACCTCAATCACGCTCGGCGGTGGCTTCACCAGTCTTGCAGACAAATCCGCCGGCGGGGAAGCAGTACCATCCAAACTGCATCAGTCATCGCGGAGTATGCATGCAGCCATCCTACTTTAAAGGCACATCAGGGTCTGCGCGACTTGTGCCTAGAAAGCATACCTAAACCGAGGGTTGCGTTTGTCTGTTTCGTCCTGGATATCTTGGCTGGTATGAACCTCTGGCTCGCTGTCCTCCATGGAGCGGGCGTTTCGACGGGCATTTTCTAACTGTCCGATCGTGAAGAGGACGATGTTGATGACCACGTACGCCACCATCATTGCAAGGACGGTCAAGAGACCATGTTTGTATGGGGCCTTGTGGAACGCCTGGGGTATGGCGATGTTGACGACACAATCTTTGGGTGAGCGGCATCTTTGGGAGGTTACGGATGACCCACAGCTGATGAAGACCATACTGAGAACAGTCTGCTTCTTGGTCGAACCCACAAAGTTTTGTCCGACAATGGAGAGGATGATGGGGTCTGTTGATCAGCCAACAAGTCCGCGAGGCGCCAGCGAGACTCACAGCCGACGCCGTTACAGTTGAAGAGACTGAGTACGACCAGTGACGTCGCTTTGTTGTTCTTGGTGGGCGGGCGGGCATAGAGCACAGCGATACAGGCAAGGGATACTGCGGCAAATCCGGCGAGGATGAGCTGCCGTGAGTTACGCGACGACGCGCCTACAACCCTCTGCGCTCACTGTCTTAGCATGTCGCAGGGACGAGAAGTGTGTGACCGAGTAACCGGTGCACACGACGCATATGGACGCCACGGCCCATCCCGGGATCTGCAGCAGAAGGGATTTCAGACCCGAAAATCCAAAGCCCTTGATAATCAGGCCCGAGAAGTTCGTCTGCAGCGAGACTCCGCTCTGCTGAAAGACGAGCAAAGCGCAGGCTCTCGGGATCAGCATGGCATGCGGTACCTGATTTGCCGACGACGAAAAGACGTACAGGATGACTTTGACATCAGTGAGGGCCTCGAAAGCCTGGTAGCGTCTGAAGACAGCGTCCCTGGGACTCAGTCGCATACCGCAAAGGGACCAAACATGTACATACCTGACTCCGGTCTGCGACCGCGCCACACGTATGGTGTTGTACTCCCTTTGTGCAGGAGTCAGCCACCACGCGTCGGCTGGGGAGCTTGGCAAGAAGATCCAGACCACTACACCGATGACGACAGTCACAGCACCTAACAGTATGAAGATCCACCGCCACGGATCCAGCGGATGATGCGATAGCTGGCCGAGTCCGAAAAAAATCACCAGGAAAGGGATCGGGAAGATCGTATTCGCGAGGGTCCAGAGTGAGAAGCGGAGGGGTTGCTCGGTCTGGGTGTAAAACCGGGAGGTGATCATGGTGAAGCCGGGGGCCATCGCGGCCTCGAATATTCCGAGCCAAAAGCGTAACGCTCCCAGTGCGGCAAAGTTGTGCACACCAGCGGTTCCCAGCATTACACCTCCCCAGAGGACGAAGGCGATGGCGATGACTTTGCCGGTGTGGTACCGCTGCATCAGCAGCGTCCCAGGGTCTGAGATGAGTCAATGCCAACCCATGGGGCCACTTCTACCAGCTCACACGTCCCGAGGAGGAGCCCGAAGTCTGGGAGTCAGCAGGTTCATTGCCTCTTGATAAAGCACGTATAGTAAATGCTGACCGCCCAAGAGTATTGATCACCGGTCAGGTGCAGATCCTCTTTGATCGTCAAGGTGGCGGCACTGCCCAGAGCGCTCTTATCGACAAGCTGCAGGCCGGTGCCCGCCCCTATTTGTCAACAAGCGCTTCGGAGTACGATCGGCAAGAGCTCACCCATCAAAGGCAAAAGGATCCAGTCCATACGCCGGATCATATGTTTCTCCTCGTCGGGCGTGAGTGAGTCATTGTGAATCCTGGAGCATCAGCCTGGGAACAATTACCAGAATCAGAAACTCAATTCACCCCATAGAATCGACCGGCTTGGCTGCGTGCGGATCTTCCATATGATCGATGGCATCGACCTTGATGTCCATGAGAGCAGACATCCTTGAACTGGGGCCAGCGAGGGCTCAGAGTCGAGGGTGCTGCAGAAATGAGTGGTGCGCGGCGCGGTCACCAGCGATCAAGTCACTTCGGTGCGGGGCCATCACCCAGAGTAAGGCAGGCACTAGTTATACATCGGTGGTATGCTTGGATCCGATGCTGGCAAGATCAACGTCGGCCTGTTGACCTCAGATTCTATTCCTGAACTTCGCCACCACCGCTTTCCCCGCGTCACTCACGTCCGGGTGAGGGTGGAGTCCGGTGTTCGGCGTTAAACAGCGTACTTCACCGCGGGGTCATTCCGCGACCGCGGTGGATCCTCCGCCCGGTCGCGTGCCACAGCGCTGTAGTCCTCATACGCTTCGGGTGGGGGCGTATGAGGCTTGCGTGGCGCAGTCACTGTAGACGGTCGAGTGATGCTGGCGATGAGGTAGACATGGCGGTACTGGCCTCCCTCCACTCAGAATAGAAACGTGAATCCCTTTGCACACATGTGCGTCACTCAGGTGATACTTCCGCTTGGACAGCAATGCGATCGCTCACCGTGTATACAGTACGATGATCCGGGGACAGGGCGCGATTGCGAGTGTCTCTTGCGATCCTTCGTGCATATAGCGCATACACCACCATGCGCCTCAAA
>Ga0308169_10005184_pt1 | contig 11967 bp, 18 predicted proteins | sample PhyBR1_2_FD_202139 | JGI IMG/M metagenome (GOLD analysis project Ga0308169, IMG submission 202139) | Phyllosphere microbial communities from UC Gill Tract Community Farm, Albany, California, United States - DLSLSB.R1 | ecosystem: Host-associated > Plants > Phyllosphere > Unclassified | place... | reverse complement strand
GGATGTCGGAGCGCGAGAGCGATCGGTACAGGATGATGTCGTCGATTCGGTTGATAAATTCGGGCGGGAAGGTCCTAGCGATTGCGCCGTTGACTTTCTCCCGGATCTCAGGCTGGACTGCTCCCTCGGACGGGTTCTCGTTCAGATAGGCCGATCCAACGTTCGACGTCATCATGATGATTGTGTTGCGGAAGTCGACGACACGGCCCTTGTTGTCGGTAAGTCGACCATCGTCGAGGACTTGCAGGAAGAGCTGGTGGAATTCGCGAGCAGCCTTCTCAATCTCGTCGATGAGGATAAGCGAGTACGGCTTTCGTCGAACCGCCTCGGTGAGCTGTCCGCCGGACTCGTACCCGATATATCCTGGTGCAGAGCCGATGAGCCGAGAGACCGAGTGTTTCTCCGAGTACTCTGACGCGTCGATACGGACCATAGCGTCGGGGCTGTTGAACATGACCTCGGCGAGCGTCTTCGCCAGGAGCGTCTTTCCCGTTCCACTCGGACCGACGAGCAAGAAGCTGGCAATGGGTCGGTTCGAGTTGGAGAGACCGGACCGGCTGAGTCGGATCGCGTTCGACACCGCCGTGACTGCCTCGGGCTGACCGATGACCTTCTTCGAGATGAGCTTCTCCAGACGAAGCAACTTGGCCTTCTCCGTCTCGACCAATCGCGATACTGGCACCCCCGTCCACCTCGCGACGACCTCGGCGATCATCTCCGGTGTGACTTGCTGCCCCGCTCCTCCCCTCTCCGCCTCCTTCTGCTCCAGCTCCTTCAGCTTCGCCTCGCGCTGCGGGATCGAGTGGTATCGAATATCGGCGGCCGTAGCGAGGTCGTACCTCCTCTCGGCTTCGTCCGCCTTGGCGCGCAGTTGGTCGATTTTTCGTCGCACTTCGTTGATTTGGTCGCCCAGGTGCTTTTCGTTCTCGTATTCGCGCTTGAGAGGGCCAAGCTGATCCTCCACTTCGGCGATAGCCTTCTTAGCCGCCTCCAGACGTTCTTTGCTCGCTTCGTCCTTCTCTCGCTCCAGCGCGTGCACCTCGACTTCGAGGCCGAGCTTTTGTCGTTCGAGCACGTCGATGGCTTCAGGGCGTGTCTCACGAGCGACTTTGACTGCCGATGATGCTTCGTCGAGCAAGTCGATGGCGGAATCAGGCAAGCGTCGAGACGTGAGGTACTGCTTGGCGAGTTGAGCGGCGAGGACCAATGCCGAATCCATGATCCTGACTCCGTGGTGGGTCTCGTACTTTTCTCGAATACCACGCATGATGGCGACCGTGTCGGGTACAGTCGGTTCCTCTACCAAAACCTGAGCGAAACGTCGCTCAAACGCCGAGTCTTTCTCGATGTACTCTCGGTATTCGTTCAGTGTCGTGGCGCCGATAACCTTGAGCTTGCCTCGAGCGAGCATCGGCTTGAGCAGGTTGGCCGCGTCCATGCCGCCAGACGAATCCTTGCCGGCCATGATCAGGTGGATCTCGTCGATGAAGAGGATGATCTGCGTGCCCTCGTCGCCAGACTTCTCCACCTCGGACAGCACAGCCTTTACTCGCTCTTCGTACTCGCCCTTGTATTTTGCGCCAGCCATGAGCGCACCCATGTCGAGCGATAGCAGACGAGAGATGAGCGAGGCGGGCACATCCCGGTCGACTATTCGTTGAGCGAGACCTTCGATGATGGCCGTTTTACCGACACCCGGCTCTCCGATGAGCACTGGGTTTCCTTTTGTTCGACGCGAAAGAACTCGAATGACTCGTCGGATTTCGTTGTCCCGTCCAATGACCGGGTCGATCTTGCCTCCCTCAGCGAGCGCGGTGAGGTCAATGCAGTCTGTCGTCAGCGCCGTCTTCTCGTCAGTCGATGTTTCACTCACATTTGTTAAGCGCCTCGAATTGGCCCTCGGCTCCCTTGCTGTCCGCCTTCCTTCCGCCTCGCTTCCGCTTAAGTTCGGCTTCTAACGCCTTTCCGTCGACCCCCGCAGCTTTCAACAGGTCCTTCATCTCCGAATGGTCGACCTTGATGAGGGCAAGGATGAGGTGGTCGACCGCCACGAACTGGTCGTTCTGCTCTTTCTGCAGTTTTTGTGCCTCACGCAGCACCGAGTGGTATGATTGCGTGAGGGGGATAGGCGGGGCGGGGGCGGGCTCGACGACGGGCAGCTTGTTCAGCCGCGACATGAGCTGGCGGTTGAAGAGCGTCCCATTGCCGCCTATACGCTCGATAGCACCACGCAATAGTGTCGGTTGTGGGTCCGCTGACGACCCCACGGGTGCGGGGTCATCCCACAGTACCGCGATGAGATGGAGTGGGTGTACTGTGCGTTAGCGTCATTCGGACAATTCGCCGGCGGACGACTTACCTTGAGAGTTGGCTTGTTCCTCGGCTTTGTCAAACGAAGCCTTGATGAGCTCGCTGGACTTGTCTGTGAAGTTGTCCATGGCGTGAGAGTGTGGTTGTGAGTCTGGGCGGAATGACCTAAACGTTGGGAATGCATAGAAATATATAGCAGTGAGCGTGGGCGGGTCGACGTCACGACGTAATCCGGCCCAGTAAGCAACCGGCGGCGATGACCGAACATTCCGGAACCATCTCGCTTGTTCGCGTAGTTTCCAGGCGCATCCTCGAACGGCCCAGCAACTGCCCGAACCGCGTCCACGCTTCCATCCGGCTTTGGTCAACCACATTCACGTCAGCTGAACGGGTCGCAGCCTCAGCGTCACCACGTCAACCCTCGAAGCGCTCTCGGGACAGGTCGCAGGATGTCCACGCCAAATGCCATAGCTGGACCATCACGACCGCGCAGGGTCCCGCGCAAGCCGAGGCACCCGTTCGTGTCTGCTAACGAACGGCCGGAGACGCCCGACGGGGTGTTCCGGGTCGTGTTGATCTCGTCGGGCAGCGTCGCGAGTGTCAAGATCCCCGATGTAGTCGGTGCGCTGAGCAAGGCGAGTCTGGCAGCAGTGATTAGGGTACCAAAGCATGCATGCCTGACCTGCAGGACCCCGGGATCGAGGTGCAAGTCGTAGCCACCACCTCGTCGTTGCATTTCTACTCGCAAGAGAAAGTCGATGCGGCTGTCATAAAGGCCCTAAATCTCGAAGGGGACGAGAGGCAATCTGAGGGAATAACCGGCGAAGTCGGTGTCAAGGTTTGGAGGGATGCAGATGAATGGTCGGTGAGCAAGCAGTCGCATTGATGCGTGGGCACCAACTGACAAAGCAGGACTGGAAGAATATTGGTGATCCCATACTGCACATCGAGGTGCGCCTCTGCCCGGCTACCTGCGCCGCCGACTGAGCTCACTTCAGCTTCGGAGATGGGCGGATCTGGTTGTCGTTGCGCCTTGCTCGGCCGATATGCTGGCCAAAATTGCTGGTGGGCTATGCGACAACCTAGCCGTAGGTGTTCTCGACGAACGCTCGGACTGACATCGTGCTGAGCAAGCAGACTTCGCTCTTGCGCGCCCTCTCGCCGACAACGCCGACAATCCTTTGCCCAGCGATGAACACGCACATGTACCAGCATCCTTTAACAGCGGATCATCTGCGTGTTGTCCAGGACAAACTGGGGTACATGGTGTCCGGGCCGCAAGGCGCCGGGATCCTAGCATGTGGGGATGAAGGTGAGCGTTGCGCCAACCCACAGGCCGCGACACGCATGAGATACGTGTGGAGTTTACATCTCAAGGTCCCGGCAAAATGACCGACTGGCGCGATATCGTCTCGACAATCCAAGATTACGCCGCGAGGCACCACCGGCGCCTCGCACCCGAATCGCTTCGGTCCGAGCCGGCGCAACAAGACCGTACGAGCTCAGCGGAGGGTACTGGCCAGTATTCGGTGACCGTCGTGACGTAAGGCGATCTACTGGTCTCGCAGTCAACAGGTAAACAACAACCAACAAGAACCGGTCGCGCAGCCGATACGCGTGCGAGTGGACCTCCCGGCGCGACGAGCATTCTAGCCGCCGCCTGGCCGCGACTCTCCTACCGATTTGCGCCGCAGATCGCCCGGAATACCTCTTACTCCGCCATTGAGATGACTCGCTGTACTGCAGCTATGTTCCAAGCCTGGAGCTGTATGCATGAGATAGGCTACATTGACTTTGTTCTGGTCCCATATGCTTGGTTATACTGAAATGCTTGTGTTTGTCTCGTTCCTCGCTTTGCTCCATCGGATCTCCGCCTCCTTCTCAGTCCGCCCCAGTTCCATACAACGCCTCGTCCTCCGGGTCAACCGCATCGACGACGGCCACGTTGTCTGCTGAGGCAGTTCGAGCCGGTGTCACCGTTTGAGCGTTCGCGCCAAGCGTCTCCGTTGGCTGCTGACTTGACGATTCGAGTGGAGCGGGCATTGCCTCGTCGGCCTTCGACTCCGCCTGCACCGGCGCTGTCGCCGATGCAACACTCGCCTCTTCCCCAGTGCCCGGTATCGCTTGCGAGACCGTCGCAGCCCCCTCCTCCGCCGGTTCCACCTTGACTCGCTTGACCTCGTCGTTGCTCTCTTCTTCTCCGTCCGCTTTCCTCTTCGCCGGCACATTCGCCTGCTCCTCCGCACTCGCCGCGGCTCCCTGTGCCGCCTCGACCGTGACCGGCGAAGCCTTCGGTTCCGCCTTGACCTCGCTCTCGCCCAGTTGCGGTGTGATCCTCGGGCTGCCTGACAATCGTCCATTCGGGTTCAACAGCTTCGCATTCTTTCTCGCATTCATCTGTTCCGCCCTGCACGTCGCATGGTATATCTGCACATCAGCCCGTTTCGTACGTACCACCTCAGCCTACTTACCGTGCCCGCGATGTCGATCGCGTTCCTCCATATCCACTCATCGTCCTCCAGTTCCGCCTTCCAGTGCTCCTTGCAGATTGGGCACGGCCTGCCCGCCTTGACGGGGTCCTGCGGCGCCGGGACCTTTCGCAGCGCATACCGCGCCAACTGCTCCGCCGATAGCTTGCTTGCTCCGCCTGTGCTCGCCGCGCCGGGTCCGCCCGGCGAACCATGGCGCTGCGTGTGCACATGCGAGTTTGGTCCAGGCCCAGCCTCGGCGTTGCTCGCAAAGTCCGAGACCCACTCCTCGGCCTTGGGCAACCACCTCCGATGCGCACCTCGACCCGAGGCCGTGGTGATCGATTTGTTGCGCCGGTAATGCCAGTCGAGATGCGCCTGCATCTTCGCTTCGCCCTCGGGGAACCGGATCCCGCACTGCTTGCACCGCTGCGGCAAATGCGCGACGGGAGGGGCGCTCATGCGGTTCAGGTCGAGTGCGTCGAGGCGGACGTCCATGGACAAGATCATCTCTTCGTAGCTGTCCAGGGCCGACTTGAGCGGAGTCAATTTAGTCTCGGGTGTACGAGGATTCGAGAGCACGCCGGAGGCGTTGAGGTTGCGCAGGATATCGGCGACGTTGGCGGGGATGCCAGACACCATGGGCGTGGGTGTTTGGCCGGGAACCGGTGTAGAAGTAGACGGGACCGGCGTGACATTCTGCGAAATGGTCGGCCCGCCGTAAGAGTTGCCAGCGGCGTGCGGCGGGAATGGCGGGAGATTGGGCGTGGGCAAACCCGCAGATGGCGGCGCAGCCGGGTTAAACGTCGGGTAAGTTGGCGTGGGGGCAGGCATGGGTAGCGGCGGTTGCACTGGCACTTGGACCTGAGGCGGAGGAGGCGGTGCAGTCGGAGCCATCGACCGGAGTTGGTCCATGATCTTCGGGAGATCCGAGTTGGGTACCTGGCTCGAATTGAGGAGATCCCCTATAGCCTGCAAGACGCCTATCTGATGTTTCACCGTCGAGTCCCACGGCTTCCCCGCCGACTCCCGCTGTCTTCCCTCGAGTGTCGAGTGCAGCTTCTGCAGGACAACGTCACGCGTCAGCGGGGGTTGTCGCGCATGGAGCAGGGCGGGGTTCAGACCCGCCGACCCAAAGATCTCGCGCTCAATCGCATCTCGTACACCTGGCCCGTACAAATCCGTCCTTCCCGGCCCAGAGGTCCGCCAGAGGGCGATCATTTCCTCCATCTTCGCCTTGGTCACGCCGTCGACGTCGCGGTACACGCGGGAGTACAATCGCGTGATGATGGGCGGGAAGAGATCGGTCGTGTACGGCTGATTCACGTTCTTCGAGATCGAGTCGATGAGGTACAGAATCGGTAGCTTCGATTGCGGGGGAGCCTGCATGGTCAGTGGAGTGACAAGATTGATGGGACGGTCGGAGCGCACTCGTAAGACTGCGGCCTCGATCTCTTCGACGATGGCTTGCATGTTAGGCCAGTTCCCCTGGTCCCGCTGCTGCATCGCCGTGACCGATAGATCTTGGATGATCTGCCGCGAGTTGAAGGTAAGCTCTCTCAAGCGAGCAGCATAGAAGCTTCTGAACGGGTCCGAAGGGGGTGCGTGTTGGGGAGGCGGCTGATAGTGGTGCTGCTGCACTGGAGGGGGCGGGTAGTATGCGTTATGGCCGCCGGGAGGAGGGGGTGTGGGATTGTGGTAGTTTGGGTACGCCGCCCCGTAGCCCGCGCCCGCGGGGCCAGGCGGCCGGTAGCTGTAGGCCATGGTGGAGTACAGTGAGTAGACACGATGGAAAGGGCGAAAGGCGTGTCAGGTAAGTCAGACGACGGCTGATGCTTTCTTTCTCTCGTTCTCTTTTGTCGGGTGGACTGCAGCACAATCAAATGACTCCAATTGATCTAGCGTTGCTTCCCTTGGGAACGTGGTATTCTCGGTACGGCTACTACTGCTCTGAGAGAGGAAAAGGAGGAGGAGGTGAGAAGGACGGGAAGCGAATGAAGAAGAATGCTTTGTTGTTTGTTGGCTGAAGGTGAAGGATATGAAGGATCCGTCGAGAAGCAAGGACAGGGCCAGGCTGCGTCTCTCTCTCATCGCCTGACCCCGGATCGGGATAAAAGGGAAGAAAATGCTTTACTTCGGGCGGCAATCACCGGGACGCCAGTGGCAAAACAGTCTTTCCGTCGGAAGCCGGTTGCACCACTCCGTCATCGTTGTGGTCAAGCAAGCTGCCGTCTCTTCCGAGACTTGCTGAACGTCCAGCATCATGCCGTCAAAATGGGTCCCACTGGAAGCCTCACCCGAGGTGAGCGTGACTTGGAAACAGCGCAGATTTCCGGCTGACTGTAGGTCTTCAACGAAGTGAGCTTCACCGGCCGTGGCCCCTCAGCTTGCTCTCGCTCACGGAACAGTGGTCGCAACCGCTTGGCCTGCCGAAGGACGGGCCTCTAGTGTTCCAAGATCTATGGGCGCTGGATGAAGAGATTCTCGCGTTCGTGCCTAAACCGGTCAAAGCCGTCCTCCTGCTCTTTCCGTCCCGCGGTGCCCTCGCCGAAGCCAGAGAGAAAGAAGAGAAGGATGGGGAGGGCAAGTTCGACGGCGATATATGGTGGATCAAGCAGACAGCAAGTCGTCCATGATTGCGCTGACCAGGCGTCATGAAGCCTCGTCATTGACGAGCAGATCTCGAACGCTTGCGGGTCGATCGGCCTCCTCCATGCACTGCTCAACCTGCCCGACACGGGCGCTTATGCCCTCGCTCCCGATTCGGACCTGAAGAAGTTCAAGGCGGAGACACTGCCTCTTCCTCGTCAGTGATTCAAATTCGTTCGCTGGAAAGTGATTGATCAACAGCTCTTGAACGGGCGAAGCGGCTGGACGAGGCGACCTTCTTCGAGTCTGCGCATACTGCAGCCGCCCAGGCCGGACAGAGCGCGGTGCCGACTGACCTCGACGTCGATACGCACTTCATCGCTTTTGTCGAGGCTGTCAATTCCAAAGGGTGAGGCGATGCGACCATTACAGAGCATTGGCTGACGCGCCCAGCGAAAAGCGTGTAGTGGAGCTGGATGGAGGCCGAGAGGGACCGTTTGATAGAGGACACTGCGACGATCTGCTCAAGGTGGGGCTCAGCCCTTCATTCCATCGACCTTGCGGATAAAGCATTCAAGCTGATTGGCAGGACACGGCAAAGATCGTGCAGGAGAAATATATTGCTCGAGCAGAGGGCGACGTCAACTTCAACATGATAGCACTGGCGGGTCAACCGGAATAGGCAGGCGCTCGCGATTCCGAGCTGCAAAGTCCGATGATAAATGTATGTATGAGTATTCCTGATGCCTGCAGCATTATATCCTGATTCGAACTCGCATCATTAATTGATCGTCATGACTCGGCGATGATTAGTACCAGCCCAGAGCGACTGCGCCATCGTGACCACCGTCGACGGGCCTGGAAATACCCAGACCATGCCGGGTCTTGGTCACGGTCACCCTGGTGATGATCACCTTCTTTCCGCCTGAGCCTTCTCCCCCGCCCTCGGCTGCGTCGGGGGCAAGCTCGCCTGCTGCCTCTCCTTCTATCGCGCCGGTGTTGACGACTGTTTGCGCCCGGCCCTGACCCTTGATCAACTACCATCAGTGCCATCTCAAGCCCGAGTCACCCGGCTCACAGCAGTTTGACTGTTGGGTGTAGTGTCAATGAAAGCGACAGCGGGCCCTACGCATCAGCTTGGACAGAACCGACCACCCAGCCAGACCCACCGGCCACAATAATGCTGGCGTCTTGGTTTGGTTGACGATGTTTGAGCTGAGCGGAGTTTCCGAGCTGGTGATGAAGAGGTGGACGGGCCCGTCGAGTCCGTCAGGGACAACACACTCGGATATGGGGAAGACGATGGCTTCGATCGCACCGCCGACGATAATGTTGCAGAACATGTCCTGGTGTAAGCGAGAGGGTGCGATCTCCGGGACGTCCGCTCACGGCGGTCTCTTGACCTTCCAACCCCGCTCCACGAAAGGTTACGAGAGTGCCAGGCAGAATGGTGTCATTGTTCGTAACTAGCAGGGCGGGAGTCGCTGCGATGAGCTCCGCTCATAGGCTCGGAAGCCCAAAAGCAGGTCGTGCAAGACTTACGAGTCAGACCCAGGGCCGCAACGGGATCACAGCCACCCGAGATGAACGGCGCGGCAACGCTCAGTACCTGCTGCGGCGAGAGCACCATATCGATCGCGTTGGGCACAGACGACCCGCCATTGAGCAGATTCAGAACCGTGTTGTGCCTACCCTCGACTGTGGTGATCTGCGCTGCACGGACCAATAGCGTCTTGTCCTCGATCAAGGTCGTCCCACCGATGTACCTGCTGTGAGCCCCAGCGCCTCGGGACGAGGCCGACTCACGCATCCACTCCGACAAGTTCGAGGACGCGCGCAGTGGCCAGGAAGGTGGTCACGTCCGTGAGCGCCGCGTCAAAATTGAAAGTGCAAGAGTCGACGTCGGCTGTAGACCCGCCAAGCGAGGTCGCGATAGACTGGAGGGTGGTCAGGTACGTCTGCTCATCCTGCTGCACGATCCTGATGTCAGCTCTGCTTGTTCGCGGAACCAGGTGCTTGTTCACGCAGCGAGTCTCACCTCATCTGGTCGACGATCGCTTGTCCGTCGGCGAATCCAGCATCGACAAAGCTCTGCGCGGTCAACTTCTGCAGCGCGGTCTCGTAGAACTTCGCCTCAAGACACTCGGCGAGAGAGGCGAACTAAGGTCAGTGACTCTGACAGGGAGATGCGCGGGGCGGAACACACCTTGACGACCGTCACATCGGCACTGCCGCTTCCCTCTGGTGCCGCGGAAGTCGAACCAGGTGCAGGCATCTCAGGCGGCGCGGTGGGTCCAGCGTCGGTGGCTGCCGACTCGGTTGATATTGTCCCTCCGGCCGCCACAGGCGTAGCAGACTCATCCACCGTCGAGGCAGGAGCATCCAAGCTGCTCTGTACCGCCGCCGGTACAGCCGCCCCGTCCGTGCCCTTATCCGCCGCTGCTACCTGTTCCGGGCTAATCACTTGTTGTCTTTTCACGGGCGCCGCTCGCGCAGCCAGTGCGAGGAGGACCAGAAAGAGTGATGGGTACATTACTATAGGGCAGTACCGGGCTTGCCTGTCAACGGGAGGGAGCTAATGCGAAGGCTAGAGACATAGGCCCGGCAAGCGGGGAAGGACAAGTCGTGGGTGAGGGAGAAAGAGGAGGGCTGCTTGCCAAGCCTGTATATAAATCGGTGTGCCTCGAGCGCCCGGACAAGCATGCATACATCTCCAGGCTTGTCGCTCGGATCTTCGTTGCTACAATGAGTGCTGAGCGATACCAATCGGTTAGCGACGCGTTGTCACGGGTGGATCGATTGTGCCTTGACGATGGATTTGCTCTGTTGTCACCAGGGCTGCCACTGTAAGGGGCTCAGTCACATGAATACATGGTTACAACAAGACCCCCCGGATCTACAACACTGACTATGCTATGCCCGGCACTGCCTGGCCTATCTAAATGAGGAGGAAGACGGCTCTTCCTCCGCTACGGCATTCAGACCAAACATCTCGTGGATGCCCGAATCGCCTGCCTTGTCGTCCAGCCCAATCGGTCCGTCGTCCGCCATCCTGGCGGCACCGACGGCGTCAAGCAACGCTTGATCGTCGCTTGGCCACCCATACAAGTCATCACCGCCGTGTTCGGGCCCATGTCCGTGCTCCATGTCATGATCGTGCCCCTGCTCATGCGCCGGAGCGAGCTCATGTTCGTGATCCTCCCCTCCCTCGACCGCCTCCCCTTCCATTTGCACATCCGTCGGCGTAGCCTCAGGGGGCGGCTTCATCTCAATCCCATCCAAAGGCAGCCCCTGCTCGAATCGCCTCTGCACCTCGTGGAATTCCGCGCGATTCCGTTTGAGACGCATGTCCCGGACAAGAAAACCCGGATACTTTCTCGGCCGCCCCTTTTGTCGTTTGATTCCCAGCGCCTTCTCTTCGCGGCGTAGATCGATCTCGGCTTGCTCCTCCGGGGTGCGGATCTTCGGCGGACGGCCTCGGGGTTTGGGGGGCGGTTTAGGGGCTTTAGGCTTTGGTGGGGGTTTGGGCTTCGGTTTGTTACGTGAACCGGGCGGACGGCCTCGACCTCTGGGCCGGGGTGGGACGAGTTCGGCTGGAGGCGCGGGCGGTGGAGACGCACGTGGAGACGTGGGGAGTGGTTCAAAAGCGGTCGGTGGAGTGGGGAAAGCACCAGGAAAGAATGCGCCTGGGCGTGAGTCTACTGACGTGGGGGTGAGAGTCCACGGTGTACGTACCGTAGCTGGCCTGGGTGAGCTCTTCCAGCGATTGCTGTAACTTGTCGCGGTCCTCGTTGTCGGTGATGTGAGCATGGATCGCGGCGGTAGCCTGCGCCTGAGTCATGCCCGACCCCGTCGATGACTGCGATCAGTGACCGTCACCACTCCGGAAGATACGCGGATGCCAAGCTCACCTGCTGAGCATTGGTGAGACTGTTGACAATCTCTCGTAAAGCTGGGTCGATCTCGTTATCCTCCGGCAGGATAGGCTCGGGAACCTCGAGTGGGTCGTCCAGCTTGACCTTGCCTCGGCGCACGTCGTTGACGAACCCCTCGAGCTCGAACAGAGCCGGGTCGATGGGGATGTCATTGAGGTTGTTCGCGAGGCGATGTAACGAAGGGTCGATCTGCAGCTGGTTAGACGAACCAGCTACAGCGTCGGTCATTGTGGGAAGGGTGGACCCGCTGGAAAGAGCATACACTGCCAGGAGCGTGTGGCGCTGGTGAGGTGGGGGTGGACCTGTCAGGTGGAGGTTCAAGAGAAGGGGGGAGAAAGTCGAAGAAAAGGAGGTTTGGGAAAAAGCAAACAGAACACGGGGCGGCGGCGACGGCGGCGGTCACAAGGGAAGGGGCATGGGATCGGGCGGCGGCGGGGATCGCCGATTCGGCGCGTCGCGTGGCAGTTTGCCACCTTGCACGGGATCGATTGATGGCCAGGCCGTCGAGCGCGACTGGCTTTCTGGTAACGCGGCCTGGGGCAACCCTGAAGTACCTGATTGTTGTTTGGTCCCTGGTCCAACGCGATCAGCGAGCAGATGTGCGTGCATGCCGTCACATGCATACGCAGAGCGACTTTGCGCAGGACGGCTCGCAGGATCGTCTG
>Ga0308169_10005183_pt1 | contig 11969 bp, 9 predicted proteins | sample PhyBR1_2_FD_202139 | JGI IMG/M metagenome (GOLD analysis project Ga0308169, IMG submission 202139) | Phyllosphere microbial communities from UC Gill Tract Community Farm, Albany, California, United States - DLSLSB.R1 | ecosystem: Host-associated > Plants > Phyllosphere > Unclassified | place... | reverse complement strand
CCGCCATCCTGGGTCACCGAATTTTCCGACGACACCGCCGTCGCCAACGAAGCGGCGGCCGCAGCCGTCACTGCATCGGTAACCGCGCCAGTGAGCGCGCCGACTGCCGCGCGTGCGCCGGCCAAAGCGCCGCATGCCTACGTCGTCACGCCCGTGCCCGAGCTCGACTGGGACGGCAACTGGCCGGCGCTGGCCGCGACCCTGCCGCTGCGCGGCGTGTCGCAGCAGCTGGCCTTGCAGACCGAACTGATCGACTGCCATGCCGATACCCACTCCGCCGTGTTCCGCCTGCGGGTGCCGGTCGACACGCTGCGTGCCAGCGGCAACAGCGAAAAACTCCAGGCGGCAGTGCAGGAGATCTTTGCCGACAAGCGCATCACCGTCGAGACCGAGATCGGTCCGGTCTGGTACACGGCCAGCGCCGAGGCGAAAGCCGCGAAGGAAGAGCGCCAGCGCCTGGCCGAAGCCATCGTCGCCGGCGACCCCTTCGTGCAGGAGATGGAGCGCGTGCTGAACGCCTTCGTCGTGCCCGGCTCGGTCCGCCCGCCGGTCTGAACCATCACTTTCAAATAATTTATTGGAGAACCGCACCATGATGAAGAACCAGCTCGCAGGCTTGATGAAACAGGCGCAAGCCATGCAGGACAACATGAAGAAGGCGCAGGACGCGCTGGCCCTGATCGAAGTCGAAGGCCAGTCGGGCGCCGGCCTGGTGAAGGTCACGATGACCTGCAAGAACGATGTCAAACGCGTCCAGATCGACCCGTCGCTGCTGGCCGACGACAAGGACATGCTGGAAGACCTGGTGGCCGCCGCCTTCAACGACGCCGTGCGCAAGGCTGAAGCGACCTCCGCCGAAAAGATGAGCGGCCTGACCGCCGGCATGCCTGGCCTGCCGCCCGGCTTCAAGATGCCGTTCTGATGTTTATTGTTTCGCTCGGCTATACCGCCCCGCTCGCGAAAATCGATGCGCGCCTCGCCGCGCATCGTGCCTGGCTGGAAACCCAGTACGCGGCCGGCATCTTCCTGATGTCGGGCGCGAAGGTGCCGCGCGATGGCGGCATCATCCTCGCGCGCGCGCCCAGCCGCGGGGCGCTGGAACGGATACTGAGCGAAGACCCGTTCGCGCTGGCCGACCTGGCGCGCTACGAGATCACCGAATTCACCCCCACCATGACGGCCGAGGCATTCGCGGCCTGGCGCGGCGTCTAGCATGTCCAAATCCCTCGACTTCCTGACCGAGGCGCTGCGCCGCCTGCCCGGCATCGGGCCCAAGTCCGCCCAGCGCATGGCCTTCCACCTGCTGCAGCACGACCGCGAAGGGGCGGCGATGCTGTCGCGCGCGCTCTACCAGGCGGTCGACTCGGTGCACCACTGCGCGATGTGCAATACCTTCGCCGACACCGAGGTCTGCGAGATGTGCGCCGATGAGGCGCGCGACCGCAGCCTGCTGTGCATCGTCGAAACCCCGGCCGACCAGATCATGATCGAGCAGACCCTGACGTATAAAGGCCTGTACTTCGTGCTGATGGGGCGGCTGTCGCCGCTGGACGGCATCGGTCCGAAAGACCTGCACCTCGACAAGCTCGTCGGCCGCGCCGCGGATGGCGTCGTCGTCGAGGTGGTCCTCGCGACCAATTTCACGAACGAGGGCGAAGCGACCGCCCACTACATCAGCGAGATGCTCAAGGCGCGCGGCCTGAAGGTCAGCCGCCTCGCGCGCGGCGTGCCCGTGGGCGGCGAGCTCGAGTACGTCGACGCCGGCACGATAGCGCGCGCCATGCTCGACCGCCGTAGCGCATAATGTTTTTGAACATTATCCAGTAGCCCGAAGCGGCGGTGGCCGTTTGCGTGCGCGCAATCCGCATCAAAAGTCCGCTGCTATCGTGGGACTGACCTCAAGCGGACCTGCGAGCATGCACCTAGTCGACATCACGATGTTCTACGCCGCCGAAGGCAACGGCGTGAGCACCTACCTGAATGCCAAGGCCCGCTGGCTGGCGCGGCAGAGCCGCGTCCGGCATACCATCCTCAGCCCGAACGTCGACAGCGGCGGCGAAGCGCCGGCCCTGGTGCGCGTGCCGGCGTTTGCGCTGCCGGGCATCAACGGCTTTCGCATGCCGACCTCGGTGCGCGCCCCGGCACGCCTGCTGCGCCAGGCCGAACCCGACCTGATCGAAGCGGGCGACGCCGGCCACAGCGCCTGGGCCGCCTTGCAGCTGCGCCGCCGCCTGGGGGTGCCGGCCATCGCCTTCTACCATTCCGACCTGCCGCGCCTGGTGCGTCCGCGCTTCGGCCAGACGGCCGAGGGCGTCACCTGCAAATACCTGTCGCACCTGTACCGCCAGTTCGACCTCGTGCTGGCGCCCAGCCGCGCCATGGTCGAGCAGCTGCACGAGATGGGGGTGCAGGACGCGCGCCACCAGCCGCTCGGGATCGACAGCAGCGTCTTTCATCCGGCGCGCCGGGTCGAGACCCTGCGCACCCACCTGCGCCTGCCCGATAACGCGCGCCTGCTCGTGTACGCGGGGCGCTTCACGCCCGATAAAAAGCTGCCGCTGCTGATCGAGGCGGTGCGCAAGCTCGGCCGGCCCTACCACCTGCTCATGATCGGCGGCGGCCTCGACCTGCCGCGTTATCCGCAGATCACCTATGTCCCGTTCAAGCGCAACCAGCGCCACCTGGCACGCCTGCTGGCCAGCTGCGACGTGCTGGTCCATCCGGGCGACCGCGAAACCTTCGGCCTGATCGTACTCGAGGCCATGGCCTGTGGACTGCCCGTCGTTGCCACCCGCGGCGGCGGCGTCGCCGAGCTGGTGGACGAGCACACCGGCATCCTCGCGCGGCCGAACTGCGTCGACAGCCTGGCCGGCGCGATCGCGGCCATCTACGAACGCGACCTCGGCCAGCTGGGCGCGAATGCGCGGCGCAAGGCGGCCGAGTATTACGACTGGAACGAGATCCTGCCGCAGGTGATGCGGCGCTACCAGGCCGTGCTCGGCACGCGCGGGCAGGACGAACCCGGAGCGAGGAGCATCTGTGTCACCGATTGAATCCCACCTGGCGCCAGGCGAGCCGCCCCTGCTGTGCGTGTCGATCCACGACGTCGCGCCCGCCACCTGGGAAGAGTGCGCGCGCCTGGCGCGCGCCATGCGCGAGGTCGCCGACATCCGCCTGACCTGGCTGGTCGTGCCGCGCTACCACGACCGTAGCGACGACGAGGGCGCCATGCGCCGCGGGCTGGACGCGGTGCTGGCGCGCGGCGACGAACTGGCGCTGCACGGCTATACCCATCGCGATACCGCGCGCGCGTCGAACGGCTTGCGCCAGCGTTTCCTGCGCGGCGTCTACACCCAGAGCGAAGGCGAGTTCGCGGCGCTCGCCGCCGAGGAAGCGCGCGAGCGCATCGCGCTGGGGCTCGAATGGTTCCGCCAGCGCGACTGGCCGGTGGCGGGCTTCGTGCCGCCGGCCTGGCTGCTGGGCGAAGCCTCCTGGCGCGTGCTGCCGGAGTTCGCGTTTTCGTACACGACGACGTTTACCCGCTTCCACCTGCTGCGCCAGGGGCGCTCGGTATTCGCGCCCTCGCTCGTGTACACGGCCAGGAACCGCACGGGGAGGGCGCTGTCGCCGCTCGCGGCCAGCCTGGCCGCGCGCTGCATGGCGGGGGCGCCGCTGGTGCGCCTGTCGCTGCACCCGCCCGACGTGCGCCATCCGCACCTGGTCGCACACGCGCAGCGCCTGGTCGAGCGCATGCTGGCCACGCGCGAGGCGGTCACGAAAGCCGAGTGCGCGCGGCGTTTGCTGGCGCTTTCGCCGGCGCCTTTTGCACCTGGGACCGCCGCGTAACGTAGGGTGGGCACGAGGGCCCACCCTACGTTACGCGACGGTTCCGGGCTGCTCGCAACTGTTACCAGCCGCGGCCCCAGAATCCGCCGCCCCAGTAGCGTCCGCCCCAGCCGCCGCCATACCCGGCGGAACTGCCGTAGCGCTGCACCTCGTCCTTCGTGCTAAGGCTGATGATGCAGTTGCGCCATTGATCAGATTGCTGGGCATAGCCGAGCCGGTCGCAGGCTGGTCCGTAGACGGCGATCATCTCGGCCATTTCCGCCTGTTTGCGCGCCGCCCGTTCCTGTGGAGTGGCGCAGGCGCTCAGCAGCAGCGCTGCTGACAGGATGATATATGTACGCATTGCGAGCTCCTTTGCGGTGAACTTCACTGGTTTCGAGCTTAGCGCAAGAACCAGAACACTGCTCGATCCGGTCCAATCGGGCGCTCCCTGGCATCCTCATGCGCCCGGCATGGAATCGCGCAGACAGCTTTCTCCAATGTGGTTTTTCTGGCAAGATCATTCGCATAAATAAAAATAACAGGGGGAGCGATGCGAGCACGCGGCTGGAAAGCCTGGACGGGGCGCCTGGCGCTCATCCTGTTCGCACTGGTGCTGTTAGCTGGCCTCTGCGCCTGGCTGCTGCTGCGCGCCAGCCTGGCGCAGCTCGACGGCAGTCGCGCCGCGCCGGGCCTTGCCGGTCCGGTCACGATCGCGCGCGACGAGGCGGGCGTGCCGCTGATCCGCGGCGGCAACCGCCTCGATGTCGCCTACGCCACCGGTTTCGTCCACGCCCAGGAGCGCTTTTTCCAGATGGACCTGCTGCGCCGCACGGCGGGCGGCCAGCTGGCCGAACTGTTCGGGCCGCGCGCCTTGCCGCTCGACCGCGCACGCCGGCTGCACCGCTTCCGCGCCCGCGCCCTGCAGGCGCTGGAGACCCTCGCGCCGGCCGAGCGCGCCTTCGTCGACCATTATGTGGCCGGTGTCAACGATGGCCTCGGGGCGCTCGCCGCGCGGCCTTTCGAATACCTGTTGACGGGCACGGCGCCGGCGCCGTGGCGCGCGGAGGATTCGCTGCTGGCGGTGTGGGCGATGTTCATCGACCTGCAGGGCAACCAGGAGCCGCGCGAACTGGCGCGCGGCTGGCTGCGCGAGCACAGCACTCCCGCCCAGCTCGCCTTTTTGCTGCCGCAGGCGACGCGCTGGGACACGCCGCTCGACGGCCCCTTCCTGGCTGCGCCGGCCGAGGCAGCGCTGCCCGAGCGCGCACCGGCCTGGTGGGGCAGCAGGGCGGCCAGGGGGGCGCCCTTGGCCCTGCTCGGGCGCGGCGACCTGGTAGGCAGCAACAATTATGCGATCGCCGGCAGCCGCAGCGTGACGGGCGCCGCGATCGTCGCCGACGACATGCACCTGGGCCTGCAGTTGCCGAACATCTGGTACCGGCTGGCGCTGCGGTATCCGGACGGGCAGGGCGGCGAGCGGCGCCTGGTCGGGGTGACGCTGCCGGGCGCGCCGCCGCTGGTCATCGCGGGCAGCAATGGCAAGGTCGCCTGGGGGTTCACCAACAGTTATGGCGACTACCTGGACCTGGTCGAGGTCGAGGTCGAGCTCAAACGCGAGCACACTCGGCCCGGGCGGGTACGCACACCGCAAGGCTGGGAGCATCCGGCCGAGCACGTCGAGACGATCGCCGTGAAGGGCGCGCCGGCCGAGCGGCTGCTGGTGCGCGAGACCGCCTTCGGGCCGCTGCGCGAGGCGGGCGGCAAGACCTGGGCGCTGCACTGGGTGGCGCATGCGCCGGGCGCGGTCAACCTGAACCACCTGCGTCTCGAGGGCGCGGCCACGCTCGAGGAGGCGCTGGGAATTGCCGCGCTCGACGGCATCCCGGCCCAGAATTTCATTGCCGGCGACGCCGCCGGGAACATCGGCTGGACGATCGCCGGCCGCTTGCCGCAACGCGCTCCGGACGCCGCCGGCGCCACGCCGCTCGCAAGCTATCCGTTGCTGGCGGGCGAGGCAACGCCGACCTGGACCGGCCTGCTCGCGCCTGAACGGTATCCGCGCGTGATCAACCCGGCCGCCGGCCAGCTCTCGACCGCAAACAACCGCCAGCTGCTGGGATCGAACAGCGCGCTGCTCGGCGACGGCGGTTTCGACCTCGGTGCGCGCAGCAGCCAGTTGCGCGACCGGCTGCAGGGCCTCGGGCCGCGCACCGACGAGCATGGCGCTTTTGCGGTCGCGCTGGATGACCGCGCGCTCTTCATCGCACTCTGGCGCCAGCGCGCGCTCGACGTGCTCGACAAGGCCGCGACGGCGGGGCAGCCGCGCCGCGCGGCCTTCCGGCGCCTGCTCGAGACCAGCTGGAACGGCCGCGCCGACGTCGATTCGGTCGGCTACCGCCTCGCGCGTAACTTCATGTGGGCGCTGCACGACATCCTGTTCGAAGGCGTCGACGCGCAACTGGCGGCGCTCGACCCGAAGGCGGCGATGGTGCTGGCGAACCCGCGCTGGCCGGCGCTGGTCGCGCGCCTGCTCGACGAACAGCCCGCCGGCTGGCTGCCGCCGGGGCAGCGCAGCTGGCGCGCGGTGCAGCTGGACGCGGTCGACCGGGTGCTGGCCGGCCTCGACGCCGGGGGCGTGCCGCTGGAGGCGGCGACCTGGGGGCAGCGCAACACGGCGGCGATCATCCATCCGATCGCGCTGGCGATGCCCTTTCTCGGCCGCTGGCTGGGTGTGCCGCCCGACCAGCTGGCGGGCGACGCCAACATGCCGCGCGTGGCGGGTCCGAAATTCGGGCAGTCGGAGCGGATGACGGTGTCGCCCGGCCACGAGGAGCAGGGACTGTTCAACATGCCGGGTGGCCAGAGCGGCCATCCGCTGTCTCCCTACTTCCTGCACGGGCATGCCGACTGGGTGCAGGGCAGGCCGGTGCCGCTGCTGCCCGGGCCGGCGCGCCACACCCTGACGCTGGCGCCGGCCCGTTGAACGTGGACCGGCGGTTTATGGCGCCGGCAACTCCGGCAGCTCCGGCTGGATCATGCGCAGCTGGCCCAGCATCTGCGTGATCGCTTCCGCGCTCGACGGGTGGCCGAGGAAGTAGCCCTGCACCAGGTCGCAGCCGAACTGCTCGAGCAGCACCAGCTGCTCGTCGGTCTCGACCCCTTCGGCGACCACCGCCATTTTCAGGCCGTGGGCCATCGCGATGATGGCGCGCGTGATGGCCGCGTTTTCCGAATCCTGCGGCAGGCCGCAGATGAAGCTGCGGTCGATTTTCAGAGCCCGCACATCGAAACGTTTTAGATAATTCATCGACGAGTAGCCGGTGCCGAAATCGTCGATCGACAGGTAGACGCCGATGCCGCGCAACTGCTCGAGGGTGGCCATCGTCGCCTTGGCGTCGTCCATCAGCGTGCCTTCGGTCAGTTCGAGTTCGAGCAGCTTCGGGTCGAGCCCCGTTTCGTCGAGCGCGGAGACGACGATCTGCGACAGGTTCTCGTCCTTGAACTGCTTGGCCGACAGGTTCACCGCCATCCGCACCGGGCGGTGCAGGGCGCGCTGCCAGGCGCGCGCCTGGTTGCAGGCGGTGCGCAGCACCCATTCGCCGATCGGAACGATCAGGCCGGTCTCCTCGGCCAGCGGGATGAATTCGGTTGGCGAGATGATGCCGCGCTCCGGATGGCGCCAGCGCACCAGCGCCTCGACGCCGACGATTTCGAGCGAGCGCACGTCGAGCTGCGGCTGGTAGAGCAGGTACAGTTCGTTGTTCTGCAAGGCTTTGCGCAGGCCGACTTCGAGCTTCACGTGGCTCATGATCTGCATCGTCAGCGAAGAGCTGTACAGCTTGGCGTTGTTCTTGCCGCAGTTCTTGGCGTGGTACATGGCCGTGTCGGCGAACTTGAGCAGCGAATTGCAATCGTCGCCGTCTTCCGGGAACAGCGAGATGCCGATGCTGGCGGTGACGAAGATCTCGTTGCCGTCGATGAGGAAGGGGCGGCGCATCGCTTCCTTGACGCGGTGCGCCACGTTCAGTGCATGCTCGACCCGCTCGAGGTCGGGAATCAGGATCGTGAATTCGTCGCCGCCCAGGCGCGCCAGGTTGGTGGCCGAGGTCTCGGTTGCGGGCGCCTCGCCGGGCAGCGCTTCGCTGCGCGACACCAGGTCGCTCGGGCGGATCGTTTCGCGCAGGCGTTCGGAGACGATTTTCAGCAGGTGGTCGCCGACATTGTGGCCGAGCGTATCGTTGATGCGCTTGAAGGCGTCGAGGTCCATGAACAGCACGGCGAACTTCTTGTTGCCGACTTTCGAGCGCTGCAGCTCGCGTTCCAGCGTTTCGAGGAAAGCCTGGCGGTTCGGGATGCCGGTCAGGCTGTCGCAATAGGCCAGGCGCCGGATCTGTTCTTCGCTGCGTTTGCGCTCGCTGATGTCGCGCACCAGGCCCAGGACTTCGGAGGGACCGGTCGCCACCAGGCGCGCTTCGAAATGCTGGGTCGCGCCGAAGCGCAGCAGTTCGTATTCGATCGAGCGGATCTGCTGGGTGCGCAGCACCTCGGCCAGCTGTTCCATCATGCGGCCGGCGATGTCCTTCGGCAGGACCTCGGTGACGTGGCGTCCCACGCAGCGTTCGCTGGTGAAGGGTACGGCGCCGTCGCGCTCGCGGCTGGGAAAGCCGCGGCCCGGTTCGTAGTCGAGGTAGAAACCGTCGCGGTTCATGCGGAAGAAAGTGTCCGGAATCGCGGCCAGCACGGCGCGGTTCTGGGCGTCGGCGATGCGCAGGCGCGCGATGGCGTCGCTGGCGCGCAGCACGTAGAGCACGCGGTGGCCAAGGATCGGCCAGTTGATCGGCTTGGAAACGAAGTCGGTGGCGCCGGCCTCGTAGGCGCTGGTGACGGCTTCGATATCGTCGCCGCCGGTGACCATCACGATCGGCACCGAGGCGCCGGGACCCTCGCTGCGGCGGATCGCGCGGCAGGCGGCGAAGCCGTCCAGGTGCGGCATCTCGACGTCCATCAGGATCAGGTCGGGCCGGCGCTCGCGCGCCAGGGCCAGCGCTTCGCGCCCGTCGCCCGCTTCGATGCCGTCGAGTCCGACCTGCTGCAGCATCTCGAGCATCAGCAGGCGCATCACCGGGTCGTCGTCGGCAACCAGCACGACACCGCGTTGGGGGGAAGGGGAGGCTGGCATCATGGTTCCTTCGCTAGGTTTCCAGCATGGCATTCAGTGACTGCCGCACGGTCTGGAATTCTTCTTCCATGTCGGTCAGCAGGGTGGCCGCGCCGCTCACGCTGGCATTGCGGCCCATCTGTTCGAGGTCCTTGCACAGCCGCGCCAGCGTCTCGGCGCCGACGTTGGCGCTGGCCGACTTCAGGCTGTGGGCGACGCGGCGCACGGTATCGGCATCCTGCCCGCCGACGGCCTGGCGCAAGGTGCGCAGGTGCTGCGGGACGTCGCCGACGTAGGCGCGGATGACTTTCTGCACCAGGGCGTCGCCGCCCTGCCGGCTGAGCGCGCGGATGTTCTCCAGCGCCCTGGCGTTGATGACGTCGCGCTGGATCACTTCGACCGCCTCGAGCGGCAGGGCCGGGACCTGCTCGTCGTGGTGCACGCTGGCGGCCAGCGGCAGCGCGATCCAGCGCCCGATCACGCCGGCCAGCTCGGCTTGCGTAAACGGTTTCGACAGGTAGTCGTCCATGCCGGCGGCCAGGCAGGCTTCGCGGTCGCCCTGCAGCGCATTCGCGGTGATCGCGATGATCGGCAGCGTGCGCGCGCGCCCGGCATCCTGCTCCTCGCGCCGGATCGCGGCCGTGGCGGCGAAGCCGTCCAGCACCGGCATCTGGCAATCCATCAGCACCGCCTCGAAGGTCGTGTTGCGCGTCGCCTCCAGCGCCTGGAGGCCATTCTGCGCGACCTGGGCCTGCAGGCCCAGGCTCTCAAGCATGGCTTTCGCCACTTCGACGTTGACCGGATTGTCTTCGGCCAGCAGCACGCGCCGCCGGCGGGCCTGTCCCTCGCCACGCCGGCCCTGCGCCTGCGGCGGCGGCAGGAACTGCGGCGCCGGCGCGGTCAGGCCGCGCGGCCGGGTGCCGAGGCAGGCAAACAGGTCGGCCGCGCGCGCCGGTTCGATCAGCTGGTAGGCCACACCGGCTTCGCGCCGCTGCACCGGATCGGCCGCGACACGTTCCGGACTGAGCAGGATGATGCGGGTCGGGCGCGTCAGCGGGTCGGACTTGATGGTGGCCGCCAGCAGCAGGCCGCTCGACTGGGTCAGTTCCATGTTGACGATCGCGGCGTCGAAAGGCTGGCCGGCGCGCGCGCAGCTGGCCAGGCGGTCGAGCGCGGCGCGCGCGCTGGACGCCCCCTCGCAGGCGAGCTCCCATTCGGCCAGGTGGCGTTCGAGCGCGATGCGCGTGGTTTCGTCCTCGTCGACCACCAGCACGCGCATGCCGTTCAAGGTGTGCTGCTGCCCGCCGGGCGCGTCCGGATCGACGCGGCGCTTGTCGAAGCTGACCGTGAACCAGAACACCGAGCCCTGTTTTGCGCCATTGTCGACGCCGATCGCGCCGCCCATCAGTTCGACCAGCTGCTTCGAGATCGCCAGGCCCAGGCCGGTGCCGCCGAACTTGCGGGTGGTCGAATCGTCGGCCTGCGAAAAGGCTTCGAACAGGCGCCCGCGCGCCTCGCGCGAAATGCCGATGCCGGTATCGATCACTTCGAAGCGCAGCATCACGGCCTGGCTGTCTTCGCTCGCCACGCGCACGCGCGCTTCGATGCGGCCCTGCTCGGTGAACTTGATGGCGTTGCCGAGCAGGTTGGCCATGATCTGGCGCAGCCGGTTCGGGTCGCCGCAAATGGCCACCGGGATGTCGTTGGCGATGTCGAAGTCGAGCGCGATGCCCTTGTTCTGGGCCTGCGGCGTGTAGACCGTGTGGATGTCTTCCAGCAGGTCCCAGAGGTTGAAGTTGATGTATTCGATGGTCAGCTTGCCGGCCTCGATTTTCGAAAAGTCGAGGATGTCGTTGATGATCACCAGCAGGTGCTCGCCCGAGCGCTTGACCAGGCGCGTGTAGTTGCGCTGGGCCTCGGTCAGGTTTGTCCCGAGAAGCATCTCGGTCATGCCCAGCACGCCGTTCATCGGGGTGCGGATCTCGTGGCTCATGGTGGCAAGGAAAGCGCTCTTCGCGCGGCTGGCCGCCTCGGCGGCGTTCTTGGCCCGTTCCAGCTGCTCGGTGCGCACCGACACCTGGCGTTCGAGTTCGTCGCGGTGCAGGCTCAGGGCCGCGCCACGGCCTTCGATCTGGGCCAGCATGTCGTTGAAGCTGTTGATCAGGGTGCCGAGTTCGTCGCGCCGCTCGTGGGGCACGCGCAGGGTGTAGTTCTGGCTGGCCGAGACCTCCTGCGCGGTCTGGATCAGTTTCGTCACGGGGGCGGCAATGCTGCGCGTAAAACGCCGCGCCAGCACCAGCGACACCAGCAGCGAGGCCAACATCGCCCCCGCCAGCACGCCGCTGCTGCGCAGGATGTCGCGCCACATCGGCAGCAGGTCGACTTCGATCACCAGCACGCCGACCTGGGCTTTGGCGCCGGCCACCCCGCGCACCAGGCGCATGCGCGGCGACCACACGCGGCCGGCTTCCAGGCTCGCGGCGGGCGCGGACTCGTCGCCCGGGTCGAGCACCGCCGCCGGTTCCTCGCCGGCATGGGCCGGCGCGCTGTAGGCGGCAAACAGCTTGCCCTTGCGGTCGTACAGGGCGGCGCGCGAGATCTCGCCTTTTGCTTCGAGCGAGGCGAGCAGGGTGCGCGCCAGGCTGCGGTCGTTGAACACGAGCGCGTCGGCGCTGTTGGCCGCAACCACGCCGGCGAGCGAAGACAGCTGCCGGCCCTCGTTCTCGCGCCCGTTCAGCACCGAGGCGACGGTAAAGGCGACGAACACGCAGGCCAGGGCGACGCCGGTCGACAGCAGCGACATCGTGGTCAGTTTGCGATACAGGCTGGAACGCGCGAAGTTCGGCATGGAAGATGGGCAGGCGCGGCATCGTCGTACGGGCCGGCGCCAGATGCGTGCGCATGCCCTCCTTGCAGAAATGCAAATTCCTGCAGGAAAAAATATTACGTTGTAGGGGAGGGGGCGGCTTTGCGTTGGCGCAAA
>Ga0308169_10005182_pt1 | contig 11970 bp, 7 predicted proteins | sample PhyBR1_2_FD_202139 | JGI IMG/M metagenome (GOLD analysis project Ga0308169, IMG submission 202139) | Phyllosphere microbial communities from UC Gill Tract Community Farm, Albany, California, United States - DLSLSB.R1 | ecosystem: Host-associated > Plants > Phyllosphere > Unclassified | place... | reverse complement strand
TGCCGGCGCCGCCGTTACCGCCCCGCCGCCTGCTCCCGCGCGCGCTCGTCCCACCCTTCATAACGCTTGAGGATGGTGCGCACGGTGCCGTCGCGGTTCATGGCCTCGAGCGCCGCGTTCATGCGCGCGATCACGTCGTCGGGCACGGCGCGGTTGCAGGCCATGTACAGGCGCAGGTGGTTGAACACGAGGACGGGTTCGATCTTGCCGGCATAGCCGCTGCGCTCCAGGAACTGGCTGCCCGGGTGCAGCCCGGCGGCCCACAGGTCGATCCGGTCCAGCAGCAGCTTGCGCGGGTTGATCAGGTCGTCCTGCGCCGGGTCGACGTTGAACCCGTGTTCGCGCAGGTACTGGTCGCGCACGTCGCCGTTGTACGTGCCGATGCGGTAGCGGCGCGCATCCTCCAGGTTCCGCAGGACCAGGCCGCGGCCGACACGCGCCATCAGCACCCATTCCGCCTCGCCCAGCGGACCGACCCACTTGAACCGGCGCTCGCGTTCGGGCGTGCGCGCGGCCATGTAGACGCAGCCGTCGCTGCGTTCGAGCGCGGACGTGTAGGCCCGTTTCCAGGGCAGCAAATCGATGGTGTAGGCGATGCCGGTGCGCTCGAGGATGCCGCGTACCGTGTCGGTCGCGATGCCGTTGACGCGATTCCCGTCGCGCATGCTGAACGGCGCCGACGTTTCCGTGGTGATGACGAGCCTGGGCGGCGGCGCGCCGTACCCCAGCGCGCTGGCGCCCATCAGCAGTGCGGCCATCATGAGTGATTTCATCTGGGTTGCGTCTATCGCCTGGCCCGCCGCTGGGCCGATGTGGCAAGCATACCAGCGACCTTGGGCAGCGCCAAGCCGCTGTACCGGCGCCGCCCTGCAATATTTGCCGAATTTGATGGTGGCGTTGACACGACAGTGACACGATTGTTAAGCGCAGTTTTCAAAAATTCAACGACTTTCCTCATGGAAAGTGTCATACTCGTGATAATCCGATAGATTTCACCCGGTATTGCTGAAAAAGCGGACGCCCATGCTCGAGCTATTTACCCTCCCCGCCGACCCGTCTCTATTGAGCTACGGCATCTATACGCCGAAATTGGTGATTTTATCGGTGCTGGTCGCGATCTTTTCGTCGTGGATGGGCTTGCAGATGGCCGGCCAGGCGGCCGCCAACCATGCCCAGCGCTGGATCGTGCTGGGGACGGGCAGCGTCGCGCTCGGCGCCGGCGTGTGGGCCATGCACTTCATCGGCATGCTGGCATTCGACCTGTGCACGCCGGTCGACTACGACCCCGCCACGACCATCGCCTCCAACCTGCCCAGCATCGCGGCGGCGTTCGTCGCGCTGGCGCTGATCGCGCGCGAGCGCCTGGGCGGCTGGGGCCTGCTGGCCGGCGGCGTGGTGGTCGGCGCCGGCATCGGCGTGATGCACTATGCCGGCATGGCGGGCATGCGCATGGGGCTCGAGCTGCACTACAACCCGTACGTGTTCGCGCTGTCGATCGTGGTGGCCGTCGTGCTGGCGACGCTGGCGCTGTGGGTGCGCTTCGGCCTGCGCAACGTGCGCGGGCTGAGCGAATCGCGCCGCCTGCTGCTGGCGGCGATCGTGATGGGCTGCGCGATCGCGGGCATGCACTACACGGGCATGGCGGCGGCGCGCTTCGTCGGCACGCCGGTCGCGACAGGCCAGCCGACCGCCGGCAGCACGTTCCTGGCGCTGGCCATCACGCTGATCGTGGTCGCGTTCACGGTGTTCGTGCTGGCGGCGAACGCGCTGCTGCGCTACCGCCAGCTGTTCCAGGAACGCACGCGCAGCGAGGCGTGGATGCGCGCCCTGCTCACCACCACCGTGGACGGCGTCGTCACGGTCGACCGCGACGGCATCATCGAGGAATTCAACGCGTCCGCCGAACGCATCTACGGCTGGCAGCGCGACGAGATCGTGGGCCGCAACATCCGCGTCCTGATCGGCAATCCGGAAGGCTCCGAAAAGGCCGGCCTGCTGCGCGCGCTGGCCACCGGCGAGATCACGGCGAGCGCGCAGAGCGCCGACGTGACGGGACGCCGCAAGGACGGCAGCCTGGTGCCGATCCGGCGCGCCGTCGGCCACGCGCGCCTGGGCGAGAAGGATTTGTACGTCTGCTTCATCACCGACATCAGCGAGCGGCTCGCGATGGAACAGGCGCTGCGCGCCAGCGAGCAGCAGTTCCGCTCCCTGATCGGCAACATTCCCGGCATCTCCTACCGCAGCCTGGTCGACGGCGACCAGGCGATGGTGTTCGTCAGCGACGCCGTCGAACGCATCACGGGCTACCCGGCCGCCGACTTCCTCGGCACCGATGGCGCGGCGCCGCGCCGCCGCTTCGGCGCGCTCGTGCATCCGGGCGACCGCGCGCGCGTGGCGCAAGCGATTCGCGATGCGCTGCGCGAGGACCGGCCCTACCTGGTCGAATACCGGCTGCTGCACGCGGACGGCGGCATCCGCTGGATGTGGGAGAACGGCACCGGCGTGCGCGACGACGCGGGCGAGCGACGCTGGCTGGACGGCGTCGTCCTCGACATCAGCGAACGCCACGCGATGGAGCAGGAACTGCGCGCCGCCAAGGACCGCGCCGAGCAGGCCGCCGCCGCGCGCGCCAGCTTCGTCGCCAACATGAGCCACGAGATTCGCACGCCGATGAACGCCATCCTCGGCTTCACCGACGTGCTGCTGGACGGCGACCTCGATGCCGAACAGCGGCGCCACCTGGACACGGTGCGCAGTGCCGGCCGCTCGCTGCTGCGCCTACTGAACGAGATCCTCGACACGGCCAAGCTGGAAAAGGGCGCGGTCGAGCTGGAACAGAACGACTACAACCTGCTGTCGCTGATCGACGAGCTGTCCTCGACGCTGGCCGCGAACGCGCGCGCCAAGGGGCTGCACGTGGACATCCACTACGACCCCGAGCTGCCCACCTGCCTGCGCGGCGACGAGCTGCGCGTGCGCCAGGTGCTGACCAACCTGCTCGACAACGCGATCAAGTTCACCGAACGGGGCAGCGTGACGCTGCACGCGGCGCTGCGGGAAGGCGAACTGCATGTCGAAGTGCGCGACACGGGCATCGGCATCGCGCCGGAACGCCTGGCCGCGATCTTCGATCCGTTCACGCAGGCCGATGCTTCGATGACGCGCCGCTTCGGCGGCACGGGCCTCGGCACCACCATCAGCAAGCAGCTCGTCGAACTGATGGGCGGGCGCATCTGGGCCGAGAGCACCCCGGGCCAGGGCACCGTCTTCCACGTGCGCCTGCCGATGGTATTGGCACGCCACACGCCGCAGCAGCCGCGCGTGCGCAGCGCCGCCGCGCTCCCGCCCTTGCGGGTGCTGGTCGCGGACGACGTGCCGCAGAACCTGGAGTTGATGCAGCACCTGCTGGCGCGCCGCGGCCATACGATGACGTCGGCGAGCGACGGCGCGGCCGTGGTCGACCTGGCCGGCAAGGAACGCTTCGACCTGATCCTGATGGATTTCCAGATGCCCGTGCTGGACGGCCTGACGGCCACGCGCCGCATCCGCGAACACGAACAGGCGCTGGGCCGCACGCGCGTGCCCGTGATCGCCATGACGGCCAGCGTGCTGGACGAGCACCGCCGCGCCAGCGTGGACGCCGGCATGGACGGCTTCGCGAGCAAGCCGGTCGACTGGTACGCGCTGTCGCACGAAATCGCGCGCGTGCTGGGCCTGGCCCAGGAACAGTACGACGCCGAGCTGCCGGCCCAGGAACGCCAGCTGCTGAATCACCACGCGGGCCTGCACCGCTGGAGCGGCAAGCAGGACGCCTACCTGCAGGCGCTGGCCCATTTCGAGCGCCAGCATGGCGGCGCCGCGCAGGCGCTCGCCGTCCACGCCGCGGCCGGCGAATACCGCGCGCTGCGCATGCTGGCGCACAAGGTGCGCGGCGTGGCCGCCAACCTCGGGCTGGAGCAGCTGGCCGATGCGCTGGGCGCGGCCGAAGGCCTCGTCGACGGCGACAGCGGCAAGCTGTACCCAGGCGCCGACGCCGCGCTGCAGCAGGGCCTCGCGCGCTGCGCCAGCTTGCAGGACGCCTCGCTGGACGCGCTGCGCGTGCTGCAGCCCGCCGCCCGCACCGAGGCGCACGCCCAGGCCGCGCGGCCGGCGGACGGCGGCGCCGACCTCGCGCACGCGCTGCGCGCCGGCCAGGTGCTGGGCGAGGCGCTGGAGCACGGCGCGCTGGACGACGCCGCCCTCGCCGGCCTGACGCAGGCGCTGGCCGGCCATCCGCTGGCCGCGCGCCTGGCGCAAGTCCACGCGGCGCTGGCCGATTTCGACTTCGACCTCGCGCAGCAACAGCTGAACGCCGTGCTCGCGACAATGACATCCATGGGACAGGAGACCATGCAATGAGTACCACCCTGCCGCTGATTCTGGCGGTCGACGACGAGGCCAGCAACCTGCAATTGCTGCGCCAGATCCTGCAGGACGATTACCGCCTGCGCTTCGCCAAGGACGGCCCGCGCGCCCTCGCGCTGGCGCATGCCGAGCGGCCGGACCTGGTCCTGCTCGACGTGATGATGCCGGGGATGAGCGGCTACGAAGTGTGCGCCGCGCTGAAGGCCGATCCGGCCACGGCGAACATTCCCGTGATTTTCGTGAGCGCGCTGTCCGAGACCGACGACGAGCTGGAAGGCTTCGCGGCCGGCGCCGTCGACTACATCGCCAAGCCCGTCAGCCCGCCGATCGTGCGGGCGCGCGTGCGCACGCACCTGTCGCTCGTGCGCATGGAAGAGCTGCGCGCCACGCGCCTGGAAATCGTGCAGCGCCTGGGGCTCGCGTCCGAATACAAGGACAACGAGACGGGCCTGCACGTGATCCGCATGAGCCACTTCGCGCGCATCCTGGGCCTGGCGGCCGGCATGACCGAGGCCCAGGCCGACGACCTGCTGCACGCGGCGCCCATGCACGACGTCGGCAAGATCGGCATCCCCGACCGCATCCTGCAAAAGCCCGGTCCGCTCGATCCGGACGAGTGGAAGGTCATGCAGAGCCACGCGCTGATCGGCGCCGAGATCATCGGCGAACACGCCGGCGGCATGCTGGCGCTGGCGCGCAACATCGCCCTCACCCACCACGAAAAATGGGATGGCAGCGGCTATCCGAACAAGCTGGCCGGCGAAGCGATTCCGCTGGAAGGCCGCATCTGCGCCATCGCGGACGTGTTCGACGCGCTGACGTCCGTGCGGCCGTACAAGAAGGCGTGGACGGAACCGGAAGCCGTGGCCTTCCTCGTCGAGCAGAAGGGACGCCACTTCGACCCGGCGCTGGTGGATTTGTTCGTGACGCAGTTGCCCGCGATCCGGGCGATCCGCGAGCGCTGGGCGGAAGAGGTGCCGCACGAGGAACGCGCGGCGGCGTGACGGGTTACCCGGGCCTGGGCGCCGCCGCCAGTTTCACGGACGCCCGGCGCGCCACCAGTTCCTCGTACAGCCCCACATACGATTCGGCCATCTGCGCCGCCGTGAACAGCTTCCAGTAGCGCGCCTCGGCCTGGCGGCCCATCTCGTGCGCCAGCGCCGGATCGTTCCACAGCCTGCGCATCGCCGCGCGCAGCGATTCGTGGTCGGACGGCGGCACGACGATGCCCGTGCGCCCGTCCTCGTTGATGTACGTGGTGCCCGTGCCGATCTCGCTCGAGATCATCGGCTTGCCGAACATCGCCCCTTCCAGCAGCGAGATGCCGAACGCTTCCGAACGCAGGTGCGACGGGAACGCGACGGCGTAGCAGAGCTTGAGCAGCGCCACCTTGTCCAGCTCGTCGACCTTGCCGACGAACATCACGTTCTTCAGGCCGAGCTCCTGGGCTCTAGCCTTCAGCTCCTGCTCGATCGGCCCGGCGCCCACGATCACGACGGGATAATCGGTGCCGGCGACGGCGTCCAGCAGGATGTGCAGGCCCTTGTAGTAGCGCAGCACGCCCACGAACAGGAAGAATTTCGGGCCGACGCGTGCGCGCCAAGCCGCCAGGCGCGCCTCGTCCGGTTCCGGGTAGCTGGATTTGTCGAGGCCGAACGTGATCACGCGCGTCTTGTCGCGGTAGCGGTCCAGCACGGCCGACGACGCCAGGTAGTTCGGCGACGTCGCGACGATCGAATCGACGCTGGCCAGGAAGCGGTGCTTCAGCGGCGCGTACAGCCGCAACAAGGCCTTCTGGCGCACGATGTCGGAGTGGTACGTGACGACGCTCGGCTTGTCGATGCGAGCCAGGAAATGCGCCAGGTCCATGAACGGCCACGGGAAGTGGTAGTGCACGACGTCGGCCTCGCGGGCCATGCGCGCCAGCTGCCCGATCGCGGGCAGCGACACGGCGTTCGACGCGACCTCGAAGTTCAGCGGCACGCGGTGTACCTGGTGCCCTTCGAAGTCGAACGGCACCAGGTTGGGCTCGCGCGACAGCGACAGCACCTGGTTGGTGATGCCGAGCCGGCCCGTGCCGACGCACATCTGGCGGATGACCTGTTCGATCCCGCCCACGGAGTCGGGATAATAGGTCTTGTAGAAGTGAAGCACACGCATCGGCTCGACCGGTTCGTTACGGATTTACATGAGGGAGCGGTAGACGTCGGCCGTTTGCCGCGCCGTCGCGCTCCAGGTCAGCTGGGCGGCGCGCGCGCGCCCGGCTGCAATGCAACGTGCGCGCACCGCCGGTTCGCGCACGAGTGTCAGCATGGCGTCGTTGATCGCACCCGCATCGAGCGGATCGACTTCGAGCGCCGCGCCGGCCGCCACTTCGGGCAGCGAGGTCGTATTCGACGTGACCACGGGCACGCCGGAGGCAAACGCTTCCAGCACCGGGATGCCGAAGCCTTCGTACAGCGACGCGAACACGAGCGCGCCGGCGCCCGCGTACACGTGACGCAGGGCGGCGCCGTCGGTCAGGCGGTTCAGCCAGACCACGGGCGCGCCCTCCGCCTGGGCCGCGGCGATGCGGCGCAGCAGCGCGTCGGAGCGCGCGCCGGCGTTGCCCACGATGACGAGCTGGCGTTCGGCGCGCACCGGCGCCGGCAGCGCCAGGTAGGCGTCCAGCAGGCGCTCGACGTTCTTGCGCGGCTGCAGCGTGCCCACGAACAGGAAATACCCCGGGCGCAGGCCATGCGCCGCGAGCGTGGCCGCCACCTCGTCCGCGTGCGGCGCCGTCAGCCAAGCCTCGTCGACGCCGTTGTGCACGACGGTGACGCGGCGCTCGTCGATGCCGAAGCATTGCACCAGCTCCGGAATCGCATAGTGCGACACGGCGATCACGTGGTCGGCCTTTTGCGCCGCCTTCTTCTGCATCCAGTTCTTCACGCGGCGCAGGCGCGGGCTGCACCACTCCGGGTGCGTGATCGGCAGCGCGTCGTGCAGCGTGGCGACGACGGGGCAATCCATGCGGGCGACGCGGTAGTCGGTGACGTGGAACACGTCCACCGGCATGTGCACGCGGTGCGCCGCGGGGGTCAGCAGATCGGTCAGCGCGGCGCGCTCGAACGAGCGGGGCAGCATGCGGCCGACGCGGGGCGTGGGCGCCATGCCCGGCTGCGTCCACGAGAACGGCACCACGTCGCAGCCGGCCTGCGGCAGGTGGCGCAGCAGGGCCTCGGTATAGACCCCGATGCCGTCCAGCCGTCCGCCGTTGAAACCCGGTTCGATCATCGTGGTTCCCAGGCCGACCGTCGGTGCCGCCACCGTGCTCACGCCTGGTACATCCAGCGCAGCGTCTCGACCAGCGGGGTCGGCCGGACGCCGCCGATCGCGCGCGCCAGCTTGGCGTTGCTGCCGACCAGCGTGCGCACCTCGTTGGCGCGCACGAAGGCCGGGTTGACGTGGACTTCGATGCGGTAGCCGGCGATGTCGCTCATCGTGTCGATCAGGCTTTCCAGCGAATGCGGCTCGCCCGAGCACACGTTGAACGCCTCGCCGCTCGGCGCCGCGGCCAGCAGTCGGCGGTAGCAGTTGGCCACCATGCGCACGTCGGAAAAATCGCGCGCGATGGCGAGGTTGCCCAGCTCGATGTGGCGCGCGTGCTTGCGGAAGTGCGACACGATCTTGGGCAGCAGGAAGTTTTCGCTCTGGCCCACGCCCGTGTAGTTGAACGGGCGCGCGATGGTGATCGGCAGCCGGTCCATCCACAGGCGCGCCATGTATTCCATGGCCACCTTGCTGACGGCGTAGTCGTTGGCCGGATTCAGCGGCACGTTCTCGTCGATCACGCGCACGTCGGCATTGCCGTAGATGTTGGCGGACGAAGCCAGCAGCACGCTGGACGGCTTGTGCGGGCCGGCGGCCAGCGCCTCCAGCAGGTTGCGCGTGCCGACCACGTTCACGCGGTAGATCTGCTCGGCGTTCATGTGCGCCACGAAGGCGATGCCCGCCAGGTGGGCCACCACGTCGGGCTGGACCCGCTCGATGACCTCGGCGATGGCCGCGCGGTCGCACAGGTCGACGGTGAAGACGTCGGGCCGCGTCGCGCCGCCCGGCAGCACGGTGCCGAACACCTGGTAGCCGGCCGCCGTCAATTCGCTGGCCAGGTAATGCCCGGTAAAGCCGCGCAGTCCCGTGATCAGCGCGCGCCGGCCTTCGCCTTCGCGCGTTGCGGTCGGACGGGCGACTTCTTCCGTCACCATGCGGTTCATGTCAGAACGAGAATCCGATTTCATTGCGACGCAGGTCGGCGTCGACCATCATCTGGCACAGTTGTTCGAGGGTGGTGGTGGCCTTCCAGCCCAGCTGGCTGCGCGCCTTGGACGGGTCGCCGATCAGCAGGTCGACCTCGGCCGGACGGTAGAACTTGGGCGACACGCGCACGAGCAGCTTGCCCGTGCGGGCGCACACGCCCGTTTCCGCCTCGCCCTGGCCCTTCCATTCGATGTCGATGCCGGCGGCCTTGAAGGCCATGCTCACGAACTCGCGCACGGTCTCGGTGCGGTTCGTGGCCAGCACGAACGTGTCGGGCTGGTCGGCCTGCAGGATGCGCCACATGCCTTCCACGTATTCGCGCGCGAAGCCCCAGTCGCGCTTGGCGTCCAGGTTGCCCAGTTCCAGAATATCCAACTTGTTCAGGACCATCTTGGCCACCGAGTCGGTGATCTTGCGCGTGACAAACTCGCGGCCGCGCAGCGGCGACTCGTGGTTGAACAGGATGCCCGAGCTGCCGAAGATGCCGTACGACTCGCGGTAGTTGACCGTCATCCAGTGCGCGTACAGCTTGGCGACGCCGTACGGGCTGCGCGGATAGAACGACGTGGTTTCGTTCTGCGGCACGGCCTGCACCTTGCCGAACATTTCGGACGTGGATGCCTGGTAGAAGCGCGCCTTCGGGTGCACGATGCGGATCGCTTCCAGCAGGTTGACCGCGCCGATGCCCGTGATGGACGCCGTGGTGACGGGCTGCTCGAACGACACGCCGACGAAGCTTTGCGCGGCCAGGTTGTACACCTCGTCCGGACGCGTGGCCTCGACCAGGCGGATGCTGGAGGACAGGTCGGTCAGGTCGTACTCGACCAGCGACAAATTCGGGTGGTTCTGGATCCCCAGCTCATCGATGCGCCAGAAATTGACCGAACTGGAGCGGCGGAACGTACCCGTCACATGGTAGCCCTTTTCCAGGAGCAACTGGGCGAGGTAGGCGCCATCCTGGCCGGTAATGCCGGTGATGAGGGCTTTTTTGGGTGCGGTCATGTTCAGGAGATTCCAGGAGGGATAGGTTTTCGACAACCCTGCATTGTAACAGAGCAGCGATCGCAACTTTGCACAGGAGGAAACCGTACAATAATTGCAATAATGACTCGTCCATTATCGCTTGAAACCACCTTGATATGTCGCGTGATTACGCATTGTTACGCGTCTATCAAACTAAATTACAACTGGGCGGTGCGGGCGGAACTTTTGCGAATGTCAAAAAAATGGGCACCACCGTGCCCATTTTTTTCCATCACGGGGCCGATTAACGCTGGGACACCGCATCCACCACGCACAACGCCGTCATGTTGACGATCCGGCGCACCGTCGCCGACGGCGTCAGGATGTGCACCGGGCGCGCGCAGCCCAGCAGCACGGGGCCGATCGCGATGCCGTTGCCGGCCGCCGTCTTGAGCAGGTTGTACGAGATGTTGGCCGATTCGATGTTCGGCAGCACCAAAAGGTTGGCGTCGCCCTTCAGCGTCGACTGCGGCATGATCTTGTTGCGGATCTTCGCGTCCAGGGCCGTGTCGCCATGCATCTCGCCGTCGATTTCCAGGTCCGGGCGCTTCTGCTGCACGAGGCCCAGCGTGGTGCGCATCTTCTGCGACGATTCGCAGTTGGCCGAGCCGAAGTTCGAGTGCGACAGCAGCGCCACGCGCGGCAGGATGCCGAAGCGCTCCATTTCCTCGGCCGCCATCACGGTGATGTCGGCCAGCTGCTCGGCGCTCGGGTTCTCGTTGACGTGGGTGTCGACCATCGCCAGCTGGCGGTCCTGCGTGATGACGAAGTTCATCGCCGCGTACACGTTGGAACCGGCGCGCTTGCCCAGCACCTGGTCGATGAAGTGCAGGTGCAGGTTGACGGTGCCCAGCGTGCCGCAGATCATGCCGTCGGCGTCGCCCTTGTGGATCATCATCGCGCCGATCAGCGTGTGGCGGCGGCGCATTTCCAGCTTCGCCCATTCCTGCGTCACGCCGCGGCGGTTGGTGATCTGGTAGTAGGTCTGCCAGTAGTCGCGGTAGCGCTCGTCGAAGTCCGGGTTGATGACGTCGAAGTGCTGGCCCAGCTTCAGGCGCAGGCCGAAGCGCTCGATGCGCTTTTCCAGCACGGCCGGGCGGCCGACCAGGATCGGGCGCGCCAGGCCTTCGTCGACGACCACCTGCACGGCGCGCAGCACGCGTTCGTCCTCGCCCTCGGCGTAGACGATGCGCTTCTGTTCCATCGGTGCGGACTTGGCCGTCGCGAACAGCGGCTTCATGAAGCTGCCGCTGCGGTACACGAACTGTTGCAGGCTCTGCGCGTACGCTTGCAGGTCCGCGATCGGACGGGTGGCGATGCCGCCGTCCATCGCGGCCTTGGCCACGGCCGGCGCGATGTGCGTCAGGAGGCGCGGATCGAACGGCATCGGGATCAGGTATTCCGGGCCGAACGACAGGTTCGAGATGCCGTAGGCCGAGGCCACGATGTCCGACTGCTCGGCGTGCGCCAGGTCGGCGATCGCGTGCACGACGGCGATTTCCATCTCGCGCGTGATCGTCGTCGCGCCACAGTCGAGCGCGCCGCGGAACATGTACGGGAAGCACAGCACGTTGTTGACCTGGTTCGGGTAGTCCGAACGGCCCGTGGCGATGATGACGTCGTTGCGCACGGCCTTCGCGTCTTCCGGCAAAATTTCCGGATTCGGGTTCGCGAGCGCCAGGATCAACGGATTCGGCGCCATCTTGGCGACCATCTCGGGCTTCAGCACGCCGCCGGCGGACAAACCCAGGAAGATGTCGGCGTCGGGGATGATGTCGGACAGGCTGCGGTGCGGCGTGTCCTGCGCGAAGCGCTCCTTGTCCGGGTCCATCAGCTCGGTGCGGCCCTTGTAGACGACGCCGGCCAGGTCGGTCACGTAGATGTTCTCGATCGGGAAGCCGAGGTCGACGATCAGGTCGAGGCAGGCCAGCGCCGCGGCGCCCGCACCGGACACGACCAGCTTGCATGCTTTAAGGTCCTTGCCGACCACCTTCAGGCCGTTCAGGATGGCGGCGCCCACGATGATGGCGGTGCCGTGCTGGTCGTCGTGGAAGACGGGGATCTTCATCCGCTCGCGCAGCTTGCGCTCGATGTAGAAGCACTCCGGCGCCTTGATGTCTTCCAGGTTCACGCCGCCGAACGTCGGCTCCAGCGCGGCGATCACGTCGACCAGCTTGTCGGGATCCGTCTCGTTGATCTCGATGTCGAACACGTCGATGCCGGCGAATTTCTTGAACAGCACCC
>Ga0308169_10005180_pt1 | contig 11973 bp, 7 predicted proteins | sample PhyBR1_2_FD_202139 | JGI IMG/M metagenome (GOLD analysis project Ga0308169, IMG submission 202139) | Phyllosphere microbial communities from UC Gill Tract Community Farm, Albany, California, United States - DLSLSB.R1 | ecosystem: Host-associated > Plants > Phyllosphere > Unclassified | place... | reverse complement strand
TACGTCGTCGTGGCTGCGGAAGTCGCGGATGTCGGCGAGCAGCTTCATGAGGAAGATCGCGATGATCGTCTTGCCGGTGCCGGGCGCACCCTCGACGACGAGGGTGGATGCTCTCGTCGGGTCGCGCAGGTCTTCGAGGATGCCGGAGACGATGTCCTCGACGGCGATCGCCTGGTCGGGGGTGAGCGCCTTGAAGGGCGAGAGCTTGAAGAGGTCGCTGTTCTCGATCTGCGGGATGCTGCGACTGAACAGGCCCTCGGCGCGCAGCGCCTCGAACACGTCATGGAACGACTCGCGATAGAGCTCGCGGTCGTAATAGCGGGCGTCGGTGAGACCGTCGTTGCCGTTGAGGATGTCGTAGCGGCCGTCGCCGTGGAACCAGCGGATCAGATGCGACTCGAGGTCGAGGCAGACCGACTTGTTGTAGCGCTCGTCGACGACGACACGGATGTCAGTGAGGTCTTGTTGGCGCTTCGGGCCAGCGAGATGCTGGCGCATGCGCTTGTGCGCGCTGATCGTCTCGCCGACGTAGAGCTTCTTGCTCCGGCTCGCGCCATCGAGCACGTAGACGACGGGCCAGTTGGTGAGTTCTTGGTTGGTTGCGCTCCACGTATCGACGTGGGTCCGGTCAAAGCGGATGCGCTGGATGCTGAAGCTCACGGCTCTGCACTCTTGTTGATCTCGCCCTGGTTGAGCTCGACCGGGTATTTCGCGTTGGTCTTCTCGAGCTTGCTGAGGATGATCTCGTCGATGTCGAGGTTCAGGCGGCTGGCGAGATGCACGCAGTAGGTAAGCACATCGGCAAGCTCTTCCTCGACGCGCGTCTGGTCAGGCGTCTGGCCCCACTGGTACAGCTCGAGAAGTTCCGCTGCCTCGATGGAGATCGACTTCGCGAGATTCTCCGGCGAGTGGAACCTGTCCCATTCGCGCTCAGCGACGAAGGTGCGGAGGGCCTGCAGCGTTGCGGGGGATGGCATGGGCTGAACGTATCAGGATGCAGCCGCGTGTGAGGTTGGTAGCTGAGGTCGAACCTGTATGAAGAGGTCCATCGATACCTGGCGACCTCGGGGAGCAGTCGCACTACCATCGCGTGATGGGGATGAACTTAGATACCTGTCAGCTGCTCGCCACCGTTTTCCCGCTCGTTATGGTGACACTCGTCGTCGAGCGACGCTCGATGCGGATGAACCTCCGTCGTCAAACCTGGTTTCGCAAGGGCATGCTCGCCCTATTCACCGCAAGTCTGATCGGGCTCGGCTTTGTAATTGTCGGGACCCAATTGGGTGGACTGACCGAAGTTGCAGGTCTGACGGCATGGGCATGCTGCGCTGTTTCAATCGTTGGGCTTGGTGTCTTGGTCTTGGCATCGATGGCATCGACTGAAGTCGATGAAGACGAGGCGTCGGACGCCGGGATGACTAGATGAGCTTCGTGTGTCTGTGAACCGTGCGCTGATGTCTGTGGCTCCGCTATGGTCAGAACAGGTCCTTTGAGGGAGGGGCCTATCACTCGGTCAATGAGGATGGGAGTGGCGAGTGGAGTTTTCGGAGCGCCTTGAAGCACTTGCGGTGAAAGTACGAAACCAGGCTGCGGCGATCGGTACCGAAGAAGCGACGAAGAACGCATTTGTGATGCCGTTCATCTCGACGATTCTCGGATATGACGTCTTCGACCCGCTTGAAGTCGTGCCAGAGTTTACGGCCGACGTGGGAACCAAGAAGGGCGAGAAGATCGACTACGCGATCATGCGTGATGGCGAAGTACAGATCCTGATCGAGTGCAAGCCATCCATGGGCTCGCTCAAGATTGAGCACGCATCGCAGCTCTTTCGATACTTCGCGGTCACGAACGCGCGGATCGCCGTGCTGACGAACGGTGTCATTTGGCACTTTTACACCGACCTCGATGCGCCCAATCGGATGGACGCGAAGCCGTTCCTCGTCCTCGACCTTCTCGACATCGACGAGACTCTGATGCCGGAACTGCAGAAGCTCAGCAAGGAGAGCTTTGACCTGGACTCGATCATCAACGCGGCCGAAGAGTTGAAGTACATCGGCGCACTGAAGCGTGAGATCGCGTCGCAGTTCCGTGAACCCAGTGACGAATGGATCAAGTTCTTTACGGCCCGGGTATACGAGGGATCCTTCACCCAAAAGGTTCGCCAGCAGTTCACGGGTTTGGTTGGCAAGGCGGCACAACAGTTTCTGCTGGAGCGGGTGAACGACCGCTTGAAGACCGCGCTCGGTGTGACTGGCATCCAACGGGCTCAAGAGCCCGGTCCGCAGGCGACCGCAGAGGCCGTCGAGGCAGACCTCGACCGTGATACTGAAATCGAAACGACGCTCGAAGAGCTTGAGGGCTACCAGATCGTGAAGGCGATCGGTTGCGGCGAGGTGAAGCCTCAGCGAATTACCCACCGTGATTCGAAGAGCTACTTCGCAGTGCTGCTTGATGACAACAATCGGAAGCCGATTGCGCGCCTTCACTTCAATGGCAAGCAGAAGTACCTCGGGCTGTTGGACGAAGAGAAGGTTGAGACTCGGCATCCGATTTCGGATCTCGACGAGATCTACGAACACGTAGGCGCCATCAGAGAGGCCGTCAGACGGTACATGTGACCTCGCTTGACGACGGGGACGACACCCGAACAAGAGGGCGGGTCGGGCCCGCGTTGAGCGCTACGTGGCAATCGAGAGACCCACGCTCGGGTCGGCGAGAAGGGATCTGATGGCTGACACACAGGCCGGCTGGTACGACGACGGATCGGGCACCATGCGGTGGTGGGACGGGCAGCAGTGGACCGATCAGGTTCAGCCGCCCGCGCCGCACGAGCCAGGTCTGGACGGGTTCATCAATCGGGCCCGAGCGGATGCGGAGGCCGGCGCGCAGCCGCGCCCTGCTCCACAGGGGATGAGCTACGTCGTGCTGCAGGTCGTGCTTAAGGAGAAGTTCTTCGGCAGCGGCTCCGGCAACCTCGTCGAGCTGGAAGCCGTGATCAACCGGCAGGCCGCGCTGGGCTACCGCCTGCACACGATTACGACCGCGTCGTCCGGGAGCACCGGGTTCGGCGGCGGGGACCGCATCCAGGCGACGATGGTGTTCGAGAAGCTCGTCTGAAGACCAACGCGGCAGGGTGCGCGACCGGGCGTTGACCGGTCGCGCACCTCCGCCTTACGGCTTGACGAAGACCTCGTCCGCGAGCAGACCGGGCGTCACCCGCACGACGGCGGCGTCGCCGTCGGGCACGGCGAACGCCACCGAACCGGTGGCCGACGCGCCCTTGTACATCTCGTCCAGGCCGAAGCCGTCCTTCAGCATCACGAGGTTGTCGTAGCTGTTGACGACATTGCCCGCGCTGGTGACCATCGCGACCTGCACCTCGGCTGCGAGACCCTTCTTGCCGCCGTTGTAGGTGACCGTGTAGTTCACGATCTCGTAGTGTGAGCCGGCCGGAGCCTGGTCGTTGAACTGGTTGGCGTCGGCGACCACGGGGTTGCCGTCCCTGTTGACGCTGTTGACCACGACGGTCCAGTCGTCGTTGCTGATCTGCGACGACAGCGGGTAGGGGTTCTCCCTCGTACCCTGTGCGGCTTCCGCGGGCTTCTTGTCATCCGCGGGCTTCGCGTCGTCGGCCGGCTTCTCGACCGGCTGAGACACCGTCGTCTCGCCGCCGCCGAAGGCGTTGTTGAACGACGTGGCGACCACGGCGAAGAACACGATGAACCCGACGATCGTCCCGACGACCGAGACGATCAGACCCACGATGCCCATCCACTTGCGGTCGCCCTTCAGGAACAGCGACAGGATGCTGAGGATGAACGCGATCGGCAGCAGGATCCAGCCGACGATCAGAGCGCCGGGGATGCACGCGAAGATGAAGCCGACGATCGCGACGATCATCGCCACCATGGCCACGACGTTCGTCTTCTTCGTTGCGGGAGGCTGCACTCCGACCGGAGGCACGGGCGGGGGGAGCTGCGGCGCGGGGGCGCCGGCGGGCGGGTTGGGGATGGACATGCGGATCTCCTTGGGAGAAGGTGCGCGGAGCACCGGCCTGCCCCACGACGGGCGTCGCAGGGAGCCGGTCCCCGCGCACTCCGATCAGCGCCCTCCCAGTGGGCGTCGAGCGTGGAGCCGGGGGAGATCTCCGTGGTCCGCGAGGACCGGCTGAATCGAACTATAGCGACTACGGGGGACAACGATCTCCCCGCGTAGATTCGCGAGTGCCGAGCCGGCCGAGGACCGGCGCCGGCTTGCTGAGCGAACGCGCACACCGGGCACGGTTGAGGGCGTGAGATGTGCAGGGTGAACGATCCGCGACGCGTCCGGACATCGAGGGAGCACAGGATGCCGTGGCCGACCGCCACTCGCTCAGTAGGCTGTCCGCATGCGCACGGATGCCGACGCCACGGACCCCCACCGGAAGAGCGGCTCCGCACCCCGGGTGATCCACACGGGCCAGGCGCTCGTCGACCTCATCGTCGAGGTGCCGGACCTCCCCGCTCGAGGACAGAACGTGATGGCCTCGTCCGCGAACCGATACGCGGGCGGCGCGGTGACTGTGCTGCTCGCCGCCGCGCGCCTGGGCGCCGGGTGCGTGCACGCCGGCGCGGTCGGCACGGGCCCGAACGGCGACCTCATCCGCGCCGTGCTCGCCGCCGACGGCATCGCGGCATCCGCTCCTCCCGTCCCGGGCCGCGACACCGGCGTGTGCGTCGTGATGGTCGAGCTCACCGCCGAACGGACCTTCGTCACGACACTCGGCGCCGAGCGCCACATCACCGTCGACTCACTGGCGACCGCCGGCGTCGCGCCCGGCGACCTGGTCTGCGTCACCGGCTACTCGCTGGCCGTCGGCCGGACCCGCGATCCGCTGCTCGCGTGGCTCTCCGGCCTGCCGGACGAGGCCGTCGTCGTGCTCGACCCGGGCGCAGCCTTCGCCGGTCTGCCCGCAGAGGTGCGAGAGCGGATGCTGGCGCGTACCGACGTCTGGACCGGAAACGCCGAGGAATCCGCCGACCTGCTGGCGGTGCTGGATATCGCGACTCCCGGCTCCGACGCCGAGTCGGCGATCGCGGCGCATGCTCGCGCACTGGCGCCGCTGATGCGCGCAGGCGCGATCGCCGTCGTGCGCGACGGCGCCGCGGGCTGCGCAGTGCACGCGAACGGCGAGACCTTCAGCATCCCCGGCTTTCCGCAGACCCCGGTCGACACCAACGGCGCCGGCGACACCCACACCGGCGCGCTGCTGGCGGCGATCGCGGCCGGCTCCCCCTGGCCGGATGCCTGCCGGCGAGCCAACGCCGCCGCCGCGATCAAGGTCACCCGCCGAGGCCCGACGACCGCGCCCACCGCGGCCGAGGTCGACGCGTTCCTGCGCGACCGCAGCTGAGGCACCCGGACACTGTCCTCCGCCCCCGACGGGTAGGCTCTTCAGGAGGTCGAAGACGACCCACGCACCACCGCTGAAGGGGAACGCGCAGCATGGCGAACGCAGTCGAATCCGCCGAACTCCGAGACGCCATCGCGGCACTCGACCCTGACGTCAGATCCGGCGTGGAGCGCCTGATCGCCCGGCTCGACGCGATCGATCTGGCCGAGCGCGAAGCCCGCGATGTCGTGGGTGCCGCAGTCGCGATGCGCGCTCTGGCAGCCCGCCGCGGCCGCGGCGAGACGAACGTGTCGGTCTTCACCCCCACGCTCAGCGAGCACGGCTGGACGTCGCGCCGCACCATCGTCGACATCTGCACCGACGACGCCCCGTTCCTCGTCGACTCGGTCACCTCCGCGCTCGCCGCCCAGGGGCTCGCGGTGCATCTGCTGCTGCATCCGCTGGTCGAAGTGCACCGCGACGACGACGGCAGGCTGCTCGAGACGGATGCCCGGGGCGGCGCGCTCGAATCGTGGATCCACCTGGAGGTCGATCGCGTCCCCACCGAAGAGGGCCGCGACGCCCTCGCAGAGCGACTGCTGTCGGTGCTCGCCGACGTGCACGCCTCGGTCGACGACTGGAGCGCGATGCGCCGCGCCTGCCTCGACCTGGTCACCGACCTGCGCACCACGCCGCCGGTCACGGCCGATCCCGCCGCCGTCGGCCCTGCCGTCGACTTCTTCAGCTGGCTCGCCGACGACAACTTCACCTTCCTCGGTTACCGCGAATACTCCCTGGAGACCGACGACAACGGCGAGGACGTGCTGGTACCGATCCCGCACTCCGGGCTCGGCATCCTGCGCAAGCCCACCACGGCTGTCGCCCACCTGCGTCCTGAGGCGCAGCGCACCGCCCGCGAGCCGCGCCTGCTCACGATCACGAAGGCGAACTCGCGCGCCACGGTGCATCGCGACGTCTACCTCGACTACATCGGCGCACGCATGTTCGACGAGGCGGGCGAGGTCATCGGCGAGCGCCGGTTCCTGGGCCTGTTCACGTCGGGTGCGTACGCGGCATCCGTCATGACCCTGCCGATCGCCGCCGACAAGGTGCGCGCCGTGCTCGACGCCTCGGGATTCGCTCCCATGTCGCACTCCGGCAAGGACCTGCTGGGAATCCTCGAGCAGTACCCCCGCGACGAGCTGTTCCAGGACTCCGTCGAGCACCTCCTCAAGGTGGTGACCGAGGTCACCCGCCTGAACGAGCGTCGCCGCGCCCGCACCTTCTTGCGGCGCGACGAGTTCGGCCGCTTCGTCTCGGTGCTCGTCTATCTACCCAAGGACCGCTACAACACCCCCGTGCGACTGCGCATCGAAGCCGTGCTGCGGGAGGTGTTCGGCGCCGAGCAGGTCGACCACGCCACCCGCGTGGCCGACTCGCCGCTCGCCCAGCTGCACTTCGTCGTGCGCATGCCGCGCGGCACCTCCCTGCCCGACGTCGCCGAGGACGACCTGCAGCTCAGGCTGGCGGATGCTGTGCGCGGATGGGACGAGGGTCTCGTCGACGCCCTGCACCACGCCCACGGCGACGATGAGGCCGCCCGCCTGCTCGCCGACTACGGTCAGGCCTTCCCCGCGGTGTACAAGGAGACGGTCACCCCCGACGAGGCGGTCGGCGACGTCGCCCTGCTCGAGCAGCTGCGCGAGCAGGAGTTCGCGGTGCGGCTCAACGTGCCCGAGAAGGACGCGCCAGGCAAGCGCGTCCTCACCCTCGCATCCCGGGAGGAGTACCCGCTCACCCGCGTGCTCCCCGTGCTCACCGATCTGGGCGTCGACGTCGTCGACGAGCGCCCGTACACGATCTCGCTCCCCGACGGCACGACGTGGCACGTCTCGGACTTCGGCCTCACCGCCGAGGGCGTGGACCGGTGGACCGACCCCGCCTGGGGCGCGATGTTCGAAGACGCGTTCAGCGCCACCTGGACGGGCGCCGCCGAGAGCGATCGGCTCAACACCCTCGTGCTGCACGGCGGCCTCGACTGGCGGCGCATCGTCATCCTGCGCGCGATCGCGATGTACTTGCGCCAGGCCGGGTCGGCGTTCTCCGTGGAGTACACAGAGAACGCCCTCGTCTCGAACCCGGGACTGGCCGCCACCCTGGTGCGCCTGTTCGAGCTGCGCTTCGACCCGTCCGTCGAGCTGCTCGAGGGGCTCGATCAGGTCGCGAGCCTCGACGACGACCGCATCCTGCGCTCGTTCGACGGTGTCATCGCGGCGACCTGGCGCACCAACTTCTACCAGCCCGCGGCCGACGGCACGCCCAAGCCGTGGGTGTCGATGAAGCTCGACTGCGCCCGGGTCCCCGGGCTGCCCAAGCCGCTGCCGATGGCCGAGATCTGGGTGTACTCGCCCGAAGTCGAGGGTGTGCACCTGCGGTTCGGAAAGGTCGCGCGCGGCGGGCTGCGCTGGAGCGACCGGCGCGAGGACTTCCGCACCGAGGTGCTCGGCCTGGTCAAGGCGCAGATGGTGAAGAACGCCGTCATCGTCCCGACCGGTTCCAAGGGCGGCTTCTTCGCCAAGCGCCTGCCCGCTCCCGGCGACCGTGCCGCGTGGCTCGAGGCGGGCAAGTCCGCCTACCGCACGTTCATCCGCGGCCTGCTCGACCTCACCGACAACCGGGTCGGCTCCGACGTCGTGCCGCCGGCCGATGTCGTGCGGCACGACGGCGACGACCCCTACCTGGTCGTCGCGGCTGACAAGGGCACCGCGTCGTTCTCGGACATCGCCAACGGCATCTCCGAGGAGTACGGATTCTGGCTTGCGGATGCCTTCGCCTCGGGCGGCTCGGCGGGCTACGACCACAAGGCCATGGGCATCACCGCCCGTGGCGCCTGGGAGTCGGTCAAGCGGCACTTCCGCGAGCTCGGGCTGGACACGCAGACCGAGGACTTCACCGTCGTCGGCATCGGAGACATGTCGGGCGACGTCTTCGGCAACGGGATGCTGCGCTCGCGCCACATCCGGCTGGTGGCGGCCTTCGACCACCGCCACGTGTTCATCGATCCGAACCCGGACGCCGAGTCCACCTTCGCGGAGCGGGAGCGCCTGTTCGCCCTCCCCGGTTCGTCGTGGGACGACTTCGACCGCAGCGTGATCTCCGCCGGGGGTGGCGTGTACCCGCTGTCGATGAAGTCGATCGCCGTCACACCCGAGATGGCCGAGGCGCTCGGACTCGACCCGGCGGTCACGAAGATGACCCCGATGGAGCTGAAGAAGGCCGTGCTGCTCGCGCCGGTCGACCTGCTCTGGAACGGCGCCATCGGCACCTACATCAAAGCGAGCGACGAGAGCGACGCCGAGGTCGGCGACCGCGGCAACGACGCCGTCCGCGTCGACGGCCGCGAGCTGCGCCTGCGGGTGGTCGGCGAGGGCGGCAACCTCGGGGTCACGCAGCGCGGCCGCATCGAAGCGGCATCCGCGGGCATCCGGATCAACACCGATGCGATCGACAACTCCGCCGGCGTCGGCACCTCCGACCGCGAGGTGAACATCAAGATCCTGCTCGGCATCCTCGAGCGCGATGGGCGGCTCGATCGCCCGGCGCGCAACGAGCTGCTGCAGTCGATGACCGACGAGGTCGCGGTGCAGGTGCTGCGCGACAACTACGAGCAGAACGTGCTGCTCGGCAACTCCCGCGCCAACGCCGGTGTCATGCTGCCCGTGCACGAGCGGTTGATGGAATGGCTCGAGGAGCGCGACGAGCTCGATCGCGAGCTGGAGTTCCTGCCCAGCCGGGCGAAGGTGGCCGACCTGATCGCCGACCAGCAGGGCCTCACCCGCCCCGAGTTCGCGGTGCTCGTCGCCTATGCGAAGCTGGCGCTCAAGGCCGACCTCGCCGCCACCGGTCTGGCCGACGATCCGTGGTTCGAGCGCACGCTCGCCGAGTACTTCCCCGCGCCGATCCGCGAGGCCTACGCCGGTGATCTGGACGCGCATCCGCTGCGCACCGAGATCATCGTCAACACCGTGGTGAACTCGATGGTGAACCGCGGAGGCATCACCTTCGCCTACCGGGCGGCGGACGAGACCGGCGCGACGAGCGAGGACATCGCCCGCGCGTACGTCGCGGTGCGCGAGATCTTCGACCTGCGCGGCTTCGTCGTCGCGGTCGAGGCCACCGACAACGTCGTCTCGACCGACGTGCAGACCGATCTGTACCTCACCTTCCGCCGCCTGCTCGACCGCGCCACCCGCTGGTTCGTGCAGCATCGGCCCGACGGTGTCGACATCGGCGCCGAGATCGAGCTGTTCCGGGAACCCGTCGCGCACCTGTCGTCGAACGTGGACACGTGGCTGCAGGGCGTCGATCTGGAGCGCTTCGAGTCCCGCACGAGCGAGCTGCAGGCGGCGGGCGTTCCTGCCGAGCTGGCCAGGCGCGGTGCCGGACTGCTCGACGTGCTCTCGCTGCTCGACATCGCCGAGTGCGCGCGCACGCGCGGCTGGACGCTCGAGGGCGTCGCGGGACTCTACTTCGCGCTGTCCGCACGGCTGGCGTTCGAGCAGACGCTGACCAAGATCACCGCGCTGCCGCAGACCGACCGATGGGGTTCGATGGCGCGGGCGAGCATGCGCGACGACCTGTACGCCGTGATGATCGAACTGACCGCGACGGTCGCGGCTCAGACCGAGGCGGACGCACCGGAGGCGCGGATCGAAGCGTGGCTGGAGCAGGGCGGTGCGTCGACGCGACGCACCGTCGACGAGGCCATCGCCGCGGCGACGGCGCAGGACGGTTCCGGGCTGGCAACGCTCTCGGTCGCGGTGCGGAGGCTGCGTTCGCTCGTGCGGTGAGCGAAGGACGGATGCCTGCGCCGCGGTCTCGTGTGAGATCAACATGACAAGCAGTGTTAGCGCTTCTGAATCAGAACGACCATCCCTGGAGCGAGTCGGCTTGATGTATTGATCCCAGATTTTGCCTGACATCGATGCCAGGCGGATACTTCATCCCGTCATGAGCACCTCTCCCGACGCCCCCGAGATCTCCCGAACGACCGTCGCCGTCATCGGCGCGGGCCGTCTCGGCGGCGTGCTCGCGAACGCGCTGAAGCAGGTCGGATTCACCGTGCGCGGCCCGTTCCGAAGGCACGAACAACTCCCGGCATCCGACATCGCCCTGCTCTGCGTTCCGGATGCGGAGATCCCGACAGCCGCGAGGAACGCTCGCCCGCACGCCACGCTGCTCGGACACGTCTCCGGCACCACGCCCCTCGATGACGTCGACTTCAGCATGCATCCGCTGCAGACGTTCACCGGCACTGAGACTCCCGAGGTATTCCACGGGATCGGCGCCGCCATCGCGGGGCGCACGCCGCACGCCGCACACGCAGCCGATCAGCTCGCGCGAGCCCTCGGCGCCCACCCGTTCCACGTCGACGACGCGCACCGCGCCGGCTACCACGCCGCCGCCTCGATCGCCTCGAACCTCGTGCTCACCGTGCTCGATGCTGCCGAACAGGTCGCCCGAGCCTCCGGCATCCGCTCCGACCAGGTCCGCGAGCTGCTCGCACCGCTCGTCACCCGCACCGTCGAGAACTGGCGGACCCACGGGGCGAGCGCAGCCCTCACAGGTCCGATCGCCCGCGGCGACGAGCAGACCGTCGCCCGCCAGCGCGAGGCGATCTCCCAGCAGACCCTCGCCCTTCTCCCCCTGTTCGACCAGCTCTGCGACAGCGCCCGCACCATCGCGACCCCGAAGGGCTCCGCATGAAGATCCTCCGCACCATCCCCGACATCCGCTCCGCCGTCCGCGATGCTCGACTCAAGAACCGCCGGGTCGGCCTGGTCCCCACGATGGGCGCCTTCCACGAGGGCCATCTCTCCCTCATGCGCGCCGCGCGCGAGGCGACCGACCTCGTCGTCGTCTCGCTGTTCGTCAACCCCACCCAGTTCGGCCCCACCGAGGACCTCGCCGCCTACCCGCGGGACGAGGCCCGCGACGCCGCGCTCGCCGAGCAGCAGGGGGTCGACATCCTCTTCGCCCCCGAGCCCGCCGAGATCTACCCCGGCGGCTTCGCCACGAACATCCACGTCGCGGGGGTCACCGACGTGCTCGACGGCGCCTCCCGCGGTGCCTTCCACTTCGACGGCGTCGCCACCGTCGTCACCAAGCTGTTCGGCATCGTCCGCCCCGACGTCGCCTACTTCGGCCAGAAGGACGCCCAGCAGGTTCTCGTGATCCGACGCGTCGTCCGCGACCTCGACCTCGACGTGCAGATCGAGGCCTGCCCCATCGTCCGAGAGCCCGACGGACTAGCCATGAGCTCGCGCAACATCTACCTCGACGCGGATGCCCGGCAGCAGGCCACCGCGCTGAACCGCGCCCTCGACGCCGCGGCGCAGCTCCACGCGAGCGGCGAGCGGGATGCCGCGAGGATCGTGGCCGCGGCGGAACGGGTCCTCGCGGATGCCGGCATCCGGCCCGACTACCTCGAGCTGCGCTCGAACGACGACCTCAGCCCGCTCACCCACGTCGACCGCGACGCCCTGCTCGCGGTCGCCGCCCGCGTGGGCGCCGCGCGCCTGATCGACAACCACGTCCTGATC
>Ga0308169_10005179_pt1 | contig 11974 bp, 15 predicted proteins | sample PhyBR1_2_FD_202139 | JGI IMG/M metagenome (GOLD analysis project Ga0308169, IMG submission 202139) | Phyllosphere microbial communities from UC Gill Tract Community Farm, Albany, California, United States - DLSLSB.R1 | ecosystem: Host-associated > Plants > Phyllosphere > Unclassified | place... | reverse complement strand
CTTCGACCAATATCTTCCGCCGCTCTTTTCCTGACCCGGTCTACTCTCCTGTACCAACAATCACCTCCCTCCCCCTCAACCTCCACAAACGAGAACCCGCTTCACTTCGAGAACTCGACACTTCCTCTCCCACTTCCACCCGTCGTTCATCTCGCACTTCTCCCGCTGTTACCGCCACTAACACTCCTTCCTCCTCACCTTCCCCTACAACAACTCAAGCATGTTCCTACCTATCCTCAACCTCAATCCCGACTCAACCAGGCGGATCCCTCTTCTCTACCCTCTCCCGAATCTTCTGTTGCCTCATCTTAGCTTTCTCTCTACTATCAGAACTTCCTCCTCCTATAACGACGAGAGCGGGGAGAGCGGTCGAGAAGTGGTGGAATTATGTTTTCCCTCCATTTGGGAGAGAATTTGGGGTCGGAGTTTTGGGAGGTACTCAGGTCTTCGTTGGATGCACTGTTTTGAGTCATGCGTGAGTCAATTCAGACGCCAGTCCTTCAGATCTACCTGACTGACTCGCATTTCGCTTTTACTCACAGCGTCGGCAAATTCACTCAAGTTTCAGGATGGCTCCTTTTCATCGTTGGGATCCTCAACTTCCTCTGTGTGAGTCTCGTCTACTCAGCATATCGATAAGATCCAGAAGCTGATGAGCTCCGAGCAAACTCACAGGGTCTCGCATTCGGTTCGCGACTCAAAGTCATTCGATCCCCTTTCGCCGACTCGACTTCTCCTTCTGCTCTCCGCAAACTCCGTCTCGGTAGCGGCAATTCTTCTTCCGCTCATATCAACGCTCAGGACGACGATGAAGGACTCGAAGCAATGACTGAACGAGCTCGAGACGGTCAAGAGGAGAGAAGGAAATGGTATAGATTCGAGAACGCTTCGACCGAAGAGAACTCCATTGGTCTCCACCACCCTTCAGCCTCTACGTCAACCGTCAACAACCCCTCGGAGGGACGAAGGGTTCATTTCGGAGCATCGACGGGAGGAGGAGCGGGACACAAGAGAAGTGCGAGTCGAAATGGACCGAATGGGATCGTTATTTCTGCACCTATGCAATTGAGGGGAGGAGCGGGAGGACTACCGGAGGAGGAGAAGGACGTGTATGGTGAGATGGAGGAGATCAGGCAGAACGGAGCGAGTTCGAGAACTAGTTCGAGGGGAGGAGGAGGGATTTCGATTCCACCTCCAGTTTACTCAGGGAGTCATTGAGTAGAGGGAAGTTTGTTCGTGATCATAGACACTATATTACGCTTTCATTTATCGTTCTAGTCGTGAAAAGTGCGAGAGACAGTTTTGCGAAAGAAGCGAAGCGAAGAACATAATTCTCGAGCAGACTCTGCGTACTACGCGCGTACGATAGTATAGTAGGGCTACTGGAGTACTCGCGAGTCCATCGGAGCGAGATAGAGAATTAGTAATTGCAGGCGTTCCCTTCAGAAGTCCTGCAAGGTTTCCTTCCCTCTCCTCCAAACGCCGAAGATGGCTGAGACGACAGGCTCTAGTCCGCTCTCCGAGATCAGTGAACCAGTAGCACCTCCCGAAGCATCAGTCAAGCCAGCCATCGAAGTCTCCTCAGTTTCTCCTCATCTCCCATCATCCTCAGCTCCCTCTGCCTCAACTCCGACAGCTCCAGTACCCGCAGTCTCGAATTCAAGTACTACAGCGCCATCTCCAAAGAAAGCAGCATCGAAATCACGTCGAAAACCCTCAGCGAAATCTTTAGCAGCGGGAGGAACTGGAATCGCTATAGTTGAAGAACCTTGTCCTGCTTGTGAGAAACTAGATGCGAGGAGTAGGAAAGCCAATAGTAAGATTGGAACGGTTTGGGTTGAATGCGATCAGTTAGTCTATTCAAGGCTCCACTCTTTGAACCGAAAGACTGACTTGGTCTGAATGGGAGAACAGGTGTGAAACTTGGTAGTAAGTCGAGAGAGAGCCGAGTTTCTGCGCAGAAGGCTGACTGACGCGCTGCTGTTCCTCTTACAGTCATTGGTCCTGCGTTTCGACGAATCCAAAAGATTGTATGTTCCCCTCTCCCTTGCTTGATCCGTAGAAAATTGGCTAACGCTGTTCGTATACAGCTCCAGAGTCACTCGACAAAGTAAGCGTTAACTCAGGAACCGAATCAGGAGCAACTCGCTGATTCTTTCTTCGACGTCTTCTCTTAGTGGTACTGCACTCCCTGCTTGACAGCTTCCCTCTCGACTCCGAACCCTCTCACCATCTCCTACAAGCTCACTTCCTCCATCCCTATCGCCTCGACCTCCACTGCTCCCGCTTCAACTCGCAAATCCGGACGAGCAGCCGAACGCATCGACTATTCGAACCTCAACGAACACTTGCCGGCCTCCGTAGATCGCTGGTCGAACGTGATCTCAGCACGAACAGCATCAGGTCAGATCAAACCTGATACCTTTCGACGAATGAGACCAGAGGAAATCACGATGGATTGGGTTTATGGAGAGAATGGGATGTTGGAACCTTTCGTGGTCGAGAAACCTGAAGGGTTGGGAATGAGTATGCCTAGGAGAGATATCAGTGTTGGAGAAATTGCGGAACTGATAGGTGAGCTTCGTTTCGTTTCGCTTAGCTAACGTCGAAAACTGAAAATGATCGAGGAGCACAGGTCCGGAAACTCCTCTGGAAGTCATTGATTGTGCTTCTCAGTCTTCACTTGCGCATTGGACGCTTCGACAGTGGGCAGAGTACTATCAGTCACCGGATCGGGATAAAGTGAGGAACGTTATCTCGTTGGAAGTGAGCGAAACGAGACTAGGGAAAATGGTAGTTGCTCCGGAACTCGTCAGGTGCGCCTGTCGTTTCCTTTCAGCTTCCTTCGTCGATACTGACCTGACATGACGAGTACAGAAAACTTGATTGGGTCGATAACGTTTGGCCTGAGGATATGAAACTTCCTGGACAGTATCCGAGAGTTCAGAAATACTGCTTGATGAGTGTCGCACGATGCTGGACCGTACATTCCTTCACTTTGAGCATTCCCAATGTTCTCTCGCTGACGAACGAGACGACTTTAGGACTGGCACGTCGATTTCGCGGGTTCCTCTGTTTTCTACCACATCCTCAAAGGAGGAAAGACATTCTACTTTATTCGACCGACACCCGCAAACTTGGCAGCGTATGAAAGATGGAGCGGGTCTACAGAGAGACAAGAGCAAGAATGGTTAGGAGATAGTTGTGATGAAGTATTGAAGATTGAGTTGAAAGAGGGAAACACGGCGTTCTTACCAACAGGTTGGATTCACGCTGTCGTACGTTCACCTCTTACTGCTCATCCTTCTCTCGATCGGCGACTGACGAGAAGGTTACGAGAGATGTACAGTACACTCCTGCAGATTCGATCGTGATTGGTGGGAACTTCCTTCATTCCCTCAACATCCCCACTCAACTGCGAATATACGAGATCGAGCTCGCTACGAAAGTGCCGAAGAAGTTCAGATACCCTCATTTCGTCAAGCTGCTGTGGTTAGTCGCGAATCGTGAGTTTCGAGAGCTCTTTGCACTTGCGCATTTCCCGCTGACAAAGTGGGGTTCTGTTGATCCTTACAGATTATCAAGCCCTTCTTACCTCCCTACCACTTCCACCATCTCAGACATCTCCACTTCCTCCAAATCTTTCACCTCGAGTCCTCGAAGGACTTTTCGCACTCTCTTCTTTTCTGATTAACCAAACAACCCGATTCCTCAAATCACCTACCATCTCACCCGAACGAAGACGGATAGCTCGAGAGAACGTCCCTTGGAACAAGGTATCGGATCCGGTCAAACTGAGTCGGGAATTCAGGAAGAACGTGTTGCGAGCGATGGGAAGAGAATTGGATGAGGACTGTTTCAAACCTCATGGAGTCGAGGAGGAGGATGCGACAGTATCGAGTGTAGCTGCTCCTACGAATGGGAAGAAGGGAAGCGGAGCTGGACTCAAGCGAAAAGGAACGGACGAATCTTCACCTGCTCCAACGAAATCCGCCAAGGTCAAGCATCCGACGAACGCTGGTTCTCCTCCTCCGCCCGGATCAGCCCTAGCGAATCAAGGCGAGATCATCTCTCGACACGCTGTGCCCGTTCCTCCGACAACCCGATTCGAACCTAGAGTCGACCCGAAGAAGCTCGAACTTGGAGCTAGATTGGCGGAAATTAGGGAAACGAGGAATAGTCAAATGGTGGCGAGGAGATGGGAGGAGAAAGGAGAGACGTTCGTCGAGATGAGAACGGTTCATACAATCATTGAGCGCGTAAAGTGGAGCGATGCAATCAAACAGGAGGAACAACCTCAACCTTCACACTACGGATACGTTCCTGGATCTCAGCCACCTCATAACGCCTACTATCCTCCTCCTCCCATCATGAACGCTCAATCTTACCCTCCGCAAATGAACAATTCTCCTCAACCTCCAGTTTATCCCTATGCTTATCCACAACCTCAATCTTTCGCTCAACAACAACCTCCTTTCTATCACTATCCACCTCAGCCCCCTCACATGAACGGCAATCACCCTCCTCCGCAAGGCCAGCAGTACGCTTACCCAGCTCAGTACTCGATTCCGCCTCAATATCCTTCGATCGACTCTCAGCAACCTTCTTCAGCGACGAAGTCGCCTTCAATCAATTCGTTATTGAACGGGACACCATCTCAGCCGCCCGTACTTTCTTCGAACGGAGCTCCCGTCTAGCACTTTTCATTCCTCTAGTTTGCTTTCGTAATCGGACTCGCATGTTGACATTACCACCCTCTTTCCTCTGGTCTTCTCGCGATGCGAGATGGCGTTACTACATCGAGAAAACGAGAAAGCTGACGTTTCAGATTCGGACAAGGGTTGACATCGCGCAAAACGAAAGAGAGGACGAAAGAAAGCACTAGATTTAGACTCGTGTCCTCGCAACGGCAACGTGAGGATTCCGGCCAGCGTGAGGATTGAAATCACAAGAGAAAGTGACGGTGAAAGAACGAGGCATGTAAAGCTTGAGATGGTTCGGAATTCCCTCTTCATCGAGGCTGACGCTCCATTTGGCCTTGCGCGCCAAGATCGTGAGATCGAGTGCACGCCAAAGATCACCGGCTTTGGTCTCTACAACATGCGCGGCGGGGGTTGTGAGCGCTGATTCTCGAGAAAGCAAGGGAAGAAGCTTGCTGTAAGTACACGCCTCTTGACTAGGTCGCGCTCCCCATTGACCCTCAGCAAATGCAGTACCTCTTGAACTCTTGTGTACACCCTTGCTGTTGATGTAGTAAAGAATTGGACGAGGCAAAGCGAAGAATTCCGAGTCGTTTGAGTTTCTTTCGTTAGGGTATTTCTTGTTATTGACCTTGAAGGCGCGGATCTGGGGATGACCCGGCGTAGAGCTGTCTGTCAACATCATGGGACAGTAGATCCCATTGGCTTCCACGTGTAGAGCTGTCCACTGATTATCAGCTCGGACAAAGCGATCGGAATGAGTCAGGGAATGAAGACGACCTACCTTCGTTGGCATCGTGGTATAGCGATACTTTGCATTGATCGTGGTATCTCAGGACCTGGAAGCGGATTTCTTGCACAGCTAGAGCTTCGCCTTTGTCACCGTAAGGACTCGGAAGAATCTTTGCGCCAAAATCTTGTACAAAATCAACTACCTTGCGGTGAACGTATTCCTCCACTCCTCGAGCCTAGAATGACATATTTGCTCAGCTCTTACATCGGAATGTGGAAGAATTCGAGTTTCGTACCGCTGCTGCTTCCTCCTTCGCGACTGTCTTTCTATTCTCCTCCTCTGGATCCTTCGGCAACCGGCTATGGCCTCTGACGGACTGTATAAGACGCTTGAACTCCATCAGGGTAAACGCGAGGTGTTTGGGGGAGAGGAAGAGCGGAAAAAAAGCACGAAGTCTTTGTTTTTCGAGACCGCGGACTTTTCGACCCTTTGGCTAAACCCGAGACAGCGAAGATCAATGCATCGGCTGTCGGCGTTCGTTGATCGGTAATGGGAAGAAGTGTCTAAGCTGGGGGAGTCGAGGAGTTCCTCAAATTCACGGAGCGAAATCTCATGCAAAGCTCAAGCTGTTTTCTCCAAAGATCAAAAGAGCTACGTCGTTCCAGATCATCTAGATTGAGGTACGAAAGAGGTCGAGAATACGACATCGAAAGATTCAGGAAGTCGCGATTGAAGCTCTGCGCTTCCTGCTGCCTTGTTCAAATCGACGGTCCATTCTGAACTTGGTTCCAATCCGAGAGATCGCGCTCGCCAGATGTCGTGTGTTGAAGTCTCTGTAACTCCGAGAATGCAATGAGCGGTCGACCACTCACTCTAGGAGGAAATCATGTTCTTACCGAATGTGAAAGGTCTTTTCCTTGACCTCCTTTCCTCCCCTAAATGACCGAAACCTCCGTCCTCAAAGCTTCGACCTTTCGGGTTGAAGATGAGCCCTTTACGACTGAGCAAATAGGCAATTTGTCTGGGTCCAGCGTAAGTGCGATCATTCGGATCGAGCGTGAGACCCAGGGATCGCTGTGATGATATCTCATTTGCTCGCATCTTGAGATCGAATCCGCTTGAGTGAACGGTCAGAGCTAGTGCGGAGGAAGAGGGAAGCCGTCAGCTACTTGACAGATCGCAGCTGTGAAAGAAAGCCCAACTAACCTCCGTTCTCGGCATAGCTGAACGACGTACTCTCGGGACGAACCTTGTAAGCTGTAATGACGTAGCGTAGAGGGGTTACACTCTCTGCGTTGGCGAAGAACTCCCCCGCAGGGAGAATTTTGAGACCAAATTGACGACCGAAGATTTCGATTCGATTGGCGATGAATTGTTCTTCCTCAGTCTGTGTGAAGATCTCAATCGGCTAAGCGTCATGATAAAAGCGCGAGCCTAGCGTACGAAGACTGGAGTAACTTCTTGCGGGTTTTTCTCGTCCTTGTCCTTTTTCGCACGTCGGAAGATTTGACGGAACATTCGAGGGTGAAGTGTGAAGGAAGGAAAGAGAAGAGAAGAGAGAGAGGCTCTCTTGACTCCTTCGCTTGAACCGCGGATGTTCCGAATCCTGACTCCAGCATCCGAGACAGAAAGAGTCACTCGTCGACTTCCATTCCACCCGCTTCACTCGTCGCTCTACTACCTCCATCGTCCATAAAGTCTCCCTCACCATCCTCATCATCCTCATCGTCCTCATCTCCGACATCTCCCGTGTTGAAGTTCAACTTCTTCCCTCTCGTTCTCCTTTTCGCAGGTTCCTCAATCTCACCGACCAAAGCCTTCTTCTTTCCCTTCATGACTCTCTTTCCTCCGTAAGCCTTCTCAGGTCCTCCAGCAGCAGCAGTCGAACTAGCTGCGTTTTGAACTTCATCGTTTTGTTGTCTTTGTTGTTTCGCTACTTTGAGTGGAACCGGATTTGGAATGACTTCTCCCAAGTAGAACCATTGAGGTTGACTTGCAGTAGATGCTACCAACAAGAAGGAGAGCGATCAGTCATTGGAATGAGAGAAGGAAGGGAAGCGACGCTCACCTAAATCTGAATACTTCACCATTTTCCCTCTCTTTTGTAATCTCGCGTTTGCATGTGATTGAGCCGTCATCGTAGCAACCATACGTTCCTATTTGATCGTAAAAGGGGAGAGGGAGGGAGGGAGGAAAGGAGACAGTTTGAGCCCCTCATCCGGATTGAAAGTGAGAAGTAGAGAGCGAATGAACGTACGGTAGCTTTAGCAATCAAGAATATAGCTTCTTTTGAACACAAATTGACATCCTGATCCGCTTTGATGATCCTATTCACCCTTGAAACTGGCAAGACTGAAACACCGGAATCTGATCTAGCAGGAGGGATTGGGGAAGAGGGAGTAGTTCGTGGTCGTTTACTAGTCGATTCTGTTGACATCTTGAGTATTAGATTGAAACTAGAATGAGAAGAGAGATTGGGAAGAGAGAGAGAAAGAGGAGAGAAGGTTTGACTTCTGACTATGACTCTCGACAATGCTCTACTACTCGAGAGATGCTCCCAATACACTCCAGTGACCAGTATAACCCATCTACACGGTAGTCCTTTCCTTCTATCGGGTTCTGCGACTCTCCTCCAACTCGATTCATTCAACTCTTTCGAAGCAACTTCAACTCGCTCAATACAACATAGATGGAAGGTATTTGAACGGGATAGGATACATAGAATAGTGATAGATCCATTGGAGTTAAAGGAGAGAAGGAGAGTGATGGTATTGGGAGGAAAAGAGGCAGTTTTAATCGAATTGGTCCTCAAAGGAGACGAGTGAGTGCGACTGTTCTGTTCTAGTTATCGTTGATCGAGAGCTGATTCAGTCATCTCCTCTCTCACAGCTCATCTCAAGCGCAACTCAAGACTTTGGCTCGTTTCGTACTCGATGATTTCGCAGGAGATGCTTCATTCTACGAAGTGAGTCGCTGCCTGTTCTGATCGCCGTCGTTCAACGACTAATCAGACAAAGCCACTTCCTCACAGGATGACCGTATCCTCATCTCGACAATACACAATTCGATTCACGTCTTTTCCCTTCCTACTACCCTCTCCTGCGATTCTACCGCTTCTCCTCCTCTCCTTCGACCCGTCTCTACGTTTCATGCTCCAGCTCGCCCTCTATTGTGGACGTCTAGGTTCTCAAGAATGCGTTACAGCAAGGAAGACGGGATTTGGATAGCGGGAGGAAGTTTGCTGGGTGAAGTGCTGATATGGGATTTAGATCAGAGTGAACTGGCTTTTATCATGAGAGATGGTGAATACGGGCTGGAGAATGATCAGCGAGAGGTGAAGGTGGAGACTTTAGGCCGACTGAGGAGACTCAACGGTCATCGAGTGGGTATTTTATTCCTTTCAACTTCCTTTCGGTTTCTGTATTCTCGGCTGATCAGCCAAGCAATTGGTAGGGAGCTATTTTCACCGCTATCTTCTCACCCGTCAATCCGAACTTGCTCGCTACCGGTTCAGATGATCGAACTCTGCGAATCTGGGATCTATCTTCATTCTCTTCCGACTATTCGCCTTCGACCTCCACTACCAATGAAGACGATTGCAATAAAGTGGAAGGATCAGCTCGAACGCTATGGGGTCACGAAGGAAGAGTTTGGCGAATTGATTGGGTCGATGAGAAACGACTCGTTTCGGTTGGAGAGGTGCGTTGCTTTCACCTCCGCACAGCTTTATTCGTTATAATCGCATCTTCTATTCGAGCTGACTATCTTGAGGTGTATTGTAGGATGCTACCTGTCGGTTATGGAAATTGAACTCGTCGACCATCTCAACCGATTCTTCCCTCCTCCCCTCGACATCTCAATCTCCCAACGACTCAACGTATACCCTACTACAGACCTGGAGAGACGGACATGATGGGAGAACGATCTGGAGTGTCGGTGTTGCCGATATCGAGAATGAAGAGGGAGGGACAGCTAAGAAAGTCGCATTTACTGGAGGAGCCGATGGAACCATCCGAAGCTGGCCGATGCCTTCGAAGTCCCTCCTAGCAACGGATCGAAGTGTCGGTGGATCGTACAAGCTTCCGAAAGGATCTCAGATCAAGTCATTCGTCGTCGCCATCGATCCTTCTACAGATCGGCCGCTGGCTCTTTCGCTCACAGCTGACGGGTGAGACTTGCCGATTCTTCATCTACGCTGATACAAGCTGATCTCTTGCCTCATCTCGCTAGCTCTTTCTGCCTTCACGACCCTTCGACTCCCGCTCAAAACCTCTCCCCTTTCCACATTTCCCCCTCCTTCTCCAATTCTTCCGCTTCCCTTCATCTCTTCCTGACCCCTGTTTCAGAATCTACGAACGAACGCGTCACCGCCACGATACATGCATTCTCGAACAAAGGAAGTTACTTGCCCGCTCAACTCAGCATCCTCACTACCAACGATCCTCCTGCTTCATCTCCCTCTATCAAGATTGTCTCGATCGCCGAGCACGATATTGGTATCAAGACCGTCTTTTCCGCCTTCGACGAAGCGAGAAGCAGGATCGCGATTTGGGAAAGAGCAACTTGGAATATTCACATCCTGGACTTCGCTTCATCGACCTCTTCTCCGCCAACTTCCCTTTCTAGCATCGAAATCACTCCTTCTCGTGATGGCTTGACAGCTCCAACGTCTTGCCTTTTCCTCGACGATCAATCACTTCTCCTCGTTGGAAACGCCCGAGGTCAACTCTCGCTTTACTCCCTATCAGCCACTGGGTCAAATTCGACTCTACTCGCGAGTGTCGATGCTCATTCAGATGGCATACAAGATTTGCGAGCTTTGAATCGGTGGAAGGAATCGAATGAGGAGACTGAGCGATTGGAGATTGAAAGTGTCGGAAGAGACGGGATGAGGAAGACCGTCGATATCACGAATGAAGAAGGTCGATGTGAGGTGAATGTAGTCGACGAGAGATGGGTTGCGAAAGGACCGATTGAAAAGGTGAGTCAGCGCTCTTTTCCTCCCACTGCTTGCGCACTCAACTTTGTTCCTTGATCAGATCCTCACGCACAAGAATGGAGAGACTCGATACTTTGCTCTAATCGATACTCGAGCGGGAGTGTTCGATTCCCTCAGTCGAATGGTATGCCCAATTCTGCTCTCTCACACTGAGTCTCGCTGATCCTGCTCTTCTCGCACAGCTCTACTCTTTCGAGAGTCCTGGCAAGCAGATTCCGTCTCAACTTGTACAGACTCGGAGGAATGGATTACATTACTATCGTCTCCTCCAAGGTCAAGTGAGTACAAGATGTTCTTTCTGTTTTGCGTGCATCGAGCTGATCATTCGATTCCTACTCAGCTTCATCATCAATCCCAAGCTACCACTTCAATATCTCCTATCGTCTCAACAGGTCTGCATGGTCGAGAGATCCGGGCAGTCAAGATGCAAAGCTTCGAAATTGGAGGAGAGCGGGTGGTCCTCGTCGCTACTGCTGCTGAGAACGGAGTACTCGCTATCTCTCGACGTGAGCCATCTCCAGCAATACTCGATACCTCTGTTGACTGACTTCTTTGAACCTGGATAGTAATGAACGACAACTCGCTTCGACCACTTTACATTAATCGATTCTTGCCTAGCTCCCTCAAATCGCTCACCTTCTCCTCGCCAATTTCGTCCTCGATTGGCTCAACAACGACGCTCTACGCTTGTGGTACTCGAGAGCTTGTCACGGCGTTCGACATCGCCGTCGTCGCCCATCGAACCTCGTCAACATCGGCAGCAGATTCGCGAATTGAATTGCGGGTCTTGTCGAAAGGGATGATTCTGGCGGAAGCTGAAGGAGGGGAGGTGAGAACGATGGATATCGCACTGCTTGAAAATGGGAACGAGGAGGAGAGGCAGATCTTGGCAGGTTACTCAAACGGAAAGTTGCGAGTGGGTTCGCTTTCCCTTCCCCTTTGACAAAACGCGGTTCTGACGCGAACTCCACTGTGCTGCAGCTCTGGAGGCATTCTGAGTCAACATTCGAAGTCGTCACTGAAACCGAAGGATTAGGGAAATGTATCTTGTCGGTCGAAGTTGCAAAAGTGAAAGTTGATTGGAAGGAAAGAGTTCTTGCTATATCTGGTCAATCTGATGGGAGGTGAGTAGCTTGTACTCTCTTCTCTGACTTCTCCCGAACTGATTTGGCTCAATTGAGCGAAATAGGCTGAGCATCCGAGATCTCACTTCGTAGGTTTCCGCATTTCGCTCTTCGTCCGTTTGCTCCAGAACGCTGACTTCCCTCCTCAATCTAGCTTTATCAATGGACCTACTTGCCCTTCCGCGCTTCCGTCCGCTCTCTATACTTCTTCGCCTCATCAATCTGGAATCAACGGTCTCACAGTCTCAGTCGAAGGTACGCTCTCGCAATGTTCTTGTACAAGGTTGCACACTGACAATGAATCTTCCTCTATTACTAGACTCTACTCTTCTTGTCGCGACCGCAGGAGACGACAACGCTGTCTCGTTTGAGCGAATCGAATTCAGCGGGAAAGATGAACTCTTCGCAATATCAACTA
>Ga0308169_10005177_pt1 | contig 11975 bp, 7 predicted proteins | sample PhyBR1_2_FD_202139 | JGI IMG/M metagenome (GOLD analysis project Ga0308169, IMG submission 202139) | Phyllosphere microbial communities from UC Gill Tract Community Farm, Albany, California, United States - DLSLSB.R1 | ecosystem: Host-associated > Plants > Phyllosphere > Unclassified | place... | reverse complement strand
TGATCCTGGCAAAGGTGGCGAACAAGGAGACCGCCAGCGTCGTCTCGGCCCTGATCAAGCAGGCGCGCAAACTGCCTCGCGAGCTCTATCAGTCGCTGACCTGGGATCGCGGCAAGGAACTTGCCGATCACAAGCGCTTCACCCTGGCGACCGAGGTCGACGTCTATTTTTGCGATCCGCAAAGCCCGTGGCAGCGCGGTACCAACGAGAACACCAATCGCCTGCTGCGCCAATATCTGCCCAAGGGAACGGATCTGTCGCTCCACAGCCAGGCCAAACTCAGCGCCATCGCTCGCCAGCTCAACGAGCGCCCCAGAAAGACCTTGATGTATCAGACACCGGCTGAAATGTTCGCCGAGCGTGTTGCGGCGACCCGTTGAACCCACCACCAATTACAAACATCCGCTGGCTTTTCAGCATCGCCGCGCCCAAGCGCCTATCCGCCGCGATGGCGAATCGCGAGATCGCGTTATGGGCGGCATCGCCTTCCGGCGCGGACTGTCCGGCGATCGGTTCCACCGTGAACGGCGTCGTACGGGGCGGCGCCTGATAGGCCTGCTGCATCGCGGCGGGCACCCTGTTGCCAACCATTCGGCGCCACAGTCGGAAGCCGAACACGCCGGCGGCAAGGACGGCGATGACGTGGAATAGGCCCTGCGGCCCGGTCAGCGCCATCGCGGCGGACACCAGCAGCGGCCGATCGCCGCGCCGATAGAATAGACGAGGACGAGCCCGCCCGTCGCGCTGATCCGCTCCGCCGGGGCAAGCTGGTCGTTGGCATGCGCTACGCATAGCGGGTACAGGGCGAAGGCCGTCCCGCCGAAGATAGATGCTACAAGCCGTGGAGCTTGGTTTCGTCGATGTGTTGGAGGTTCTCGAGGCGAGGCGGCAGGTCTGGATCAACGTGTACATGGCGGGCTGCACGGTCATCGCCGCGGTCGGAGCCGCAAAAGGGGCGCGCAGCTAGGTTGAGAGGAAACGAGGATCAGGCGAGCGAGGCTTTTACAGCGAGCACCTGACTTATCATTTTTAGTAACCTGAACATGACAAACGGCTTTTCCAGTAGCTCATTCGCTCCTGCCGCAAGGCATTCTTCCCGGAGATTAGCTCGTGCCTCGGCAGTGAGCACGATGACGGGAATGGCAGCCGTTGGTCCATCCCGATGGCGAAGATGCCCAAGCATGGTCAAGCCGTCCATACGAGGCATTCGCAAATCGAGCAGGATCAAATCGAGGGGCTCGCTATCGATCAATGTCAACGCCACGGCCCCATTTTCGGCCTCTAACACCTCCGCACCGAGCACGTCGAGCATGCCTCGAATTACTCGTCGGTTAAGAGGGTCGTCCTCGACGCATAACACTCGCATTTCCGAGCCCTCCGTCGCTGGCTTGTTGGTGCGTCTAAATAACTGAAAGAGCCGCGCTTTTGCAATGTACTCGCGAAATGATCTATACGCGAGGGCGCGGTGCCAATGCACCTCGTTATAATTGCCAAGTCATGCTGGTATTTGCGCGATGGCGGTGTGCGCATCAGGCTTGAGGTTTATGCGGACGCAGTCACGCTTGAGAGTGTAGTCGAACGCCTCGGCCAAGTCGCTCGACTGTGAGCTGCTGATGGGCGTTGTTCGTGGGACTAGCCAATCCGGCAAAGGCGCGGGTGTCGCGAGCGGTGTGCAACTGCCGTTATCCGTCAGCCCCCCGGTGGGTCCGGGCAAGCGGTTCACGCGGCCGTAGTGATGCTTGAAGGTGATGCCGCCGGTCGTGGCCACGTGACTCAATGCCAATAAGGCACGGCGGCAGCTTCGCAAAGAAACTCAGCATCGCCCTCGCATCAGGCGCTGGAAAGCAACTGCCGGATCTATCAACATCAAAACCGTGTACCTGAGACATATTCTTCACAATATTCAGGCTAATTGTCTTGACGTTCCGTATCCTGTTTCCTGCGAGCTTTTTCGACATCATTCTTCTGGCGGGTTGGTGAGCAGCTCACGTCAACACATGTGGGCCTTGGAGTCTTAATCCCAGGAGGTCAGTGTACATCCATTCCAGCGGTTAAGGTTACCACCCCATTAACCATGCCGCTTTTTATCCCGGTCATCAATTCAAGCCTATCTGGCATTCACCATTAACCATGGGCGGGCCAATCAGGGGGGCTTGAATGCTTGATAGATCGAGTCAGAAATGGCTAATGGCGGGCAGCGTGCTCTCGCTGATGATCGCGGGTGCGTCGCCGGCCGTCGCCAAAACCGCAGGCGCATCTGAGAAGCCGGTCGATACGGCCTCCGCCGACACGGGGACTGCCAACGAGTCATTCCGCCCCGAGGCGGTGAGTGCAGTCCAACGAATTCGCCCGTTTGGCGCGCCGATCACCTCCTCGGGCGGAGCGAAAGCCTCGGCGGGTCGGATGCGTACCTTCGCGGGGAACGTTACTGGCACTGCGGGGCGGATGCGTACCTTTGCGGGCGAAACCGAGGCGTCGGCAGGCCGGATGCGCACCTTCGCGTCCGAACTTCAGAGCTTTGCGGGTCGCATGCGCACGTTCTCTGCGGATGCGTTGTTTACCACGCCCGGCAGCGGTTTCTGGGGCGCCTCCTACGCCGCTAACGGCTCAGTAACTGCTAGCGCGGACCGCACCCGCACCTTCGACACTGACTTCGAGGCCTATGCAGGACGCATGCGCACCTTCGGGGGAGGCCCTTCTTCCTCGTTCAACGTAGCCTCCGATAGCTATCTCGCGCTTCACGCCGAACTCGTCGGGCTGGTATCAGCTACTCGAACCAATTGGGGCGCCCTGATCCAGGCCGGCACCGGCACCACTTTCGAGCAGGCCTTCTCTCAAAAACTGTTAACCAAGTGGGCCATCGACTTGTCTGACCCCCGATCGCTGAAGGGACTAAATGAAGTCGACCTTGAGCTCTTCCTTCTCGACTGGCGCGATAACCTGACGCTCTACTCGGGCGTCAACAGCGTCGACCATTGGATGAAGGCGGTCAATTGGTCGCCTGCGTTGACCCAGTCGATGACGTCGGGAACCGACGCCCCATCCAAAATTGGAATCATCGACTTCACAATCGGCGACGGCGTCGCGGGCCACCTGACGCAAGTACCTGGCGTGTCGAACGTGTCCAGCGGCCACGGCTCGGCCGTGGCTAGCCTGATCGTCGGAGCGCACGATGGCAAAGGCGTGATGGGTTTCGCGCCCCGGTCAAATTTAATCGCTTTCAACCCGTTCGACTTTACCATGACAGCCGGCTGGTCGGACCTCCGGAACGGCGCGGTGAAGCTTGGCTCGGCCGGGGCCAGTGTCATCAACATGTCTCTTGGAGTGCCGGGCTGGGCGTTACATCCCGAATGGCGGTCGGTGCTGGGCGACGACGAGGTCAGGTCGAAGGCGAAAAAGGCAATCTTCGTTATTGCGGCCGGCAACGAGGGCATCGTCCAGACCACAAACGTGAACATGAAGGGCGCGTTCGACACGATGTTCCTGGTTGTCGGCTCCGTTGATCCGGACAACGTGATCTCTGGCTTCTCCAATCAACCGGGCACAACCTGCCTTCTTAACGACCGCGATTGCAAGAACGCCGACATTTGGAGCGCCGGCTCGGATAAGTTCACCACGCCGGAGTATCTGAAGGAAAGCGGGCTTTTGATGAACCGCTTCCTGGTGGCGCCAGGTGAGTTCATGCTCGTCGACGACGGAGCGGGCGGGGTCACCCGGATGTCGGGTACATCGTTTGCGGCCCCGCTTGTATCAGGTGCGATCGCGCTCATTCAGGATCGTTGGCCGTGGTTGGTCGAAAAGCCGCTGGACGTCGCTGACATCATTCTCAAGACCACCACAGACTTAGGTGCGCCTGGCACGGACCCCGTATACGGGCGTGGCATGCTCAACGTCGAGGCCGCGATGTCACCCGTCGACTGGAACAAGGTCACCTATCAGTACAGCGCTTTCGGAAGCGGCCTGACAAGCACGACGCTTGCCGCCACCCGCTCGACCAGCGCCGCTTATCGTGCGCTGTGGGATGCCTCAAGCGCATACTTCTTTGTTTACGAACGAACCGCTAACTCGTTTCGCGACTTCTACGTTCCCATGTCATCGAAGCTAGTCGGGCAGATGCCAGGCTCCGCAAAAGATCAGATGAACGCCTACTTAACCAGTCGCCTCGGGGCGGTTCGGGGCGCCCCCTTGAGCCTCGCGGACGGAAACGCAGGATCGTACGCCTTTGGCCCGGCTCGACTAAGCGCACCTAATGCGGGCTTGGGTGACCTCTCGGCCACCTTCTTTCTTATACCGCGCGAACGCCAGGCCGGGTTGCGACAAAGCGCGACGCCTTTCGGAACCGGCATGACACTTCGTGGGCCAGACGGGCGTATGGGCGTGCGCTTTGGCTCCGGCCAAGGCGGCGTTGAGATGGATGAGCGGTCAGGCTTCGGCTTACAATCCGACTACGACGTGCAGACGGGCGGTGCGAACCCGTTCCTTGGGCTAGCATCTGGCGGTGGCTACATATCGGCCGACTTTGCGATAACCGATCGGCTTACCGTGGCGGCGGGTGCGTCCAGCCAGACCGCTCGGCGCGACCTCGACCAAATGTCCTTTCAGGAACGCCTGGCGTTGCAACGGCTGGAGCATTACCGCGCTAACGCCAGCCTGCTCTCGTTACGCTTCCGCGCTAACGACTGGCTGCGTACGTCGTTTGATTACACAGTGCTCGACGAAAGCACCGGCCTGCTCGGCGTCCAATCGCTCGACCCCGCCGATCTTCGGCACGGAACTACCACGGACGCAGCCACCGTCGGAACGAACGTGACCCCGGGCAATGGGCTGGCCGTGTCGCTGTCGGGCACGTTGGGCAGGACGCGGGCGGACGACCTCAAGCGTCAGAATATGGGCGTAGCGGCGGGCGGGCTGTTCTCCAGCGCTTTTCAGGTTGCGGTGTCTAAGGAAGGGCTGTTCGATGGACGCGACCGGGCGCGGGTCACCTTTGCACAACCATTGCACGCGGAGTCGGGCAAACTTGCGGTCAACCAATACAAGGTGGTGGACCGCTCCACGGGCACACTTGGCTACGAGGTGGAGAAGTTTGCGCTTCTGGGCGGCGATCGCCGGTTTGTGGGCGAGGCTATGTACGGACGTTCGGTGCTGGACGGGGCTGGCGAGTTCAGCCTGTTCGGCCGCGCCCATATCCAGGGCGACGCCGCCGACCGATCATCAGTGACTGTCGCCGCTGGCTTCCGCCTCGGCCTTTAAGCGAGGCCCCTCACAATGCAGCCCGAGTTGAAGTACACCGGCTAAAGCGCAGGCCTGCGTTAAAAAAAAGGTGATTTCCGGCGCGATACCGGCACATCAATCGTGCGCTAACGACAATTCCCCTAGCTCAACGGGCGCGAGCGGTTGAGCGTCCTGCATCTCACTGTGGAAGACGTCAGCGACGAAACCGGTTCGCCAATTATGCTGCCCGTCACTTCGGTAAATCGCATTGGCCGCAATGCTGCTGTTCTAGCTACCGCGTTCAGAACTTCCCGCCTAAGATCACCCTGATGCGCACCCGGCTTTTGAATTGCACGCTCGCCCTTTTGCTGGCTGCCGCGGCTTCGGTGCTCGTGGCCGCATCCCCCGCCCCATTTCCCGAATTCGACCGGAAAGTTGCTATCGCCAAGGAGGCAATGATGGGCCATCCCGCCCGAGCCTTGATGTTCGCGAGGCAGGCGGAAGCACTAGCGGGGAGCTTGCCCGCCAGTCTGCGAGCAGACTTGGCAATGGCAACCGCGCAATGGCTGGAAGGTGAGTCACTCATCTTCCTCAACAACGCCGAGGCTGCGGCGCCCGTAATCAACGCTGCTCTAACGACAGCCGAACGGCTTGCGCCTAATTCCAAGCTCTATGGTGATACACTTCGTTCTCGCGGCGCGATCTTCGCAATGACCGGCCGGTCGCTCGATGCATTGCGCGATTACCAGCGCGCGCATGATGTCTTCCAGCGCGCGGGCGAGCTGCGCAGTCGCGCACTCTCATTACAGGATATCAGCTCAATCTACTATGACGCGGGTGACTTCTCGCGCGTACTCGACTACTCCCGTCAAGCTGAAGAAGCGTTTCCTGGCGACCCAATGCTGACGCTGACGTCGCGGAACAATCGCGGCGAGGTTTACCGCAAACAGAAACGGTACCGTCTTGCAGCGATAGAGTATCGGGGTGCTCTAGTCCAAGCTCGTAAGCTGGGCAGTTCTCTGCTTCAAGCCCGGCTGTTCACCAACCTCGCCAGCTCGGAGGCGGAAGCTGGCCGCTTTTCGAACGCGCAAGCTGCGGTGAATGAGGCCGCCAGACTCGCCGTGCGTGGCGAAGCCGCAGGGTGGCGACCATTCGTGTACGGGTCGGCGGCCGAGATCGCTGCCGGCCGCCGCGACTTCGACCGGGCGGCGCGATTACTTGGCAAAACCTTCTTGGGCGTTGACCTTAACAATTCTGACATGCTGTTTCGCGATTACCATCATTTAGCGGCGCGTGTTTTTGAAAAGAAAGGTGAAAGTGCGCTGGCGCTTCGTCATCTTAAGGCGTTCCAGCGTTTGGACGCAGAAGGACGATCCCTAACTTCGTCGGCTGCGTCACAGCTAATAGCCGCACGCTTCGACTTCGCTAATCAGAACCTCAAGATCTCAAAGCTGAAGCAGGATCAACTACGCCTCGAAATTCAGGCTGAGCGCGATAAAAGCCACGTTCGCAGCCTGCTTTTCAGCGGACTAGGGATCTTTGGCGCCTTCGCGCTTGGTGTATTGCTGTTTGGATTGCTCGCGGTGCGCCGCAGTCGTGACGCGGTTGCGGCCGCAAATAACAGACTTCGAGGCTTAAATGATCAGCTGCAAAAGGCGCTGAAGGCCAGGACCGACTTCTTAGCGACCACCAGCCACGAGATCAGGACGCCTCTAAACGGCATCCTAGGCATGACCCAGGTGATGCTTGCCGAGCGTGGCGTAGAGCCGTCGATGCGCGAGCGGATTAAGCTGGTTCACGGCGCAGGTGAGACCATGAAAGCGCTGGTCGACGACATCCTCGATGTCGCGAAGATGGAGTCGGGCGAATTCACGGTGGCGGACGATCCATGCGATCTGCTCGCCATCCTCTACGACGCAGCGCGGCTCTGGAGCGGCCAGGCGACGGCCAAAGGGCTTTCTCTCGTGCTCGAGGTTGAAGGAGCGCCTTCCCGCATCAAATCTGACGGACCGCGGCTTCGCCAGATTGTATTCAATCTCATGTCCAACGCACTGAAGTTTACGAGTGAGGGCACTGTCACGCTGCACGCATCCGCTGGCCCCCTGATTGGACAGGCTTTTAACGGGGAGGCGCTTATCCTTCGCGTAACAGATACCGGTGTCGGGATCCCCGCTGATAAGCAGGGCGAGATATTCGAGCCGTTCAAACAAGTCGACGTCGGCGTAACTCGCCAGTTTGGCGGCAGCGGCTTGGGGCTCGCGATTTGCAAAAAGCTGGCCATCGCGCTCGGTGGAGACATCAGCGTGTTCAGCGTTCCGGGACAGGGCACCACATTCACTTTGGCCGTGCCGCTGCGACGAGCGGAGGGGGAGGATACCGACCTCGACCTTGCCGAACCAGTCCGTGCACTGGAGGGCGCTCGCGTGATGCTGCTCGACCGCAACCCCTCCACTCAGATCGTGATGCGTGGCCTGCTCGTGGGCGAGGGCGCCATTGTTGCAGTGGCCGATACGGCAGCGCATGCCATCGCCGCCCTCAACGGCCCGGCGGATGCGACGCATCTTGTGGTCGACACGTCATCGCTCGGCGAGCACGGAGTCAATCTCGTTGGCCTCATGCGCGACTTGGCGCGCGCGGCGCGGACGGCGGGCGCACATAGCACGCTGCTGCTCAGCACTGACGCGGCCGAAGTCACTATAGGCGACGCGATGACCGCTGGCGCTTCGCAGCTTGTGGTTAAACCGATCAGCACTACCGACCTGATAAGAGCACTTCGCTCGCTTTACGGCGACGACCCCGAGCCGTTCGTCGCGCCCGAGCTACTGGATCCCTTGTCTCGGCCAATGCTTGAGTGACGCTCCCGAGCACGATGGTCCTGTCAGCATCGGCACACCAATTGCGGGACAACGTGGGTGGGTCCAGAATGACTGTTGCTGCACTCAAAGGCCTGACAGGGCCTCGCAGAACCAAGTTCGTGACCTCAGCAGCGTGATGTATGACTAGAATTATGCGGTTCCGGCGTTGCAAAAAAGACCCCTTTTGCGGCGCGACGGACGCTACCTTCGGCCACTTACTGTCGCAAAAGCAGCGACTTTTGAGACGTCCGAAACTCAGGACATGCGCGACATCCTTGCCGGATGCTGATTTAGAGATTGGGCAGGGTTCCGCGCCGCCAAAGCCGGTCAGCTGAGGATTCCCGATTTGTCGTATCGTTCAGGTCATTTCGGGGAAATCGATTTGGGAACAGATTCGGAAAAATGACATTCGATACCGATGCTTTCCGAGCATTGAGCTGGGCTTCCCGCTCCGCGTTCCCAATCGGGGAAAGGCAAATGTCCTTTACCCTATAGCAGCTACAGCCTTTATGGCCCCGTCCCACAATGCAGCGCGATGATCGCGCCGTGCACATTGGGGACAGTCACTTGCGCTTCAGGACGGATGGTTGGGGTCTCTTGGTGTCGCCGGTCGCGTTGGCGGGCCTCACGATGATGGCGGGCACCGCAGCGGCACAGGAGCGTTCAGCCTCGCCGATGCAAACAGGCCCCGCCGAAGCGGCTGAGGACGGTGAAGAGATCGTCGTGCAGGCGACCCGCACAGGCCGACGCGTGCAGGATGAACCAATCCGCGTCGAGGTACTGGACCGCGAGGAGATCGAGGAAAAGGTCCTCCATGCAGCCCGGCAACATCTTCATGCTGGTCAGCGAGACACCGGGCCTGCGCGTCCAAGTCACGTCACCTGCGCTTGGCGCGGCAAACGTGCGAGTGCAGGGATTGAAAGGCCGCTACACGCAAATTCTGGCGGATGGTCTGCCGCTGTACGGCGGACAAACCCCGTCGATCGGCCTGCTTCAGATACCGCCTACCGATCTTGGGCAGGTAGAAATCATCAAGGGGGCAGCTTCCGCGCTCTACGGTCCTTCCGCCTTGGGCGGCGTCATCAATCTGGTATCGCGGCGACCATCGCCGGAGCAGCAAGGCGAGCTGCTGCTGAATGCGACCAGTCGCGGCGGGCAGGACGTGACGGCCTATAACTCCGGTCCACTGACGGACGCGCTCAGCTATTCGCTGACCGGCGGGTTCAACCGCCAAGACCGGCAGGACATAGATGGCGATGGCTGGGCGAACATTCCCAGCTATGATCGCTGGACGTTCCGGCCACGCCTGTTCTGGGAGGGGGCGAGCGGCGCAAAAGCGTATCTGACGATCGGCGCACTTACCGAGCAACAGCGCGGTGGAACGCTACCGGGGCGTGTCGTGCCGGACGGCAATGCTTATGCCCAAGATCAGAGAAGCCAGCGGCTTGACGTCGGCTTCAATGTGCAGGCCCCAATCGAGGGCGTAGGCACGCTCTATCTGCGCGCATCTGGTTTCACGCAGGGCCATCGCCATACCTTCGGGGATGTAATCGAGAATGACCGTCACCGGACGGCCCTTACCGAGGCGTCGTTGGGCGGAGTATCGGGCGATACGACATGGCTGGCAGGGGCGGCCTATCAGGTAGATAGCTATCGCTCGCGCACGTTTCCGGCGTTCAACTATACCTTTCGCGAACCCGCATTGTTCGCCCAAGGGGAACAGAAACTGTTGCCGGAGCTGACGCTGGCGGGCAGCGCGCGCCTAGACGATCACAGCGAATATGGAACGCGGGTCAGTCCACGCCTGTCGATGCTGTTCAAGCCGGGGCCGTGGACGGTGCGCGCCTCGATCAGCCGTGGCTTCTACGCGCCCACGCCGTTCATCGAAGAGGTCGAGGCGGCGGGGCTGTCGCGGATCGAACCGCTGCGCGGGCTTCGCGCCGAGACAGCGGACAGTGCGTCGATTGACTTCGGCTATGCGCGAGGCCCCATCGAAGCGAGCCTGACGCTGTTCGGGTCGAACATCGATCATGCCGTGCAGCTTCGTGACATCAACGCCACTCGCGCAGAGTTGGTCAACGCCGATGGCGTCGCCCGCACTAGAGGCGCGGAACTGCTGCTGCGCTACCATCTGAACGCAATCACCTTCACTGGCAGCTATGTCCGCACCGACGCTCGCGAGCCGAACCCGGACGGTGCCGGGCGCTGTCTCGTTCCTCTCACTCCACGCAATACTGCCGGGCTGACGGCGGTATGGGAAAGGCACGATCGGGGAAGGATCGGGCTGGAAGCCTATTATACCGGACGCCAGGCATTGGAGGGCAATCCCTATCGCACCCGCAGCCGCCCCTATGTCGAGCTAGGTGCGATGGGCGAGCTGGTGCTGGGCAAGGTCAGCCTGTTCCTCAATGCCGAGAATCTGCTGAACTTTCGTCAGACCCGCTACGACCCGTTGCTGCTGCCGCGTCGCGCACCGGACGGTTCGTGGACCGTCGATGCCTGGGGCCCGCTGGATGGACGCACCATCAATGGCGGCATCCGCTTCAAGTTCGGTGCGAATTAAGTCAGCTCGGCGCGTGCCTTTCGGATGATCTGCCAACCACCGGAAACACCCAGACCGGCGAGGCGAGCGCGATCTACAGCATGTCGTCACCTCTTGAACATCGGAACGACACCCCATCGTATGTCTGTAGCAACTACAGGGTCAAGGTCGCGGTGCTGACGATCGGAGATTTGGGCAAGGCGACCAACACCAAGGTCGAAACCGTCCGTTACTACGAACGCATCGGGTTGCTGCCGAAGCCTGTCCGGAGCAGCGGTAACTATCGCACCTACGGCGCGGCCGAGCTGGGCCGCCTATCGTTCATCCGGCGCACACGCGACCTCGGCTTCTCGCTGGATCAAGTGCGCGCGCTGCTGGGCCTGTCGGATGACCGGACCTGCGACTGCGCGGGCATCGACCGAATAGCCAACGAGCATCTACGCGAGGTGGACCGCAAGCTCGCTGACTTAAGTGCGCTCCGTCGTGAGCTTAAGGCCGTCATTGAATCCTGCGATGGCGGCACCGTTGCGGAATGCCGGATCATTGAGGCGCTGGCACCGTCCGCCGATGGTCAGAAATCGTCCGGAATGGCTTAGCTGAACGGGTTTTGAGAAGGCTGCCACTTTCCCACTCAACCATCCTATTTCAAGAATCGAAGCTGTCACAGGCCGCGTTGCAAAAGGGGTCGAGACTGTTGAAAAACGCGACGAGCAGGGAGTGGGGCCACCTTGTGCGTAATATGGTTGCTTACAAGTAGCCGTTTTGGCGCAAGAAATTGCGCAGTTCGCCACGGTATGAGAGCAATATTGCTCGGAGCAACGCCCCTTCCAAGCCGGAGTGACTTTTTCAACAGCCTCGCTCCCTTTTGCAACGACAGGAAGCACCCAATAGCGCCAATATGGGCGCAATGCATGACGGGTAATCCAGTCCACCCGCCTTAGGTAAGGCACCAAAACACAAGTGGCGAACAATGAGCTGGACCCGCATAGATTGGGCTGTGATCGGATGGTTCGTCGCGGCTGTCATAGTCAGCTGGATACCTAACCAGCCAGCGTATTTTGGGATTGTGCCCCGCCTCAATGCTTTGTGCGGCGTCATCGCTCTGTTTGTGTTCGCCCTTCATGCCATCGGCCGAACCGTCCGGAATGACGTGACCAGTTACACGCCGACTGACGCAGTTGCGGCGAAACAGATCAACGAGCAGCTAAAGCTTACCGCGACCACCATCAACGCGATCGCCATCGCGATCGCCAGCGCGTTCGCCATTGCCGAGTTTGCTCGCAACGATAATCCGAACGTAACTTTTCTACTGATTTACGCCGGAGTGGCATTGCACTTCCATACTCAAGCTCGCGCCCTACTCGGGC
>Ga0308169_10005175_pt1 | contig 11978 bp, 12 predicted proteins | sample PhyBR1_2_FD_202139 | JGI IMG/M metagenome (GOLD analysis project Ga0308169, IMG submission 202139) | Phyllosphere microbial communities from UC Gill Tract Community Farm, Albany, California, United States - DLSLSB.R1 | ecosystem: Host-associated > Plants > Phyllosphere > Unclassified | place... | reverse complement strand
ACAGCACCGACGCGCAGTCTGCCGTCGTCCTGCCTACCACGACCCGCGCCTGGCACCTGGCGAGCCGACCCGTCGGCGAGCCCACCGCCGAGAACATCGTGATCGACACGATCCCGCTCGCGCCACTCGCCGAGGGCGAGATCCTCGTGGCGAACGAGTACATCTCGGTTGACCCGTACATGCGTGGTCGGATGAGCGACAAGAAGTCCTACATCGACCCCTATCCGGTGGGGGAGCCGCTGGACGGCCCTGCGGTCGGCCGAGTGATCGCCTCCCGCGCAGACGGTTACGCAGTCGGCGACCACGTCTTCCACGGCCTCGGCTGGCGTGAGCATGCGGTCCTTGATGCTGCGACGGTCTACAAGGTCGACCCGAACCTCGCTCCGCTGTCGGCCTACCTCGGCGTGTTGGGAGTGCCGGGCGTCACCGCGTACATCGGGATCGAGCGCTTCGCCCAGCTGAAGGGCGACGAGACCGTGTACGTCTCCGGTGCCGCAGGGGCCGTGGGGTCCGTGGTGGGCCAGATCGCGAAGCTGAAGGGCGCCGGCCGCGTCATCGGCAGTGCGGGGTCTGACGAGAAAGTCGCTCAGCTCGTCGAAGAATTCGGGTTCGACGCCGCGTTCAACTACAAGACCCGCCCCATCGCCGACAGCCTCGCCGAGCTCGCCCCGGAGGGCATCGACGTGTTCTTCGACAACGTGGGAGGGGAGGCCCTCGAAGCCGCGATCGGGGCATTGAACATCCACGCCCGGATCGTGCTGTCCGGGATGGTCTCGCAGTACAACGGGGAGCCGGTCGTCGGGCCCCGCAACATCTGGAACCTCGCCGTCACCCGCTCCGCGCTGCTGACCTTCATGGTCACGGAGGAGATGGACCTTCAGCCACAGTTCTTCCAGGAGGCCGCTGGTTGGCTCGCCTCCGGCGCGCTGCGCTACCGAGAGACCGTCGTCGACGGATTCGAGAACACCCTCGACGCGTACTCCGCCATGATGCGCGGCGCGAACACCGGGAAGATGCTCGTCCGGCTCTGAACCCGTAGAACAACCACCCTCACAACCAAAACCGAAGGAGATACACCATGTCAGAAACCAGCACCATCACCCTCGAGCGCACCAGCGCGCGCACCGCGCGCATCCGATTCTCAAATCCGCCCGTGAACCTCGTCGTCCCCGAGACCGTCGTCACGCTGCACCGCATCATCAGCGAGCTCGACGCCGACCCCGACATCCAGGTGGTCACGTTCGAGAGCGACCTCGACGACTTCTTCTTCAATCACTTCGACGGTGCCGCCTCCGCCGACCTCCCGCAACCCGCGGACCCGGGCGGCCTGCCCGTCTGGTCGGAGGCGGTCATCCGTCTCAGCAAGGCGTCGTTCGTGAGCATCGCCGTCATCCGAGGCCGCGCCCGCGGCGCGGGCAACGAGCTCGCCATGGCAGCCGACCTGCGCTACGCCAGCCTCGAGAAGGCCTTCTTCGGCCAGCCCGAGGTCGGCATCGGCATCGTCCCCGGCGGCGGCGGCTCCGAACGCCTCACTCGCGCCATCGGCCGCGACCGCGCCCTGGAGGTCATTCTCGGCAGCGCCGACTATGACGCGGCCACGGCCGAGCGATGGGGCTGGGTCACCCGAGCCCTGGCCGATGCCGACCTCGACGCGTTCGTGGACGCCACCGTCACCCGGCTCGCCTCCTTCGACCCGAACGCGCTCGCGATCGCCAAGAATCAGGTCAACCGGGCGAGCCTGCCGCCGGATGCCGACATCGTCGCCGCGTTCGAGGAGTTCGCCGGAACTCTCACCAGCCCCGGCTTCTACGCCCGCGCCGTGGCCCTCGCCGCGCTCGGGGAGCAGCACGGGCTCGACGTCGAGTACGACCTCGGGCGCTACATCGCCGACGCAAACGCCTCCGCTTGATGGCGTGCAGCGGTCCCGGCCGCTAGAGCGGAAACGGGCAGGTTACGACAATCCATGAACGAGCTCGTCGTCACGTCGTCTTTGCCGAGGCCAATGCGGTGAGGACGGTCGCGTCACTGCCGCGACGCGCTGACCCCCAGCGGGGCCGGGCCTCTCGAACCAGAGGCACGGCCCCGCTGATGCTCCCACGCAGCGGACGCCGCGCATCGTCGACGCCGTCGCCCAGACCCGCCATGTCATCACCTTCGACCAGCGCGGCGTCGACGCCTCCACCGGCAGTGTTCCGGCAACCCTTGAGGAGGCTGCCGATGATGCCTACGCATTCGTCACCGCGCTCGGTTGCGACACGATCGACGTCTTCTCCTTCTCCATGGGTGGCATGATTGCCCAGGACCTCATCGTCAAGCACCCCGAGCTCGTCCGGAAGCTGGTCCTCACGGGCACTGGCCCCGAGGCGGCGCCGGTATCGACGAAGTTGCTGCAGTCACCTTCGGCGATATCAAGCGCGCAGCGGAAGCGGGACTGGACTCGAAGGAGTTCCTGTTCTTCAACCGCGACGAGGTTGGCGCGAAGGCGTCGGCTGAGTTCATTCAGCGCCTCCACGAGCGCACAGAGGACCGCGATGTCGAGGTCGGGATCCCGGTGCTGCAGGCGCAGCTTGCCGCCATCGAGTCCTTCGGCCGAGGTGAGCCATCGGATCTTTCGGTCATCACCGTGCCGACCCTCATCGCCAACGGCGACAACGACCGGATGGTGCCATCGGTGCTGTCCGAGGAACTGCACCAGCGCATTTCAGGCTCCGAGCTGGTCATCTACGAGAACTCGGGTCTCGGTGGTGTTTTCCAGTACCACGAGGAGTTCGTGCCAGTCCTGACGAAGTTCCTCGCGTAGAACGTGACGGTGCTGCCAAGGAATCTTCCCCGGCAGCACCGTCGTTTCTCGGGCGGGGACAGCGCGCATGCCGCAGATATGGGCAGGCGGCTTCTCGCGCAGATGCGTGAGACGAAATGCACGACATCCTCTCTCAGAGGTTGATCATGTGCCCGGTCAGGCCGTGGAAGGTCTCCTGGAGCGCTTCGCCGAGGGTGGGGTGGGTGTGGACGTTGCGGGCGAGGTCGATGTCGCGAAGCTCGAACTTCTGGGCGAGGGTGAGCTCGGGCAGCAGCTCGGCGACGTCGGCGCCGATCAGGTGCGCGCCGAGGAGTTCACCGTGCCGCGCGTCGGCGATGACCTTGACGAAGCCGCCCGGTTCGCCGAGCCCCTGGGCCTTGCCGTTGGCGGTGAAGGGGAACTTGGCGATCTTGATCTCGTAGCCCTCGTCGACTGACTGCTGCTCGGTGAGCCCGAAAGACGCGACCTGCGGCTGGGAGAAGGTGGCGCGGGGCATCATCCGGTAGTCGTTGATGGGCATGGTCTCGGCGCCGGCTATGGTCTCCGCGGCGACGACGCCCTGTGCTTCGGCGACATGGGCGAGCTGGAGTTTTGCGGTGACGTCGCCGATCGCGTAGAGGTGGGGGACGTTGGTGCGCATGTGGTCGTCGATGTCGATGGCGCCGCCGTCGGTGAGGGCGACGCCGGTGGTCTCGAGGCCGTATCCGTCGGTGCGAGGCGCAAAGCCGATCGACATAAGAACCTTGTCGGTCTGGATGGTCGCCTGCTCGCCGCCGGTCGGGGTGTAGGCGATGGTGACGGACTGTCCGGAGTCGAAGACAGAGTCGACTTTGGTGGAGGTGAGGATGTCGATGCCGAGCTTCTTGTATTGGCGCCCGATCTCCTTGGAGACTTCCGAATCCTCGTTCGGGAGCGGCCGGTCGAGATACTCGATGATGGTGACCTTGACGCTGTAGTTCGCGAGGACGTAGGCGAACTCCATGCCGATCGCCCCGGCGCCGACGATGGCGATCGAGGTCGGTAGCTCGCGGGAGAGGATCTGCGCCTCGTAGGTGACGACATTCTCGCTGAGTGCGACGCCGGGCAGGAGGCGCACGGTGGAGCCGGTGGCGATGATCGCGTCGTCGAAGGTAACGGTCTCTGTGCCGCCAGCACTGAGGTCGACCCGGATGGTCTGGGCGTCGAGGAAGGTACCGTGGCCGTCGATCTCGGTGATGGCGTTCCTTTTCATGAGGAAGTGCACGCCCTTGACGCGGCCGTCGGCGACCTTGCGGGATCGGTCGAAGGCGGCACCGTAGTCGAAGGTGACCTCACCGTGGATGCCGAACTGCTCGGCCTGGTGGGTGAAGGTGTGGGCGAGCTCGGCGTTGCGCAGCAGGGCCTTGGAGGGGATGCATCCGACGTTCAGGCATACGCCGCCCCAGTACTGCTTCTCGATGACTGCGACGGTCTTGCCGAGTTGGGCGGCGCGGATGGCGGCGACGTAGCCGCCGGGACCGGCGCCGAGGACGACGACGTCGAAATGGCTGCTTGCGGCGCTCATGGGGGTTCTCCTTCTTCGTGTGATGGGGATTCGAGTGCGGTTATGCCGCTCGTGCGAAGCCGGGCAGGACTGCGGTGACCTGTGGTCGGATGTGGTCGAGGATCTCGGGGAGGCTGTCGCGCAGATGCAGGGTCGCGGTAGTCGTGACGTGGATGATTGAGGTGATCACGCGGGCGAGGATGCCGGCTTCACCGGGGACGATCCGGGGGTCGTGGGCGAGGACGCTGACGAGCGCGTTCTCCAGGCGCAGAGAGAGGGTGAGGCCGTCGCGGCGGTGCGGTTCTGCGGGGTCGCCGAACACGAGTTCGTGGAGGTAGGTGCGGCCGTTCTCCAGCTGCTCGCGAAGACATGCCACGACGGGTTCCAGCAGCGCGAGCACTGATGCGACGGTGCTGACCCCTGCGCGCACTGCGGTGCCTGCCGCTCGGATGCCCTCGTCGATGGCGGTGGCGAACTTCTGGTTCTGCACCAGGATCAACAGCTCCGCTTTCGTCGATGCGTACAGGTACAGCGTCCCGATGGCGACATCGGCGCGGTCGGCGATCTGCTGGATGGTGACGCCCCCCACGCCGTGTTCGGCGAACAGGGTGCGGGCGGCGTCCATGATCCGGCGCCGTTTGTCTTCCTTCGCGCGCTCTCGACGCCCCGACGATCCCGGATGAGGTGTCATGTCGATCTCCCTTGACAAGTTGACTGAGTACACTCAACTGTGAGTATACTCGGATTAGCGGTCGGAGGATCCGCCGCCGAACCACCCGCAGTCGAGGATCAAGGAGCCGTGATGACCGGCACGCCGCAGGGATCGGACAACCCGCGTGTACGCTTCGCCGACACCCTGACCCGCACGGTCACGGCGGCAGGTGCACGGTTCGTCTATCGGGAGCTCGGCGCCGGCAACGGTGGCGTGCCGATGGTGGCGCTGACGCACCTCGGCGCGAACCTGGACAGCTGGGACCCGGAGCTCGTGGACCCGCTCGCCGGGGACCGGCGGGTGATCCTGCTCGGCTACCGGGGGGTGGGGGAGTCCACGGGTGAGATTCGGGATCGGTTCGAGGACATGGCCGCCGACGCGATCGCCGCAATCCGTGCTCTGGGGCTGTCTCGGGTGGATCTGTTCGGCCTATCGATGGGCGGCATGGTCGCCCAGGAGATCCTCCGGCAGGCCCCCGAGCTTGTGGAGCGGGTCGTCTTCGCTGGCACGGGGCCGCAGGGCGGCCCCGGGCTGACCGTGATGACCGGCGTCACCGTTCGCACGATCCTGCGCGGGGCTGTCACCTTCACCAACCCGACCACGCTGTTGTTCTTCACCCGCACCCCGGCGGGGAAGCAGGCCGCGAAGGCTTATCAGGCGCGGCTGAAGCTGCGGCGCACGGGTCGGGACAAGCCCGTCACACCGGGCGTGTTCCGCGCCCAGTTGCGCGCCGTGAACCGGTGGGGCCGCGAGATGGCGCCGCCAAGCTCGTTCACGGGACCCGTGCTGATCGTGCACGGTGACAGCGACCGGATGGTGCCGGTCGGCAATGCGAGCGCGCTCCTTGCCCGGTACCCGGACGCGGACGTGCACATCTTTGCAGACTCCGGCCACGGAGTCGCGTTCCAGAACCGGGGCGCCGTCATCGACGCCGTGAACCATCTCCTGCAGCGCTAACCGTAACCCAGACTCACAAAGAGAAGGACATCATGCGAGCGTTCGTGTTCGACAAGTACAAGCAGCCCGCCCACGAGGCCGACATTCCCGAACCCGTCGTCGGCGACCAGGACGTCCTGATCCGGGTGGAGGCTGCGAGCCTGAACCACCTGGACGAGCGGCTCCGGTCGGGTGAGTTCAAGGCGATCCTCCCCTACAAGCCGCCCGTGACGCTCGGGCACGACCTGGCCGGCACCGTCATCCGCACCGGCAGCGACGTGACCGGCTTCAACAGCGGCGACCGTGTGTACGCGCGTCCCCGGGATTTCCGCATCGGCACCTTCGCGGAGCGCATCGCGGTGGACCAGGCCGACGTCGCCCCGGCACCGTCCTCGATCAGCACCGTGGAGGCGGCGTCGCTGCCGCTGGTGGCGCTCACCGCGTGGCAGGCGTTGCTGGACGAGGGGAACGTGCAGGCGGGTCAGAAGGTTCTCATCCACGCCGGAGCCGGCGGCGTTGGAATGATCGCGATTCAGCTCGCCAAGCACGTCGGCGCCACCGTGGCGACCACCGTCTCGGGGAAGAATGCGGACTTCGTCCGCGAGCTCGGCGCGGACGTTGTCGTCGACTACCGCACGCAGGACTTCGAGACCGAGCTTTCGGGCTACGACTTCGTCCTGGACCCGCTCGGCGGAGAGAACGTCCTGAAGTCGCTCAAGGTCTTGCGTCCAGGCGGCAAGGTCGTGGGCATCTCCGGGCCCCCGACCCCCGCGTTCGCGAAGGCGGCGGGGCTCAACCCGGTCGTGCGCCTCGCGGTCGCAGCGCTGAGCCGCAAGACCCGTGCTGCAGCCAAGAAGAGCGGTGTGACCTACGAGTTCCTCTGGGTGCACGCGTCGGGTGACCAGCTGCGGCAGATCGCTGAGCTCGTGGATGCCGGTGTCATCCGACCCGTCGTCGGCGCCACGTTCCCCTTCGACCAGACCGTGCAGACGTTGCAGTCCCTCGGGGCGAGCAGCATGCGCGGCAAGACCGTTATCGACATGTCAGGCCAGCCCGCGTAACCCGCTATTCCTCCCGTTATCCCACCCATAAAGTCACTCATCGATCAAGGAGCCTCTTATGAGCACCAACAACACACCCGAACCCGTCGTCACCTCCTACGCGAAGGCGCCGGCGAAGACCATCACCGTCGGCCGGGACACCTTCGCCTACCGCGAACTCGGACCGAAAGAAGATGTCCCCGTGATCTTCTTCGTCCACCTCGCCGGGACCCTGGACAACTGGGACCCGCGGATCGTGGATGCGATCGCGACGACCCGCCACGTGATCACCTTCGACCAGCTCGGCGTCGGCGCCTCCTCCGGGCAGGTGCCGGACACGCTGGAGGAGGCCGCGGATGACGCGTACCGGCTCATCACGAGCGGTCTCGGCTACCACAAGATCGACATCTTCTCCTTCTCCATGGGCGGCATGATCGCCCAGGACCTCGTCGTCAAGCACCCCGACCTGGTGCGCAAGCTCGTGCTCACCGGCACCGGCCCGCGCGGCGGGAAGGACATGGACAAGGTGGTGGGCGTTACCTACTGGGACATCTTCCGGTCGGTGATCACACGTTCCGACCCGAAGGAGTTCCTCTTCTTCAACCGCGACGCCGTGGGCAAGAAGGCGGGCAAGGCCTTCGTGGAACGCCTCAAGGAGCGCACCGTCGACCGCGACAAGCCGATGAACAACAAGAGTTTCAGCCGCCAGCTCAAGGCCATCCAGCGCTTCGGCCGCTCTGCGCCGTCGGATCTGTCCGTCATCACCCAGCCGACCCTGATCGCCAACGGCGATCACGATCGCATGGTCCCCTCGGTGCTCTCCGAGGATCTGCACCAGCGCATCAAGGGCTCTGAGCTGATCATCTACCCCAACTCCGGACACGGCGGCGTGTTCCAGTACTGGGAGAAGTTCGCCCCCGTCGCCGCCGAGTTCCTCAGCAACTGATCGCCCACCGATTCACAAAGGAGCCATCATGACTGACACCGCGAACGCGAAGCCGGACGTGTCCAAGCACTTCACCTCCTCGATCCTGCTGTGGATGCGCACCGACAAGCCGCGCCAGGACGGCATGGACCGGTGGAAAGGGCCGCACTCGGGCATCATCGCCGCCACGCCTGGCCTGCTCGAGTACCGGCAGGTCCACCTCGCCGAGCACAACCCCGGCCGCTGGCCCGTAACGCCCGGAATCGAAACCGCGATCCCCGAGGACCGGCGCATCGACGGGATCGCGGAGGTCACCTTCGAAAACGCCCTCTCACCTCTCGCTGGTCGCTCGCAGACCGCGCTGGCGTTCGAGGACGAGGTCAACATCTTCCGCCGCACGCTCCTGTACGCCGGCCCTCCCGGCACCTCCCGCTGGTACGACGTCGCCCCCGGCGAGAAGACGGGCTCGCGGGCGGTCATCTACCTGCGCCGCGGCACGGACGAGGGCACGGTCGCGTTCCACAAGTTCCTTAGGAAGGAGCTAACCACCGCCCTCATCGCCACCGGGATGCTCACCGAACTGCGCACGCAGGTGTTCCTGCCATGGAACGAGAAGACCTGGGACACCCCGAACGTCGCCCACGACAATCCGGCCGACCAGCACCTGCACGCCTCCGTCATCCTCGGCTTCGCCGACAACGCCGCACGCGACGCGTTCTACATCGACCACGCCGCACACCTCACGGAACTGCTCGCTGCGCACGTGTCCGCGATCCACGCCTACGACGCCACCGACGCCCTCACCTACGTGAAGAACAGTCAGATCCTCCCGCACTACGAGAACTGATTCCCGCTGCGACATCGCGGCAAGAACCCGCACACCCCCTTACAGGAGCAGAGCAATGACTGACCAGAGCACCATCCGTTTCGAGCGCACGTCGCCGCAGGTCGCGAGGATCACCTTCGCGAACCCGCCGGTGAACCTCGTCGTCGGCGAGACCGTCCGCCGTCTCGCCGAGATCGTCACCGAGTTGGAGAGCGACGCCGACCTGCACGTCCTCGTCTTCGACAGCGCGGTGCCCGACTTCTTCTTCAACCACTTCGACCTCGCTGCGATCGATGAGTTTCCGGCATCCGATGATCCGGAGGACGTGCCGATCTGGACGGAGATCGTGTTGAAGCTGTCCAAGGCGCCATACATCACGATCGGCACCATCCGCGGTCGCACGCGCGGCGGCGGCAACGAGCTCGCCCTCGCGCTCGATCTGCGGTACGCCAGCCGCGAGACAGCGCTGTTCGGCCAGCCCGAGGTCGGCAGTGGGCTGCTGCCCGGCGGCGGCGCCACCGAGCGCCTGCCCCGCGCGATCGGCCGCGATCGCGCACTCGAAGTCATCCTCACTAGCGCCGACTATGACGCAGACACGGCGGAGCGCTGGGGTTGGGTCACACGCGCGTTGCCGGATGCCGAGCTCGACTCGTATGTGGAGACTCTCGTCGCCCGGCTGGCCTCGTTCGACCGCACAACGCTGGCGTCGGCGAAAGCACAGGTGAACCGTGCGTCGCTGCCGCCCGACGCCGATCTCGTGGCCTCCTACGGCGAGTTCGCCCACTCGCTGACGCTCCCCGGATTCCTCTCGCGCGCCGCCGGCGTGCAGGAACTGGCGGCGAAGGTCGGCATCGATCTGGAGTACCGCCTCGGCGAGTACATCGGCCTCGGGGCAGCCCCTCAGGGCGACGCATCCGGAGCAGCCGGGTCGTCGAGCTGACGCTCGAGTGATCGAGCCCGGAGACAGCATCTGACCGTGGCATCCATTCACTGCGAGACCTCCGATGGGGTGACCATCGTGACCCTCGCCAACGACGGCAAACGCAACGCCATCACCGCTGAGATGTGGCGTCAACTGCCACCGCTGCTGTCCGCTCTCGGGTCCGACCACGCCGTGCGCATGCTCGTGCTGCGCGGGGCCGGCACCGATTTCTCGGCCGGCGTGGACATCTCTGAAGTCGAGCAGGTCATGTTCGGGAAGGACCGCGCCGGTGGTGCGTTGCTCACCGAGGCGGAAGACGCACTCGCGGAGTTCCCAAAACCCACACTCGCCGCCATCGATGGCTACTGCGTCGGTGGCGGCTGGGAGCTCGCAGCCGCCTGCGACATTCGTGTCGCATCCACCCGCGCACTGTTCGGTGTCACCCCTGCCCGCCTCGGTATCCTCTACCCCCTCTCCGGACTACGACGTCTCGTACAGATCACCGGGCCAGGCCCCGCACGCCACCTCCTCCTCACCGGCGAACTCGTCGACGCGGACACCGCAGCCCGATGGGGCATGATCACGCGAGTCATCGACACCGACAACTTTTGGACTGAGATCGCCGCCCTCACCGCGGCGATCACCTCCAGGTCTCTCCTCAGCCAAGCGGCGAGCAGTGAACTCATCGACCTCATCAGCGCCGACGACCCGACGCTTCAGGACCGAGCGGCCCACTGGGACTCGATCGCCGCGCACAGCGATGAAAGTCGCATCGGAATCGACGCCTTCTTCGTCCGCACCCCACCCCACTTCACCTGGACCATCGAGACCGGAAACCCGCGCCGGCCGACTTCGAGTTAGACCCGAGCTCCACGTCGACGCGGAAGTCTCCAAGACCTCACGGGTCGGCGTTGGTGTTGGAGAGGAGAAACAACATGTTCCCCGGATTCGAGGAGCGAGACATCGACGTCGACGGAGTCACCCTGCGCGGCGCGGTAGGAGGCGACGGTCCGCCCGTCATCCTTCTCCACGGCTACCCTCAGTCGCACGTCATGTGGCACAGGATCGCCCCCCGGCTCGCAGAGACGTACACCGTCGTCGCCCCCGACCTTCGCGGGTACGGTGACTCGTCCAGACCCGACGCGGGCGCGGACCATGCGGAATATTCGAAACGGGCCATGGCAGCCGATCAGGTGACGCTGATGCGAACGCTGGGATACGAACGATTCGCTGTCGTCGGACATGACCGCGGGGCGCGCGTGGGCCATCGAATGGCGTTGGACCACCCCGAGGCAGTCTCCGCCGTCGCACTGCTAGACATCGTGCCCACTCGACATGTATACGACCATGTCGACCGTGATCTTGCCTACTCGTACTACCACTGGTTCTTCCTCACCCGACCGGCCCCCCTGCCAGAACGGTTGATCGGCGCGGACCCGGCGTTCTTCCTCAGGACTCTCCTTGGAAGTTGGACTGCCGACGGCTCGATCGACGCATTCGATCCGGTTGCTGTCGCCGAGTACGAACGCTGCTTCAGTGACCCCGAATCCATCCACGCGACATGCGAGGATTACCGTGCAGGAAGCTCAATCGACCTCGAACACGATGCCGTGGATGCCGCTGCGGGTCATCACATCACGTGTCCCGCCCTGGTTCTCTGGGGCAACCGCGGTTTCGTCGGACGACATTATGACGTTCTAGATATCTGGAGCCGTTACGCCCACAATCTGCGCGGCTCAGGTCTGGACAGCGGGCACTTTCCCGCGGAAGAAGCTCCGGTGGAGACGCTTGCGGAGATCCAGGCATTCCTGACGGACGTTCTGAGCTAACCGCGCCGACGGACGAGCGAGTGAATCGCTGCGTTACGCGCCTCTCCAGAGCCACCATCCAAAGTTGGTGCCGTCAACAGAAAGCCGTCGCGGCTGGGTTGACGATCTGTATTCAGCACGTCGAGACTTCTCCATGGAGGTGTTCCACCGGGGAATGCCCGCTCTCTTCGGTCGAGTCGAGCTGCTGTGGCGACCCGCGGCGGAAGAGACGTCACAAGGAGGTGGCACGTGTCTGGAGATATCGTCGTGAACCTGGAGAGCCCAGAGGAGCTCGCGTTCGAGGAACTGTTGGAGTCGGTGATGTCTCCGGACCCGTCCGTGCTGGAAGTCACCCGCGCACGGATCGAGGGCCTGCATCACGCCGCAACCGAACCCGAGGGCGTCACCTATCGCACGATCGACGCCAATGGCGTTCCGGGCATTTGGGTACAGCCGGCGGTGGCCGACAATGACTACGTCCTGCTGC
>Ga0308169_10005172_pt1 | contig 11978 bp, 22 predicted proteins | sample PhyBR1_2_FD_202139 | JGI IMG/M metagenome (GOLD analysis project Ga0308169, IMG submission 202139) | Phyllosphere microbial communities from UC Gill Tract Community Farm, Albany, California, United States - DLSLSB.R1 | ecosystem: Host-associated > Plants > Phyllosphere > Unclassified | place... | reverse complement strand
AGTTACTTTCCGTGCCGAGAGCATCACTGGTTCGTCCCGCTACACTCACCATTGCTCATCGCACCCCGGCCCATACCGCGCACGGCCATCCCGCCCCGGGCTCTATTGCTCGGGCCGAGCCTATCCGCCAGGCTCCTTCCCTCACTACTCATCCCCCTCGGCCCCGTCGGCGCATGCGCGATAGGTCCATCCGATATCCTGCGCTTGTTCGCCCCGTCGTCCCGATCCCGATCCTCAAACTTGCGTTTCTCGGGTTGGTTCGCCAGCGGCGCCAAGGCGCTGTTCAACAGCCGGCTCCCGCCTCCGCCGCCGGACCCCTGCCGAGACGTCGAGGTGGCGACTGGCGGAGACCGAGACGGTGCCGGCGGCTCGGGACGAGAGGTGGTAAGTTCGTGTGCGATGTCAAACAGCCAGTCGAGGAAGTGCGAGTCGAAGTCTGATCCCACCACTGCGTGTAAGTGGACCTGACGATGATAGGTAGAGCACGGTAAGACGCACAATCATCCATCTCAGTCTGGACACGCTCCTTCGTGCTGCCGTTGGCTGCCATAAGCTACAGGGCGAAGGAAGATCCGACGAGCTTACCAAGCAAGACGGTAATGTATTCAGCCATGACATTGTCTGTCGCGTGAGCTGCTGCCGCCGGCGTTCGAGTTCTATACAAGCTACGAAGACGCACCATTCGGCTCCGCCCATTCTCGTCTCTCCAGCTCGCGCTGTACCTCATTCTGTCCGTCAATATGGTCCATACAAGTCACTAGGACAAAGCAACGGATCCTGGAGAAGGGCCGCTTGGACGACGACTCACCTGCAACTGAGTCTGCTGATCGGGCGTCATTTTGATGGGATTTCGGGTTTCCTTCAGCCTATGCGCGGCGTCTACTCCTATCCCGGTCGAGTCGTGCTGATTGAACTGGTTTTATGGAGCCCGATGCGATGACAGTAAGAGGACAACGACGAAAGGAAGGTGGACGACGACGATGAAGCAATCGTCTAAATCCGAAAACCCGCGTGGCGAGTGGCGCGGGGCAGTGGCGACCGCTTTCTGGCCAGGGGTCGGCAGCACGTCGGTCTGTCTTGCGTGTATTCATGCAGCTGTGGGCGTAGCTCGCAGTCGATATGCGATGCACACAGGCATGCAGTACCCCGAAATAGGTCGGTACCGGCTGGGCTGGTGTCAGATTCGGACGCATCGTGTCGTTGCTCTTCCGAAAAAGCCTGCCACGCCTTCTTCCGCAGTCTTCCACTTGGTCTGCAGAGCAGGGTCTTGCGCTGGGTCATACGTATGAGTCGTCGTCCATATCATCTATTATATTTATCTCGAACTACTTCGTACATCCGCACAAAGTGCGTGATCTATGTCTCCTTTCACTCTGATCCCCTTCTCCTCCAACTCTTGCCTTCCTGCTCCTGCCCCTCCTGCACGCCGATCAGATCCCCTCATCCTTGCCTGACTCCTGGATTCGCCTCCTCGCGGCCTCGTGCTCCTCCTCGGGCGTGCCCGGCGTCTTGTAGAAAATGACGTATTGCAACGTCAGGACAGCCACCCACGCAACCATGAACCAGTACGCCCTTCCGCTCGACTCCCTCCAGTCGACGAGGTTGGTTTGCAGACCGGCCTGCACGGCGAGCGCGACGGCTCCACCCACTTGTGCAAGGACTTGTGTCCAGGCTCCGGCGACACCGGCCATCTCGGGCGGGCAGTACGAGATGAGGTTGATGGCGCTCGCGAAGTAGGTAATCATCGCTCCGGCCGACCCGAGGACTGTCGTTAGGGCCAATTCCGACAGGGCAGAGCATGCTAGACTCACTGAAAGCGGGGAAGCAGTACCGCCAATAGTCCTTGCCGTGGCCTCCATCCGAATAGATCTGAAGGATCTCGGCAACGATGATGACTGATGTTAGTGACCGGGGAAGGGGAAATGACGAAAAAGGCAGAGTTGTTTGTGTGTGTGGGGGGGGGGATCTTGTCGACACTCACGAACAGCGCCGATAGGCATGGTGATCCGCGGCCTGGTGATAACCTGGGGAATTGGGTGACACCACCCATGATGAGGCCGATGATACCTTGAGGGAGGATGGCGACGGCGACATGGATGGGTGACCAGTGCATCACTTCCTGCCAGTAGGTGGCGTACTGGAGCTGCGACGTGGCTGACGGTCAGTAACTATAGGCTATGCGGTGGCCTGGCGACCTACCCCAGAAGGAGAAGGGGAAGAGAACAGCGAGCGAGGCGATGATGATGTTGGTGATCTTCCATACCGAGCTAGGGAGGACAGCCGACTTGGGGGGGATCCGCGATTCTGATGTCAGTTCAGATTCACGTATCAGCTTGGATCCAACTCACCCCAGAAGAAGAAGAGCGGGCCGAGGACCCATGCGATGATGAAGGGAGCGATGAAGGCAGCGGAGCCCCAGCCGTCGATAGGACCCTGAGTGAGGGACAGGATGAAGCAGATGAGGGTGCCCATCATGATGATCACACCGGGCAGGTCCATTCGCTTCCATCTGGGCGTGGCATCCGCGGACTGGGCGTAGCTCGAGCCGGTGTAAGGGAGCAGGAACAGCGTGGCGATGACGAAGACCTGAGAGTCAGTACATTTGGCATGTTGGACAAGCCACAGATAGCGGTGATGAGCCGGAAGAAGAGTCTGCACGTGAGCTTGTTTGACCTCAGACAGCTGACTCGACCCACTGGTAGTTCTCCAACATGGCTACGCCTGCAAGGAGCAGACCAAGAACGTTACCGAGTGCACCGGCCAAACCGAGCATGGCGAGCTTCTTCTGCTGGATGACCGGGTCCGGGAACATGTGCACGAGCAGGTGGCTGGGGTGAGCTTAACCCTTAGGCGATGTTTCCTGCCACCTACTAAGCCGAGGGGATGGTGAGGGCACCGCAGATTCCACCGATGCCTCGCAGGATCAAAAATCCATACTTGTTGGAAGTGACAAAGGAGTTGACGAGCGAGATGATACCGAGCGCGGCAAAGCCGAACTCGAAGACCACTGAAGCGGGGAACAGGTCGGACAGTCGGCCAGCGAAGAGCAGGAACGCGGCGAAGCAGAGCGAGTACGACGTGATGATCTGGCGTCAGATCGATCTCCAGCTCACATTGCACAACTCACCCAGACCAATTGCGATACTCCCAACTGAATGTCGAAGCCAATCTGCGCGACGGCCACTGAGCGTCAGCAACTGATTCAGCCCGTTCGAACCCGCTCGACTCACCGGCAACACCAGAGACGTTGCAGACATCGACAAACGTCGCTACGGCGAAGATGAGGAGCAAAAAGTTCTTGCGCGCATCACCCAACGCGGCCAAAGGGTGGACGTGTGCATCCTCGTGCGACGCGCCAGGCGAATTGCCGGGCAGACCGTTCGGGTCGATCTGGGATGACTTCGGGCTTTGTTGCGCCTCCTTGTCGCTCATTGTTGATTGTGCGACGGTCGTGGGAGCGCTCATCTTGATAGGATCGGTGTGATCGTGCAACGTGGGGGTTGACATGGGTCCCGTCCTTTTAAGGCGTGTTGGGAAGATGAAATTGATGCCTGCTTCGGGCTCGGTGGATTGATGGCCGGGACACCGGGCTGAGAAGGCGCTAGGCGTGTGTGCTTGCCAAGTGTATGCAAACGAGGTCCTTTGATGCCGGACCTTGAGTCTTGAAACACGGGGTGCGCTGTCGTCTTATTGATCGGGATGTGAGAAAATTCAACGACCGCTGACCGAGTCTCGCTTTATATCATCCCGTGTCATGGGTCAATCAAGGTCATGCAGCACGGTCCAACTGGTTGCTCAGCCCGAGGGTCATGCATGCCTGAGGCCGCAGTGTAGCACGCCAGCCGTAAGACTGAACGCGGGCATGGGCGACAAAACTGCAGCACCCAACCCGAGGCATGGTCGCTTGCTGCCTGGGAATTATATGGCCCGACGCCGCGGTACGCGGCCTACCGGCGGGATCGTCGACGCCAAGGCGTCGCACCAGAGGGTATCGATGCCCGAGTCAGGCCATGTTCGGTATGGAGTTTGCCATGCATCTCCGTACCCGTCCACGGCAGCGGTCTTTTCCTGACCGCCAGATCTGACGTCCGTCTTCCGAGTATGCATGTTGCCGACACGCTGCGTGGCCCTTTCGGCACAAGGTTGACTGGATCTTGCCGGACCTCGTTGAGAGTACGCGCAGGCTGTGCTGCAACGTGGATCTTGGGCTGCGAGCGAAGCAGAGTGCACCGCACACGGGTAGGAAACCCCATTGTAGGCGGCACAACTGTGGTACTTTCCCAGGCTGCGTCTTCACCTTGACAAGGATGAGTGCAGTCTAGGAGAGCTCTCGACAAGGATGCCGCCTCCAAGCAATCCATCGGGATTGCGCCAATGTCGTTCAGTCTGGAGCGAATGGTTCGACCTGGCAGTGGACGGCCAGCGGCATGATCTGGGTATTCGCAGAGAGAGTACAGCAGCTGAGGAAGTGCGAGGCAACAGAGTGGATGTGCTATACATTTCTGAACAAAAAAAGAAAAAAAAAAGAGACAGAGCTGCTATCGCTCGACAACATATCCCAGTTATTAGTGCTAGTATATACAACTTGTAGCCGTGATAAAGTATCGTCATCTTCATCACAGATCGTCCCTCTTCTCACAAGCGCTTGCCCGCGCCTACTCCATCACAATCCAGTCACCTCCATCCACCATCGAGGTCAACTTCCTCTTTCCACGATACGCATCCGGGCGCGAGCTCCGCAGCTCCTTGCGCACCGGCACAGTCATGCTCAGGGTCGACATCGTCACCGTGGTGGGTCTCGGCGTGTCCCGTCGGCTGAGTTTCGGTCGAGATGGGATTGGGGCTTGTGGTATTGGCGCACAGATGTCCCACGATGATGAGGGGATGTCGAAGGATGTCTCGGGCGTGATCTCCTTTTCGATCCAGTTGTACTCTGGCGGAGGGAGCGCTAGGCTTTTGCGAATAGCAGGCGAGGGAAGCTCGAGCGGGGTGGGCGCCGGGCCGAGGGGTGTCTCGGCCTCGAGTGGTGGGGTGAGCAGGCGCGGGGACGAGGGGGAAGATTGCTCGGAAACATCTGAGCCGCGTCGGTCGTGGACCAGCGATGGTGTGGCTGATGGGCGACGGGTGTTGGAGGGGCGGCAGCTCGAGGATGAGCTGGAGCTAGACGATGCCGAGCGGTGAAGGAGCGACGGAGGTGTTCGCGTGGGCAGCGCTCTGGGCGAGAAGTGCAGCGGCTGGGCAAAGTAAGAGCTGATCGCCGGGGAAGACATGGCGTGGTAGGTGCTTCCGGCAGTGTGGTGCTGCAGGACGGTAGTGTGCGGGAACGGTGTGCTTGGTCGTGCGATGTAGCTCATGGGCAGCGATGCAGTGTGCGTGTTCAACTGTAAGTGATGTACTAGTCTGTCGTAGCAAGTATGTGCAGTGTTGGGCGGTGTGGTGGAGAAGCGATGGGGCTCGGTACCAAGGCCGACGATGCCCAGATATATATCCACGCAACGCCGACCGAGTCCGCAGTGGTTGACTAATGCCCGCTCGCCCGAGCTGGAAACGAGGACGAGGCCGAGCTCTGGTAAAACCAAGACCGCCGGGGCCGGGGGGGGGAATAGCCGCGTCGGCGTAGGCTTTCAGCCCTGAGACCAAGGCGTGGCCTCTCGGCGACGTCGCTTCCCGAGCCGCGGAAAACCCCTCGTTCCCTGGCCAGCCTTGGCTATTCTCCTTGGCTCTCACGCCTCAACGCGGTGACTTCCGGTCTCGGTCAGCTGCGACCGCCTGCCCATGCCCCGCGGACTACCCTGCGGTCTCGGCCGTGTGAGGGGCACACAGATCTGCATCAGCATTAAGTCTGTTGATGGGCGATGACTCAGCATTCCGGCAGCGAGATGGGAACCGAAGCTGATTCAGCATGGCCGCGATGCATCGTGAGTCGAGACTTCTACAGTGACAAAGCCTGCCCAGAGGATGCATGCTTGGAAAGTACTAGTGGTGGAGGCCTAAGGTGGAGGAGCTGGCAATGTATCGAGGACAGCATGTCGTGCTCGGGTACAACATCATGCCAAGCCGCCCTGCCAATGTGCAGGCGATCAAGCCAAGAGAACGACAAGAGACGGGGAGAAGGACCCCATGGAAAGCTTCGGAAGGTCGTGCAAGAGACAAGCACGTGGGACCGACGGCCCCGCGTACCCGCGTACCCTTACCACGCCCGCCGATCTCCGTCTCTCGCCTTGGCCAGGCTAGGCTTCTCGGCTTGTCTATCTGCGGACGTAGAGCGCCAGACTGTCCCACGTCCTCAGCATGCATCCGTAGTGGGCAAGCAATACTAGGTCGACATGCATGAATCGCTTGGAGAGAAAGCGCTACGTGACGAATACGTCACGTCAGACTGGTCTTTACCGTCGCCTCGGCCTAGTCGTGCGTGGCCGAGGTGTCTTGGTCGGCGGATCGGGCACTGGAGGTGGGAGACTGTTCCGACTCTAACGTCTGTCTATACAGTCAGTGGAGTGAGCTCTGTGGAGGAGAGTGGCCAGCTTTCATACCGTGTGACGCTGCGCAGATGCCTTGCCCGAGGGGGGCGGTGGAGGCCTGTGGAGGTGGAGGCAGTGTTTACCGTGGGATGTCGCTGGCAGGTCTACGTATTATCCTTCTTTCGATGACTCGAAGCCCATCGTGAACAATCGGTCGCAGAAAAGGGGTACCATACATCATCGTGTGTATACAAAGGATAAGGGTTGCGCAATGCACAATGCGAATACAGGCTATGTTAGTTCAACGTTGTCAAGTCTCGTCCTTTTCTACTGCACATCTGCCTCCCATCCGCACATTTGCAGAGCTCAAATTATCAACGAAGGCGTCGGGGAGAGCTCGTTGACCTCGGTCTTGTCCCCGGTAGTCGAGGGGAGGATCTGACTGGCCATCATGTCCGGAGTGACTGCCTCGCCATCCTCGTCGTCCGTCTCGCCGTCGTCCGGGGACGACATCGAGCCAGCCGAGTCCGACATCGAGTCAGATCGCTTAGGCGAGACGGGGAGCCCGCCGAGGATCTCCTTGAGAGGAACGATCGTACTCCCCTGGATCTGCAGCAGCAGCATCTCGGCCTTGAGCCGATTGGTCTGTCGAGGAGCATCGTCTGACTCGGGGATGGTCCCCTCGAATAAGCGGGCATGGCGGGTCTCGTTGGCCGTGGAGAAGAACACCGAGTCGACGAGGTACGTGACCACCTCAGGCTGGAGCTCGAGCTTGTCGATGAGCTCCCGGAGCGGGGTGATGACGGAGGTCGGGAGCGGGGCAAGCGTGATCAAAGCAGGCAGGCTCGCCTCTGTTTTGGCGCATGCGTGAGGGAACGACTTGTCGAGCGCCTTGAGGAAGTGCTCGACGCTGGCAAGTATGCACGCTGGGGTGTATCGGCCTGATGTCAATCGCACATTCAGCGGGCAGCTCGTATGCTGCTCACCGTCAAATCTCCACTCGACATTCTCAGCGCCCCAGGAGCCCATCGCCCACTCGAACCTCGGTTTTAGGCTGTACTCGGCCTCCCTCTTCCTGTCGGCTTTGCCTCTCGACTCGCCATTGTCAACCATCTTGGGCAGCTTCAGGCTAAGGGACGGAATGGCCGAAAGCGAGTGCATGGCTGTACCCAATGCTGAGCCGAACGCGGTCTTGCTTGGTCCCGGGGAGGGTAGCGGCGTCGCGGCCGGTGTGCCGGCGAAGGGAGTCGGCGCGGAGAGATTCGGGCACGGGAAGCCACCTGTGAGTTGAGCGTCGGTCAACGGTGAGAGCCAGAGGTGATGTGCAGGAAGGCAGGTCATACGGGGAGAACGGCGATCAACGCGATGATCCAGGAGGACAAAGGAAGCGTGAGCTTACCTTGCATGACGAGGCGCTGCGCCCCACCGGCCTGGCTCCAGACGTGTCCGGCGGCGATAATCGCGGGGTGAACGAGGTGTATGGAGAAGGTGAGTTGCTCAGCGGGATCATTGGTAGCATTCAGCCTGGGTTCAGCGTCGCTCAATCGTCGAAAACCTGGCCAACTCACCATCTCACTTCGATGGGCCTGATTGCGAGCAAGACCTCCGTGAGCGCGTCCATGCGTCCGTCGTTGTCGTGCACATGCTCGGCGCCGCGAAGGGTAATGACCGCTACGTTTGGCAGGTAGATCTCCGCCGACGTGGGCTCCACCGAGGACGACGTGGATGCCCCCGTGCGGATGACAGGCTCGTGGTCGACGAAGCGAAGGTCGATGTCGAGGTGCTCAATGGAGGCTCCTGCCGTGCGCGGCAGTCGGAAGAGGCCGTCCTGCGGGTGGAAGAGGTTGGTCCATTGAGCGACGGACGAGACCCGCGCGACAGTCGGAGGGGCGGAAGTCATAATGCGTAAGAAAGAAAAGTCTGTGAGGGAACGGGGTGGCGCTTGATTGTCGTCGACGACGTTTATACCTCTGCGCTTGTTTTGGCAGTGAGCGGAGGCGGTGGGTCGAGGAATCAACGGGGTCCTTTGATAGTCGAGTTTCAGTCGGTCACTGTGATCGGCCAGTCCGAGGGTGGGAAGCGAGTAATAGTTGGAGCTGATCTGGTTCGAGTTGGGTCACGAAGCTGATGGGGAGGCGGGCAATCCCTTTATAAAAGAAGCCGCCGGCAGTTGCATAGGGTCACAGGGTCGTACTCTTTTCTTCTCCTCTCGTGTTGCGGGGGATCAACGTACGTGTTCTGTCATCGGGGATGATCGTCATCCATCCCCCCTGACCGGTCGGTGAGAAGTTGCCCCGCTTACGCAACGCCAGGTGTAAGAAAGGACGGTCCTTTCCCACAGTTATCCCTGATGACGCCGCGCCGCGCCAGCACCGAGCGCAGCATCAAAGGCTCGTTTGACCGAGTTCTTCAAGCCGAGTCAGAGTCCGACGGCAGCCGAGAGCCGGGACGCGGATATGGCGTTGGGGATGACAGCGGTGTTGTGACAGGGACGCGCGGCAAGCGACCTGATCCGCCGACAAGAGCAGCGGAAAGTCAGCGGAAAGCCAGCGGAAAGTCAGCGGAAGGTTCAGGCGGCTTCGGATAATGATGATATTGATGACTCGTCCAGCGTGGTCCTCGTGCTTTTGAGTTCTTCTAATCCTTCTTCCCTGCAAGTGCTGCGCCATGCGAGCTTGAGCCGCTCAAGCTTAGGCCAACAGCCCAGCTAAGACGAGCTGAAAGGGGGTTCGGGGTCAGCAATGATTGCTGACAATATGACGTCGATCACGGCTGAAAACGACCGCGTGCGCAGCAACCCTGCGCAGGCACGATGCTGGAATCGCTTATGGTCGACCCGCCTCACCGGAACGCCCCGGAATCACACCGCGAATGGGATGCATCCCTGTGATTCCAAGCGCAAGGGGAACAAACCAGATACAAGGGATATACATTCGCTATAATTCGACGCATCCCCTGCCGCCGCTTCTTCGAGAATCTACGCTTGCTTGCTGACATCTAGAGTCTGGCCCGGGGGAATTGTAGGCTGTTCCCAGGCAGACGATTGGCCGTGGCGGCTCTCAACCTTCTCCGACTCCTGCTTGTACTCCCCCTTTCCCATTGCGCCGCCTATATCTCCCCTTCACAGGTACATCGTCAGCGATGAGCTTGACCAGTCGCTTCTCGCCTCCACACGGCGTTGATCAGAACTTGACAAGTCTTCCTCATGTCCCGCCGGCCTCCCCGCCTCAGCTCTCCCCCGCCACTTCTGCCCGGCCCACCATCAATCATCATTCGGTGCTCTGGCTTGAGGCGAACACGCCATCCTCGGCCGCCTCCTCGCGCAATACCTTGTCGATGACCTCGGCACCAATCCCACTTCCACCCAGCGGGACTTCCTGGCCCTGTCCGTCAGCACAAGCGGCCTCGCTCGACCATTCCCACGTAAGGGACGCACGATCAAAGCCCGCATGATATCGCTCAAGGAGATCACGCCCACAAGCTTTCCAGGGTTCGGATCCTCCGGTCCCGCAACGACGACCAGCCGGTGCACACGCCTGATCTTGATGAGCGAGAAGATTGCGCTGAGCGAGTCCCGCGGCGAGCACGTCACTACGCCTGCAAAGTCCAGTGAACGTTGCTTGAGGGCTTGCGCGATGGTGAGATCGAGGGACTGATAAGCCCCATTACGGACAAGGGTCTGCTGGCGTCAGGATGCTATCGAGACACCGTGTCGTGTGGTTCACTCACGATAACGTCGACAGTCTCGTACAGGTTCAGCACCTTGCCGTCCTCGTCCAAGACCGGCACGGCCGAGATACCCTGCTCTGAGAACATGTGCACGACGTCGAACACCGTTGTGCCGAGGCTGGCTGTCGCGATGGGGTGGTAAGGGTTCGACGGGTCCGCGTTGGCTTCGTCGACGTATGTGCCTATGCCGAGCTCGCGCACGCTTTTGGTAAGGTATTGCGTGATGTCCCGGCACTGAAGTGAGCGCTCTGACAGACACAGGCATGCTGATACGTACGTTTACAGCGATGAATTTCAATACACGGTATTGCGTTAACACTGAAATGACCACTTCTCCGTTTGTTTGCGTGTCTTTGTCGATCAAGGGTAGACGACGTGCGTGTGTGCGAATGAGGAAGCGGCATGCATCGAACAGTGGCCGGAGAGGGTGCACGGAGAGGAGCGGCGGTGGAGGGACGCTCAGTGTCTTCTCGATATCTGCGCTTAGTTGACGAGCGATGACTGTCCGCTGTGAGGTCAACTCACTTCGAATGCTTTGCAACCTAATCTGTTCCACGTCTGCCGCGGCACCTTCCCAGCTTGATGTGTGGTAGTAGTACTGGATGAGATGGATGACGTCTTGCACGGTGAACATCCCTGCTCTTCAGCGTCCCTTTCATCCAGTGCGGCGTCTGGCGCACCTGCGAACCTAGCCGTAGCGGTGTTCCACAGCGGTGCAGAAACCACACCTGCCCGTCAGCGGCCCTTTCATCCATTCCGCGTGCCACAGCACGTACCATACAGCAACATCACGTCCAACGCCTTCTTCACCTTCAACTGCGTGTCCAGCACGATCAACCGAAACGAGACGGGAAAGACATCGTAGCTCGATCGTTCCCTTAAGAAGCTTCGCAGGGCTTCCAACGCTTCATCGTGGCTGAGCGGCCTTGAGGGTGCCATGGGCGGATGAGTCGCTCTGGAAGGTCGTCTGCCGAGTGTCGAGCCGGGCGTACCGGTCCCAGTCGATTGAGACGCACGCCGCGGTGGGCGGGAAAGCGACGATGCGCGGTGAATCTGACTGGCCGGTGCTGGCGAGATCGGTATGGGCGCTGTGGGCGGATGGGAGGACGAGAATCCCGAGGCAGACCCAGAGCCGGATCCGGATCCGGACCCAGACCCAGAGGCCGTTGCTGACCCGTTGGCGGAAGCGGTCGCGTGCTGCGGCGGAGTTGGGGGAACCGAGTGATGTGACATAATGCGTCCCGTTCGCACAGACGTCGCAATATGTAATCGTCGTTTGTCCTAGCCTTCTGGTAAGCCTGGGAAGATTATGCTGTATGAGATATGCGATAGAAGTAGCCTATGCGTCGATATGGTGGGAGTGTTGTCCTAGAAGTTCAAGGTGCTGATGCGTCAATAGACACCGAACGGCCTTGGAGCGTACACCGCCGGGCACAGGCGGATTCGGGGGTCGAGGGCGGGGAAAGCCGCTTGAGTCCGCAAGGGGGGCAAAACGGGGGTTATGCATACTTCCCAGTGCGTTTTGGGGTCGCTGGTAATCTAGAGCTGTGTCTGTCTTTCACATGTCCCATGCATGCAGGTGCACTGCGTGTTCGTACCGTTCTGCGAGTTCTCTTTGACTCGAAGCATATCCTGACGCCCAAGAAACCGGAGGTGAGGTCGTTCTCAGGGCACGCCCCTCCACTCCACACATACACACTGCGGGGGTCAGGGCGTGAGTGGCGCCTGCACGCTTCCTGGATCGGGCTCTCCGTGGCATCTCACCTCAAGTCACCCGATGTTCTACTC
>Ga0308169_10005170_pt1 | contig 11981 bp, 9 predicted proteins | sample PhyBR1_2_FD_202139 | JGI IMG/M metagenome (GOLD analysis project Ga0308169, IMG submission 202139) | Phyllosphere microbial communities from UC Gill Tract Community Farm, Albany, California, United States - DLSLSB.R1 | ecosystem: Host-associated > Plants > Phyllosphere > Unclassified | place... | reverse complement strand
GATCCCGACCGCGTCCACCCGCCCGGAAATCCTGGACCAGCTGGAAACCTTCCTGACCTCGACCCTGGGCAAGGGCGTGGTGCGCGCGAAGGACACCCCGAACTTCATCGCCAACCGCGTCGGCATCTTCGGCATGCTGGCCACCATCCACGAAGCCGAGAAGTTCGGCCTGTCGGTGGACGTGGTCGACGACCTGACCGGTGCCAAGCTGGGCCGCGCCAAGTCGGGCACCTTCCGCACCGCGGACGTGGTCGGCCTGGACACCATGGGCCACGTGATCAAGACCATGCAGGATACCCTGCAGGACGATCCGTTCTTCGGCGTGTACAAGACCCCGGACGTGCTGGCCAAGCTGATCGAGAAGGGCGCCCTGGGCCAGAAGACCGGCGCCGGCTTCTACAAGAAAGTGGGCAAGGACATCCAGCGCCTCGACTTCGCCACCGGCGAATACGTTGCCGGTGGTGCGAAAGCCGCCGACATCGTCGGGCGCATCCTCAAAGAGAAAGACCCGGTCAAGAAATTCAAGGCCATGCGCGAATCGACCAACCCGCAGGCGCAGTTCCTGTGGGCGATCTTCCGCGACGCCTTCCACTACATCGCCTTCCACCTGGAGTCGATCGCCGACAACGCGCGCGACGTCGACTTCGCAATGCGCTGGGGCTTCGGCTGGAGCGTCGGCCCGTTCGAGACCTGGCAAGCCGCCGGCTGGACGCAAATCGCCCAGTGGGTCAAGGAAGACATCGAAGCCGGCAAGGCGCTGACCGATGCGCCGCTGCCTGCCTGGGTATTCGAAGGCCCGGTCGCGGAGAAGGGTGTGCACACCGCCGAAGGTTCGTACTCCGTCACCAAGAACGCCTACGTGCCGCTGTCCGACCTGCCGGTCTACCAGCGCCAGCAGTTCCGCGCACCGGTCGTGGGCAGCACCGCGCTGGATCCGAAGACCGCCGGCACCACCGTGTTCGAGGACGAATCCGTGCGCCTGTGGCACTCGGACGATGAAGTGCTGGTCATCTCGCTGAAGACCAAGATGCACGTGATCGGCGACGGCGTCATCAAGGGCCTCAAGCGCGGCATGGAAGAGGCGGAAAAGGGCTACAAGGGCCTGGTGATCTGGAATACCGACGCGGCCGAAGGCGGCGCCTTCTCGGCCGGCGCCGACCTGCAATCGGCCCTGCCGGCCTTCATGGCCGGCGGCGCCAAGGCGATGGACCCGATCGTGAAGGAACTGCAGGACACCTTCATGCAGATGAAGTACTCGAACATCCCGGTGGTGGCCGCGGTGGCCGGCCTGGCCCTGGGCGGCGGCTGCGAGATGGCGCTGCACGCCTCGAAGCGCGTGGCTTCCATCGAGTCCTACATCGGCCTGGTGGAAGTCGGCGTCGGCCTGGTGCCGGCCGGCGGCGGCCTGAAGGAAGCGGCGCTGCGCGCGGCGAACGAAGCCAAGGGCAACGACATCCTGCAGTTCCTGAAGACCGGCTTCACCAACGCCGCCACCGCGCAGGTATCGAAATCCGCGCTGGAAGCCAAGGCGATGGGCTACCTGAAGGAAGACGACGTCATCGTGTTCAACCCGTACGAGCTGCTGCACGTGGCGAAGGTCACCGCGCGCGCCATGTTCGACGCCGGCTACCGCGCCCCGGCGCGCCGCCCGGTCCCGGTGACCGGCCGCTACGGCTGGGCGACCATCCGCGGCCAGCTGGTCAACATGCGCGACGGCGGCTTCATCTCGGCCTACGACTATCACCTGGGCGACACCATCGCCGAGATCGTGACCGGCGGCGACATCGACCAGGGCAGCTTCGTTTCCGAGCAGTGGCTGCTCGACATGGAGCGCAAGGCGTTCGTCGCGCTGCTGAACAATCCGAAGACCCAGGAACGCATCATGGGCATGATGCAGACCGGTAAGCCAGTGCGTAACTAAGCGTCGCGGATAACAAGGACTACTGACATGAGCAAACAACTTCAAGACGCATACATCGTCGCAGCGACCCGTACCCCGATCGGCAAGGCGCCGCGCGGCATGTTCAACAAGACCCGCCCGGACGACCTGCTGGTGCACGCCATCCGCGGCGCCATGGCCGCCGTGCCGAACCTGGACCCGGCGCTGATCGTCGACGCCATCATCGGCTGCTCCTTCCCGGAAGCCGAGCAGGGTTTCAACATCGCCCGTAACGCCGTGATCCTGGCCGGCCTGCCGAACACCGTGGGCGGCGTCACCGTCAACCGCTACTGCGCCTCGGGCATCACCGCCCTGGCCATGGCCGCCGACCGCATCCGCGTCGGCGAAGCCGACGTGATGATCGCCGGCGGCGTCGAATCGATGTCGATGGTGCCGATGATGGGCCACCACCCGTCGATCAACATGGACACCTTCAAGGACGAGAACGTCGGCCTGGCCTATGGCATGGGCCTGACCGCGGAAAAGGTCGCCCAGCAGTGGAAGATCTCGCGCGAAGACCAGGACGCCTTCGGCCTGGAATCGCACCGCCGCGCCATCGCCGCCCAGCAGGCCGGCCACTTCAAGGACGAGATCACCCCGGTCGAGATCACCACCCGCACGCCGAACCTGGCCACCGGTGAAATCACGGTCAAGCAGCGCACCGTCGACAGCGACGAAGGCCCGCGCGCCGACGCCAGCATGGAATCGATGGCCAAGCTGAAGCCGGTGTTCGCCGCCAAGGGCAGCGTCACCGCGGCCACCTCGTCGCAGATGTCGGACGGCGCCGGGGCGCTGATCGTCGTCAGCGAAAAGATCCTGAAGGAGCACAACCTCACCCCGCTGGCCAAGTTCTCGTCGTTCGCCGTGCGCGGCGTGCCGCCGGAAATCATGGGCATCGGCCCGAAGGTCGCGATTCCCGCGGCGCTGGCCGCCGCCGGCATCAGCCAGGACCAGCTGGACTGGATCGAGCTGAACGAAGCCTTCGCCGCACAGGCGCTGGCCGTGATCCGCGACCTCGGCCTGGACCAGTCCAAGGTGAACCCGCTGGGCGGCGCCATCGCCCTCGGCCACCCGCTGGGCGCCACCGGCGCCATCCGCGCCGCCACGGTCGTGCACGCCCTGCGCCGCAACAACCTGAAGTACGGCATGGTGACCATGTGCGTCGGCGCCGGCATGGGCGCGGCGGGCATCATCGAGCGCGTGTAAGTTTCAGGTAGCACTTGATGGAGAAGGGCGCTGCGGTCTGACCTCAGCGCCCTTTTTTGTACGCTACCCCTTAAACGTCGTTCCCGCGGCAGCGGGAACCCATACTGAGCGTGCAAAAGACGCGGTGCACGCAATACACCACACGAACAATAACGGAGAAACCGCATGGACATCCTCAGCACCACCGCCAACGGCATCCTCACCCTCGAATTCAACCGCCCCGAGCGCAAGAACGCCATCACCGGCGCCATGTACAGCACCCTGGCCAATGCGCTGCGCGCAGCCGAGCAGGACCCGGCCGTGCGCGCCATCCTCATCACGGGCAAGCCCGAGATCTTCACCGCCGGTAACGACCTCGACGACTTCCTCAACAACGTCGGCGTCGGCGCCATGACCGAAGACCGCCCGGTGTTCCAGTTCATGCAGGCGCTCGAAGGCTGCGGCAAGCCGGTCATCGCCGCGGTCGGCGGCCTGGCGATCGGCATCGGCACCACGCTGCTGATGCACTGCGACCTGGTCTACGCGGCGGACACGGCGAAATTCTCGATGCCTTTCACCCAGCTCGGCCTGTGCCCGGAATTCGCGTCCTCGCTGCTGGTCGCGCAAGCCGCCGGCCATGCGCGCGCCGCCGAAAAACTGCTGCTGGGCGAAGCCTTCCCGGCCCAGGAAGCCTTCGAGATGGGCATCGTCACCAAGGTGCTGCCGGCCGCCGAACTGCTGGCCTTCGCCCAGGGCCAGGCCGCCAAGCTGGTCAAGCTCCCGCCGGTATCGGTCCGCACCACCAAGGCGCTGATGAAGCGCTCGCGCGCGGCGCTGGTCAAGGAAACGATCGCGGTCGAGAACGAGCGCTTCAGCGCGATGCTGACCGGCGCCGAGGCCAAGGAAGCGTTTACGGCCTTCTTCGAGAAGCGCAAGCCGGATTTCAGCAAGTTCGACTGAGCCTGCGGAACCGCATCGTGGGCCGCATGCAGCGCCAGCGTTGCTGCGGCCCTTGAAGGTTACCTACGCGGTTTTTCTGAGCGAAACAATCCCGTGTAAAATGGAATGCCAAGAATGCGCCATGCATTCGCCATTTTTCGAGGTCCCAGGTATTCCATGCAAGTCAACCAGCCAAGCAGCATGCTCCCCGGCGGCGATGCCGCCGGCGACGCCGTCGAACCGTCGCGCAATCCGGAGGACCGCTATTTCATCACGGCGCTGGCGCGCGGGCTCGAGGTGCTGTCGTGCTTCCGCTCGGCGGACAAGGGCTTGACCAACCAGCAGATCGCCGAGCGCTGCGGCTTGCCGAAATCGACGGTCACGCGCTTCACCTATACGCTCACCAGGCTCGGCTACCTGGTGCAGGACGACGAGACCGGGCGCTACGGCCTGGGTACGGCCACCCTGGGCCTGGGCAGCGCGATGCTGGCGCGTCTCGACATCCGCCAGCTGGCGCGCCCGATGATGCAGGAGCTGGCCGATTTTTCCGGCACCACGGTCTCGATCGCGGTGCGCGACCGCCTGTCGATGATCTACGTGGAAGTCTGCCGCAGCACGGCGGCGCTGTCGCTTTCGCTGCAGGTCGGCTCGCGCATGCCGCTGGCGGCGTCGGCCATCGGACGCGCCTACCTAGTGCGGGCGCCCGAGCAGGAACGCAAGGATATCTTCGAGCGCTGCCACGAACTCGACGAGATGGCTTACCAGAGCCTGCGCCAGGGCTTCGACAAGGCCTTGCGCGACCAGGCGCAGTACGGCTGCACCACCGCCTTCGGCGAGTGGCAGAAGGAAGTCAACGGCATTGCGGTCGGCTTCCTGCCGATCGGCGGCAACCAGATCATGGCGATCAATTGCGGCGGCCCGTCCACCAGCGTGTCGACCGGATTCCTGCTGGACGAGGTGCGCCCGCGCCTGATCGAGATCGCGCAGCGCCTGGAATCCTGACCGGTGGCCTGATTCAGTAACCCGCCGCCAGCTGTTCCGGCGTCAGCGGGTCCATCGTCGCGAACACGCCGCTGGTGCGCAGGATGCGCTTTTCGCCCACCTGCAGCCAGCCATTCGCGAAAGCCATGCGGCGTCCGATGCGCTGCACCTCGACGTGGCCTTCGAGCCAGTCGCCGGGGCGCGCGGCCTCGAGGAAATCGTTGCTCAGGTTGACCGTGACGAAGGAGTGGCGGCCGTCGCAGGCGATCGCCAGGCCGATGCCCAGCGCGCAATCGGCCAGGCTGGCCAGCATGCCGCCATGGGCGATGCCGCGCATGTTGGTGTGACGCTGCTCGACCCGCAGCGCGATCACGATCCGGTCGCCGCTGCCGTTGCCAGCGTAGCGCAGGTACAGGGGGCCGAGGGCGGCCGCATACGGACCGCCGCGCTGCAGCGGTGTGAATCCCGGCGGGACTGGCTCGGCGTCGTCTCGATACGTCATCTGGTACGGCTCCCTTGTTTTACGTTTCATGCATTCGTTCTGCACGGTAAAACAAGGGTCTTGTGCTGTCAATGGTGTGCCCATCCTGCGTAATGACGGGATTCGCTCGCGTTTACAATCTTTTTTGGCACTGTTAGGATCATCTTCAGCGAAACCACGTTTCTCGATGCGGTATTCAAAACGACGAGGAGACACCCGCATGTCGCAGCGCCATTTCGCGGCCTGGCCCAAGGGCTTGCCGCGCCACCTGTCCGTACCCCGGACCAACCTGTTCTACAACCTTGAAGTCTCGACCGCGCGCTATCCGGACAAGCCTTTCCTGCTGTTCTACGATACGCCGCTCACGTATGCCGAATTCAAGGGCGAGACCGAGCGCATCGCCGGCTGGCTGCAGCAGCATTGCGGCGTCCGGCGCGGCGACCGGGTGCTGCTGTACATGCAGAACAGCCCGCAGTTCATGCTGGCCTACTATGCGGTTGTGCGCGCCAACGCCGTGGTGGTGCCGGTCAATCCGATGAACCTGGCCGAGGAACTGCGCCACTACGTGAGCGACACCGGCGCCGCCGTCGTTTTCGCGGCGCAGGACCTGATGCCGCAGGTGGAACCGCTGCTGGGGCAGGGCCTGCGCCACGCCGTGGTGGCGACCTATGCCGATTACCTGAAGCGCCCGACCGACCTCAGTGTGCCCGGGTTCGTGACGGCACCGCGCCGCGAGATTGGCAACGCCGCCGGCGCGGTCGCCTGGCACCGGGTGCTGGCGCAGGACTGCATGCCCGGCCCGCTGCTGGCCGGTCCGGACGACCTGTGCGTGATGCCCTACACCTCGGGCACCACCGGCAATCCGAAGGGCTGCATGCACACGCATGCGAGCGTGATGTTCACCGCGGTCGGCGGCATGCAGTGGTTCGGCTCGCAGCAGGATACGGTGGCGCTGGCGGTGCTGCCGCTGTTCCACGTCACCGGCATGCAGGGCGGGATGAACGGGCCGATCTTCGCCGGCGCCACCGTCGTGCTGATGGCGCGCTGGGATCGCGACACGGCCGCCGAGTGCATCCGCCGCCACCGGGCCACCGCGGTGCAGCTGATCTCGACGATGGTGGTCGACCTGCTCTCGAGCCCGCGCGTGGGCGAGTACGACCTGTCGAGCCTGACCCGCATGAGCGGCGGCGGCGCCGCGATGCCGGACGCGATCGCGCACAAGCTGCAGGACCTGCTGGGCATCCCTTACGTCGAGGGCTACGGCATGTCGGAAACCATGGCGCCGACCCACATCAATCCGGGCGCGCAGCCGAAGAAGCAGTGCCTGGGCATTCCGATCTTCGACGTCGACGCGCGCGTGGTCGATCCGGACACGATGCGCGAACTCCCGCCCGGCGAAGTCGGCGAGGTGGTCGTGCACGGGCCGCAGGTGATGCGCGGCTACTGGAACGATCCGCGGGCGGACGGCGAGACCTTCGTCGAGATCGACGGCAAGCGTTTCCTGCGCACCGGCGACCTGGCGCGGGTTGACGAGGACGGCTATTTCTTCATGGTCGATCGCCTGAAGCGCATGATCAACGCCTCCGGCTACAAGGTCTGGCCGGCCGAGGTGGAAGCGCTGATGTACCGGCATCCGGCGATCCGCGAGGTATGCGTGGTCGCCTGCGTCGATGCGCGCCGCGGCGAGACGGTCAAGGCGGTGGTGGCGCTGAAGGAGGGGTTCGGCGACAGCGTGCGCGAACAGGACATCGTCGACTGGGCGCACCGCAACATGGCCGCCTACAAGAGTCCGCGCATCGTCGAATTCTGCGAGGCGCTGCCGAAGTCGGCCACCGGCAAGGTGCAATGGCGTGCGTTGCAGGTGCGCCCGGCGGCTCAGTAACCGACGTTCCCGTGAAGGACCGTCGTCCCCGCGCAGGCGGGGACCCATACTGAGCGACAGAACTCGTGATCTCTGAAGCCACACGAGTGATTCAGATATCCCGACCTTGGAGTCTCAGCATGGGTCCCCGCCTTCGCGGGGACGACGGTTGGCTGAGCGCCGTTAGCGCTGCGACGCCGCTCAGAAGAAGTGGATCACACCCGTCGTGATACGGCTGGCCGAATCGCTGCCGACCGAAACGAAACCCTGCGCCAGGTTGATCTGGGTGGCGGTGACCACGCCGTCGGTGCGCGCATGGCCGATCGAGAAGTAGCCGCTGGTGCGCTTGCTGAACGCGTACTTGGCGATCGCGATGTATTGCTGCGAGTCGTCGCGGGCGTCGCCGGTGTGGCGGGTGTTGTAGACGGCGCCGGTCAGGGTCACGGCCTGCGCCACCGGCACGTCGACGCCCACGCCGAACACGCTGATCTTGCGGCGCGTGGTGTCGACTTCGTTGGCGGAGTAGGTCGAGCGCAGCGAGAAGCCGGTGCCGGTGTAGCGCGCGCCGAAGGCGTAGGACTTGAGTTCCTCGCTGGCGGTGATGTTCTTCATGCGCGCATACACGGCGGACGCCCCGAACGGGCCGGTGTGGTAGAAGGCCGAGACGCCTTCGTACTTGTTCTTCTGGACCGAACCGGGCTGCTCGCCGAAAGCGCGCATCAGGGCAAACCCGAAGTTCCTGAAATAGGGGGAGACATACTTGATCGAGTTACTCTGGCGCAGGGCGGAGCCGCCATTGTTGGCGCCGTAGGCCCCGTAGGCGGCGGTGCTGTTCATCGCCGAGAACAGCACGTTCGGGCTGGTCGCGGCGAAGGCCAGGCCCATCGGGTCGGCCATGCCGACCGAATTGATGCCGAGGATGTTCTGGCGGCCCAGGGTGAGGGCACCGAAGTTGCCCGACAGGCCGACCGTCGCATCGCGGTCGAACAGGCTGGTGCCCGACGGCGTACCGGTCGGCACGCCCGCCGCGCCGGTATCGTTGAGCAGCGTGCCTTCGAGGTTGAAGCGGGCCTTCAGGCCGCCGCCGAGGTCTTCCTCGCCGCGCAGGCCCCAGCGCGACACCTGCATCTGGCCGGCTTCGACCGTCGTGCGGGTGCCGTTGTTGCCGTTGCCGCTGTCGTTGATGACCCGGGTGACGCCGGCATCGATGATGCCATAGAGGGTGACGGCGGATTGTGCGGACGCGTCCGGCATGCAGGCGCCCAGCACTGCCAGCGCGGCGAGAGTCTGTTTCATGTTTGTCTCCTGGTTTTATGTTTTATGCGGCACGATTTTGCTTGATGAAACCATGCCCGCGTTATTGAAACTGTATTTTTTCCTGTAAGTACTGTCAACAGGAATTGCTCAGTAAAACAACAACTTAGAAACAGAGTGCTGGCGTGAATGCGCGCGTCGGCGCACGGTCCCGGTATGGGAACCGTGCTTCGCGATGCGAAAGAGAAAGGGCGCTTACTGGAAAGCCTGGATGCCGGTCTGCGCGCGTCCCAGGATCAGCGCATGGATGTCGTGCGTACCCTCATAGGTATTCACCACTTCCAGGTTGACCATGTGCCGGATGACCCCGAACTCGTCCGAGATGCCGTTCCCGCCCAGCATGTCGCGCGCCATGCGGGCCACGTCCAGCGCCTTGCCGCAGGAATTGCGCTTCATGATCGAGGTGATTTCCACGGCTGCCGTGCCTTCGTCCTTCATGCGGCCCAGGCGCAGCACGCCCTGCAGGCCCAGGGTGATCTCGGTCTGCATGTCGGCCAGTTTTTTCTGGATCAGCTGGTTGGCGGCGAGCGGCTTGCCGAACTGTTTGCGGTCTATCGTGTACTGGCGCGCGGTGTGCCAGCAGGCTTCCGCCGCGCCGAGCGCGCCCCAGGCGATGCCGTAGCGCGCCGAGTTCAGGCAGGTGAACGGACCCTTCAGGCCGCGCACGTCCGGGAAGGCGTTTTCCTCGGGGCAGAACACTTCGTCCATCACGATCTCGCCGGTGATCGATGTGCGCAGGCCGAACTTGCCGTGGATGGCCGGGGCCGACAGACCCTGCCAGCCTTTTTCCAGCACGAAGCCGCGGATGGCGCCTTCGTCGTCCTTGGCCCAGACCACGAACACGTCGGCCACCGGCGAATTGGTGATCCACATCTTCGAGCCGGTCAGCGAATAGCCACCGTCGACCTTGCGCGCGCGCGTGACCATGGCACTCGGGTCGGAGCCGTGGTTCGGCTCGGTCAGGCCGAAGCAGCCGATCCACTCGCCGGTGACGAGCCTGGGCAGGTATTTCTGCCTGGTCGCTTCGCTGCCGAACTCGAAGATCGGCACCATCACCAGCGAGGACTGCACGCTCATCATCGAGCGGTAGCCGGAATCCACGCGCTCGACTTCGCGCGCGATCAGGCCGTAGCTGACGTAGTTCAGGCCGGGGCCGCCGTACTGCTCGGGAATGGTCGGGCCGAGCAGGCCGAGTTCTCCCATCTCGCGGAAGATGGCGGTGTCCATGGCTTCGTGGCGGAAGGCTTCGAGCACGCGCGGCTGCAGCTTGCCCTGGCAATACGCGGCGGCGGCGTCGCGCACCATGCGCTCGTCGTCAGTCAGCTGTTCGTTCAGCAGCAGCGGGTCGTCCCAGTGGAATGCGGTTTTGTTGGCCATGATGGTGTCTGTTTCAGTTCGATGGTTGATGACATGTTCGGATAATCCGGTTTGCGCCGCTGCCGACAGCCTCGGCGCGCGAAACTAGCGGGCAAAATACAGCTTGTGCAGGTGGTCGAGGTCGACATCCAGCGCCGGCTGCGACAGCACGACTTTCCCGCTCTGCATCAGGTACACGTGATCGGCCACGCCGACCGCGCGGTGCGTGTTCTGCTCCACCAGCACGATGGTGCGCCCATCCTGCTTGAGGCGTTTCAAAATCTCGAACAGTTCCTTGACCATCACCGGCGCCAGGCCGAGCGAAGGCTCGTCGATGATCAGGAGCGCGGGGTCGCTCATCAGGCCGCGCGCCATCGCCAGCATCTGCGCCTCGCCGCCGGACAGCGAGCCGGCCAGCTGCCTGCGGCGTTCGCGCAGGCGCGGAAACATCTGGTACGATTTTTCCAGGTTGGCCCCGGCGCGCGACCGATGCTGCGGCGCGAACGCGCCCATCATGAGGTTTTCCTCGACCGTCATGTCGCGGAAGGTCATGCGGCCTTCCGGGATCATCGCCATCGACATGTCGGTCATCTTCCAGGTCGGCGTGCCGTTCAAGGGCATGCCGTTCAGCGAGATCGTGCCCTGCGACGGCTTGATCAGGCCCATCACCGCGCGCAGCAGCGTGGTCTTGCCGGCGCCGTTGGGGCCGATGATGGTGGTCAGCTTGCCGGGCTGGATGGTGAGCGACAAATCCCACAGCACGTTGATGGCGCCATAGCCGGCGCGTACGTCCTTAATCTCAAGCATGCTCGGCTCCCGTATAGCTCTTGACCACTTCCGGGTCGTTGAAGACCTCGGCCGGCGTGCCTTCGGCGATCAGCTGGCCGAAGTTCAGCACCGCCACCCGCTGGCACAGGTTGCTGATGGTCTCGATGTCGTGCTCGATGATCAGGATGCCGACCTTGAAGGTGTCGTGCATCTGCTTGAGCATGTTCATGAAGTGGCGCTTGCCGTTGGTCTCCAGGCCGGCCAGCACTTCGTCGAGCAGCAGCAGCTTCGGATTGGTGGCGAGCGCCTTGGCCACTTCCAGCGCCTTCAGTTCGCTCAATGCCAGGCCGGTGGCGGCATCGCGCCCGGCCTTGGCGCTGAGGTTGGTGAATTCCAGGATCTCGTCGATGCGGCGCATGTCCGTGCCGCCGGTGCCGAAGCGCTGCGCCACCGTCAGGTTCTGGCGCACGGTCAGCTCGTGCATCGGCTGCGGGATCTGGAAGGTGCGGCCGATGCCCATGCGCGCGCGCTGGTACATCGGCGAACGCAGCACGTCGCGGCCGTCGAACACGATGCGCCCGCCGGCACGCGCCAGGCCGGAGATGGCGTTGAACAGGGTGGTCTTGCCGGCGCCGTTGGCGCCCACCAGGCCGACCACGTCGCCGCTGCCGACCGACAGCGAGACCTGGTTGACCGCGGTGAGGCCGCCGAAGCGCACCGTCACGTTTTCAAGCTGCAGCATCGTTTTTCCTCATGAACTTGCGCACCAGCGCCAGCAGGCCGTCCGGGCTGGCGATGATCATTGCCACCAGCACCACGCCCAGCACCAGCTGGTGGCCGGTCGGGATGATGCTTTTCACGACCAGCTGGTCGACCAGGTAGACCACGACCGCGCCGACCAGCGGACCGGTGATGGTGCGGTAGCCGCCGAAGATCGCCGCCACGATCGGGATCGTCACCCACAGCGTGCTGAAGGCGTAGTCCGGCTCCAGGAAGTTGATGTAGTGGACGTTGAAGGCGCCGACCACGCCGCACATGAAGCTCGACACCAGCAGCATCAGGCCCTTGAGCAGGGTGTTGTTCACGCCGACCACGCGGGTGGCGTCGTCGCTGTCGTGCATGGCGCGCAGCGCCAGGCCGTGCGGGCTGCGGCGGAT
>Ga0308169_10005169_pt1 | contig 11982 bp, 19 predicted proteins | sample PhyBR1_2_FD_202139 | JGI IMG/M metagenome (GOLD analysis project Ga0308169, IMG submission 202139) | Phyllosphere microbial communities from UC Gill Tract Community Farm, Albany, California, United States - DLSLSB.R1 | ecosystem: Host-associated > Plants > Phyllosphere > Unclassified | place... | reverse complement strand
CTACCCAAGCAACAGCTTGAAGGTTCTCTTGGTGAGTTTGTGGCCTTCTCTGGACGACAAGGGCAAGAGCCAGGCTTTGAACACCGAAGAGCAATCTCCACACCCTTGCATGCTTTCTGTTACTACCGAGGGCAGCCCCTACAATCCGGAGATCCCATTACAAGCCTAAAACCTTTCCTAGCCTATCCCCTTTCACATAGTTCAATAATCCCTGTGAAGAATCGTTCCCTCGCCCCTCATTCCCATGTTCACCCCTACGCCATTTCTTGGGCATGGTGGCCATGACTTTTCATTGAATGTGCGATCACAGCATGTAACGGAATCCAGGCTGCTCTCTGTCGGTAAGATCCCTGGCAGCGGCATCCTCGGGCTGAATGGATCGCTCGGGGTGGTCACGAGCGAGCTTGTCTCTTCGCTTGTTCTCGTACCAGTTGAGCATCCGCATAACAAAGAGCGTGACCATCGACATGCCGTAAAACGAAGCGAGAATGATCTTGCCCGTCTTGTAATGCGGAGCAGTGTGTGCCTGGAATGTCTGCGGGCCGATCCAATTACCGATACCGTACGCGATGATCTGGATGGCGTTGACCGTGGCTTTCTTGGTATAGCCAACGGAGTTGGCGCTGAGCGCGGCCATGGTCAAGCCCCAGCCGGTTCCGGCGGCGCCGATGAGCGAGTAGCCGAAGAGCAGGACGCCCTTGTTGGTTTGGGGAGCGAGGAGCATGATGAGGCCGCCGGCGGTTGGAAGAGCCATCGCGCCAATACCGAAGCCTGTTCGGTCATTGAATCGGTCCGAGAGGTTCATGATGATGAGCTTGCAGCCCATGTCAATCGCGCCGAGGGGCATGTTGAACAGCAGCGACACTCGTCGGGAGTAGCCAAAAGACTGACGATGTTAGCTGAGCCGACCTGGAGGGACTAAGGCGCTCACGTTGATGATGAGCGAGCCGAAGGTACCGATACCGCCATTAGGGATGTTCATGAATGAGGAGAACAGGAAGTAGAGGTAGGTTCGCGGATCGAGGAACGCCTCTTTGACCTGGTACCACTGCCACGAGTAGTTGCCAATACCTTGGAAGTTGCCCTTGATGCGGTCGACGGCGATGGCCTTCTCGCGATCGGTGAGCCAGCCAACGGTGAGCTGGGTGTCCGGCAGGGCGTAGTAGTAGAAGCAACCGGTGAAGAAGGTCAGAAGACCGAACTGTCCGTCAGCAGGCGAACGACCATGAGTAGCAGAGTCACGTACGAGGATATAAAGCACCCTCCACGACTCGATGGCCGGGTTGGACAGACCAGAAAGGCCGTATGCGACAGGTGAACAGATGATGGTGGCGAGACCGTTGGCGGCGAGCCAGAGGGCCATCCGGCCACCTTGCTCGTCCCGCTTGTACCATCGTGAGATGATTTGCACGAACACAGGGGTGATCGATGCTTCGAAGCTGAATGAGTCAGTCCTGTGGACTTGTCCTCAAAAACTCACAAGCCAAGGAGGAACCGGACAACGAGGAGGCCGGCATAGCTGGACACCCCGGCGTGGCACGTAAGAACGATAGACCAGCACAGAATGTTGATGGCTAGAAATCGACCAATCGGGACTTTCTTCATCAAGTACGTGGCCGGCAGCTGCGCCGCGAGGTATCCAGCGTAGAAGATTGATCTGACCGTGAGTCCGTGTTCCCAGTTTCGCGACCAGGAAAGATCTCACCCGCACCAGGAGTACTGCTGGGACTGCAGATCGAGGCCGATATCCTCTCGAATGTGCATCAACGATGCAAAAGTCAGGGTCTGCTTGTCGGCGTACTGGAGACCGTCTGCATCGTCAGAGGACACTTTCCGCTAGGCGTGGCCCAACGCACAGATCCAGATGAGCATGGGACACAAGCGCCAGTCAATCTTGCGCAAGACCGCCTTGCTTTCCGCCTCGGTGTACTCAAAGTTCTCGTATCCGGCTTGCGCACCGAGGTCGAGTACCTTGGCATGTCGTTTGTCGCCCAGCTCGAGTTCGTTGTCCACCTCGGTCTGGCGGACGATGTCCTCCTTCTTGTCCGAGTCGTACTGTGCCATCGCGACGTTGGTGGATGGGGCGTGCGACCAGGTAGTGACCTCAATCTTGGGTCTGTGCCAGATGGAGAACGGCCGGTCTGTGCCAGTTTGAGACTGTTATACGCGTACAGCGAGTGGTCAGTCGGATGCTGGCCCGATAACGAGACTCCCGACTCTCAAGCTCGGTGTCTTTCGGGGTACCCCTCCACCCGTTGACGTATCTTTGAGGCTGACACGGGTAGTAGCCTGTGTCAGATACGGTGATAGGAGAGATAGCGGCGGGGCGGGCGGGGGGCGACCAGTCGACGCATCTGCGGAGGCCAGTCGTGGGCCAGTTGAGTAGACAAGCGGCGGATTGTAAGTGAGTGGTTAGGGATTGCTGACAATCCCCGAGAGGCCATCTCGGGGACGCTCGGGGAACGCTCTAGATAAGAAATACTCGGTTCGAGGCCCGGCTGAACGCGGGCCACCGGTAATGACTGGTCCAAAATTACCGCAAGTGGCAATACCTGGGCCATTCAATGGGTCAGGATCGCCCGGAGACCCCTTCGGCGGGCGTTTGTCCTCGTGTAGTCGTAGCCGATAAGTCGGTCGTGACGAGCCATGCAGATGGTCATGCTCGCCTTCCCATTCGATGATGAGCTTCCGTGTATCCAACCTCCCCATCGCCTTCCTTGCCGGACGCCCTTGGCGCAGCGCGGCCTATCACTGATAGCTTATCGTATCGCCGAGTAACTCAAGGCAACCGTCCGCTCGGTCCACCTCGGGGACATCGGTCCTCATCGCACAGCGCGGTACAGTCTCACATCGCCCCATACGCTTCAACCCACATGCCCGCAGATCGCGATTCGTCGTCACCAGGCTCTTCGCGTTCTGGCAAGAGACGCGGACATAAAGCATGCAACTACTGCAGGACGCACCGGATCAAGTGAGCTGCTAAGCGTAGCTGGGGCAAGGCAGCCTGCGCTGACGGCAGATGTGTGCCCGTGGAAGGCGAAATGCGTTGCAAGAAGTGCATAGACCACGATACCGCATGTGACAAGGAATCAGCGCCTCCTAAAGCACGTCAAAGCCCATCATCCGTCTGGCCAGCGTGCTCACAGGCAGGATGTACGCCCACGTCGGCGCCTATTGTTCCGCAATCTCAACACCTTATCCCAGACGCAAGGCCTCGAGGCAGTATATCTCGGCAGCTCGAGTTTGGAGCTGCTATCGTGGAAGTACGCTCCGCAGACGCCCGACGTGCTAAACAAGCTCCGCACGCTCGACGACCAGTACGAGCTGTATCGCGGAACCGTGGGTGGGATCGAGCAGAACGGGCTGCTGGCGGGTCAGACACCGCGTGAGGCGGTCAAGATCGAACGGCCCACTCTCATATCCGTCGGGATGGTCCAGGCCAAATTGATGCAAGATCTGGGCTCGGAGACGGTCCTGAAGTCTTGTGAGCTCCACCCTGCCAACAGGGAACAGACAATGCTGAACGCAGTGTACGAAACATGCCGAGACCGCATCATCCCCCTCTTCCCCGTCATATCCGTATCCGAGTCACTGCTAGCCGACCGCGCGAACGAAAGTCACGTCAGCAAGTACGCCCCTGTCGACCCAAACTCGACTCCCGGTACGCCGCTTCCGCAGATCGTGCGGATGATACACTGCGCGGTGGCCTCACGCTCGCGGGAGGTGCCGGAGACGATCCGGAGAAGCATCCTGTCATCATTACATAGCTTGCTGCTCGGCCCAGAGATGGCCAAAATCGCATCGACGCGGTGTCTGGGCAGCATACAGGTGCTGATGTTGCTGAGCATGTGTGACGATCTGTTGGCCGCGGATGGCACTCAGGCGAGGGAGAACCAGTGGCAGAACGTCGGTACGGCGGTGAGGATGGCCTTCGCCATTGTGAGCGACCTCAATACTATCGCGTTTCCTGACCGAACAGCATGCTCATGGGACAGGGCCTACACCGGCATGTTTCCGCCAGTCATATACAGTATTTCCAGCTCAATAGGCGCCTGCGGGTATGGGGCGCATGCGTGAGCATGGACCGATGGTGAGTGACTTGGCGATGTACAGGATGTAGCTGACAACTTCAGGATCGGCATCACCACTGGACGAGGCTTCTCCATCGATCTGGCGGATTGCGATGCGCCGTTGCCTCGGCACTTCGCTGATGGGATCCGGGACGGTCACACGGAGAAACGATTACAGCCCATCTTCCCTTGCTTCCGCTTTCTGTCAGAGTTCACGTCCCTGAGCATTCTGATGGGTCGAGCTTGTGAGTCAAACGGATTCTCCAGCGTGGCTGCCGCTATTGACCGGACAGACCGGCTCGTTGGCGGCCCGCAGGGTCTGCAGGACGCCTACGACGTGTCCCTGCTCATCCTGCAAGGCGATATTGACAGCTGGATCGCGGGCCTCCCAACAGCCTGGCCATACAGCATCAATTTGATCCTGCGCCAGGCCCCTGCCTTTATGAACCTCTTCATTGTCGCTCTGGAGGTGGGCTCTTATTCCATCCCCCTGGCGACTGCTTATACATAGTTCACCTTCCAACGCAGCCTGCTCTGGCCTACAAGCCCCGTCCCCTCGCACGTCACCTTCCGCCCATCCCGCCAACGCTGGCTCGATCTGTGCAATCGCGCCGAACAGGCCTTATACTGGATGCAATCTCCCGATGGGGCGTTTTACCTCGACACATGGTCCTGCACATCCTACCCAGCTTGTACGTCGCCGCGGCCTACGACAACAACCCTGACAAGTAGTTTGCTGCGTGATCATCTTCCACAAAGCGCTGGAAGAGTCGAAAGATCCACATCACAAGTGGCTGCTCGAGCTGGCGGACGGGATCATTCAGCAGTGGACGAAGAACCTACCGGAGGATAAGATCCGGCAGAAGATGGCGGCCATGTCGACCCTGTTGAGCTCGACGGCAAACGTGGATATGAACGCCACGTCGTTGACGGTTCAGGACCTGTTGTGGACGGACCCGGGATCGGCAGGATCTGGCGGCAGTGGTGTTGACTATATGGAGCAGATGGGCTTCAACGCGTTTGGGTTGGATCCCATGTGGTTTGAGAATGTCTAGGCCATGGAAGTACAGCCCGGGCTGCTTTGTGCCGGCGTTGTATCGTAGCGGCAGTACTACATGTTTGCCGTCATGCATGGCTGAACGTCTGCCTGCGTAGACCTTCTCTTCCAGCCCGTGCTCCTGCACTTTGCCGGAGTCTGATCAGCCTCCACCCTAGCGGCTGGCCCTGGCCCGATAACAGTCGTTTACCCCGCACAATGCACCGTGGCATACCGGAGCACCGGAGCAGGCCGGCTATCAAACCCGAGCCCAACCCGAGCAGTTCCCCGAGCATCACCCCGACAGTACTTCTCCCATCGTTCGGCCATGAACACCCCTCCGAGGGTATATCAGACGACTATCACAATGCAGGGCGATGAACAACCCCCCCACTGCATCTCTACGCCAGACCTGCTTCTCCGGCAGTCCGCCAAATCACCGACGACATGGCTATTGGAGCGGAATCAGAAGACCTCAAAGCCGCCCGGCACATCGCGCGCCGTAACCCACTGAAAGAAAAGCTCGTCAATGGTCAGCTCGCCCACGCGCTGTCCATCAAGCTGGTAAGCAGCATCGAGATCATCGGCTACGCGGCCGCGGTAGGCTACGATAGCGTGCTCATCGACCTGGAGCATTCGCCTTTCGGTCTGGAAACGACCAATCAGCTCTGTTGCGCGGCGCTCGCAAACGAGTAAGTCGCGGCGTTTGGCACCCGTGTTACCAATCTATATGCTCATGGCAGCCTGACACCGATTGTGCGCGTCCCCGGCAACACATCGGACTGGATATCTCGGGCCCTCGATGGCGGGGCCCAAGCGATCATCGTGCCGCACGTGAACAGCGCGAAGGAAGCTGCCAACGTGGTGAAGTATGCCAAGTTTGCCCCGATCGGGGAGCGGTCAGCAACGGGCACGATGCCGATGTTGCGATATGCGCCCGTGCCGGCTTCGTATGCGAATGTAGTGTGCAACGAGTTGACGACCGTGATATGTATGATCGAGACGGTCAGGGCGCTGGAGGATGTCGAGTGGGTCGAACCATCAATTGCATGCTGGGATAGTGCTGATCAACAGCTCGATAGCTGCCGTTCCCGGGGTGGACGTGCTTCTGATCGGTTGCGGCGATTTGACGTCAGAGTGAGCCGCTCAGCCTGAGGTGAAGGCGTATGTTGATCCCAGCATGGGCATCCCTGGGGATATGGGCAATCGGCGGGTCGAGGATGCTTTCGATCGGGTAGCTGCTGCCGCGAAGAAGGTCTCGGTTAATGGGCGGCTGCTCTCGGTCGGCTTTGGCGGGCTGCAGTAAGTTGGCGTGAGACCGCGAGAATGCGAGCTTAAACGTAGCGGACGTCTCGACCTTGTGGAGAAGTTTGCGAAGAAGCACGACAATGCTCGATTCGTGATGGCAGGTGCGGATAACACCTTCCTGCTGGCTGCAGTCACCGATGGCGTCAAAGCGATTGAGAAAGTTGTCCAGGCTGTCGAGGACACGGCGGCAAGAGGCCACTGAGACTCATTTGGGACACGATGTCTGTTCTGATGAGCTGAGGATATTGCGCATGCGCCAGGATCCAATGCATGTATGGGTCGAAAGTTTGTGATGTACCGCACGAGACGCAGGTCATGTCCCGTACCACGAGTAAAAGCCAGGAGGATACCTGAGGTGTAAGGTGCCACATGACGGGAATACAACTTGTAATGGTGGTGCCTGGCCCAGTCTAAACATGAAACACGCCGCCCTCGCTCCTGGTTGGGGCAAATGTCAATGCTGTCGGGCCAGGTACAGGTGTGATGACCATCGACCACCCTTGCCTCGCCTTCTACAACGTCTCACCTTCTCTTCCCACCCGCACCCGCCGCCTGCTCCTCCACCCTCTCTCTCTCTCTCCCCGCACGCTCTCTTCGCGTCATTCGCCTATCACGACTGGCATCAACACTGTACACTCTCGGTTTCTCTGCGCGCTCAGCGAAATTATCACGGCAAGCAACTAGACGATACAAAGTATAATAGACCCAGACGACATTCCAACCGGTGTACACGCCCCGGTCGGCGCCCTACCACCGCAGACCAGTCCCCTACCCAAGACATAGACGGCATGACGTCCACCTCAAACATGCGGCCGTTCCGCGCCTCGCCCTCCGCACCAGTCATAGGCAGCAGCGCTGCCGCGCCCCTCCCTTTCGCGCCAACGCTCGGGAGTCAATCTCGCCAACCCCAACCAGCCTCCTTCCGGGTCTCAGCTCCCTCGGCCCGCCTCACCACCCCGCTAGCCGCGCCGCCGCCGCCGCTCGTCCTCGCGGCCAATCCGGCGTCCACCAACGAGGAGAGGAAAGTGCGCTACGCCGGGGCTGAACATACATTGGGGCCTACTTTTAGTGAAGAGGAAGACGGAGACGATTCAGAGTGGATCGCCGGACGAATGGCTGCTGTTTTGAACATGGGTGGAGCTGCTGGGACGTACGGCGCCAGTCACGCCTCGGTAAGCTTTGTCGGTTTGCAGGGCCGGTGATGCATCTCGGCTGACAGCAGAAGAACCGCCAACCCGACCCGCATGCTCGAGCGCGGCAACAGGCGCAGGCGAACATCCAAGCCCAGCACGAAGCGCGCATAATTCAGCAGCTGCAACAGCAACAGTTCGCCCAGCTCCAGCTCCAATCTCAGCAGCAACAGCTCCTCCAGCTCATCGCTATCGCCCAGCAGACCGGTCAACCGACACAACAGTACCGCGAGGCATATGCCGCGATGCAGATTCAGGCACAGCAGCTCGCGGCGAGTACGGCCCAGCTCCAATCGCAGACGCAACTCGTCATGCAGGCGCAGGCTCAACGCGCCCTCCTCGCCCAGCAGATGCAGTCCCCCTCGCAGCGATCAGCCGTTCAAAAGCCCGGAACGGACTACCGTTCCGCCGTCGCTGCTCAGGTCCAGGCAAACTTGCTCGCGCGTAACAGCCGCATCCGACAACCGGCGAAGCCGGACGAGGCGGATATCCGGGCACGCTTCGAGAGCGTACCCAACCCTTACATCACCCCTCAATCGGCCTCAGCGCCCATCTTCGAGCCCGCCCCATCGCCGTTCGGCGACCTTACCTGGAAGTCCTCTACACCAAAGCCATCACCTTTTGACCAGCCGACACGAATGGCTTCGGCCCAGGCGGGACGATTCGACATTCCCGGGGCCAACTCACCTGCTGACCGCCTGCCCGCATTCCTCGCGCGCCGACGGGCAACAGACGAAACCTCTATCTCAAGCGAGCCGGACACGCCGGGCCTCACGCGAGCTGGTACAGCTCAGACCAGCCCTAATCCCTCTATCGGCGAGAGCGAGAAGGTCTCGACTCAGGCAATGCTGGGCAAAGGTCGACCAGACCGCCTCCTCCCGTCCGCGAGGGCGTATACGATGCCCGTCGCAGCTCAACTCACCCGGCGAACAACTGAGAGCACCTCGCGCTCGGTGTCCCATACCGGCGCCGCTGCGAGCGTCAAGTCGAGCTACCCGGTCAGACAGCCTCAGGGACCGCCGGGAGATCCGACCGAGCTCAAGGAGAGGAACTTCCAGGCGAGGTGAGCTACATGTACTTGTCAAAGTGTACAGCTGACGGCAGGCTGAGGAGACAAGCTGGCCTGATGCTCAACATGCTTGGCCGACGCACCGAGGGACCTCTCACCCCGACCGATTAGACCGCTCGATCTCACGTGCAGCCAACACTCTCGCTCCTTATGCTCAACGTCCGACTTCATAACTGCTCGACCACCAGATGCCAGTCAATCGACTTTCTCCATGTTCGTTCGACAAGTACGGCTTCCCGACCGCTCGTGATTCGGCTGTTCGATACATGTCAAATTCCCGAGTCTGCGCCCTTGGTCGTTTTCGGGCCTTCTTTGTTCTCAAACCGATCCCGACCGCCTCAAAATTGTGTAAAACAGACCTCGCTACTAGGTCACACTGTTGTATATAGCCCAATGTTGATATACGGTCGTCAAAGACATACCGAGGGACTGATGCAACCTATGTCTACAGATGACGCGTCATCTTCACATCGGTCGAGGGCTGCGAGGATACAAGTTATGCATGGTTCGACGTGCAAGAGGCTTACACAGAGTCATGCGCAGTTCAGGGAGGAGAAGGAGGTGAAGAAGGTCGGAAGCTTTCATTGGACGAAGTCCTTGCCTGCAACATGAGCGGTGTCTCGCTGTGTGCCAGCGGCATCGACTCACGGATCAGCTTGGCGATCGTCTCAAGCTGGATGTTGCTAGTCCCCTCGTAAATCGCGCCGATCTTGCTATCTCGCCAGAGCTTCTCCAAGGGCAGATCACGGGTGAAACCGACTCCGCCCGCCCACTCGATCGCCTGGCCCGAGATCTCCTGCGCGATGACCGAGGCGTAGTATCTGCCATCAGCTCCGTCCTGGGGCGAGCGTCTTCTCCAGCTTACTTCGCCATGGCTGCCTCCTTCGTGAACGGTCGTCCCTCCTCCTTCAGCCTAGCCGCATTGTACGTGAGCAGTCGCGCCGCCTCAATCTTGATCGCGGCCTGGGCGAATTGGTGCCCCATGGATTGGAAGTCGCCTACAAATTAGCTAAATCCCCCGTCGGGGACCTCGGTGTAGCTCACCGATGAGCTTGCCGAACTGCTTGCGCTCGTAAGCGTATTTGACGGCATGGTCGAATGATCCCTGAGCAATGCCGAGCATCTGCGCGGCGATACCGATACGTCCCTCGTTGAGGATCTCAATGGCGATCTACCGTCAGCTACCCTTGGTGGGGCATCCACAGCGCTGACGCGCTCACCTTGTACCCCTTGCCGATCTCGCCGACGATGTTCTCCTTCGGGACTTTGACGTCGTCGAAAGACAAGACGCAAGTAGACGACGCCCTGATACCAAGCTGCACGATCAGTCGTGCCGTTCGTAGATGCTTAGCCCGCGCCGAACCCACCTTAGCTTCCTTCTTCGCGATCTCGACGCCCATATCCTTGCTCAGGACGAAACAGGTGATGCCCTTGTATCCCTTGGAGGGGTCAACATTGGCGAAGACCTACGGAGGGGTCAGTGCATGTCCGGGGCCCGCCGCCGTGTGTCCGCTCACGAGGAAAGTGTCCGCTTCACCGGAGTTTGAGATCCACCTGACTGTGTCAGCTGTTTCCCGGTGCATTTCAGAGCAGTTGCACTTACGCCTTGCTCCCGTTGAGTATGTACGAGTCCCCGTCCTTCTTTGCGGTGGTCTGCAAACCGAAAGCGTCGGAACCGGCATTGGGCTCAGAAAGACAGAACGACCCAACCTACGCTTAGCCGGTCTTGAGCACCAAGGCAGCCGGCTTACCTTGTTAGTAGCTAGGTCCGGAAGCCACTTGTTCTTGATCTCGTCATTGCCGTACAGTCTCAAGACAGTGTTGACGAGGGTGTTGTGCACATCGACCAGGACGGCCACACTAGGATCGACCCGCGCGAGCTCCTCAACGGCGATGATGGCGGAGGTGAATGAGCACTCGGATCCGGAATGGTCAGCCGAGGTTTCGATGCCCATCAGCTGAAGGTCAGTCCCTCGACACCCGTCCGGTGCGTGGTAGTACGCACACCGTTCTCGAACAGGCCCTTGATGATCTCCGGGTCCATTACCTCCTTCTCGTCCATCTCCCTCACTTTGGGTGCAATCACGTCCTGCGCGAATCGCTTGACTACAGTGAGCGTAGCCTCGCAAGCGGATCATGGCCCATATAATTGCTCACCCGTGTCACGGAGCATATCCTCCTCCTCGGTGAAGTTCCACAAGGACACGGGTGTGTCGATCGCTGGACGCGTGATCTCTTGCACGCCGCGGCTGATCCGTGAGGCATGGAGGGATCGAGTGGCAGGGAGGGCAGCGCGCAGAGGGCGCAGAGATTGAAGAGCTGGACGGAACATGATGCGCGATGTCTGATTCTGTGGGCGCGAGGCTGTGTGTGAGCTCTTAAGGTGGACGGAAGTTGGAAGCAGAAAGGATGCGCGGAGCATGCGGTGTAAGCGGTGTGATGACCGGCAAACATGTCTCGCGCTAACCGGCTACACAGGCCCATAATCCGGGCGGAACTTGGCTGGGGGGGGCGGGGGGGGGGGGGACCTCATCCTGGCGGGATCAAAAAGTCACGTGCGTTTTCCCTGTCGCTGCCGACGTCATCTGCGTTTCAAGTTGGACCTGCGTTGTTCGAGCATGGGAAGTCAAAGGGCAAGTGCGGGATGGGTTGTGAGAGTATACCTCAACAAACATGCACGCCCTCGCTATCAACTGCGGCTCGTCCTCTATCAAGGGCAAGCTGTACTACATCTCCTCGAAGGAGTCGGAGCTCGAGGTGGTTGCGTCGCTCAGCGTCAGCAATATCAGCTCAAAGGGCGAGAAGGTGAAGATCAAGGTGCGATGGGAGGGTGAAAAGGGCAATGACGTGAATGAGGAGGGCGAAGACGGAGGGAGTGTCGACTGTCAGTGTCGTTGATTGCGCCGGAAAGACGAGATGCTGATGCCAGACCAGAGCTTGGTGCCTCTGTTGCTGGGCAAGTTGACCGAGTCTGGTGGGGTGGACAAGTCGGATATCAAGTACATTGCGCATCGGGTGTGAGCTGATTGTCGGTTCTGAATACAATGTACAGCTAACAGCAGTGTTCATGGAGGAGGGCACAAGGAAGGCATTGTCATCACGAAGGAGCACGATGAAGGGCTGAACGAAATGGACAAGCTTTCCGAATTCGCCCCGTTACACGTGCGCACGGGACCCCATCGTCCTTGGCAGATGAGCTGAACAGCAGAACCACCACGCTGTACTCGCCGTGCGCTCCTGCCTCGATGCCCTGCCTGAACACACATCCGTTCTGTTATTCGACACCCTTTTCCATGTAAGCTCCCGCGC
>Ga0308169_10005167_pt1 | contig 11987 bp, 5 predicted proteins | sample PhyBR1_2_FD_202139 | JGI IMG/M metagenome (GOLD analysis project Ga0308169, IMG submission 202139) | Phyllosphere microbial communities from UC Gill Tract Community Farm, Albany, California, United States - DLSLSB.R1 | ecosystem: Host-associated > Plants > Phyllosphere > Unclassified | place... | reverse complement strand
AGCCGCCTGCGCCTGCTGGTTGTTGACGCGGATCGCCGCAAGCCCGAACAGGACCCCCTGCTGCCAGCTGGCGGCGAGGGTGTTCGCATTTGCGCGGTTGAAGTTGTCGAGCACGGCAAGCGTGGGGGCCACGCTTGGCGCCGGCGGCGTGCTGCCGGTGCCGAATTCGTCCGCGCCGATATCGATCGCCTTGGCGTTGCGCGCATCGCCGTCGTAATCCACGTCCGGCACGCCGTTGCCGCTGGCACGGGGCAAGCCGACATCGATCGCCGGCGAGCCAGCCAGCAGGTGGTAGTCGCGGAACAGCTTGCAGTTGGCGGCGTTCTGCGGCGATTTCACGGTGCCGTCCGCGGCCATGCAGTTCCACTGGGTCAGCGGGCCGAAGCGTACGTCGATGAAGTTGCCGCCCTCGTCGCTGGTGGCCGCGGTGTCGATCGTGGTCGAGAAGCCCGGGATGAACGGCGTCGGCTTGCGGTCGGCGTTGACGTAGTAGGACACGAACTTCGGGTCCGTCGCCAGGTTGGCGTTCCGGTCGTAGCCGTTGTTGCCCAGCAGGTCGGACAGGATGCTGTGGTCCGGGGCCAGCTTGTCGACGCCGGCGCCCACGTACTTGGCGGCGAAGCTGCCTTGCCCCGTCGTGCCGAGCACGGCCAGGTCGACATACACCGGATGCGTGCCCATCGGCGATGCGGTGTCGCAGCCGCCGCTGGCGTTCGGATCGAACAGGCCGAACTGCCCTGCCCCGCTGCCCGTGATGGCCCAGCAGCCGGCGCGGTTATGCCACAGGATGTCGTTGGCCAGCGTCGGTTTCGAGAACAGGTAATTGTTCTTCTGCGTGCCCAGGGCCGTCAGCAGGCCATCGCTGGTCCGGTGCGACACCAGGCCGGCCGGCTGCGGGCTGGACTGCGGATCGCCGGCATTCGAGAACGCTTCCTGCGAGGTGGCCGTGGTGTCGTTGAAGGCGATCGTGTTGTTCGAGGCGTTCACCTTGAGCGCATCGACCATCGACACGCCGCCGCCGGCATAACCCGCCACGTTGTCGACAATCATGTTGTTGACCATGGTGATGCTGTACCAGGCGTTGGCGTTGTTCGGAGCGCGCGACACGTCGAGGCCATTCACCTGGTCCAGGCGCACGCCGCCGCCGGCGCCGGCGCCCGCGTTGTTGCCCTGGATGAGGTTCTGCTGCAGCGTGACCGAGCCCGAGCCGGCCGACAGCGCGCCCGCATCCACCGGTGCGGCGCCGCCGATGTAGACCCCGGCGCCGGTCGGGTTGGCCGACTGGTTGTAGTTCTGGTTGAACAGGATGCGGTTGTTCGCGATCGTGCCGCCGTTGGCGAGGCCGAGATGGCCCACGCCGCCGCCGTCGCCGAGCGTGAAGTTGCCGCAGATCTGGTTGCTTGCAACCATGTAGTTGCTGGCGCCGTTGCCCAGGCCGATGCCGCCGCCGGCGCCGGATTCGGTGCCGCCGTTCTGCACCACCCAGTTGTGGTGGATGTTGACGTTCGGGGTGACCGAATCGGTGTAGCCGCCGTAGGCCGTGTTGGTCTCGTCGAGCAGGTCGACGTGGCCGACGCGGATGCCGCCGCTGTAGGTGCCCGAGTTGCCGACCACGCGGTTGTTCGCGATCTGCACATAGCCTGCGTAGCCGCTGACGATGATGCCGCCGCCGCCGTCGGCGCCGGTGATCGTCAGGCCGTCGATGCGGGCCGGGTCGGTCGCGCTGAAGTGGCCGTTCGCCGATCTCGTGCCGCCGGCCTTGCCGACCACCAGTACGCCCGGAGCCTCGTCGGCGCCGAACAGGATCGGTTCATTGTCGCTGAGGTTGCCGCCCAGGGACTGGCCGGGCAACAGGTCGAAGGTCCGGTTCGCGCCGGCGTTCAGGGTGTTCACGCCCGTGTCGGGGTCGATCACCGGCGGATTGGCCGGCCTGGCGTCGATCTTGCGGTCGATCAGGTTGCGCCATTTCTTGAGCGTGTCGTTGGCCGTCTTGGCGGCATTGATCATGGTCGACATGGCGCCCCAGCCCTGCAGCTTGACCTTCTTGTCCATGATGATGGGCGTGTTGTAGATGCCGGGCGGGACGATGATCAGGTCGCCGTCCACGGTGGTAGGCAAGTCGATCGCGGCCTGGATGCTGCCGCCGGCCGGGACCACCACCGGTGCCTTGCCGCCGATCGTCACGGTCAGGCCGACCGGCGAGGCGACGCCGCCGCGGACCACCGTCAGCTGGCCGGTGCTGGCGTTGGCGGGCACCGAGACCACGATCACGTCGTTGCTCCAGCTGACCACCGGCAGCGTGACATTGCCCATGGTGACCTTGCTGTCGGGGGCTGGCGCCCCGAAGCCGAAGTCGCGCTTCATCAGGCGGGACGAGCCGTCGTTCGGGTCGTAGTATGGGTTCATGACGTCCAGGCTGCCGGCCGACACGATGGTCAGCGTGGGCAGGGTCGTGGCCTTCGGATCGATGGCCGGGACCCATGGGCCACTGTTATTCGCACCGGTGACGCTGTAGATGACCGGCACGCCGTCGCCGAATTCGCAATCGAGCGGGTTCTGCGACGGGCCGGTGAAGGCGGCGACCGGGACCACCGGCGTGTCGAGATAGGTGGTCTTGCCGGGCAGGTATTGCAGCGTATAGCAGAACTGGCTGTAGCGGCGGTCGAAATACGGGTCGATCACCATTTTCGGCGTGCCGTCCGGATTGGTGGCGCCGCTCGGGTCGGGAATCGGGCCCGGCGAGTTCATGCACGAGGTCAGCATGTTCGGCGACACGCCCGACGGGAACGGCGGGTTGATCGTGTAGGTGGACGGCACCAGGAAGTTGAAGGAACCGAATTCGTCGGCATACACGCGGCCGAACTCCTTGCCGCTCCAGTCCAGCAGCGCAATCGGCAGGTGCGGCGGCGCGTGCTTCTCGCCGAAGGTCGGCGCGTTCACGTCGAACTCGCTGGACAGGTCGTCGAGGATGAAGCCGACGCCATGGCCGGCGACCGGCGTTTCGGTGAACAGGAAGAAGTCGGGCGCCGGATTGCGGCCGGGCTGCATGTCGACCAGTTTCATGTCGCACTTGTTCCAGGTCGCCCCATCCTTGTACAGCGGGTTCGGTTGCTGCTGGCCCGGGAACAGCGTCAGGTATTGCGGCACCGGCAGTTGCATGCCGACGCAGGCGAAGGGTTCGGCTTGCGGCGTCGGCGTCAGGGTGTCGCCGAACACGACGTTCTTGTCGCCATTGCCTTGATGGTAGTACCCCGGAGGCGCGACGGCCTGCACGATGTATTTCACGTTGGGCAGGTTGTCCTGGCCGGCCACGCTGCCGAAGGCATAGCCGCCGTCGAACACCGCGGGCCGCACCTGGTTCCAGTTGCGCAGACCGTCATAGCAGTCGAGCGGCTTGCCGGCATCCGGACCATAGGGCACTTTATAGGCATCGCCCGGGCAGCCGGTCGGGATCGCGTCGTCCCAGCCGTCGGTCTTGCTCAGGCCCATGTACGGCTGCTTGGTGTCCGGATCCTGACCCCAGCGGAACACGTCGCCATAGCTGAACGTATTCGCATCGCCGGCGCTGCTGCGCTTGATGTCCTCCGGACCCTTTTGCGGGTGGTCGAGGCCGCAGGAGGCCGGGTCGCGCCAGCAGAACGGATAGTTGTCGACGTCCGGCGGGTCGTAGGTATAGGCGTCCGCGCCGCTCAGCTTCGAGCAGGTGCCGTCGCCGGCGCTCGAGGGCTGGTCCGGCTTGCCGTCGCCGTCGCAATCGAGGAACAGGTTCACCTGCACGCGCGGAACGCCCGGCTCCCAGTTCTCGGCCTTGCCGTAGGCGGGATTGTCCTCGGCGCGCGTGATCGCATAGTGGACGATGCCGGCGATGCCGCCGTTCTCCTTGCCCACGTAGGCCTTCTTGCCGAATTCGATGTGATTGGTCTGGCCCAGGAAGGTCTGCATGCCTTCCAGCAGTACGACGCCCTGCTCCACCCGGTACGGCTTGACGTCGCCGACGTTCTGGCACAGGTTCGGATCGGCGCCGGGATTGGCGGCGACGTCGTCCGCGGTGCAGGTCTGCTGCTGCGGCGACAGACGCCCGAACGACGGCGTGACCCAGCCGTTGTGCGCAGGCACCGCGCCGCCGCCGTCGACCACGACGGTGGCCCCGGTGGCCTTGAAGCGCCCGTAATCGACTTCCGCGATCATCCAGTTGAAGAATGGGAACAGCTCGGCGAATTCAAAATTACCCTGCGAGTTCGTCAGCGCGGACTGGTAGATGCTGCCATCGCGGAAGCGGATGTTCATGTTCTGGTTGGCGATGCCGACCTCGCCGGCGTCGGGGAAGCCGTTGCCGTTGGTGTCGTAGAACACCCGTCCGTCGTAGCGCGCGAACCAGTTGAATACGGGGACATCCCCGAGCGCCACGGTGGTCTGCCCGGCCGGCACGTTGACGGGGGCACTGGCAATGATCACGTCCTTGGCCTCGTCCCAGACGACCAGTTCCCACGTTCCGGGCGGCACCTTGGGAATCGAGAAGGTGCTGTCGGCATTGCAGGCCGCGGCATACAGGGCGCGGCGGGAGCCGGTGGCCTCGTTCAGGCCGACCCAGCATCCCGGGAACGCTTCGCCGTCGTGGAAACTGTAGTCGGGCGGACGGGAGTTATGGATGTTCACCACCTTGCCGGTGATGGTGGCGTTGCCATTCAGGACAGGCGTGTTGCCGTTCCTGGCCAGAACGCCAGCGTGGGTGAAGCCGGTGAACACATGGTGTCCCGGCGGACCGAACTCCTGGAAGAACGGCGGCTCGCCGGCGCGGATCCAGGCGTCGTCGCCCTTGGTGCCTTCGATCGTCGTGGTCTGCTGCCAGTCGGTGCCGGTCGGCGGCACGACCTGCACCGTGTACTTGGCCGGGAACAGGTTGCGAATGATCGCGATACCGTTGGCGTCGGACTTGATGATGCCGCTGCCGCGCGTCACCATCACCGGCTTGCCATTCACGTAGCAATAGCCTGCGGTCGGGGTCTCGCCGGCACCGCAGGCCGTTTTGTAGGTGGTGCCGAGCGGATTGCCGAAGGCGTCCTGCGTGACCTGCCCGCCGGACGATCCGTAGGTGCCGCCGGCCTCGGTCAGCAGGATGGTGAACCCGGCCAGTCCCTGTTCCTGGGGCAGGTCGGGTGCGCCGTTCAGCGGACTGTTGTCGTTGAACACGAAGATCGACAATTGCCCGGCCGGCAGCGGGTACTTGTTGACGTAGACCGTGACCGCGCCGGCGCCGGCCGGGATCGCGGCCCCGCCCATCGCATACCCGTCGTCTGGCAGGATCGAAATGTAATAGCGCCGGTTGGGCGTCAGGTCGGGCAGCGGCATGGGGACGCGGTCTGGATCCAGGCAGGCCACCGATTTCGGGTCCGTGCAGTCCGGTTTCGTCGTGACCGCTCCGTTCACGACCCTGCCTGTCGCGACCAGCGGCATGTAGCTCGAATGGAAGCTGAACGAATAATTGTCGCGTGTCGCATGCTGTCCGGGTACCGATGCCTTGGTCACGTCCTCCTCGATCGTCCACCGGTAATCCTTGATCTCGGTGACGTTACCTGCGGGATCGATCCCCTTCACGGTAATTTGCAGTGGAGCGGCGTACGCCTGGTTCCCCAGGCAGGCAAGCCACGCCATGATTGCCCCGATGAGCCAGCGCCGAATGGCGCCAGCCCGTACGCAATACATCTTCAGGATATCCATTCTCGTTTCCCCTGCCGCCTGTTATTCGGAATCGTTTTTCGCGTGCCTCGATACCGGCAATCGCTTCCGAATCAGTATGGCTCAAGGTATTCGCTACGAGAGGAGGGGAAAAACCGGAGATCGATACAGGTGAACTACGTAGCTCCGGATCAGGGTATGTAGATTTTCGATACAACTAATAAAAAAGGTGGCCGCACGCGACCACCTTTTTGATTTGTGGAAATAAAGTCTGTCAGAGGCAGGTGAATTCGAATACGATATTCAGTCCAGTGGAATGTTATCCCAACTCACTCGAATATCGGTACCCCGCCCATACTCGCTGGTGATTCCGATTGTCCCGCCCGATGCCATTACCCTTCGGCGCATTCCGCGCAAGCCGGCGCCGCCTTTTCGCATGTGCCGTGCAACCTCGCTGATGCCGCAACCGTCGTCCTGGACCGTCAGGAAAAGATGTCCGGCCTCGATGCCGAAACGGACTTGCAGGCGGGTGGCGTGCGCGTGCTTGAGTACGTTGTTGACCGACTCCTGCAGCACCCGGTACGCGACGATCTGCAGGGCATCCGGCACCTGGCTGTCGCGCACGGTGATCATGGCGTCGACTTCCAGCATCGGTTGCGCCTCCCGGACTTCGCGCAGCAGACAGGTCAGGCTGGCCGCCAGGCCGAGGTCCTCCAGGATCGACGGGTACAATTCCATGACCGAGCGCCGCAATTCCGTCATGGCCTGGCGCGCCCCGATGCACGCCCGGTCGAGGGACGCCCGCAGCACTGGAATCGTCGCGGCCTTGCTCCCGATCGCCTGCTTCAGGCGATGCAGGTCCATCGACATCAGGGTCAGCAACTGCCCCAACCCATCGTGCAGATCCGATGCGATACGGCGGCGTTCCTCTTCTTGAATCGCCAGAATCTGATCAGCCCATGCCAGACGTTGATGGTATCCGGCCTCGCTGCTTTCGTCGAGAAGATCGATTCCGATACATGCGAAATCGTTTGACATTTTTATCCCCGGCGAACAAGCGTCTCTCGAATCATCAGAAATGAATACGCCCACAGGACCATATGCGGAGTCTCCCCTGCTCTGCTGCTCAAGCATTTTTTTCTCCCCTAGAAATTTCTTTATTTTTCTAAAGCACCTTATGATCGGTGATTAGTTTCGATAAAATTGTATCTCAGAGTACACGCTGCAAGTACATTATTTTGTGCTGGTGTTCTGTATTTACTACGATTTACTACATAAAAACCAGTAGGCCGATCACAGGCACATGTAAATAAAATGGTTCGCCGATTTAATACCGTGCAATTCGGAAACGATTTTGAAAAAAAATTCATTGATACAGTAAGTAGCATGAAAGGCGATTGCGCTTTTGATGCGCCGGTCCGGATCGAAACCGATATATGGGGACTCATTGGGATACGATATCGGCAGCCTCGCCGGTGCCGCCGGGCTGCCCGTCCTTGCCAAGCGAGAGCACTTCGTAATCCCCCTTGGCGCCTGGGGAGCGGTATTGGTAGGCGTGCCCCCAAGGGTCGAGCGGCACGCCCTTCTTCAGATAAGGCCCATTCCATCGCGGTCCGTCCGATGGCGGCGCGGTCACCAGGGCATTCAGGCCCTCCTCCGTGGTCGGATAGCGGCCAACGTCGAGACGGAAGGTGTCGAGCGATTTTTCGAAGGCATCGATCTGGGCGCGCGCCACCGTGACCTCGGACTTGCCCAGCTGGGCGAAATATTTGGGACCGACGTAGGCGGCCAATAGTCCGATGATGACGATCACCACCAGCAGTTCCAGCAGCGTGAAGCCCGCCGGTCGCCCACCCCCTGCGACAGTCCGTTTCAACATGAGATATCCCCTTGTCTTCCACATCGATAGGCGCTGCCGTGGCTGTGACCGATCCAGGCAGGGTGTTCAAGACCGCTGCCGTGAAGACTGCCGTGAATATATTAGCAAAGATGTGTCCGCCTAGGTAACCAAAAATACAGTCGCGCTCGACCACCCAAGGTTACCGACGCAACTGCCGGGTTCCAGATGGCAGATACAGGTGCAGCGCTCTACCCGCCACGCGTGCCGAACTTTGGGCCGCGCCTGCGCAGCAGCGCACGCATCGATGGCCCGCTTCATTCGCGGGCCTTTTACTTGACCGACCCCAATCGAGTTAGGATTCGCCCGCCGCTGCCAGCGCTGCGGCCGGGGACCGCTAGAGCTGCATGCCCGGCACGCTGGCCGGTATCGCCAGCTGCGCCTGCGTCGCCGCCGTCACCTGCTCCACCGACACGCCGGGCGCCGTTTCCAGCAGCGTCGCCCGTCCTTCCGGGAAGCCGATCACCGCCATGTCGGTCACGACCAGGTCGACCGGCCGGCGGGAGGTCAGCGGCAGCTCGCACTGCCTCAGGATTTTCGGTTTGCCTTTTGCCGTGTGCTGCATGGCGATGATGACGCGCCGGGCGCCGGTCGCCAGGTCCATCGCCCCGCCCATGCCCGGCACCAGCTTGCCCGGGATGGTCCAGTTGGCCAGGTGCCCGTGTTCATCGACCTGCAGCGCCCCCAGCACGGTGACATCGACGTGGCCGCCGCGGATCAGGGCGAACGACATCGCGCTGTCGAAGGTGCAGGCGCCCGGCAGCGCGGTGACCGGCCGCCCGGCGGCGTCGGTCAGCAAGCCCTGCGCCATGCCTTCCAGCGGCAAGGCGCCGGTGCCGATCAGGCCGTTCTCCGACTGGAACCAGACCTCGACGTCCGGCGCCAGGTAGTTCGCCACCAGCGTGGGAATGCCGATGCCGAGGTTGACCAGCATCCCGGAATGCAGCTCCCGGGCGATGCGCCGGGCAATGATCTCTTGTGCGTCCATGACATGACCTTTCTCATCTTTCCCAACGCGGCCTAGGCGGCCAGGGTTTGGTGGGCGACCACATAATCGACCAGGGTGGCCGGGGTCATCACATGGTCCGGCGAAATCATGCCCGTCGGGACGATGTGCTCGATCTCGACGATCACGGTGTCGGCCGCCAGCGCCATCACCGGGTTGAAGTTGCGCGCCGTGAGCGCATAGCTGAGGTTGCCTACGTAATCGCACAGGAAAGCCGCCAGCAGTGCGAAATCGGCGCGCAGCGGCAGCTCCAGCAGGTAGTCCTTGCCGTCGATCTCGAGCTTGTGCTTGCCTTCTTCGACCACGGTGCCGACACCGGTCGGGGTCAGCACGCCGCCCAGGCCCGCGCCGCCCGCGCGGATGCGTTCGACCAGGCTGCCCTGCGGCGTGAGCTCCACCTCGAGCACCTTGTCGATCATGAGCTTCTGGGTTTCGGGATTCAGGCCGATGTGGCTGACGATCGTCTTCTTCAGCAGACGCGCGCCGACCAGCTTGCCGACGCCGACGCCGGGCCGGGCGTTGTCGTTGCAGATGAGGGTGAGGTCGCGCTTGCCCTGGCGCACCAGCTCGTCCATCAGGCGTTCGGGCGTGCCGACGCCCATGAAGCCGCCGACCATGATGCTGGCGCCGTCGGGAATCAGGTTGACCGCCTTTTCGAGGGAAATGCATTCCATGTCGTCCTCCAGATCCGGATCGCTCGGATTTTATTGAACATGCCGGAGTCAAACCATTGGATCAAAGACCACTACCCAGGAGCGGGCATGCAAGGCGACGAACCGTTGGACGTCCTGCCGCTGTGGGCGCTGCTCGCCCTCGTCCTGCTGCTCGTGCTGCTCGCGGTGGAATGCGGTTACCGCCTGGGCAAACGCGCCGGGGGCGGCCAGGACGAGAAGGACACCCCGCTCGGCGAAATGGTCGCGGCAACGCTAGGCCTGCTCGCCTTCCTGCTCGCGTTCACCTTCAGCCTGGCCGCTTCGCGCTATGACACGCGCCGGCAATTGCTGCTCGATGAAGCCAACGCCATCGGCACGACCTACCTGCGCGCGGCCATGCTTCCGGAGAGGGGCGACGAGATCCAATCGCTCCTGAAGCAATACGTGGACATCCGCCTGGACGCCGCACGTACGCACGACCTCGCCTCTGTCCTGCAGCGTTCCGACGCCGTCCAGCAGCAACTCTGGTCGCATGCGGTGGCCATCGCCCGGAGATCGCCAAGCTCCATCGTCACCGGCCTGTTCGTGCAATCGCTCAACGAACTCATCGACCTGCATGCGAAGCGCCTGACCGCCAGCGTGCGCAACCGCATCCCGCTGGCCATCTGGATTTCGGTGTACGGCGTGACCATCCTCTCGTTCGTGGTGCTGGGCTACCACGCCGGCATGGTGAGCACGCGGCGTTCGCCTGCGATCCTGCCGGTCGCGGTCACCTTCGCCGTCGTCATCTGGCTGATCGCCGACCTGGACCGTCCCCAGGAAGGCACGCTGACCGTGAGCCAGGCGGCGCTCGTCGACGTACGGCGCTCGATGAACGGACCCTGACGAGGCTCGGCAATGGTAGACGCCGGCGGCGCTCACGCGCTGCCATTGCGTCTACATTGCCGGTTCGATGCGTCCGCCTGTGCCGGCTCAAGCGAGAAATTGGTCTAGGGCTATATCCCCCGTTCCAGTAGGCATGCATTACCGCCGCCCGAAATCCCACGCGCCAATCCAGGGGACGGCGTATCATTCCCCGGCACTGGCCGCTGAAAAGGTGGTGTCCAGCCCAAAGGTCGTGCATAATATAGCGCCGTCTTATGTCTTATAGAAGACTTGGGCAAAGAATCTAGCAAACCGAGGATAAAGCGTATGAGCAGCGATCAGACCATCATCTACACCTTAACCGACGAGGCGCCCCTGCTGGCCACCCACGCCTTCCTGCCCGTCATCAGCACGTTCACCAAGCCTGCTGGCATCAACGTCGAAGAGAGCGACATCTCGGTTGCGGCGCGCATCCTGGCCCAGTTCCCTGAGCGCCTGTCGCCGGAACAGCGCGTGCCGGATGCCCTGTCCGACCTGGGCCAGAAGACCCTGATGCCGGAAGCCAACATCATCAAGCTGCCGAACATCTCGGCCTCGGTGGGCCAGCTGCAGGCCGCGATCAAGGAACTGCAGGGCAAGGGCTATAACCTGCCCGACTACCCGGCCGACCCCAAGACCGACGAAGAAAAAGAGATCAAGGCGCGCTACGGCAAGTGCATCGGCTCCTCCGTGAACCCGGTTCTGCGCGAAGGTAACTCCGACCGCCGCGCACCGAAGGCCGTCAAGGAATACGCACGCAAGAACCCGCACTCGATGGGCGAATGGTCGCCGGCCTCGCGCACCCACGTGTCGCACATGACCCACGGCGACTTCTACCATGGCGAGAAGTCGATGACCCTGGACAAGGCGCGCGACGTCAAGATGGAACTGGTCACCAAGAGCGGCCAGACCATCGTCCTGAAGCAGAAGGTCGCCCTCAAGGACGGCGAGATCATCGACTCGATGTTCATGAGCCGCAAGGCCCTGATCGAGTTCTACGAAAAGCAGATCGAAGACGCCAAGAAGACCGGCATCATGTTCTCGCTGCACGTCAAGGCGACCATGATGAAGGTCTCGCACCCGATCGTGTTCGGCCACGCCGTGCGCACCTTCTACAAGGAAGCCTTCGCCAAGCACCAGGACGTGCTGGACAGCCTGGGCGTGAACGTCAACAACGGCATGGCCGACCTGTACAACAAGATCGCCACCCTGCCGGATTCGCAGCGCGAAGAGATCATCCGCGACATCCACGCCTGCCAGGAGCACCGTCCGGAACTGGCCATGGTCGATTCGGCCAAGGGCATCACCAACTTCCACTCGCCGAACGACGTGATCGTCGACGCGTCGATGCCGGCCATGATCCGCGCCGGCGGCAAGATGTACGGGGCCGACGGCCGCCTGAAGGAAGTCAAGGCCGTGCTGCCGGAATCGACCTTCGCCCGTATCTACCAGGAGATCATCAACTTCTGCAAATGGCACGGCGCATTCGACCCGCGCACCATGGGCACCGTCCCGAACGTGGGCCTGATGGCGCAGCAGGCCGAGGAATACGGTTCGCACGACAAGACCTTCGAGATCCAGGAAGACGGCGTGGCCAACATCGTCGACCTGGCCACCGGCGAAGTCCTGATGAGCCAGAACGTGGAACAAGGCGACATCTGGCGCATGTGCCAGACCAAGGACGCGGCGATCCGCGACTGGGTCAAGCTGGCCGTCACGCGCGCGCGCAACTCGGGCATGACCACCGTGTTCTGGCTGGACCCGTACCGTCCGCACGAGAACGAGCTGATCAAGAAGGTCAACACCTACCTGAAGGATCACGACACGACCGGCCTGGACATCGTGATCATGT
>Ga0308169_10005162_pt1 | contig 11996 bp, 4 predicted proteins | sample PhyBR1_2_FD_202139 | JGI IMG/M metagenome (GOLD analysis project Ga0308169, IMG submission 202139) | Phyllosphere microbial communities from UC Gill Tract Community Farm, Albany, California, United States - DLSLSB.R1 | ecosystem: Host-associated > Plants > Phyllosphere > Unclassified | place... | reverse complement strand
GGCGTACCTTTGCTAGCTGTCCCTCACCAGAAATGCCATCAATGTTTCCGCCGCCTGCTGCCCATCGTGGAGAGCGAGAGCGAGAGCTGGTCGGCCTTCTCAAGTTGAGGGAGCTCGCGAGACGTGCTGATGAAGCTGCGTCACGATTTCAGGCTTTGCGCACGCTTGTAGCTTTTCAAAAGTCGCAGTGCTGCTCGCACGCTGCCGACTTCCGCCTCGGCGAAGAGTGAGCGCACCCAGACGACGAGGCCTGTGCGCTTGAGAAGGTCGTCGAGCTCGCTCTGGCTCGAAAGTCAGGAGCGCACACGTCGAAGGGAAAGGGCAGCCTGAGCGCGAGGGCCGCACGATGGAAAAAAAAAAAGAACAAAAAAGAAGGAGGCAGGTCAGGAAGCAGCGACCGCCTAAGCGCAAGGTTCTCCAGGCCCTGGCCGGCATGGTCACGAGCTCCGCGGTGACGGTGGGAGGGGGGTGGCAGGAGCAACGACCGCCTAAGCGCAAGGTGTCCCAATTCCTTGGCCGGCATGGTCGCGCTTCGGTACTGAGAGGGAGCCGATGAACCGGACCGGTTCGACAAAGGAAAGGCCTACTTTGCAAAAGGTTGCCTGACGCGTTCGCAGCCCGGCTTCCTTCCTCCTCCTCGTCGTCTCACTGCGCGCCTCGGCCGGAAACGGGCACGAGCGAGTCGAGCATTTTTGGGTGCACCCCTGAGCCACCGGAGGCGCCGTCCGAGCGACGACGCGAGGGGGAGGAGCGAGCGAAAGCGAGACGAGGAGGGCGCGCGCGCCGCGCCGACTCCCTTTCCGCGCAGCTTTTCCGTCGCGGCACGTCGTCTACTGCCACGCACGAGGTCGCAGTGTCTGCCAATAGCGCTGAGCGGCATCTGGGTGCCCGTTGCGAGCCTGAAGGAGCCCCTGCGATGCAAGGAGGAGGTGAGCTCGAGGAAAAGCTCGTTGTCGTCGCAGTACGTATCGCTATCTGGAGCTCATGTAGCCCTCGCTCGGCCTCTCGAGACGTCTCCCCGACAACAGGACCTCCCTGAGCACGGTTCGAGAAGCTCTCGCTCTCAGACCTGCGCCGGCGAAGAAGAGGAGCGAGCGCGAGAAGGTGTTTTTCACTCGAGATGCTGCTGCTCTGGAGCCAGCTCGCTCTTGTTCGACGTTTCAAGTGTAGTAGATCGCAAACCCTGCCCCGAGACTCGTCTCGAGGTGTGCGCGCGCGCTCCTGCGACGACGACGAGAAGGAGGAAGCGCGAGCAGGCTGCTTTCGCCTCGTGAGACTGCTGCAGTGCGCCGACGTCGAACCGAAAGAGGCCGAGGAACAGCACGATTACAACAACAACAGGACGAACCGAACGATGCACAAACTACAGGGGGACCCGCCAACTCGTTCCCTCGTCAGTCCAGCGCCTTGCCGAGGAGCATCCGCCGCTTCTCGTCGTCCCGCAGCTCAGACCCAACACGTCGCACGGGACGGCGCCGGCCGAACGCACTCGAGTCCTTGCCCGGGAGCGTGCTCGACAGCGAGCCCATCGAGGCGAACGTCGAATCGACGTCGGCGGCGAGGGACGACTCTCGCCCGGAGAGAGACGATGTCGAGGGGGTCGAGACGGTCTGTTGGCGAGACGTGCTCGAGCGCGAGTCGTAGGAAGGTCGAGCCGGGAGCGAAGAAGGCTGCGCGCGAGTCATGAAGAAGGGTCAGCAGGCCGGCCGAGGCGAGTGAGAGCGCGAGAGCGGACGCACCTGAGCGGGCGAACTTGACGAACGGTCGGCGGGCGCGTCCAGCGCAGGACGAGGACGGTGCGCCTCGTCGAAGGAGCCCATGCTCTCCGGCTCCTCGGTGAGCGCGCCTCGGTCGAGCCCGAGGGACGTGCGGCCGATCGAGTTCGCCGCCTTGCTCGACGACGTGTCCTTCGAGTCGCGCGAGCCGCCTCGCGGGTACGACCCATCGCGGTCCTCGCGCTCTGGGTAGATGAGGCCGACGACGCCGATGTCGAAGGGAAGGTGCTCGCCGCCGGGCGTCTGCGCAAACTCGCCGTTGATCGGCAGGTCGTGCAGCTCGCCGTCGAACGGGTCGAAGGACGACGACCGGCGCAGGGCGTTGTACGGGCTCGAGCGAGAAGGACGTTCTGGATCGCCGCCGACGTCCTGGGCGTGCGACTCGATGGGCTTGGGCGCCTCGGGGAGAGGGACCGAGCCGGCCGGGATCGCGCTCGCGGCGCTGCCGCTGCCGAAGTGCTGCGTGCGCGACTTGACGAACTTCATGCGCTTGCGCACCGACGCCGTGACGGCCTGCTTGGCGGCGGACCGAGCGTCGGCCATGGGCAGGCGGCGGTGCGTCTTGGACAAGAGCTGGCCGAGGAGCTGACCTTTTTGCTGCCACACCGAGCGGATCATGTCTGCGACGGGAAGCTCGCTGGGCGTCAGAAGAGGCTCGACTGCGCGAGCGACGAAGTGAGGAGAGGGAGAGGGACGCACCGCGCTTGAGCTGGTCGAGGAGGTCGAGGAACGACCACGTCTTGGACCGGTACTGGATCAACGGCGTCTTGTACGTGATGTTGTAGATGTTGGGCAGGCTCGACTTGTCCTCCTTCTCGCTCTGTTGGTGAGGCGAGGAAGAGCGTCAGAGGAGAAGGAGCGGGTGACCGAGAGGGGGACAGGACGGACCCGGTACGTGAGGCAGAGCAGGGTCGACGAGATCTCGACGAAGATGAAGGTGTGGTTCGAGGCGGCGCGGCGGCGCATCTCGTCGGCGTCGAGACCCTCCTCGCGAGCGTCCGACACGAGCATGTCGGCCGAGACGGCCTTGCGCAGGCGGTGCTCGGTGCTGCGGATGGACGCGCTCGACGACGCGACCGCGCGGTCGCTGCCCGTGCTGCTCGTCGCGGCGAGGCTCGTGCTGCTCGCGTAGCTCTTGCGCGGCGCCGAGAACGAGTCGACCGAGCGGTTGGCCTGCGCGTTCGAGCCCGGGACGTTGAGCGACGACGACGACCTGCTGACGTCGGGCGACGTCTTGCCGGGCCGCGGCGGGTCGTTCTGGGCGTCGCCGTCGCCGTCGACGTCGTCGTAGCCGGGCTTGTTGTGCCGGTCGGTCGAGAAGACGTAGTCGAGGATGCGGCGACCGACGGCGTGCTCGAGCTGGAGGCGGACCGGGTGGAGGTGGAGCTCGAACCGCTCGATGATCGAGATGCCGCCGACGGGTGCGAGCGAGTTCCACAGGACGGCGCAGAAGACGTCCATCTGGGCGAGGCGGTTGCTCGAGGCGTCGCCCGTGTCGGCCTTGGCGATGATCTCGGCAAAGATCTGCTCGGGGCTGCTGTTGAGCGCGCGCAGGTCCTTGATCACCATGCGGTTCGACGCCGAGCCGTCCTGCTTTGACACCCACGAGTACTCGGCGCCGATGACCGAGAACTTGGCGAACGGGACGTCGCCCTTGTCGAGCATGTGCCACGTGAGCTCGGCCGCGCGCGCCTCGAGCTGGAGGCCGACGCTCTTGCTCGACGACTTGGCGCCGTTCGAGTCCTGGGCGCGCGTAAAGGCCTCGACGACGAGGCTCAGCTCGCTCGCGAGCCGGAACGCCTCGGCCCGCTCGAGGAAGAGCTGGACGCGCCCGGCGTCGTCGAGCTCGTCGAGGTGGACCTGGAACTCGTGCGCGGCGCCGATGAGGCGGCGGATGTGCTGCTGGAGGTGGCCGACCGTGTCCATGACGGCGTCGAGGTTCGAAAAGTCGCGCGTAAAGACGAGCGACTCGACCTTCGAGTTGCGCGACTTGCGCAGCGGGTCGCTGTACAGGATGAGGTCGGTCACGACGTTGTAGATGGCCGCAAAGTGCTCCGGGTTGGCCGAGAGCGAGAACTTGTCGGCCTCGAACGAGAGCCGGTCGGTCGACGTGTGGAAGTGGCTCTCGCGCGGCGAGCTCGACGCGACGCTGCCGTGCTCGCGCTTCGAGCTGAGGCGCAGCTGGTTGAACTTGTCGTAGCGCATGGCGGCCGACGTGCGCGACACGACTCGGTCGAAGCCCCAAGGCTCGACGCGCAGGTCGACGAGCGTCTCGAGCGGGACGAACGACTGGGCGAACTTGCGGTCGGCGCGAGCGACCTGCTGCCGAGGGTAGAAGACCTGGAGCCCGTCGAGGCGGGCGAACGTCTGGTTGAGCACCTCGGCGTTGACCGGGTCGTCGACGACGCGCGTGTCGATGATCTCGAAGACCTTGACCTGGGCGCGGAAGGCGGCGATGACGAGGGTCGACTTGTCGTCGACGTCGCTCTGGAGCGACACCTGCGGCTTGGTGAAGACGCACAGGTGGCCCGAGGTGGCGTCGTACGCCTCGGGGAGCGCCTCGGCCGCGGCGTACGGGTCGACGTCGAGGTGGTCGCCGAAGCGGTGGCGCCCATCGTCGGCCTCGGCCTCCTCGTTGGCGGCCCAGGTGCTGCTGCCCTTCTTGACGAGGTCGTCGAGGAGCCGGTTGGTCTCGTCCGAGTCGTGGAACGGGCCGGCGCGCTTGGCCGACATGGACCCGCCGGCCGTGCCCGTCCTCGTCGACTTGCGGCGCGACATGTTGTCGCGCTTCGTCTTGCGCTCGTGCTGCTTGGCGAGGTCGCGGATGAAGCGCAGGACGTTGGCCGAGGCGTGGTAGAGGAAGCCCTTGCGGTCGCGGTGCGAGTAGTAGTACTTGAGGAGGACCTCGCGCGTCGCGTTCGAGACCTGGACCGACGGCGAGTGCACCATGTAGCGGTTCTCCCACTGGCCCCACTCCTCGTAGAGCGTGTTGGTGAGGTGCGGGAAGGCGGCCGTGTCGCACGAGTCCTCGTGCACGCCGCTCGACGGCGTTGGCGGCGGGCGGTGGTTCGAGGGCGGCGGCGGCTGCTGCTGCTCGTGGTGGTTGGCCTGGACGTGCGGGTCGTGGTCGGGGAGCGAGGACGGCTGCGCCTCGTCGCGGATCTGGCGCAAGCGCTCGATGACCGACTCGACCGCCTTGATGCGCAGCTCGATCTCGCCCGTGACGGTCGCGCTCCTGGAGGCGGCAAGCTGCAAGAGGGAATGGCCGTGCGTTAGCACGCGCGCTCTCGAGAGCGCGCTGTGAAGAACGAAGAGCTCGACGCACCTGGGTCTTGAGCTCTCGCAGCCGTTCCTCGGCCTCCTCGATGTGGACCGTGACGGTGTCTGCAGAGGCAAGGGTGCGGCGTCAGCCGAGCTCCATGAGGCCCCTCGCAGCGTCATCGAGGATGAGTGAGAGGACTAGGGACGCACCGGTTGCTCGGCCCATGAGGCACGTGTGCGAGAACTCGCTGCCGAACTTGGTCTTGGGCTTCTCGGGCGGCGTCGACGCCTCGAGGCCGTCGGCCGACTCGTCGTCGCCGTCCTTGGTCGGCGCCGAGTCCTTGTGCCGGTAGTACGTGAAGCGCGGGCACACCATGAAGGGCATGATGCGGAGCCGAGGCTCGTCGTGGCCGTCGTCGACCGGCATCGTGTACATCGAGTCGTGGAAGTCGTTGAGGTTGACCCACTCGCGGTCCTCGGGGCGGACCGTGTAGTCGTCGTCGTACGAGGGGATCGGCGTCGACGCCTCGTCGTCGGCGTTGGCGTCGGCCGGCGCGACGTCGGCCTTGAGCGGCTCGGAGAAGATGGCCGTGATGGTGCGCAGGTCGAGCCCGTCGAGGTCGATCTCGGCCATGTAGAACGCCTTGTGCTTGACCGTCTTGGACTCGGACATCTCGGGGCGGCGGATGACCATCTCCTGCGTGCGCTGGTGCAGGTCGACGTTGAACCGGCCGATCTTGCCCTTCATGCCGAGGACGGTCGTCTCGCCGCGCTCCCAGTCGGCCCAGGTCTCTTGGCGATACGTGTGCGAGATGAAGAGGGGCGCGAGCGAGAACCGGTACTTGATCGTCGCCGTGTGCCGGCCGAACTTGGGCGACGGCGCCTGGACCGAGGGGAAGAGGCGACCTTGGCGCACCGGGAGCGACATGCAGCCGTCGAACAGCTTCCACCATCTGTGGAAGTGCGTCATGGCGTGCGGCGAGAAGTGGAAGCTGTTGTAGCCGTTGCGGCCCGAGTACTGGTTGTCGGCGTCGGCGGCGTGGTGGTCGTCGCGGCCGGGGAGGGGAAGGTTGGCGGGCGACGTGAGGGACAGCGAGAAGTGGATGAAGTCGGAGCGGAAGCCGGCGAACGAGTCGACGATCTGCGAGGCGAGCGGCGGCGTCAGCCTCGTCGTCGCCGAGGGGAAGGGGAGAGGGGGAGCGAGCGAGAGGGGACGCACCTCGCCGAGCGGGCCGATGGCGGCCGACGTCTTGGTGTGCACCTGCCAGTGCGGGATGAACTCGAAGCGGCGGCACTGGCGGTGGAAGGTCGGGAGGCCGAGGCACGACGGCTTGTCGCACTCGCCGTCCCGACACGTGTGCTCGAGGCGGACGGCCATGCCCCACCGCACGCCGTTGATGCACTTGGCGCACACCTTGAGCCAGTACTCGATGTCGTCCTCGTCGCCCGACGTGTCGGTCGCCGAGTCGTACCCGGCGCCGTCGAGGTCGTCGTCGCCGTCGCCGAGGGTCGAAGCGGCGTAGGCCGAGCCGCCGGCGGCGCTGTCGGCGCTCTGCGCGTCGCCGGCCTCGCTGCCGGCGCGCTCCGAGTCGAGCGAGTCGCTCGAGAAGCTGCCCGTCGCCGCCGAGTCGATGTACTCGCGCAGGTTGGGGATCCCGAGCACGTACTTGTCGCTCGAGACCTGGAAGAACTCGTAGTCGGGGTTGTCGTGCCCGAGGCGCAGCTCGACGTTGCCCTTCCAGGACTTGGCGAACCCGGCGCCGAAGCCGGTGAGGGCGTACGGGTCGCGCGAGCCCTTGAGGTGGAAGATGGCCGACGCCGTCGGGCCCGGGCACAAGAGGCGGATGCGCCAGTGCAGCTGCAGCCGGATCTTGTCCCAGAAGCCGATGCGCTCCGACGGGTCGGGGCTCGCCTTGGTGAGCGTGTCGAACACTCGGGCGACGTCCTGGATGGCGGGCTGCATCGAGTTGCCCCACCCGAACCGTAGAGGGTCGGCCGAGCGGATCTTGATGACGGGCGACGCGTACGTCTTGGTCGGCATGGCCGAGCGCGGGACGACGATGGCGAACGGCGCGCCCTGGCCCTCGAAGACGTGCTGCGGGATGATGGCGCACGGGACCCGCCGCACCGACTCGAGCCCGCCGACCTCCTCGCCGACGACGAGGTCCGACTCGCACGTCCAGCTCGGCTGCTCGGGCCGGCCGCTGCGCGGGACGTGGAGGAGCGGGAGCGGGTAGTCGCGCAGCTGGAAGCGCGCCTCGCTCATCGTCCACGAGAAGTGGACCGGGACGAGGAGCGAGAAGACCGTGTCGCGGGGCAAGCCCTTGCCGACGTCGTGGAGGAAGTCCTTGAGGCCCTCGTCGTCGCCCTCGACGGTGCCGCCGAACAACGGCTTGGAGACGACGAACGAGAGGTCGTGGAAGGTGCCTCGGGCGAGCGGCGCCGACTTGCTGACGGGGAGGAGCTCGATCGGGAGGCGCTTGTTGGCCGTGAGGTTGCGGTCGGCGACGCCGTAGAGCCGTCGGGTAAGGGCCTCCTCGCGGCGCGCCTGCTCGGCTGAGGCGTTGCGGATGCGCTTGGCCCAGTGCGACGAGTTGTACTTGCGCAGGGCGCGCTCGGCCTCGTCGACGCTGACCGTGTGCCGCGCGCTCACCTTGGGCTTGGCGCTCGCGGCGAACGACAGGTCGTCGTCGCTGTCCTCGTCGTCCTCGTCGTCGCCGCCCATGCCCGCCGCCTCGGCGCGCCGGATCGCCTCGACCTTGTCGTCGAACGCCTTGCGGCGCTCGATGCGGGCGAGCTGCTCCTCGTACCCGGCGCGCCAGATGATGTTGAGCTTGGTCTCGAACGGGTCGTCCTGGAGCTCGAGGGCGAAGAGGCCGACGCGCAGCTCGATCTGCGGCAGGCGCTTGGCCTGCTCGGGACCCGGCTCGATGATGACGCGCGTGCCGCCCTTGACGTGCTCGTAGATGAGCTGCTTGGTCGCCTTGACGAGGCTCGCCGTGTTGTCGACGATGCGCGAGAAGACGTAGCGGAACGGGATCCGCAGGCGGGCCGTCTCGGACGAGAGCGACAGGACGAACGGGTGGTACCCCTTGTTGTTCGAGTCGGGCCGCATGCGGAACTCGCTCTTGCGCAGCGAGACGATGTCCTCCCACTTGCCCGGGACGGTCGGGCTCTGGCCGGCGAGCATGGCCTTCTCGAACCCGACGACGAGGCCCGACGACGCCGAGTGCGCGAAGAGGATGCGGTGGAAGTTGATGAAGAGGTGCGTGTCGTGCGGCAGGGAGGGGAAGAGGTGCAGGTCCTTGATCTCGCCGCTCGCGCGCAGGAGCGGCCGAGGCCGGCGACGCTGCCGGCTCGGCGAGGCGGCGGCGGCGGAGGCGGCGGTGGCGGCACCCTCGCGGGCGGGCGTGTCGACGTTCGAGGCAGGGCGGAGCGACCGGATCGACGAAATGGCCATGAGGCACAGGTAGATGCTGAAGAGCTCGATGCGCATCGTCGCGAGCCTCGACTCGACCGTGACGGCGATGTCGTCGAGCGGCGCCTCGTCGCCCTTCTCGGGCTCGTCGCCGTGATCGATGTCGCCTGCGACGACCTCGGGCGGGGCGGCACGCTGAACGCGCAGGCGAACCGAGATCTCGGGCACGACGACGAGTCCTCGGCCGGCCTCGCGCTCCTCGGGCGTGCGGCCGCGCCAGGGCTGGATGATGCTCTTGCGGCGCCCAACGAGCTCGGCGAGGTCTGCGCGACCGCGCAGCTCCCAGTCGGGCCCGTGCCCGGCGTGCTCGTCGCCGGCGCGCTGCGCGCCGCCGGGTCTGCGGCTGTCGCTCTTCTTGCCGGCGCCGCGGCGACGCCGTCCTCGACTCGCCCGAGCATCGACGACAGGGTCGACGCTCCAGCCGTGTAGGCTGACCTTGGCGAGCGCGACCGGCGGCGGGCCGAGGCCGGGCGTGTCCGGGTTGGCGCTCGCGTTGGCCTCGATGCGGACGTCCTCGGAGAGGCGCAGCGCCGAGCGCGCGGCGTAGTCGCCCGCCGAGCCCGGCTCGTGCGCCGACTGCATGAGGTACTGCAGGACGAGCGGGCCCGTGTGGAGAGCGACGCCTCGGCACGAGTGCGGGTCGGCCTTGGGGTCGGCGCCGGCGATGCGCAGGTCGAACGACGCGAGCGCGATGTACAGGTTCTGGTCGGCCGGGAGGAGGTCGACGAGGGGACGAGGGGAGGGCGGCGGGCGAGCCGCAGGGTCGGCGTTGGCGGGTGAGAGCGGCGAGCTCGGCGCCCGCCTGGACGCCATGAGGGCCGCGGCGAGGTCTCGCACGCAGCCCATAACGACGGGCCGCCACAGGTCGACCTGGATCGTCTCGAGGAGGACGCCATGCTCGCCGCGACACGTCGCGGCATCGACCCAAGGGACGAGCTGCGCCCCTGCCGCCTCGTCGAGCGCCTCGCCGCCGAGAGCGCGCACGGCCGACGTGAGCTCGAGCGGGCCGAGGGCGAGGATGTCGAGCCGAACCGGGTCAGACGGCAGCGCAGGCATGCCGTACATGCTGCGCCTGCGCGAGCGAGGGTGCCGAGCGTCGCTCTCGGTCGAATCCGCCGTGGATGCCGCCGACGCCGTCGAGTCGTCCGAGTCATAGGCGCTCGACGAGTCGTGCTCGTGCTCCTCGTAATTGCTCGCGAGGATGAAGACGTTGAGCGTGTCGGCCATGACTGAGAGGCGCGCGGCGTACTCGAGCGAGTACTTGTCCTGCAGGCGCACGGACCGCTGTCAGTTCAGGATCCTACGCCTCGCCGCAGGAACAAGAGAGAGAGAGACCAAGACGCACGAGGTCTTTGGTGAGGTTGGGCGCGACCTTGAGCGGCTTGATGCGCCTGCGCGAGTAGTCCTCGGAGAGCGGCGGCGGCGGCGGCACGCCGAGCTCGTCCTCGAGCGCGCTCGTCGGCGTGCGGTTCATCCCGGGCCGGTCCTCGCGGGCGCCGTCCTGCGCACGAGTCCTGCTCCTGCTGCGCTCCTGGTCGCCGTCGCGCTGCGAGTCGCGCTTGGCCCGCTCGCGCTCGACGCCGCGGTGGTGCCGCCGCGCGCGGTCCGCCGCCCGCCGCTCGACCTCGCTGCGCCTGACGCTGCGCTCCTCCCACTGCCCGCCGAACGCGCAGCGCACGCGCGGCGCGCTGACGCACAGGAGCTCGGGCGACGCCCAGCTCCGGAAGAAGGGGTCCTCCGGGTCGGGCGCGGCGAGGCGGGCCGGGTCGGGCTCGGACGGCGCGAGGACGGGCCCTTGGAGCCGAAGCTCGACGCCCGACAGGGTGAGGGCGCCGACGACTCGGGGGAAGCCGTACAGCGGGCGCGAGGCGGACTCCTCGGCCGACGGCGAGGGCGGTGACGAGGCGCGCCGGCTCGATGCTGGAGCGCGCGCGCCGTGCGAGTGCGCAGGGCGCGCATGCACGATGCGCACGGCGGCGGCGAGCGTCTCGAACGCCGAGTGGGCCCGCATCGGGCCGAGCAGACCCTCGAGGACGACGAGCGCGTCGTTGTGGTTACGCGGCGGGGCGTATGAGGGGGCGACTGAAGGCGAGGTGTCGGTGCCGGATGTCGAGGGAGGGGATGATGGCGAAGCTGAGAAGGACGAGGGGAGCCAGGTGGACGAGAGGTCGATCCTCAAGGCGCCGAGCGAGAGGGCCTTGGTGGCGCTCGGGCTCATGAGGAGCTCATCTGCGCACGCCTCAGCGTCAGCCTCCTTGCATTTGTCCATCCAGCGCGCGAGAAAGAGAGAGAATGTGTGACGCACCTTGCTCATCGTCCTCGAGCCGGCCCAACCTGACCCGCCCTTCGACCTCGGCCCACTCGGCTCCCGCGCTCCACGCCTCCTCGCCCTGCGCGATCCACCCCTCGTGCTCCTTGCGCGCCGCCCCTCGGCGCAGCTGCACCCTCGCGCCTCGCACCGCGAGCGCGAGCGCCATCGTCGACGGGCGCGCCTCGCCGGCGGCGGCATCGGCGGCGTCGACCGGCGCGAGCGAGGAAGCGCGAGCCGACGAGGGTGCGGCGTAGTGCGCGGCGAGGACGACGGGCGGGAGCGCGAGCTCGACGCTGCCGAGGAGGCGCAGCACCTTGCGCGAGCGCGCCGCCTTGGCCCGCTGAGCGCTCGCCGCTTGGGCGTCGGCGTCGGCGCCGTCGTCGCGCCGCTCGGCCCGCTCGTGCGGCGGCGGGCCCTGCTGCGCCTTGGCCGCGCCGAGGGCGTCCTTGAAGCGCTCGAGGAGGCACTCGAGCTCCTGCACGCGGACGAGAAGCGCTCCCTCGTGCGCCTCGTCCTCGTCTCGCGCCCGCCGCTCGGGCGCGCGCTCCTCGCGTTGCTGCTCGCCGACGCCCCACTCGTCGACGCCGTCGTCGAGGCCGCAAGTGCCGGCGCCGAGCTCGTCGGCAGCGACCTCGCCGCACCGCCCGCCGAGGGGAACGAGCGTCACGTCGACGCTGCCCTCGCGCGGCTCCCAGCGCCCGCGCGCGAGCTCGAGCGCAATGCGCAACTCGAATGCACCGGGCAGCTCGAGCGCAGGCTTGTGCCGCTCGAGCTCGGGCTCGGGCTCAACCTCGGCAGCTGCGCCGCTGCTGCTGCTGCCGGTGCTCGGCGGGCGCGCGCCGTCGACGAGCGAGACGCCCGAGATGCGCACCCACGCGCCGAGCTCGTGCACGCCGAGGGCATGCTCGAGCGGGTGCGAGTGCGCCCGAGGGCGCGAGTGCGGGTGCGGGCGCGGGTGCGGGTGCGCACGAGCGGCGCGGCGCGTCGAGCTGACGCCGGCGACGAGGCTCAGCTTGAGGGTCGGGCGGGGCGCGTCGCCTTCGGCGCCGGCTCCGAGCAAGATGCGGACCGGTGCGATGCGGAGGGCGATGCGGTGCGCGAGGCGCGGGACGAGGCGGGTCGCGAGGGCGAGGAGAGGGTGAGGTCGGCGGCGGGGCGGGGGCGGGTGAGG
>Ga0308169_10005161_pt1 | contig 12002 bp, 11 predicted proteins | sample PhyBR1_2_FD_202139 | JGI IMG/M metagenome (GOLD analysis project Ga0308169, IMG submission 202139) | Phyllosphere microbial communities from UC Gill Tract Community Farm, Albany, California, United States - DLSLSB.R1 | ecosystem: Host-associated > Plants > Phyllosphere > Unclassified | place... | reverse complement strand
TCTCTCTCTCCCTCCAGCCTTCCTCCCTCCCCCTCAGCACCTCAGCACCTCCCCCACGCCGCACCTCGCCCGCACCTGACCCTGACGCTGACGCCCCTCACACCCGCACCCGCGCGCGCAGCGGCGACGACCCGGCCGAGGCGGTCGCGCGGCGCAGGAGGGACGACCCGGCGTGGTTCATGCGCAACGTTGACGGGCTCGACTGGGAGTCGATCGCGCTTGTCGTGAGTCGCTCGGTTCCTCTCCCCTTCCTCTCGCGCGCGGCGGGCGATGGGCGGGTGGGGGGGCGGGAGGAGGAGAGGGAGTGAGGGTGGGAGGGGCTCGTGCGCGGAGAGGGGCCGAGGTCCTCCTCGCGCTTCCCTCTCTCTCGAGCCTCGCCTCGACGCTCAAGCACTTAGCCTCGCCGCAGCCAGCACCTCGCACTGACTGTGCCACCCCGCGCTCGACACGCAGATGCCGCACCGCACGCCCCTCTCGTGCAAGATCCACTGGCTCTCGCGCGACCACCCGGACCTGGCCTCGCGCGGCGCGGGCGGCGGCGGCGGCGTCGTCGAGGCGCAGCGGTGGGCGCCCGCCGAGGACCGCCGGCTCGAGGAGGCCGTCAGGAGGACGGGCGCGGAGCGCGAGGGCGGGTGGGAGGCGGTCGCGAGGGAGGTTGGGGTGAGTGCGAGGTTTCCTCCTCTCTCTCTCTCTCTCTCTCTTGCGAGATCTTGCTCGTCCTCCGTCCCTGCACCACTACCCTCCCCTCTTCTCGATACGTCGCGCCTTCCCCTCGGCACCGCCGTCTCTCGCCTCGTCCACCCCCTCTCCTCGCCGCGCACCTCCCTCCCCCACCCTCTCGCACACACTGACGCCCCTCCCCTCCTCCCTCTCGCGCGCGCGCAGCCCAACCGCACGCCGACCATGTGCGCACGCCGCTGGCGCACCATGCCCAAGCCCAAGGGCTCGGCCGCCAAAGTCGACCGCATGGTCTGGGCGCCCGAGGACGACGAGCGGCTCAAGCAGGCTGTGCAGCAGTGGGGCGAGAACTGGGACGTTGGTGCGTTCGCTCTCGACCTTCTCTCCTCTCCTCTGGTCCTCGAGCGAGTCGAGCGCGTCGAGTCGACTCGGCGCGCACGGCACGCACTGACCTTCCCCTTCGCCCTCGCCCTCCCCCTCGCCCCCCCCCCTCGCCCGCCCGCAGTCGCGCGCCACATCGCCCTCCCCGCCGCCCTGTGCCGCCTGCGCTTCCAGAACTCTCTCCGCCCCACGCTCGCGCGCGGGCGCTTCACGCCCGCCGAGGACGCGCTCCTGCAGGCGGGCGTGCGCGCGTTCGGGCTGCACGACTGGGCGCGCGTCGCGAGGCGCTTGGAGGGACGGACCGAGGTGCAGTGCCGCGAGCGGTGGGGCAAGAGCTTGGATCCGAGGATCCAGGGAGGGAGCAGGGACTGGACGGGCGAGGTGCGTCGCTCTCTCTCTCTCTCTCTCTCTCTCTCTCCTTCTCTCGCGCTCACGGCGACGAGGAGGTGCTGATCCAGGAGGGCGTGCGCGCAGGAAGACGACCTGCTCGTCGAGCTGTACGAGGTCGAGAACCTCGGGTGGGCCGAGATCTCGCAGCGCGCGTTCGGCGGCGAGCGCAGTGCGGCGCATGTGCGTCCCTCTCGTCCCCCTCTCCTCTCTCTCCTCGGCCGCTCAGCCCGCCGCTCGTCGCCGCCGACGACTCACTGACGCCCACCTCCCAACCCGCCCGCCCGCCCGCAGGTCGCGCGCCGGTACGACGCCCTGCGCGCGCTGCTCGACCCGTCGGGCGCCGACGCGGCGCGCGCGCTGCGCAACAAGAAGGACCAGGAGCGGCGCGCGCGCAGGCGCGACGAGCGGCTGGCGGCGCTCGGCCCGCAGAAGAAGAAGAGGGGCCGGCCGAAGAAGGTGAGGGTGCAGCTCGAGGCGGGTGCGGGTGCGGGCGAGTGGGAGGAGGGGGAGGAGGAGCGCGCGAGGAAGAGGGTCAAGGTCGAGTGAGGGAAGGGGAGGGCTGTGCTGTGCTGCGTTGTGCAATGCGCCTTGTGATTGCAGTGTGCGTGTGCGACGACGAGCGAGAGAGAGCACGAGCGAGAGAGGTGCGCGCGCCTGTCTTCGGACTCCGCCGCCAGCGCCGCGCTCCCCTCGTCGTCCCCTCCCCTCCCCTCTCGACTCAACCTCGCTCTCTCTCCCACCAGCACCAGCCACCACCAGCACACCACACACGCTCATGTCTGCCCCCGCCACCGACTCTGCCCCGGCCGTCGAGCCGTCGACCAGCAACGGCGCGGCCGCCCCCTCTTCCTCGACGGGCGAGCAGCACCCGATCGCGCAGGCCATGCAGGCCACCGAGCACGACCTCGGCCACAAGGTGCGTCTCTGTCCACTCTACAGGGCTCGGCGAGCTGCACGCTTGCACCAGGCGGGCGGGGCGAGGCAAGGAGGGAGCGGGGGGACGCACGTCGACGGCGACGACGTCGATGAGGGGCCAGAGGGCGGGCTGCAGCACCGCGGGGCAGGGCAGCGCCGCCTTGGATCACTCGCTGGGTGCACTGGGCACTCGCACAGCCGCTCGTCGCGCTCGCAGACGGCGGCGTCGCCTATCTCGCCGCCCTCAGCGCGCCCACGCCTCGCCGCCTCTCGCCCAGCATGCACTGACTCTCGCCTCGCTCGCTCTGCGCCCACAGGTCTTTGTCGGCAACCTGCCTTTCTCGGTCAACGACGACAGCATCAAGGACATCTTTGCCAAGGTCGGCCAGGTGTCAGTCCTCGTCTCTCCTCCTCCTCCCTCTCTCGCGCCTTCCCTTCCCTCCCCTACCTCTTCCTCCCCCGCGCGCCCTCACGCACCTCGATCAAGCACGGATGGCTGACGCCGCGACCGCACCGCCTGCAGCACCGACGCCCAGATCATCCACCGCGGCACGAGGTCTCTCGGGTGCGTCGCCTCGTCCTCTCCTGAGCATGCGCTGCTCCTCGCCTCGCGCGAGCGTGCAGCGCTTCTTGTTGCAGTAGAGGGGCGCTCACTTTCGTCCCTCCCCCTCTCGCAGCTACGGCTTCGTGACCTACACGAACGAGGCCGACGCGGCCGCGGCCGTCTCGCAGCTCGACAAGAGCGAGATCAGCGGGCGCCAGGTCAACGTCGAGGTGGCCAAGCCCATGCCGGCCCCGGGCGCGATTGCGGCGCGCGCGGCGCAGAAGGCGGCAAACTTTAAGGCGACGCGCGAGACGGCCAAGGAGGCGCAGCAGGGCGAGGGTCAGGAGGGCGTCGAGGGCGAGGGTGCGGTCAAGGCCAAGAAGGCGCGCAAGCCGGTGCGTCCATCTCGTTCCTCCTGCGCTCTGCACGATCAAGGATTCGCCGACTGACGCCGTCTCCCTCGCTCCCTCTCCGTCCCCGTCCCCTTTCGCCCTCCCGACCTCGTCGCCGTCTCGTCCCTCCCCCTCCCCGCCCGCCCGCCCGCTCTTCCTCGCCCCTCCCCCACTCTCGCCGCCTCTCCTCCTCCTCCCCTCTCGCAGCGCAAGCCCCGCGGCCCGCGCCAGCCCCGCGCCGACGACGAGACCGAGGAGGCCGGCGACGCCCCCTCGTCGACCAACGCCGTCTCGGACGCCGCCGACGCGCTCGCTGCCCCGCGCGCAGACGGCGACGCGCCCGCGCGCAAGCCCCGCAACCGCAAGCGCAAGGGCGCCGCCGCTGCCGGCGGCGCGCTCGTCGACGGCGCCGAGGGCGCCCCGCCCGCGCTCGGCGAGACCAAGCCCGGCGCCGCGTCGGCCGCGCCCCGCCAGCCGCGCCGCCGCGGCCCGCCCGCCGGCGCGCCCTCGTCGACCCTCATCTTTGTCGGCAACCTCAACTTCAGCGTCACGAACGAGTCGCTCGCGGCGGCGTTCGCGCCCGAGTGCACCGTCAAGAGCGCCGTCGTCGTCGTGCGCAAGTTTGGCCAGTCGGCGGGCCGGTCCAAGGGCTTTGCGTTTGTCGATTTCGCGAGCCAGCAGGACCAGGAGCGCGCGCTCGAGCGGTTCCAGGGCAAGGAGCTCGAGGGCCGGCCGATGAGCCTCAAGGTGGCGATCCAGCCCGAGGAGGGCGCCGAGCCGGGCCAGGGCCAGGGCGAGGCGCAGCAGGCCGAGAAGGCGGCCGACACGGTCGCGGGCGACGTCAAGGTCGACGAGCAGAGCGGGCGCACCGAGGGCGACGCCATCATCGTCGCGTCGTGAGCGGAGCAGGAGCTGGTTCGAACGTCGAGCTCGTGTACAGGTGCGTCTCGGGCTCGCCCTCTCCTTCTCTCCCTTCGTCCTTCCCACTCGCCCCCTCTACTACGCTCCCCTTTCGACCATGTCGGCGTCGGCCTCTCGTCGTCGTCGCACCCCTCGTCCCGTTCGACCTCGACCTCGCCCGCCTGCGCTCCCTCGCCGCTCAGACTCCTCAGACTGACCTCGCCCGCCTCTCGTCGCGCGCGCAGCAAAGTCGTAGCATAGCAGCAGCAAATCTCCTTCTCCCTGTCTCTCCTCTCCTCTCCTCCCTCCCCTTCCCCTCCTCATCATCCCTTTCGCCCTCCCTAGCTCTCCCGCTCCTACCTCGCCCTCCCCTCCTTCCTTGTTCCTCTTGCCGTCCTCAAGCTTTCTAACCCTCCCTCTCATGAAGTCGAACGTGCAAAAAGAGTTCTCGTTGTCGAAGCAGGTCGAGCGCTTTTGTCGGGAGAGCGAGAGCGGGAGCGAGAGCTGGAGGAAGCAGAGGCGGCGACTTGAGAAGGTCGCGAGTTGTGCTTCGGCTCCAGGCTGTCGCTGTCCGGGGCATCGCGGCCAGCCGTCGCAGCCTCCTTGCCTAGCAAGAGTGAGAGCGAAGGCTGCCGTCATCGGCAAGCTAGAGGGAAAGGCGCTCAGGTGTTCGAGCGCGCAGAGCGAGGGAAGGCAGCGCGAACGCAGGACGCTCTGGGTTGCAGACGGCGCGTCATGATGACGAGCTAGCTCTACAGACCTATTGGAGCGGCGCACGACCGCTTAACCTCCTGGCACGGGGAAGGTACGGCTCCTTGCCGAGCGACGCCTCGCCCTCGCGCTGTTTCCGCTCCCTCAAAACCGCCCTCGCCTCCTCGCACGCCCGATCGTAGTGCGCGCTGAAGCACAGCTCGTAGTAGCCCGGCTCCTTGCCCCTCGGGCCCCTCGCGCGACCCACTCGCCGTGGAAGAAGCTCCACGCGGCGAGCGAGGCGGGGCTCGAGCGCGGGTTGAGCGCGCCCGAGCGGGCGTCGAGCGCGAGGACGTTGAGCGGATGCTCGACGTACGACTCGAGGGGCGTGGGAGGAGCGACGGGACGGACGAAGGTCCACTGGACGCCGTGCGTGTCGAGCGGCGTGCCCGGCGCGACGAGCGACAGGTGGTCGTGCTCGGCGGCGTGGCGCAGCGCGAGGCTCCCTGCGCGCACGACGAAAAAAGTCAGTCTCTAGAGAGCTGCGCTTTGTCGAGAGCGAGCCCTGTCGCTTGAGAGAGAGCGAGAGCGAGAGAAAGAAGAGCGACGCACTCGTGTCAAGCCGGTAGCGCTGCAGCGCGCCGCCCTTCCGATCTTGCCGTACGTCCCTCACGCAAACAGCGCACCTCGAGGGGTGCTCTCGCGTGGCGAGTACACGACGGGCGAGGGCCCGGCCAAAATCGATGAGAAGGGCCCGAGCGCGTCGTCCTCGGCCGGCGCCGCCCAGTGCGAGAAGGCGGCGGGGTGCTGCTCGTCGAGGATGGGGCGGACGACGATGTCGTGCAAGGAAAGGATGACGACGCCGGGCTTGTTCTCTGTGCGCCGACGGGCGAGAAGGTGTGAGCGAGGTCCGTGCGCAGGGCGACGGAGACAGGACGCACTCGTGCAGTCGCCCTGCAGGAACAGGTAGTCGCCGCTCCTGATCGAGTAGGGCCGAGGACTCGCCCGTGCAGCACTCGGGACGAGCTCGCCGTCGACGAAGAAGCGCACGAGCCGGTTGACGTGGTCGGCGAGGCGGTCGTCGTACGCCTGCACGGGCGACGAGGCGAGTCGGTCTCGGCTAGGACACGCTGTAGGCGGGTCTCGCAGCACGATGGGAGACGCAACTTCTCCATGCCGGCCTCGTGCGCTGCCCAGTCGAACGAGGCCGGGAGGTCCGGATGGTAGTGCCGAAGCCGCGCGACGAGAGTGTGCACGAACGCTTTGTCTTCATCGAGCCTGCTCATGCCTGGGATAGGTGGAGAGCGTGCCGAGGTGAAGCGACAGCGTTCGAGGTCGAGTGAGAGCGAGACGAGCGGCCTCGAGGAGCGAAAGCGAGAGAGCAAGAACGGGCGGCGAGCGGCGTCTCTCAATGTCCGCCGGCGCATCCGGTCCGCGTTCAGGAGCGCACGCTCGGAAGAGGAGCCCAGGGAGCAGCAGCCCGACCTCCGTTCGTCGAGAGAGGCAGAGCGGGGCGAGAGCGCCGAGGGGGTCCGTGCGACATGAGCGGGTCGAGCGCGGTCGAGACGAGCCGTGTCTGCAACTCGAGCCCGACCGAGCGATCCAGCGCAGCTCCACCAGTCCTCGCTCTCGAACAGCTCGCTCGACATGCGACGAGGCGGAAGCCGAGGCAAGCGGTTGCGAGAAGCTCTCCTCACCGGCTCGGTCAAGTCAGCGACGACGAGATGCTGAACTCGTTGCCATGCTGGATACCGCACACGAAGTAGGAACGACTGGAGGAGGTACTGCTATTGTTACCGAGACGAGGCGAGAGGGACAAAGGGAGAGGGAAGGGACGAGGCTTGTCACGAAACGACGCAGTCGTCGGCGACCTTGAACCCGAACAGCGCCTTGTCGACGTCGCGCTCGATGCGCTTCCAGTCTGCGCGACGTTGCACTGCGCGTAGAGAGCGAGGGTCCGAGTCAGGCCGGGCCCTCGCGCCGGGCAGGAGGAAGGGAGAAGGGCCGACGCACCGAGCTCGTACAAGTCCTCTGGGCTCAGCACGCCCTCGTACCGACTCGTGTCCCTCACGAGCGCGCCGAGGTCCTTTGGCGAGTCGACGAGGTAGATCTCGCCGACCATCTTGAGGCTCGTGAAGTAGGCCGTGACGGGCGGCTGGCGCAGCGACGTGACAAAGGCGTGGTAGGCGTTCAGGTCGGCGATGAGCTGCAGGCCGCCCGAGGTCGAGACGATCTGGCGCTTGAGGTGTTTGAGGAGGATGCTGCGGGTGGGCGGGCGGGGCGGGAGCGTGAGCATGTCTGCGCTCGGCGAGAGAGAGAGAGCGAGGCGAGAGATGGAGAGCGAGCGCACCCGAAGAGCCGGATGCCGACCTCCTGGTTGAAGACCTCGAGGATGTGCTTGTCGGTGCTGCCCTTGAGCATGTCGCAGTGCTGCCTGAGAACGGCGACGGCATCTCGGCACGCCCTCGTCGGCGTCAGGTCAAAGTCGTCGCCGTCGTCGGGCGTAAAGTCTCGCAGGCCCTGGCGCGACGTGACGAGGTGCTCGACCTGCGACATGAGGATGTTGACGGCGGCGTTGAGCCCCTGCGCGACGGCGTCGTCGAGCGAGGCCTCGAAGCGCTTCTTCTCGCGCACGACGACGTTGAGAAAGTCGCGCCGGTCGATGTAGGCCGCCTGCGCACGTACCGCTCGCCGTCAGTCACCGTGCACCCTCGAGAGAGCGCACGAGGAAGGAGGAGAGAGAGAAGACGCACCATCTCCTTCTCGTAGTAGACGTCGACCATCTGCTGGATCGTGTCGCCGATGTGGACGAGCTCGAAGAACTGGACGAGCGGCGCAACGCCGCCGCCGCCGCCGCCGACAGTCTCGCCGTCGTGCTCCTCGGGCTTGTACGTCTCCATCTGGCGGCGCGCCTTGTCGAACGCCGGGCCGACGTGCTTCTCGTTGAGGACCTGGAGGAGCACGATGAAGACCTCCTCGATCGCGTCGCGCACCTTGCGGCCGTACGTGCCCGGGAACCGCAGGAAGGTCTGGATGCGCTTGAGCGAGTCGCGGTCGGCCTGGAGGAGCTGGAGCGCCGTGTCGAGCGAGAGGAGGAGCTGCAGGCGGTCAAAGCGGCCGGGCGCTCGGGACGCGCTCGTCCCTCCTCCTGCCTCGAGCAGCGACGACGACGACGATGCGGCGGCGGCGGTAGTGGTGCCGTCCGAGACCGAGATGACGCCGCTCGCGTCGACCGAGAGGCGCGGTGCGGTCGCCGCCTCGCCGCCCCACGCCGCAGCCGACGACTCGCCCGCCGCCGCCGCTGCGCCGCCCGGTCTCGCCGCCGAGGGCGTCCGGGTCCCGCTCCCACCGGCACCGGCGCCGGTGCCGCCCGCCGCGCCGCCCGACAGCTGGGTGCCGAGGTGCGCAAACGTGTCGATGACGGCCGTGCCGCCGTACGTGATGGCGTTGACGCCGTACATGGCCGTCTTGGGGATGATGGTGACGGGGAGGAGGAGCACCTTTGTGAAGCCGGCGAGCACGTTCTTCTTGACCTGGGCCGGGTTGTGCGACGCGAGGAAGGTCGGGTCCGAGAGGGCGAGGGCCGAGGCCGTCTGCGAGCGGGCGTCAAGGAGTCAGCGTCGCAGGACAGGAGCGGCACGAGGAGGGAGAGGCGAGAGGGGGAGGGGGGGGGGAGAGAGAGAGAGGGAGAGCCCGACGCACCTTGCGGTCCCACTCGTCGCACACACCCTCGAGCACCTCGCGGATCCACTCGCCCTCCTCGGCGAGGTAGTCGTCCATGAGCGGCTCAAAGACCCTGAACACGATGTCCTCTGCGCGCTCCTTGGTGACCAACCCGGCGGCGTTCCTCGGCTCGATGGCGAGCACGGCATCGACGAGGCGGTACACCTGGCCGAACGTGGCGGCCGTCGCGAGGAGGAAGAGCGGGTTCTCGAGCGGCTGCGCCGCCGAGAGGAGCGTCGTAATGTAGTCCGACACGACGTCGTTGGCGATGCGCTCGAGGAAGTACAGGAGGACGTCGGCTTGCGGGGGAAAGACGCGCGCGATGAGCGAACCCTCGCGCGAGAGCACGTCGAGGACCGACGACATGAAGTGGTCCATGGCCGAAAAGTCGATGCCGTCCGCCTCGCCGCCCGACGGCGTCTCGATCTTGCTGCGGGCGGGGAGGGAGGGAGGAGTCAGACGACCGGGTTTCTCGAGCCGCACGCACGACGAGGAGAGAGAGAGAGAGAGAGAGGGACGCACGTGAGGTTGCGCAGTGGGTCGTGCCCGGCCCCAAACAGCGTCTCGCGCTTCTGGACAAACACCTGCGCGACCGTCTGGCTCTGGTTGACCTCCCACATGACGCTCGCCCGGTCCCTCATCGCCTCCTCGTCCCGCCCCGCCGCCCCCGCCGTCGTCGCCGCCACGGCGTCGGCGCGCTCAAACTCTGCGAGGAGCGTCGACTCGAAAAAGTCCATCGCCGACTGGACGTTGCGGAGCGTGCCGAGGCGCTGCGGGAGCGAGCGGGTCGGGGCGACGAGGGCGTGGCAGAAGCGCGCGAGGGTCGCGAGGAGGCGCGCGCGCTGCATCGGCGCGAGGCTCGGGGTCGTAAACACGAGCGACGACGTCGTGTGCGTCTTGAGCGAGGCAAAGTAGGGGACGAGGAGGGCGTGGTACGCCTTGAAGACGTCGACGAGGGGCTCGTGCCGCGGCGAGGCCGAGAAGAGGGCCGAGGTCGGCGTCGCGTCGGGGAGGTTGAAGGCGAAGCCGCCCGGGCGAGCGCTCGGGGGAGGGACGTCATTGCCGGCGAGGAAGGGCGCGGGCGTCTCGAACGTGAGCTTGGTCGAGATGGTCGGGCGCCGTGGTCGGCCCGTCGCCGCCGTCGCCGTCGCCGTCGCTCCTCCTCGGTCGTCGTCGTCGTCGTCGAACGCGAGGAGGTCGTCGGGCGCGCGCGGATCGGGCCGTCGGCGCTGCTCGACCGCCGGTGCGCCCTCGAGCGCGACGTCGCCAAAGTCCTCGGCGAGCCCGAACGGGTCGTCGCCGTCCTGGAAGTCGCCAAAGCCGTCGTCGCCGCCGCCGCCTGGTGCCGCCCCTGCTGCACCTCGGCTCGCCGCTGCCGCCGCTGCCGAAGCCGCCTCGTCCTCGCCCGCAAAGAAGTCTCCAAACTCGTCGTCGTCGGCGTCGTCGTCGTCCTGGTACGGGACGGCGGCAGGCGCGGTCGAGTCGCGGTACCGGCCGTCGTCCTGCTGCGCGGCGAACGAAGCCGCGGGCCGCCCTGGGTCGAGGGACGACCTCGGGCCGCCGTCGTCCGAGGCGGAGGAGCGGCGCCAGTCGACCTCGCCCGGGCCGCGGTAGTCGAGCCAGGCGAGCTTTGTGTGCCACACGCGGTCGTCGGCGACGAGGCGGGCGAGTTTGCGGCAGCACAGGGCGAGCTGCGGGAGGTCGGGCACGGGGAGGAAGTGGCAGGTCGCGACCCAGGCGTCCTCGGGGAGGCGACCGATGAGCTTGGGCTTGGGGGCGAGCGGGCGGCGCGACGAGGCGGCTGGTGCTGGGGGACCGGTGCGGTCGGGGAGGAGGGCGGTCCATCGCTCTGATGCGCGAGAGAGGGGGGGCGAGGTGAGCGGGTGGGAGAGGGAGTGAGGTGGGGGAGGGAGAGGAAGCGACGCACCCATGGTGCCGGATGCTCAAGGGGCTCAAGTGGCCCTAGGTAGTGGGCTTGACCAGGCCTGGGTGCTGCTCGCGGTTGTGGTCGAGGTGGATGGTCGAGGTCGAGTCGAGTGATGAGGTTGGCGGGAGGGCGACGAGGGTGGAGCGGGGTCGAACGCGGTGCGTTGGGGCACACGGGCCAGCTGGGTGTAGGGTGCGCGCGCAGCCGGTAGCTCTGTGGCAGTGCGCGGCTGAGCTGTTGGTGCAGCCGACGACGAGCGCCGCGTCCTCGGCGGGGAACCAGGCGAGCCCGGCTCTCGCTCCTCCTTCCCTCGACCCGCCCGACGCCAAGTGCTGGCCAGGGCGACTCACACCCCGCTCACCATGAGGCGGGCCCGCCCCTTCCACCCGCCAGCGACCCGCGAGTCGTTCAAGGACCTCCTCATCTTCGAGGAACGCCTCAAGCAGAACGCCCAGCGGTCAGCTCCTCCTGGCCCTCGCCTGGTCCACTGTGACCGTGCAAGCTGACCCCGAGTCACCCCCGCAACAGCCTCCAGAAGCAGCGCCGCAAGTACGAGGGTGCGCTCCCTCCCCCTCCTCCTCCTCGTCCTCCCCTTCCCCCCACTCGAGCTGACCCTCGCACATCCCGCAGCCTTCCTCTTCTCGCTCGTCGGCGTCATCGCCTACCTCGCCTACGTCGTCTTTGTCCTCCCCTCGATCGTGCGTCCCTCCCCTTGCTCCTCGAAGATGTCCCCCGGCTGACCCTCCCCCTCGCGCGCGCAGTACTCGCTCGTCCACTACGGCAACGTCGCCCTCCTCCTCGTCGCCGTCACCACCCTCGTACTCTTCTTCGCGACGGGCATGTACAGCGAAAAGATCGCCTACGCCCACAAGTGCGTCCCGCCCTCTCTCTCCTCGTCGGGCGACTCGTGCTGACTCGCTCCACCCGCGCAACAGGTTCGTCCCGCAGGCCAACCGCGCCCTGCGGCCGTTCAACATCTACCTCAATACGCGCCACCGCTCGCGCCTCTCGCTCGCGCGCCTCTTCGGCTCGGCATCGGCACCACCCCCTTCGAGCGGCACGGCCCTGTCGCGCACCTCGAGCGGCGCCTCGTCGTCAAACTCGACAGCCTCTCCGCCGCCGCCGCTCTCGCTCTCGCGCCGCACCTCGGCGTCGTCGCTCGCGAGCGCGGCGTCGTCCTCGACGACGTCGAGCCTGCGCTCGTCGGGCGCGTTCCGCTCGCCGCCCGTCTCGCCGCCGTTGTCCCCCTCGGCCTCGCCGCCCTCGTCGCCCTCGTCCCGCCCCTCGCCCCTCCCCGCGCTCGACCCCTCCGACCCGGTCACCCAGGCGCCTCCTCCGCCCCCGCGCCCCTCCCCCTCTCCCAGCAGCACCAGCACAGGCACGACGGGCGGGATCCCGCTCCCGCCGATCCCGCCCGCGCAGAACCCGCGCGGCGAGCTCATCTTTTCGTCGCGCGTGAGTG
>Ga0308169_10005157_pt1 | contig 12008 bp, 8 predicted proteins | sample PhyBR1_2_FD_202139 | JGI IMG/M metagenome (GOLD analysis project Ga0308169, IMG submission 202139) | Phyllosphere microbial communities from UC Gill Tract Community Farm, Albany, California, United States - DLSLSB.R1 | ecosystem: Host-associated > Plants > Phyllosphere > Unclassified | place... | reverse complement strand
AGCGAGAGGGACGCCGCGGCGACGAGGGCGGGGTCGCCGTCCTCGCAGGCTGCGAGCGGAGGAAGAGGGGGGCAGGCGGGAGTCAGGATGGGTGCGCGAGGGAGGGAGGGGAGGAGAGGAGGGAGAGAGAGGGAGAGGGACGCACGGTACGACCAAATATCGTGCACGGACCCATACATGACCCTCAGCGGCCTCGCCTCCTTCTCCTCCTCCCTCGTCTCGCGCCCCAGCTCGCCCCTCCTCTCCAGCCCCGCCTCGCGCGCCTTCCTCGGCGACCCTTTGCGCGGCGACGCCCTCGCCGCCGCCGAAGCGGCAAGCGCGCGCTCGTGCGCGGCGACGACGCGCTGCGCGTCGGCGTTGAGGCGGTAGACGATCTCCTGCGTGCCGTTGCCGTGGTGCTGCGGGGCGCGCGGGTGCGGATGCGTGTGCGAGTCAGCGGCTTGAGCGGGAGCGCGAGAAGAGAGGGAGGGGGAGGGAGAGGGGAAGGGAGAGGGAGGGGAGGAAGCGACGCACGAGGTCGATGTCGAGGATGATGACGCGCGTGATGCCGTGCTTGATGTGTGCTGCGGGCGCGCGCGAGGAGGGAGAGTTAGCCGACGAGCAGGAGGGGAGGGAGGAGCGCGCAAGAGGAGGCGGAAGGAGGGAGAGGACGCACCGTGCGCGGCGGCGACGGCGACGTTGTTGACGAAGCAGAAGCCCTGCGGGCTCGACTCGCCGCAGTGCTGCACGCAACGGCGTTCTTCATCAACTGACTCGCCCTTATGAAGAGCACGAGCGCGCGCGCGAGAGAGAGAGAGAGAGCGCTGAACGCACATGTCCCGGCGGCCTCACCGCAACAAACCCCCTCCTGCCCTCCCCCTCGCCAGCAACCGCGCGATCGACGCCCTCGCACGCGGCGCCGAGCGCGCCAAAGATGGCGCCCTCGCTCGCCGGGCACAGGTACAGGTCGCCCTGCGGGAGGTGTGGCGGGATCTCGGAGTGGTGAGGGGCGGTGAGGAGGGCGGTGAGCGAGGCGCGGCAGAGGGACTGGAGCTGGGAGGGCCAGGGGAGGGGGGCGGTCGAGGGTGGGCGCGAGGGCGAGGAGGGACGGGCGGCGTCGGCGGGGGGAGGAGGGCGGGGAGGCGTCGACGAGGCGGTCGACCACCCGTCGTCGTTGTCGTCGCCCGGCGCGCGATTCGGCTCCGGGTGCACGAGCCGCAGCGCAGGGTCGTCGACGCGCATCGTCGCGCTCGTGCTGAGGATGTCGAACGGGCCGCCGACGACTTTGAGCGCGCCCGGGGCGGCGCCCTTGGTGAGGCTCGACTCGGGCGCGCCGGCGCCGCCGCCGCCCGAGAGGCTCAGGCTCTCGAGGAGCGCGTCGAGCCCCTCTGCGCCCTCCCTCGCCTCCTCGCTCGCCGCTGCGCCGCCGCCCGCGCCCGCCGGCGCTCCCCCCTGCTTCAAGTTGCCCCGCCGCCGCGCCTCGCCCTCGAGGTCGAGCCTGGCCCACGCGGCGGCGACGCCCGTCTTTACGGCGCGGAGGCGCTCGGGCCGCTCGACGATGGTGCCAATGTCGGCGGTGCGGGCGTAGCGGTGGAGGGCGCACGCGGGCTGGAAGAGGACGAACGGGCGCGGGGAGGGTGGGGTGGCCGCGAGGGAGGAGGAGGGGGCGTCGGGGGGAGGAGGCGCCGAGGTGGGCGCAGGAGGGTGCGCTGAGGGTACTGGGAGTGCTGGTAGAGGCGGCAGGGCGGCGGGTGCGAGGGCTGGGTGGGGCGAGGTCGGGTCCGGCGTGTTGAGGGAGAGGCGCGCGAGGAGGTCGTCGACAGGGGTCGCTGCTGCGGTGGTGGGGATGCATGGAGCGGTTGGAGTGCTGTCTGGCTGTGCCATGGCGGGCTGGGCGCGGTGAGCAGGAGAGGGTCGAGGAGCAAAGCGTCGCGAGCTGATGAGGCGGCGAGGTTGACCCTGGACGCACCATTGCGCTCCTCGCTTGCTGAGCTGCAGACACGCTCGAGCCGCATGAACGCACCCACCAGCTCCCGCTCGCTGTACCGCCACCTCTGGCGCACCCTCGGTCACCTCCCCAACCTCGACCCCCCGCGCCTCACCAACCTGCGCCGCCTCCTGCGCCCTCAGCTCCGTCAGGCGCTTGCAGACCCGCACGTGTCCCTCAGCGACCTCACCGCACAAGGTGCGCCCCCTCCCACGTCCTCTCCCACTCCCGCCCGCTAACCCCTCCCCTCCTGCTCGCAGCAACCCGCACCCTCTCCCTCCTCCTCGCCTCCCCGCGCCTCACCGCCAACCTCGCCTCGCTCTTCTACCACCACCACCCTTTCCCGCTCCTCGGCACACCCACCGCCGCCCGCCTGTCGCACCTCGCGCGCCCGATCGCGTGGGACCCGCGCGACCCGGGCGCGGCGAGGCGCGCGTTCGAGCGCCGCGAGGGCGAGAGGGGGAGGGATTCGGCGGCGAGGGTCGGCAGGGGGGTTGATGCGGGATTGAGGAGGAGCTGGAGAGAGGCGGAGGGCGCGGGAGGGGGCGTGTGGCTCGGACGGCTCGGGGGCGAGCGGGACCGCTGAGCGGTGCGAGGGCGCGAGGGCGCTGCGGCGCGGTCGCAGCAGGTGCAGCGGGCGCACGGCGGCGGCGAGGCGCTGCTCATCGCGCTGGGAAGGCGCCTCAAGCCCGCAGGCGGCAGCACAGCGTGGCGCACGCCATCCTCGACGGCCTCCCTCCCCGACGCTCCACCGCCGCTCGTCCCGCACCGACATCCACCCTGCACCGCCCTCATCCACTCGACACCTCGCACCGACAACCTTCGACGACTCGACAGGCGCCACCGCCCCTCGCCGCCGTCCGCGCGCGCTCGCCGAGCGCTCCAGGTCTCGCACGGCCCTCCCCCGCCAGCCTGTGCGCCCGCATTCCCGCTCTCTCCCCGTCGGCGCATCGCATAGTACGATGGGCCTCGCTGATGATGCTGATCTGCGTGGCACAGCCGCCTTCAACAGCGTGCGCAGGCTCGCGCTCGCCTCGTCGTCGGGCTTCAGGTCGGCCGGTGCGTCGCTCGGGTTCCGCTCTCTCTCCGTTGTTGCGCTCTGCGTCTCGAGGAAGAGTTGTTCGGGGCCTTGACGAGCGTCGCAGGTTCGCCGGCACACTCGCGCGCAGAGGTGGGCGTGGTCGCGCGGAGGAGGGCGAGTCTTTCTCGCGCGGAGGCGGTTCCCGAGCCGCGAGCAGCTGTAGTAGATCGGCCCGAGCGTGCAACTGAGAAGCGCTCTAGCGCTACGAGTCTTGCGAGCAGCCTGTCTCCAAGTTTCGGTTGACCTCGGCAGCCGCGGACGCGAACGTTGTCGAGCGCGGTCCCACCTCCGTCCTCGCTCAACCACCTCTCGCCGCCCTCAGCACCGCACTCGCCGGGCCCGCGCCCGCCCCAGCTCGCTCGCGCACCAGGCCCCGCTCGCACCGCGCCGCCTGCCTTCCCGCGAACGCGGCGCCGTCAAGATCGCGCCCCCACTCGACTGCGTTTGCGAGGGCGCATGCAGCCTGAGGCGCAGCGCGAGTTGCAGCAGCCACCGCCGCAGTCGCAGGCCCTCGACCAGCAGCAGCCGGTAGCGGGCCCGCCGCCGCCGGTGCAGCGCACGCCGTCGAACGAGCACTCGCCGCTCCGCCCGCTTCCTCCTCCTCCTCCTCCTCCGCAACCACACCCGCCAGCACCACCTCGTCCAGCACCAGCACCAGCACCAGCACCAGCACCAGTACCGCCGCACTCGAGCCACTCGCCGCAGCTCGCCCAGCCGGCCCCGGTCTCACAGCTCGACCACCACCACCGCCACCCCCAGCAGCCGCAGCAGCAGCAGCAGCAGCAGCCGTACCTGCTCCACCTTCAGCAGCAGCTCTTCCAGCAGCAGCAGCAGCAGCAGCAGCAGCAGCAGCAGCAGCAGGCGCTCCTCGCCCAGCAGCAGCAGCAGCAGCACGTGCGCCCCGACTCGGCGGCGGCGTTCGTGCACGCTACGGCGCGCGCCGTCGCGCAGCGGCGACCGCAGCCGGCGGGCGGCGGCGGCGGCGCTCCAGCCCCGGGACCGGGGCCGGGGCCGGGGCCAGCGCGAGGCGGCGGCGGCGGCGGGACGGGCGGGCCTCGGCGAGCGCAGGCGGCGGCGCCGGACCCGCGCAGCTGGACGGTGCAGGAGCTCCAGGGGCGGGGCGCGGCCGGGCTCGCGTGGTTGAAGCAGGCGTCGACGGCGGGTGCGCTCGGTGCGTTCAGCTCTCTCTCCCCCTCTCTCTCCTCCTCCTCGCCGAGACTCTGAAGCTGACGCAGGGAAGGGGCTCGTGTGCGCAGAGATCGAGGTCGCGTTGCAGAACGTCGTCGTGCCCGCCCTCCACGCCGCGCACCTCCCGACCGACAAGCCGTCGCTCGAGCGCCTCGCGCCCTACATGGTGCCGCTCCCCGGATGCGCCCCAGTGCACTACCTCAAGGCGCTCGACCTGTGGGAGGGCTGGGCCGGCAAGGTCGGGATCCCGACCTTCCCCCTCGTCGGCTCGTTCGTCGCCCTCTGCCTCCTCGACAACCGCCACGTCCTCGCCGGGCCCTCGGACCTGCACCGCACGGCCGAGCTCCTCGAGCTGTACCGCCGCGCGACCGCGCCCGCCTTTACGAGCTTTGCGGCGCGCTACCCGCGCGCGAGCTTTGCGCTGCCGCAGCCCTGGACGGCCGAGCAGTGGGCGCGCTGGGACGCGTACGCCGAGCAGGCGGGCTGGGCCCTCGCCGAGTGGCGCGCCGTCGTCGAGATCGCGCGCGGCGAGGCTCCGCCCGCCGCCGCCGCCGCTGCTGTTGCAGGCGCAGGGCCGAGCCCGGTCGGCTCGCCGCAGCTCGGCGCGCCGCCCGTGCAGCGCGCACCGTCGTGGCAGGGCCCGGCGGCGCACCCGCAGCAGCAGGTCCAGCAGCAGCAGCAGCAGCACCAGCAGCACTATCGGCAGCAGCCGCAGCAGCAGCAGCAGCGCCGGGCGGCCGCGCACCCGCAGGCGCACTCGCAGGCGCCGCACGCACAAGCCGTCGTCGCCGTCGAGCAGCCGCACGCCGACCCGATGCGGCGCGCGTGGTCCAACCCGCAGGCGCACGCGCAGGCGCACGCTCAGGCGCAGTGGGCGGCGCAGGCTCAGTCGCAGCTCCAGCCGCAGCCGCATCCCCATCAGCAGCAGCAGCAGCGGCAGCAGCAGCCGCCGGCGCACCCGCACGTCCAGCAGCACTACCCGCCCATCTTCTACCCGCCCCTCCCGACCTCGGCGTCGCGCCCTTCGTCCTCGTCGTCGTCCACGTCCTCGGCGCGCCCGCAGCCGCGCGCATCCGGCTCGCACGGCGCCAGCAGCAGCGGCGGCGGCGGCATGTTCGCCGCGTCGGGACCGGTGCCCGCGGCGCAGACGACGAGCAGCGCGCCGCACACGCCCGTCGTCACGCCGCAGAGCGCGACGTTCCCGGCTTCGGGCCCGGTGAGCGGCAGCAGCAGCGCGGCGCCGACGGCGACGGTGCTGCGACCGCTCGGACCCGCGCCGGCGCCGCCGCCGGGTCCATCCGCCGCTTCGGCTCCACCTCCACCTTCCCGCCCTCCTGCTCCTCCAGCCTCGACCGCACCCGCACCCGCGCCCGCGCCGCCGCCCATCGCCGTCCCCGTCCCGCTCCCTCCGCCGCACTTCCCCGCCGCGCCCGCCGCCGCCCCGCCAAGCACGAGCACGGGCACGAGCACGAGCCCGGGCCGCCGCACGGCCGCAGCGACGGTCGACACGTGGATCGCGCAGCTGCAGGACGCCGAGCGCGCCGGGGGCGACGCGGCGCGGGCGGCGCTGCTCGCCAAGCTCACGGGCGCGGGGCGCGCGGCGCTGGACAAGGTCGAGGGGAGGAAGAAGGGCGGGGGCGCGGGACGGGCGAGTGGAGGGGCGGCGGCGGTGCAGCAGGCGGGCGCGAGGAAGGAGGGCGAGCCGCCGGCGCAGGGAGGCCCGAGCGCCGTCGCGCCGCCGGTCGTTTCGGCGTCGACAAGCTCCGCTCTCCCTCCGCCTCCCGCCCCTCCTCCGCCTGCAGCACGCACCAACTCGCACCCGGGTACGACGTCCGCCATCGTTCAGCCGCCGCCCGTCCCCGGCCCGCTCGCCCCGCAGCCTCCGGCCCTGCCGGCCGCGCCGCCCTTCTCCTCCTCGAACCAGCCCGCCTCGACCTCCTCCACCCCCTACCAGCCCTACAGGCCTATGCCGCCTGCCCTCCTGCCGCGCACGTCCACCTCGTCCGCCCCGTCCGCGCCGCACCCGCCCTCCTCGACCTCGACCTCGACCGCCGCGCAGCCGCTCGCGCCCGCTCCGCCCGAGCGCACGGCCTCGGCGCCGACCCCGGTCCTGCAGTGGCGCAGCGAGAGCGGGCAGCGTCCGGCAAAGGCGCAGGCGGTCGCAGCGCCGCCGCTCCTCCCGCTCCGGCCGGGGCCGGCCCCGGCCCCTCCTCCTCCAGCTCCGTCGCAGGCCGCCTCGGCGCCGCCGCCGGCCAAGGAGAAAAAGAAGAAAAAGGACAAACCGGCGATCCAGGGGCGGGTCCCGGCCGTCGTGCGCGACGCGCAGGCCAAGCAGGCGGCCGAGGACGTCGGCGAGCAGCACTTTTGGCATGCGGCTCGCCGCGCCGACGGGGCGCTCGCCGCGTGCGCCCAGGCCAAGGCGGCGGCGGAGCATGCTGCGCAGGTCAAGGCGGCGCGCGAGGCCAAGCTCGGCGCGTCGTTCGGCGACGCGGCCGAGACGCTCGCGCGCATCCGGGCGAGCCCATGGACGAGTGGCGCGGCGACGGTCGTTCCGCCTCGGCTCATCGTGTCGGGCGCAGGCGCGCCGTACGGCAACTACGTGCCCGGGCCGACCATGGCGGCGCCGCCGCTGCGCACCCTCGTCGCGCACGTCTCGGTCGCGCGAGACCCGCTGAACGCGCTCAGGGCCCTCATCCGGCCGCCGCCGCCGTTCGTCCCGACCTTCACGGCGTCGCCTCAGCCGTTCCCGCTCGACCTCTCGACCACGGTCCACCTCACGGCACCGCCGTTCGTCACGTACCCGGCAGCGCTCGACCCGCTCACGCCGCAGCTCGCCGACAAGACCTGGGCGTTCGCGGGCGACCTCTCCAAGCACGTCGACCGCATCATGGCCACCTCGGCACCGACGCTCCTCGCTCTCCCCGCGCCGCTCGCCCTCGCCGACGCCGACGCGCTCGAGCGCGCGCGCAAGCGCGTCCTCGCCTCGACCATGCACGACTCGCTCGTCCGCAACATTGTCGGCCCGCTGCCCGATGCGGCCGAGCCTGACGAGGCGCGGCGCGCGCGCAAGCGCGTCAAAAAGATGCGGCGCAGGGAGAAGAAGGCGCGCAAGGAGCGCGAGCGAGAGGCGCGAGAGGGCGCCGAGGGCGGCAAGAAGGAGACCGAGGTGCTCATGCTCGACGACTCGGGTGGCGAGGAGGGCGGGCCGGCTACGGTGACGCCGATGGACGTCGACGGCGTCGATGTGGGCGAGGCAGGGGCAGCGGGTCAGGGCGGCGAGGGTGTTTCGGTCGCGGTCGAGGAGAACAAGGTGCGTCTCCCTCTCTCTCTCGCTCTCGCTCGCTCCTCGCCCTGTGTTGACGCCTCCTCGCGCAGTCCTCACCGCAGCCGCAGCAGGTCGACGAGACGCCGGCCCAGTCGCTTCCGCCTCCCGCCGCCGGTCCTGTTCCTGCGCTCGCACCCTTCCCCGACGTCCTCGGCCCGACCGCACCGACTCCTGTTGCGCCGAGCGCCGCTCCAGCCCCTCCTCCTGCACCAAGCGCACGCCCGACCGACGACAGCACGCCCTCGACCGTCGACGCTGCGCCCACCGCCGGCCCGTCGACGGCCGAGCCTTCACCAGCGAGCGCCTCGTTCCCTCCGCGCCCGACCCTCCCTGGCGCGCTCTCGGCCCCGGTCGTCCCCGGCGCTCGTCCGCGCTCCAACTCGCAGACAATGCGCCGGCGCCCCTCGGTGAGCGGGCCGGGCATCCACCCGCTCGCGCAGCTCTACGCGACCGTCCCGCCGTCGATGCGCCAGATGTTCCGCGGCAAGGCCAACGAGTTGCGCGGCGCCGACCCGGTCGCGCTCGCCGTCGCGACGGCGCGCCTCACGAGCCCGGCTCTCAGGAACGAGGCCGTCCTCGCCGGCTCGAGCGGCGCGAAGGGCTCGCCGCGCCTCGGCGCAGCGAGCGGCGCGCCGTCGCTCGCCGTCGCGTCGCCGCCGCTCGTGCCCATCACGCTCAAGCCCGACGGCGCAGGGCGCGACGGCGGCGGCGCTGCCGGTGCGGCCAAGGCGGACGAGGGGAGGCGGGCGGGAGCTGCAGCAGGGCGCGGCCTGCAGGACAAGCCGGCGAGCGCGCTCGGCATGTCGATCGAGACGCCGGCCATGAGCACCGTCGCGCGCGAGACGCCGCCGTCGGGCGACGCGGCGGCGGCGCAGCAGCGCGCGCCCTCGTCCGAGAAGCACGACTCGTCGGCGGCGCCTCCTCCTGTCGACAAGGCCACCTCGCCCGTCGCTCAGCAAGAGGTCGCCTCGCCCGCTCCGCCCGCCGCATCTAGCTCGGCAGCACCTGCCGTCGAGCCGGCGCCGGCGACTGCAGCCGACGAGCAGCCGTCACCGGCCAAGTCGGTCGGCTCGGCCGTCGCCTCGACCTTGTCGGCGGTCGCCCGCGCGACGGTCGATGCCGTCGGCGCAGCGGCAAAGGCGCTTCTCCCCATCGACAACACACCCTCCGCCTCTTCCGCCGCCGAGCCTGCACCAGCGCCGCCGTCCAAGGTCGTCGCCATTCCCGCCGCAGGACCGGGCGTCGAGGCGGTCGCGCCCTCGGTACCCGTCCCTCCTCCCGCCGCCGTCGCCGCCGCACCGACGATCGCGACGACCAAGAAGCCTCGCAGCAAGCAGCAGGCCTCGGCGTGCCCGTCGTGCCGCAGCGCCGGCTGCCCCGGGCGCCGGCTCCCGACCCTGTGCGCCCAGCGCCGCACGAGCACGAGCGCCGCCTCGTCGGTCGTCCCGGCCAAGCGGCGCGCCGCGTCGAGCGCAGACGACGCCGGGCGCCGGCCCCGCAAGCTGCGCGACCTGCGGCGCGAGCTGCTCGCCGTGAGCGAGCCGCTCATGCCCTTCTCGAAGCCGGTTCGGCGGGTCCGGGTGCTGCCGCCGACCCGCCCGTCCTAGTTTCTCTCTCCCCTCTCTTTCTCTTTCTCGGGCCCAGTATCGTAGTGTGCCGTACCTTGTTGTGTGCCTCCCCCTCGTAGCTCGTCCCCCTCTCGCGCTTTGCTTTTGCAACCCTCGCATGGCTCCCTCTCTCATTCTCTCTCGCTGCGGCATAGGCGTTTTCAAAGAGGCTCTCGTCGCTGCACAGAAGGAAGTCAAGCTGGAGACTCGTTGCACAGAAAAAAGCCCGCCGTCGTCGCCGCTCAAACCTCGTCCTCGCCTTCTCAAGCCAGCTCCCTCACTCACTCCGTGCCGATCACTCCCTCGCGGCGGCCGCCTGCTAGTCCTTCTCCTCCTGGATCTTCTGCTTGCTTTGCTGCCTCGCGAGCTCGGCGCAGCTGCGCGCCATCTGCTCCTCGGGCGTGTACGGCGAGCCGAGGGCAGCGCCGGACGACGACGACGCTGCGAAGAGGCCGCTGCCTAGGGCAGCGCCGGACGACGACGACGCTGCGAAGAGGCCGCTGCCTTGCGTGCTGACGAGCGGGTAGGCGACGGGAGCTGCGAGGAAGGTGAGGATGAGGTCAGCGTGCGTCGAGGTGAGCACGAGAGAGAGAGAGAGAGAGGACGCACCGTCGTCCTGCTCGGCCTCCTCGCCACCGCCGCTCGCCTCGCCGCCCTGCTCGCCCGCCTGCACCTGCTGCGCCTGCCCCTGCTCGGCGCGGTACTGGGCCCCCTGCTCGCCGAACGAGAGGTGCGTGAAGGCCATGCGGCCGTCGCTCGTCATGGCGAAGGCGGGCATGGGCGAGGTCGGGTTGACGAGGACGGGCCACAGCGGGCGGCCTTGCTCGTCGACGGGCTGCTGGGCTGCGAGCAGGGCGAGGAGCGTCAGTGTGATGCTCGGGGCGAGGGAAGCTGCTGCTGGCTGCCGGAGAGTCCGCGGAGGGCGAGACGGCGAGCGCCTGCTCGACGACCTCGAGGCTCGAGCGGAGCGAGTTGCCGAGTCGAGAGGACGCACAGGACATGGCAGGCGCAGAGCTTGAGGCGCTGAGAGAGAGTCGAGGTGCGGCGAGTGAGGAAAAGGAGGGAGAGAGGCGGAGAGGGGAGGCAAGAGCGGCGGCGAGCTCGACGAGGCCCGAGCGACCGAGCCCGGGCGGACCAGCGTGCGGCTCTCCTCTCGCTGCTCGAGCTCTCCTCTTGCTCTCTCTTGCCGACGAAGATGGTACAGCTCAAGCGCGTTGCACAGAGGGGGACGAACGAAGCGGAGGGAGAGGAGAGGGGAGGGAAAACGAGTCCTCGAGGCTCAAGCGCCGTTCTCGACGGCGCCGCCGGCCTGCGCCGCCTGCTCCGACTTGTCCTGCCCCGCACGCTTCTTCTCCTGCTCCTTCAGCCACTCGGCGTGCTGCTTGGCGGGCGAGAGAAAGCTGCCGAGGGGCACGCCGAAGGACGAGCTGGCGCCGAACGGGCAGTTGGGGTTCGACGGGTCGGCGAGGAGAGCGTAGACGGGGCGGTCTGCGGGCACCAGCAGCACAAAGGGTTAGCACTGCGTCGGTGTGAGCGGTGCACGACCCAGGCGCGAAGGCGAGCGACGCACCGGCCTTCTCCTCCTCCTGCTCCTTCTCGCCCTGTCCCTCTCCCTCATCGTCCGCCTCTTCCCCCTCCCCGCCGAGCTCGCCCTCGCCCTCGCCGGCCTTCCCGTGCTCAGCAAGCCAGTGCGCGCGCTGCTCGTCCGGCGACAGGTGCGTCATGGCGAAGCGGAGGTCCGAGGTCATGGCGCCGACGGGCCCGAGGAGCGGGATCGGGCGCGAGGGGTCGATGACGGGGTAGATGGCGGGGCGGTCGACGTCGGTGGGCGAGGGTGAGGGCTGGCCTGCGGGCGCGAGGAGAGGGGAGGAGGGTTCAGCGAGTTGCCCAAGCACGAGGCAGCGAGCGGCGCGCGCCGTGCTCCAGTACGGCGCACGAAGCCCGCAAAGCGCGAGGGCGGCAACTCACTCGACATTGTGCTGCTTGGCGAGAGGCGTGCGACGAGTCGAGGCGAGGCGAGTGAGAGGCAGGAAGGAGAGAGGCGAGGCGCGGACCCCGAGAGGCGGGGCGGGGCAACGACGAGGCGCGAGCGCTCTCGGCGAGCTCGCCTCGGCGCACAGGCGCAGCTGAGTGGCTCTCGACAGCACCTGATCTAGACAGCTGCAAGAGCCGGCTGGGCGAAAGAGAGCGAGCAAAGAGTCGATCCGGCTCGAGTTGCGAAGGTCGACTTGGGCGAAGAGGAGCGTGCAGCGACGACGTGCGAGGAGAGTGCGGCCCTGCGAGTGCGAAAGAGAGAGACAGGAGGGAGAGGGACAAGATGCGACGGAAGAGAGGCAGAGCGGGTGCGACGACAACAAAGAGGGAGAGAGAGGGAGAGGGGGACAAAGCGCCCGCGGCGGGGGATGACAGTGCACAACGGGACAGAACAAGCAGGCCGGTACAACCTTGACCTCGACGACGACCTCCAAGCGACGCACACCTCGACCGAGGGCGCCTCGAGCGCCTCGAGCGCTCAGCCGTCCGTCCGGCTGCGCTTCTTCGCCCCGCCGTCGAACCCCTCGTTCCCTCCTCCCCCTCCTCCTCCGCCCGGCATGCCCATCCCGACGCCCATGCCAGGCATCCCAAACATGCCCATGCCGCCCATCCCGCCCGCGCCGCCGCCGCCGCCGCCGCCGAACGCGCCCATGTCGAACCCGCCCATGCCCATGCCCATGCCGATCCCGCCCAGGCCGCCCATCCCGACGCCGGGCATCATGCCGCCGCCGCCGAACATGCCCGGCATGCCCGGCATGCCCATGCCCATGCCGGCGAACGCGCCCATGTCGAACGGCAGCGGCGGCG
>Ga0308169_10005154_pt1 | contig 12012 bp, 13 predicted proteins | sample PhyBR1_2_FD_202139 | JGI IMG/M metagenome (GOLD analysis project Ga0308169, IMG submission 202139) | Phyllosphere microbial communities from UC Gill Tract Community Farm, Albany, California, United States - DLSLSB.R1 | ecosystem: Host-associated > Plants > Phyllosphere > Unclassified | place... | reverse complement strand
CATTCCCCTACCCTTATCCCTTTCCCCTAAAAACAAACACCACTCAATGCCTAAACCCTCCCCCTCCCCCTTAATTGGGAGGCACCTTCCTCTGAGGTCCTTGATTGGATTCTCGTCTTTGGTGACTAATGGGATGTTTTGGTTTTTAACGAAGATGTGGAAGAACGAAACTTTTAGAACCCTTTTAACCAAAGGAACGCCCCTCCACTCTTGATCATACTCCCTTTTACTGGGATTGTCGCCACGCCTCTTAAGGGTGGAGGACGATGATCGATCGAGCACTAATAGCGGCGTAACAAACTTTTCTCATTTCTGTAGATATGTCCGGTTTAGAAAATGCAAAAGATTCTTTTTTCCACTTTCAAGTTCGTTTATCTGAGTTTGTACTACCAATTCGATCGAGAGTAGTTCCCCCAATCCCTCTTCAACCAGTCCTCGTCGTCCGGATCTTGAATCTCATCATCAAAGTCGTCGAAATCGTCTCCATCAAACAATTCATTCTTCTCATTCTCCTCATCCGTCAAGTTCTCGTGTACTCTCTCCCTCGAATCGAAGTTCTCATCAAGTTTGATCTCTACTATTTCCTCATCCTCTTCGTGCTCGGAAGGTGAGGGGGAAGGGAATGGTTCATAAGCTGATTTGTAAAGGAAAGATTTCGTCGAAATTGGGAAATCTTCTTCTTCTGCTTTATTCTCTGTGAAAGGTTGAGAGATTGAGGAAGAGGTGAGAGCGGGAGGGGAAGAAGAACGGGAGTGAGAAGGAGAAGGATCGTTCCAAGGTCCGTTCGATAACGTGATTTTCGAAAGAGGGAGTTTGGATTCGGGTTCGGAGAGCTCGTCGATTGATGCGAGGGCGATGGGACGAGGATGGGAGAGAGGTGGTTGTAAGACGAGTCGGGGTCGAGATTGAGCTTCGAATCCCTCGAAGGTGTAATCGAAATCTGATTCTTCCCATTCCCATTCATCCCATCTCACTTCCCCTTTCTCTTCTTCGTCGTCGTCGATCTCATCAATACTCAAGCCTGCCAACGACAACATTCTCATCTCGTTCTCCCTCCTCTCCATAGCGTCAATCTCATCTCTCTTCAATACCCAACAACCCAACCCCATCCTCTCGCTCACCCACTCTTCCCCTTCCCCTTCTTCTTGCGGAATCAAAAGGTTGTTGAATCTGAAGCTCTGAGAGAGTTCTGCTCGTTGTTCAGGAGTTCCACAACATGGTCCAAACCATTCTGATTTCTGAGGTGGTACGAGATAGAAAGCTGGTTTCTGTGACGAGGTGGAAGAAGAAGCGAGCTTGATGAATTGAGTATAGAAGGAAGCGGAGAATGAATCGGCTGATTGAGGTAGAGTCGAGGAAGGAATAGATTTCGTTGAGCTGGAGGAAGAGGAAGATTCTCGGAGAGCTGCTACACGATCCATAGCTGGTGAATTTGAGGCGGAGTCTCGGAGAGCTGCGACTCGAGTCGTGGCTGGGGAAGAGACGGTCGTGAGAGAAAGAACTTTTGAACTATTTGAGGTTGCGAGATTCGATCGAGCATCAGTAGATTGAGGTTCTGCTCGAGTCGCGAGGGGAGAAAAGCGTTGGTGAGTCGTAGATGATTGAGGGGTTCGATTCGAAGGAGGTGTTCCAACTGGAGTCGTCGAGTTCTGGGGGAAAGCGGGAGAAGGTGGAGAACTCGTAATGATGGAAAGAGAATCCTTGTTCGAACCGGGAGAAATCGAATCTGTGTGAATTTGAGGAGGTACATTCGCTCCATCGTTCCAGCGATGATGAGTAGACGAGGGAGAAGGTAGTGCAAAAGGCGCGTCGAATGTCGAAGGAGCAAAAGGGTTTGAAGCGACTGATGAACCGTGAAGGAGAGAAGAACGTCGAGAGGCAAAAACTGATTGTACTTGATCGTAAGAAGATGTAGACGAGTTTGCGAGACTTGAGCTTGCATCATTGACCGAGTCGTCGTTGTTCGCGGCCCAGCGAAGATGCGAAGAATGCGAGGGAAGGTTCAATCCGGAAGGTTGACCAGAACGAGACTGTTGATATTGACGACCATAGTACAAGGTCTCGTATGGCGTAAGATGCGAGTCTGTCAATCTCCGGTCAAGATCAGTGAGCAGGTTCGAGTCGAAGGTGAGCGAAATCGTTCGAAACCAGTTAAAGCATCGAATGGTCTTTTCCTATCCGTTCTCGACCTATCCTCTTGTCCCCTATTTAATAGATCTCTCTTGGCATGCTCAAAGTTGAACTCTGGCATCCCAGTACCCTGATTCAATTTCCTCCTTTTCCCATCTCTCTGGTGACTCGAATCGATTCTTGGTCGAGTCAAGTTGACGCGACTATTGTTGCGCTGAGTAGATTGATAAGCTGGTGTACCAGTAATGTCTTGTTGGCTGTCTCTTGCGTTGTCGTGAGTCAGATCGGGGAGTTGAGTGATTGATCAAGAGAGAAGGGCTCACGTTTGCCTCGAAAAGCGACGGTGGTTGTTGCGAGCACCTCCAGTCACATTCGTCACCATATTCTATCGTTCTGTGAGGTGTAAAGCGAGTTTCGAGGATGAGGTGTGAGCGGTCGAAGGGAGAAGAACAATTCATCTCTGTCGCTCTCTCCTTTCACTACCACAACTCAGATCGACCTAGGTACTATCTGGAAGACCTTACAAAGCTCTTCAACACGTCCACAAGCAAGATGGTAACTCACGAATGCGCTAATTGCGGGAAAAGGACGAGTTCTGCTTGCGGAATCTGCAAGTCTGACTACTTCTGCTCAAAGGCATGCCAAAAGACCGTACGTCCTCGCTCACACTATCATCGAGAGTATCATAGGCTGAAATGGTCCTCGCTCAAAGTTGTGGGTAACGCACAAATTCCTTTGCCGCAAGGACAATTCAAGTTTCTTCTTCCCTCCTCTCGCCCACTGGGAGCTCGATGATCTTCGGACTTTCCGCGATCACCCGAACGATCACACCTGTACCAACTGCTTGTGTCGACCCGAAGTCAAGAAGCACGGTGCAACTCTCATCGAACATGTCAATTCGCTCGGCCTCTTCAACGGAGATTTGGAGTGAGTGTTGCCATGAAGGCCGTTCGAGGAGACAAAGCTGACGAGTCTCTTACAGGAGTTTCCTCAAATCGATCACTCCTGGGGAATTCCTTCTCGAAGAACCTCGCTTGTCAGCCTGTATCGTCCTCGCAAGGTCCTCTCTCTTCACTCGACGATCTCAGCTTGACGATATCAGGCAACCTCCCGAGTCTCGATACGCTGAGTTGATCTGGAACACCCTCGCGGACAGAACCTCCAGATTCATCAGCTGTCGAGATGCTTCACAACACTTCGCGACTCCTGACTCGAACCCTTTTCGACGTCTCTTGCCAATCTGGCGTCCCCTCCTCGTCGTTTCTACGCATCTCGTCAACGGAATTGAAAGAGGAATCGACTCGAAAGAAATGTTGTTGCTGTCGATGCGCCGAGTTCTGAAGGTGGTCAAACCGATCCTCTATGCGGTCAGGGATGACGAGGCCACGGTTGAAAAGTTGACCGATTTCACGGTTGAGGCGAGTATCTGTTACAACGTGGATACGACAGAGTTAGTCAGGCTTTTGCAAGGTTGAGGTTGGGGTGCTATTTGTTTCCGTTTCCTCGTATCGTACTCGAAGGTTTGCCCTGTTGTCGAGAATTCTGTTATGCAGCTTGTCTTCCTAAAGTAGGAGTTCCGTAAGGGGTGAAACGAACGTAGTGTATCGTCAGGTAATCGAAAAAGAGAGTTCCCCAAGGCGAGCGACTCGTATCACGACTACGGGAACGCCAAGGGCCCGTTTCGCACACGAACGCTGCCGACAGAAGCTCAGAGGTCGCAGAACATTCTGTATTGCGAGGATAGCACGGAAGCGAAGTGATCGAGACGATTTCTGCGAGGGAAAGTCGTCAAAAGACATCGTTTCATGCAGTGTACGACCCTCTCCCGCACTGCCTAGAGTCTCGTAAGCTCGTAGCAGCTTGTTGACGTCTCCATCCTCCCCCAATTTGACCGAAAACTGGAGCGATTTTGTCATTGACAATTCAACGAAGCGGGGTGAGAAGGAAAGAGGTCAGATTCAGAGAATCGAGAGATCGGTTTAGAGCGAGTCCGAAGCTGAACAAGAGCAGAAACGAGAAAGCAAGTGAAGAGTAAGAAAGAGAGAGAGCGAGTCGCTTATCTTTCAACAAACGAAGTTTGTCAGAATCAGAGACCGAGAGAGCAACTTCTTCTCCCTCCACTTTCGAGATCAACCTCTCACCCTCGTACACAACTTAGAAAGAACAATGTCCAACGTAGCTAGCGCCAACCCAGAGAAGACTGGAGACGTACCTTCGGCAGGAGGAGGAGGAACTCAACAACTGAGTAACAACACCGTCATTGTCGTAGCAGGTGCTTCAGGAGATCTAGCAAAGAAGAAGGTAAGCTACTCAAACAACTATATACTCTATCACCTGCACCCCGTCCCTCGAAAGAGAGACAAAACATGGAATCTCTCGCCCTTGACGCAATTCCTCTCTCCCTCGGATTCGATTCCTCTATCAGATTCACCTCTGATGCTTGATCTGAACCGACCATCTTATTCGCGAGCTTCAGAAGTACCTTACTGACCCACAAACTCTTGCTTCCTCCTATCGATCTTTGTCCGAAATCTCGTCAATCTTTCGTATGACCAACAATCCTTCAAACTTCACCCGATTTTAGACTTTCCCTGCTCTCTTCGGCCTCTTCTACAATGGGTTCCTTCCAGAGGGAATCAAGATTGTTGGATACGCGAGATCAAAGATGGACAAGAAGGTGAGCAGTCAAACTATAATTTATTATGCCGATCAAACCGAGATGATCTCTTTCGAGGGAGGAACAATTCACTGTATCGGAGGAAGGGACTCTATAAGAGAACGTTCGGAGATAGAGGGCGTGAAGGAGTGTTGTTGAGCGAAGAGAGGCAGAAGGCAGTGGATTGAATGGATGGGAAGACGTCGCAACAGCGAGCGAAGAGTGGGAGAAGATTAAACGAGCACTCTTCACGCTCGAGGGAACGTCTCACTGACTCCAAATTCGTGTTGTAGGAATACCACGAACGAGTTGCTCAATACATCAAGGCTCCCATCCCCGATATGAAGAAGAAACTCGATGAATTCCTCGAAGCTTGCTCTTACATCTCTGGACAATACGACGAAGATGGTGGATTCCAAGATCTCGAAAAGGAATTGAAGAAGTGCGAAGAGACTTATTCGGACAAGAACGCACCCAAAAACCGAGTCTTCTACATGGCTCTCCCTCCTTCTGTTTTCACTGTCGTTGCGGCTCACTTCAAGAAGAACAACTACTCTGAAGGTGGTATCAACCGAATCATCGTTGAGAAGCCATTCGGAAAGGATTTGGAGAGTTCGAGGGAGATGCAAGAGGGTTTGAAGAAGGAGTGGAAAGAAGAAGAGGTACGTCGAAGACGTTCCGTGATCTCGATGTGAATGTCGTGCTCAGGTAGCTGCTCTTGGTCGTCAGATCTTCCGTATCGATCACTACCTCGGAAAAGAGATGGTCAAGAACTTGCTCGTCCTCCGATTCGCCAACGTTATGCTCGATGCCACTTTCAACAAGAACCTCATCTCGAACGTTCAAATCACTTTCAAAGAACCTTTCGGAACTGAGGGACGAGGTGGATACTTCGATGAGTTCGGTATCATTCGTGATATCATGCAGAACCGTACACTTTTCTTCCCTCATCTTTCTACGTTTCGAGTTTGTGACTGATTAGAGTTCTCCCCCATCAAAGACTTGCTTCAAGTCCTCTCTATTCTCACCATGGAGCGACCTGTTTCTTTCTCATCTGAGGATATCCGTGACGAAAAGGTAAGCTTCACTTCGAAAATCGAATCACCAGACACAAAGTACTGATATTCTTTCTTGTGCACTCGTTCAAGGTCAAAGTGCTCCGATACATTCCGGAGATCAAGCCTGAAGACGTTCTCCTCGGTCAATACGTTGCTGGAAAGTCAAAGGATGGAGAGGACAAACCTGGTTACCTCGAAGATGACACTGTTCCCAAGGGATCAATCTGCCCTACTTTCGCTGCTGCTGTCCTTCACATCAACTCACCAAGGTGGGAAGGTGTTCCTTTCATCCTCAAAGCTGGAAAAGGTTCGTTTAACAGCCTCTTTCGATCTCTATTTCTGCTGTCGATATTGATCGAATCCATCTGTTCGACGTACAGCCCTCAACGAACAAAAGACCGAGATCCGCATTCAATACAAGGATGTTACTCAAGGTATCTTTAAGGAGATCACTCGCAACGAACTCGTCATTCGTGTTCAACCGGGAGAGGCTGTCTACCTCAAGATGAACTCGAAGGCTCCTGGACTCTCGATGCGCACCGTTCCTACCGAGATGGATCTGACTTACAAGCGACGATTCTCTGATCTCAAGATTCCCGAGGCTTACGAGTGAGCGGGTCTCGATTTTATCTTTCTCGTGCGATCACGAACTGATCGAATCTTCTTATGTTCACAGGGCTCTCATCCTCGATGCCCTCAAGGGCGATCACTCCAACTTTGTTCGAGACGACGAACTCGACATCGCCTGGAAGATCTTCACTCCTCTTCTCCACCACATCGATGAGAAGAAGCCCAAACCTGAAGAGTACGAGTACGGCTCGCGAGGACCTGCTAGTCTCGATGAATTCGCACAAAAGAACGCTGGTTACTTCCGTTCGAACGCTCCTTACTCGTGAGTCTCGAACCTTTTTTTCTCTTTCTCTTTCCCTTTCCCTTTCTCTCTCTCTCTCTTCTCTCGTCACTTTGTTTCGAGACTGATACTGATTCGTTGGCTCATATGGATATGACAACGAATAGATGGCCTTCAACTTCCGTACTCTAAATAGAAATGATTCGCTGCAGTTTTTTTCCCTCTCTCCGACTTGACACCCACGATACATAGTTACATACCTCCCTCTCTCTCTCCCCAACCCTTACCTGAAGTATATTTCCGCTGCACACAACGTTATCATACATCTTCCCTCTCCCTTACTCTACACTTTTCCGCTGTATCAAAGCAACCTCTCTCTTTTCGTTCTCCCTTTCTCTTCGTTCACGTACAAAACACAACACCGTTTGCAATTCGTCTAAAAGAGTAGTTCATATCCCTTTCCTCTGTCTGTGGAGAGAACAGGCTTGAGAAGATGCGAGATTGCGAGATCCTTTTTGAATGGTCCTTCGAAAAGACGAAGCCCTTGTGCGCAACCGCCGACAGATACTCTTTTGTTCCGTCCGTCTAACACTATCAAAGTGGTGTCGGTCGCGAGATCCAACATGAAGCGGCTAGCGTTCAAGATGAATGTTTCGTGCAAGCTCTTCAAACTGGTCTATGCGCTTCATCGACGTCGCCCTCCATCAGCCTTCTCTTCACATCGGTGTTGCTCGTCCTGTGAAAAGCAATCACTTTGTCGTTAACTGCTCGGCTCAGATAACGCATCAAACGATCTCAAGTCCTTTGCTTCTTTCGCCTTTTTCTCGTTCCTTGCCATGCTTTCTAGTCGCAAACTCACCTGTCTCGCTCACTTCGACGAGACTGGCACGCAATCGGCAAGGAGATGCAGTACCTTACTTTATTCACTCCGTTTCGATTTGGAAAGATTGAGCTATAATTCGTCGTAGTTTGCTTCTTGAGTTCCGAAGCTATCAACTCTCTCTCTCTCTATCCCCTGATCAAACACTCTCCTTCCTTCTTCTCGAATGTGACAACAGGCAGCCAATCTTGAATGGGTGTTTTCTGGGTCAGAGTTAACCATAGTGCTTTATATACGTTATTACCGTTGACGGTTTTTATCAAAATCTGCTCTCTCCTCCGGGGATGTAGCTCATCGGTAGAGCGCTCGCTTAGCACTTGTTCACTCTTACCGGCCTTAACAAGCTACAGATCAAACACAGTCTGAATGCGAGAGGCAGTGGGTTCAATTCCCATCTTCTCCAGATTCTTCTTTTTTGCTGCCCGTCGTTCTCTTTTCATTGCTGTCTTCTTGCAGCTTGTTCGTCTGCTCCCACAGAGTATGCGTTCGACGCTCTCTCCTCAGCCTTTTGCCCTGACCGTGAATTTGCTTCGTGAGCTGAAAGTTTCTGACCCTCACTTCGCTCACTGGACAACGAGTCAGGATAGTTACTGAAGAAGGGTCTGTTTGAAATTGCTAACACTGCTTTATATATCTACTGATTCGGAAAAATCTAACGAAGGAAAGAAACGATACAGAGAAGAGACAAAGTGCAAGGGATCGAGAAGAACGACGAGTGGAAAGGTATGCGAGGAGGAAGGGGCTGTGAACGACGACTGAGGAAGGGAGTATAGGCGTGGACTGATGGAACAGCTTTTTGAAACAAACAAGAGAAAGTGGTGACAGAGGACGAAAGAGTGAGGGAGAGAGGTACTGATGCGGGAGAGGGAGGATGTAGGGAAGATTGCTTTGTGTTGAAGTTGAGGGTGACGACTTTTGAAGTTCCTCAGGGGATCCACCTTACCCTTCGTCCCACCCTTTTGACCATTCTCCACGACTCCTAGACCGGTTCCCGACAACACAAGAGACTTACCTCCCTGGGGTACAAAGCTCATCAAAACCGAAAGAAACCAGCGACTCGCTTCGATTCTCCTTGTAGAAGTGCTTCTTCAGCTAAAAAACCATCACTCTACTCCCTTCTTTCGACACGCCAACTGGGGCTAGCTCAATACACCTACAAGAGGTGGAGCACGGCACGGGCAGATAATCGAAAGGAGAGGGAAGTAGGAGAGGTAGCGAAGAAAGCATTGTGCACGAGGAGACGAGCGAGTCGGGAGAGAGGTTTCAATCGGGAGAGACAGTGTGAGGGAGCAAGTGTTGAGTTGAAAGGTTAGGAAGAGGAGGGAGTGGAAAATGAGGGTTGTACAATGGTTGTTGGTGTCGAGGACTAGAGGAGAAAAGAGCAATCAGTTTCCGAAAGAAATAGGCAGAAAGATCGAACGTCGACTCACTTGGTTTCGAGGTTGTCGTCCGCGATTCAACACGATGAAGCGATCACTGGGCCATCATTGAGAAACGAGAAATCGACAAATGCGAGTCCCGAAGTGACGGCCGATTCGTCGTCGTCCTTCGCACAGACCTCTTCAGTCTTGACCCATTCATTCCACATAGGAGGAGGAGCGAGGTGGCCGAAGTCCTCGAGGTAAGATTCGGTCGCAGGAGGAGTCGAGGCGAGGTCGAGGGAAGCGACGGAACCAGGAGTTGACGAGATCGACGCAGACAGGGAGGGGGAGCGAGTGAGAGAGGAAGAGGAAGAAGAAGTGGACGATGAGATCGAAGTCGAGAGTGGAACAGCTTCCGCGGCAGGGAAAATCAACCTCGCGTGCTACGAGGCGAGAGCTGTCCAGATTCATCGACGACGACGACAAAGCCAATTTCTGGTCTTCAGAGGAGAGGAGGGGAGTCTGCGTGACGTTGGTAGTTTCGGTCGTTGCCTGTCGAGTACCGTAACGTTTTTGACGATTACGTTCTTCGACGAAAGCGAGTTCTTCGGGTTGAGGTAGAGGTTTAATGTCGGTAGTGTCGAAAGCGAAGGTAGGTTCGAAGGAAGGGAAGGGAGGAGTAGAAGTACCCGAGTTCGATGAGAGGTGGGCGAACTTGTCCTCGAGAGAATCGAGACGAGTGCGAAGTCGAGCGGATTCAACTTGTTCGAGGTGAAGTTGAGTTCTCAACAGATCGTTCTCGTCTTCGAGGTCTGCCATCCTTGCATCCGATGACGAAGAGTTTGAGGTGATAGATGTCGATCTTTGTGACCGAGGTGGTTTTGAATTTGACGAGGTCGAGGCGGTGAAGTTGGACGAAGAAGTTGAAGTGGAGAGAGGATGGGGACCAGTCGATCTCAACTGGGATTCGAGTTCAGCTACTCGTCGTTCCAAGTAAGCAGTGTGTTCCTTCTTGCGATCTCGTGAGGCTTGAGCGGCATCTGTTGAAGGGCAATCGAGACGGTGAATAAATTTCACTTGGAGCAACATGAGGTGATAAAGGGGATAACTCACTTCGATTCCTGATCATCCTAGCTTGTCTACGCGATTCCTTCTCCTTCTCACTCAATGCCTTGACCCCTCCTCCTCCTCCATGTTGAGGAGAGGTTGTTCCTCCTCCCGCAGCGGATTCCCCTTCAAAAGATGAGAGCGCAGGGGATCCCGCTCTGGGGTTGTAACCTGCACGACTACGCTTTGAACGAGGTTTGTTGTACTCGTCGTCTTCTTGATCAGAGAGATCGAACGCAGCTACCGAAGCTGCGTTGGATAATCGGCGTTTGGGTCTTTGGATGGTGGGGGAATTTGAGGTGATGGAGACTTCAGGGAGAGTAGAGGAGTAGGCCATGATTGAAATTGAACTTGAGGAGGATCTGGGAAGAGGTCGAGGAAGGGGAAAAGTTGAAGTGTGAAAGAGAGAGAGAGCCCAAGTTTTGGAGAAAGTTCGCTTTGTTCGGAATGCATACATTCAATTCAGAGTCTACTTCAATAGTCTCTCAATATGCTCCCGGAGTACTTGCTCTTCCCTGCGCCTCAAACAGAGAGCTACAATTCGAAGCCTCCGATGTTTGTAGCGACAATTCTCACGACGAGATCAAGTTTCCTTCGCAACGATATTCGCTATCACTCCGTCGGACTCGCAGGTTCTCTACCTTTTGTAGGTCGTACACAGTGGGTTCTAGTTCTTTGATCCGTGACGAGAGGAAGAAATTATGCGCTGAAATGACCAGTGTTGCCGTTCTACGGCGTAGAATGTAGAATCCGTAGTTAGTAAAATCTGGCCATTTTCTACCTGATTCTACGTCGTAGAATCCTTCCCCTGCACCCAATTTCCGCAAATGCTACACATGGAGCTGGAAGTGGTCTACCACTACATAGAGGCGATAGCCGCATCACTGATCCAGAGAGAGATAAAAGCGAAAAAAGTGAGTTAAAAAGGGAAACGGGCCAAGCCGATCTGGTTTCGCTCATTGTTCTAAGCCTCCTTCCGCAACGCCTGTCGGCTTCGCCATTCGGATTCGACGAGTTGAGACGCTGGGCGGAGCTGGGCGGAGCTGGGACTGACAGACGCTCTCGTAGCTGCTGAATGAAGCCGCTTCACTCTCGATTCTACGGATTCTACGAAAGTGAATTTTTGGCTCGATTCTACCTACCGATTCTATGGATACTACGGGTTCGTAGTTAGAAAAGTTTTCTACGGCGGCAACACTGGAAATGACAGTTTTACGCAGGAATCGTTCCTCCTTTCGCGTGGAGATTGCGCTTCGCCTGCGAGCACGACATCCTCTATTCCTTGACCTCTCTACTTTGTCGTAATATAGACTCGACTACGATCTGCTCCAGTAGGAATCATCAAGGCTTAGAACACAATCTGATCCTTCTCGAAAAGAGGAAAACATTGAATAGCCTTTCAACGAGCGATGAGCTGTGTAGCTGCCTCGGACTTCGGTTCAGCAGATCATACCAGTCTACTCTCGACCCGAGAACCTTTGTCAGGAGCACGGTAGGATCCGACACGATGTTTTCCGACATTTTCGTCGAAAGGTCTCTATAACCGATCACTTAATTTGCGCTCTGTCACGTTCTCTGGCACAAATTCTTTTGCTGTACTGGCCTTCGCCATATATGAGCTCCTTCTAGCCCCGGTGAGATGTCGAAGAGCGTGTGAAAGTCTCGAACAAAGCAAGGATAAGACGGCATTGATCGCCTTCGACCAGATACATGAGCCGTACGCAAGACTCGGCCAGAGATGATGGGCTCACTGGGGCAAAGTAATAGCAAAGAGTGGAGCTACAACATTTGAGAGACGATTACGGCGCTACTGTCGCTTTCAGGGGGAGTTATGGCCAAACGAAGTGACATATCGCAACAGAACGTCGAATCTTTGTGGCCATGTGTTGAAGGACTTTTGCTGTCAGAGCCTCAACGGACGCTGGAAGTCGATGCGATCCGGCTGACGTGTTCGCTACGACGGTCGACTC
>Ga0308169_10005153_pt1 | contig 12013 bp, 10 predicted proteins | sample PhyBR1_2_FD_202139 | JGI IMG/M metagenome (GOLD analysis project Ga0308169, IMG submission 202139) | Phyllosphere microbial communities from UC Gill Tract Community Farm, Albany, California, United States - DLSLSB.R1 | ecosystem: Host-associated > Plants > Phyllosphere > Unclassified | place... | reverse complement strand
CGAGCCCGATCTCTGTCTCGCCCTTCGCGCCCTCGTCCTCGTCGCTCCCCTCGCTGACCCAGCCCCCGAGCCTGCCGTGCAGCCACCTACCACGACTCGGACACGGCTACGACACGCCCTCGCCCGCTCCAACCCGCCCTCGCCGCGACCTCCCGCCTAGCGCCCTCCGCCCCGCTCCCCTCCTTTCTTCCTCCGCCGCCGACCACCACACCGCCCTCGAGCCGCCTCGCCGCCCAGCGCTGAGCGCACCCCCGCACCCGACACCGCCATGGCCTACCCGTCGCGCAACCCGAACGCGCCCAACTACTCGCGCCAGCAGACGTTCGAGTCGGACCCGGGCGCCTTCCACTCGACCTCGTACCCGTCGGCGCCGGCCCACTCGGCCTACACCGTCGACCCGACCGCCCGCTACGGCGTCCCCGGCGCCGCCACCTCGTCGGGCGTCGGCGCAGGGCCCTCGGGCGTCAACCGCCGGCACACGGTCCGCGGCGCAGAGCGCGGCACCGTGCGCGATGCGTCGGCCAACCCGCGCCACTCGGTCGCGCCCGCGCGCGCCCTCACGAGGGGCAAGACGCTCACGCGGCCGGACCGCTTCGTCGCGCCCGCGCCCCTCATCGCGCCCGCCGGGCTCGGCAAGCAGGGCAAGCAGGGCGGCACCGTCCAGACGACCCTCGTCGACGGCGTCCCGACCCTCGTCACCAAGGAGCCCTGGTGGAGCCCCTGGAGCCTGTTCGTCGAGGTGTCGACCTTCTGGGCGCCGAGGGCCCTCCTGCGCAACTTTGGCATGACCGACCCGACCAAGCAGCGCGCGTGGAAGGAGAAGGTCGCCCTGTGCGAGATCTGCGCCTTCCTCATGGGCGTCATCGGCTTCATCACGATGGGCCTCCAGCGCACCCTGTGCCCGCAGACCGGCCACAACTCGGTCGGCCACTTCCAGCGCCTCGGCACGACGCCCGGTGCGTCCCCTCTCTCTCTCTCTCCTTCCCTCCTCGGCGTCGCTGCGAGCACGACTGACTCTTCTCCTCACTCTCCTCTCGCAGGCTATGTCGGCATCGACGGCTGGAACATGCAGGTCGGCGCCTCGACGCCGTCGAGCCTGTCGGGCCCGGCCAACTCGTTCGGCGGGACCGACGAGACCGGCTTGTTCGACCGCAGCGACGACAAGTTCCCGGCGTGCGACGGCATCCGGCGGCCGTACGCGACCGTCAACCTGTGCGTGTCGGACTCGGTCGGCAACGCGACGTCGTGCGCGCTCAGGCAGCCGACCGACAAGTACCTCGCGTCGCTCGGCCTCACCAACACGACCAAGCAGGTCGGCTACGACTGGGCCCAGCTGTCCAACCTCACCAACTACATCGTCATCGACGGCAACGTCCTCAACCTGACGCCCTACACCAACGCGCACCCGACGCCGCTCGTCAACGACTCGGTCGACGCCCTCCTCCGCACCGTCCTCGCCGACGGCTCGGGCAGCAGCCGCGACGCGACGAGGGCCTTCTACAACACGGACGAGTTCAAGAAGGCGGCCAAGTGCCTCGAGCAGCGCTACTACGCCGGCCACATCGACAAGGTCACGCCGGGCTGCTTCATTGCCAACCTCTTCCTCTACGTGTCGCTCATCCTCATCATGGGCATCATCCTCGCGCGCTTCTTCATGGCCCTCGTCTTCTCGTGGTACCTCGCCGACCGCATGGTGCAAAAGCCCCGCAACCTCAAGCGCGCCGTCGTCTCGCCCGCCGTCCTCCCCGAGGGCGCCAACATCGACGTCGCCAACGCGACCGGCGCCGCGCCCTGGACCGAGGCGCACGTCAAGCGCCAGCAGACGCAGCGCCTGCGCAAGGGCGCCAAGCGTGGCGCCGCCGCCGCCTCGTCGTCCGAGAAGACGCTCGTCCCCGCCGCCGCCGCGACGCCGAGGCCGTCGCGCAAGCTGAGCGAGAAGGGCGGCGCGCGCGCAGGCGGCGACCTCGGCGCGCCGCTCGGGCCCGACGGCATGATCAGCATGGCGTCGATCGGCGCCGAGCTGTTCGCCGTGTGCCTCGTGACGTGCTACTCGGAGGGCCACGACGGCATCAAGACGACGCTCGACTCGATCGCCGGCACCAACTACTCGGACGCGCGCAAGCTCCTCTTTGTCGTGTGCGACGGCATGATCACGGGCTCGGGCGAGAAGCTCAGCACGCCCGACATCGTCGTGAGCCTCATCGAGCGCGACCCGCGGTTCGGCGACCCGGTGCCGATGAGCTACGTCGCCGTCGCCGACGGCTCCAAGGCGCACAACCAGGCCATGGTCTACGCCGGTCACTACAGTGCGTCCCTCTTCGTCGTCTTCGTCTCGCTCGACCGAGGAGAGCCGCTCGCTGACTCGCCGCGCTCCCGCCTCCCCTCCTCCTCCTCGCCCGCGCGCTCTCTCGCCCGCAGCCCAGGTCGCCGGTCACCGCACGCCCATCATCGTCGTCGTCAAGTGCGGCACGTCGGCTGAGGCGACCGAGGCCAAGCCGGGCAACCGCGGCAAGCGCGACTCGCAGATGATCCTCATGAACTTCTTCGGCCGCGTCACGTACAACGACCGCATGTGCCCGCTCGACTTTGACCTGTTCCGCAAGGTCCAGAGCCTCATGGGCGTCACGCCCGACTTCTTCGAGGTCTGCCTCATGGTGCGCTCGAACCTCTCTTTCCTCCCCTCCTTCCCTCGCTCGCTCGCTCGAGCCGAGCTGACTCGGACCCTCCCGCTCGCAGGTCGACGCCGACACGATGTGCTACCCCGAGTCGCTCGGCTACCTCGTGCGTACGATGCAGAACGACAACATGATCATGGGCGTCTGCGGCGAGACGAGGATCGCCAACAAGCGCCAGAGCTGGGTCACGATGATCCAGGTCTTCGAGTGCGTCCCCTCTCTCTCTCTCTCTCTCTCTCCCTCTGCACCTCCTCCTCGAGTACGTCACTGACTTGGGTGCTCGCTCGCAGGTACTTCATCTCGCACCACCAGGCCAAGGCGTTCGAGTCGGTCTTCGGCGGCGTCACGTGCCTGCCCGGGTGCTTCTCGATGTACCGCATCAAGGCGCGCAAGCAGGACGACGGCGACTGGTTCCCCGTCCTCGTCTCGCCGACCATCACGAGCGAGTACTCGCAGAGCGTCGTCACGACCCTGCACCAGAAGAACCTCCTCCTCCTCGGCGAGGACCGGTTCCTGTCGACGATCCTCCTGCGGTCGTTCCCGAACCGCAAGATGATGTTCTGCCCCAAGGCGCGGTGCCGCACCGTCGTCCCCGACACGTTCGCCATCCTCCTGTCGCAGCGGCGGCGCTGGATCAACTCGACGATCCACAACCTCATGGAGCTCGTCCTCGTGCGCAACCTGTGCGGCACGTTCTGCTTCTCGATGCAGTTCGTCACCTTCATCGACCTCATCGGTACCGTCGTCCTCCCGATCGCCATCTGCCTCACGTACGCCCTCATCATCAACACGATCATCAACCCGCCCAACTCGTTCGGCGACGCCATCCCGCTCGTGCTCCTCGTCGGCGTCCTCGGCCTGCCCGCCGTCCTCGTCATCCTCTCGACGCTCAAGTTCGTCTACGTCGGGTGGATGCTCATCTACCTCGTCGCGCTCCCGGTGTGGAACATGGTCCTCCCGCTGTACGCCTTCAGTCGGTTCGACGACTTCAGCTGGGGCGAGACGCGCAAGGTCGCCGGCGAGGTCAAGGGCGGCGACGACCATGGTGCCGGCGCCGGCGTCTCGGCGGCGTCGGCCGTCCCGCTGCGGCGGTGGGAGGACTGGGAGAAGTCGCGCCTGCGCAAGATCCGCCGCGACGAGCGGCGCCGGCGCGACTTTGAGCGCCAGTTCGGCTCGCGCGCCGTCTACTCGCAGCAGAGCGTGCGCGACGGCGCGAGCACGTACGCCGAGAGCGAGACGGCGTCGAGCTTTGGCGGGCCCGACGAGGACCGATGGGGCGGCCAAATCGGCGCGTACAACGAGGACGCGACGTCCAACGTGCCGCCGCCGGTCGGCCTCTACTCGGTTGACGAGCTCGACGACGACGAGGAGGAGACGCTCAACGAGCACGACCTCGTCAACGTCCTCGACGGCGGGTGGGACGACGCGTCCCCGCTCGGCTCCCCCTCCCCTTCCTCCGGCACGCCGTTCGGTCGCTCGACAGCATCGGGCTACTCGACGCCGTCCGAGCAGCCCTACTCGCCGCCGCCGCCCCACGGCCAGGCGTACGGCCACGCCGTCCCCGCCCCGCAGCGCGGCTGGACCTTGAGCGACTCGCCCGCCCCGCCGATGGCGCACTCGCTCTCGTCGCACTCGCACTCGCGCCTGCCCCTCAACGCCTCGACGTCGTCCCTATCGTCCGGGAGCGGCGGCGGCGGCGGCGCCGACCCGTTCGCCGACTCGGCCGCCTCGTCGACGACGCTCCCGCCGCCGCTCATCTCGCCGCTCGCGAGCGCTCAGGCTCTCGGGCACGAGTCGAGCTACGTCTCGCACGGCTCGTCGACGGCGACCGACATGGACGGCGGGCGCCGGGCTGGCGGCGGGCACGCTCGGCAGCGCAGCTCGTCGAGCTCGCCGACGCAGGCGCGCGGGACGCCCCTCCTCGACCCGCTCAGCCGGTCGCCCGGTGTCGAGCGCGGCGGGTACGACTGGGGCGAGCAGCAGCAGCAGCTGGGCGGCAGGAGGCTTGTCTGAGCCGCTCTCGCCGTCGTCCCCTTCCTCTCGCCCTCCTCGCTCCCACCCCTTCCCCTCTTGACGATAGATACCCTTTCCCTCCTCCTCCTCATGCCTGTATCGCGCTAGACGCGACCTCCCTCGTTCCCTTGACGCAGCATGCAATGTCCTCCCTCGCACTTGGCCTGTTCTCGAGCGGATCCGGCGAGCGAGTCTCGACGGCGCACAGTGAGCGAGACAAGCTGCCGAGCTACTGCACGCGCTCTTCTTCGCCCACTCTCTGGCTGCGTGACTACTGCGAGCAGCCCTGCACGTCGTCGTCGCGCAGGCAAGCGTCGATGGCGACCTTCCCAAGTTGCGCTGACGCTCGAGCCGAAGAGTGGGTCCGTGCGCACGCCCGCTCGACTCGCTCAAGACCGCGCAGGTTGCGGTCGCTCTCGCACAGAAGAGGAGAAGGGGCGTGCAGAAAGTTTGCAAAGCATGAAGAAAGATTGCAGAGCTGGCACGACCGCTTCCTGCTGCTCACCCTCTCGCTCTCCTCCGCTCCCTCGACGCAAAGCCATTCCGCCAACTGCTCCTCACCGCGCCGCCGAACGGCTAGGCGTTGCTCTGCTGCCGGCTCTGCGGCTCGTAGACGCCCGGGCCCGCGGCGACGGGCCCGTCGATCGGGTGCGCCTGCATCGAGAAGTGGTTCGTCAGCGAGGCCCGAGACGCACAGGGACGTCGCCGAGAAGATGCACGAGGCGACGCACAAGGTTGTGGAGGTGCGCGAGGACCTGGTTGAACCTCATGAAGAGGTGGCCGGCGCGGCGGTGCGCGTCGGGCTGCGCAGCGGCGACTTGGCCGGGCGCGGTTTCGGGCCAGGTGACGGCCTCGATCGACGGCCAGTACCTGCACGAGGGCGCGAGGGCATCAGCTTGTAACTCCTCGAGACGAGAGGTGGGATCTGGGTCGTGAGGGAGAGGGAGAGAGAGAGAGGAAGAGGACGCACCCGGAGAGGAACGCGAGCGACCGGTTGACGAGCGTGCGGCGCCACTCGGTCGAGCCGAGCCGGCGGAGCCACTCGAAGAACGCGTCGACCGGGCCGTGCTCGGGCGAAGCGCCGATGTACGAGCGAGCGACATTGCGAAAGTCGTCGAGGCGGCACGAAGCTCGCGCCGACGTGACGGCGGGCGGGACCTGCGAGCCCTGCGCCGCTTCGGCTCGCAGTGCTTCTCGCTCGAGCTCGCCGAGGAGAAAGATATCGAAGACGCACACGGCAGCGAGGCCCTGACGCTCGTGCGCGCCGAGCTCGTGACGGGCGCCGGGCGCAGTCGGGTCGAGGTACTGGCGCAGGCGGACGAGCTCGTAGGTGACGAGCATCGACGCGCTCTGGGTCGGAAAGGTGACCTGGCGCTGCGCCGTGTTGGTCCATTCGGTCGCCGGAACTTGAGCGAGGACGGACGGAGGCGCCACGCCGAGGTTGATCGTCCGGGGAGGCTGCTCGACGAGCTCGAGACGGTGGCGCACGATCGGCATGCTGCGGGATGAGGGAGTCAGCGACGAGCGACGCACGGCAGGTATCAAGCTCGAGACGACGTACATCCAGTGGAGCGTGACGCCGGACGGACCCGGCTCGACCTCGAAGCGCGGGCACAGGAGGACGCTCGACCCTGCTCGAGGCGGGTTTAAGCGCGCGTCGTGACGATCGCCGTCGGGCTCGGCCCACGAGAGGACTCGGCTGTTGGCGCAGTCGAGGATGCGCTCGAGGAGGTGGCGCGGAAGAGCGACGGGCGAGCCGGTGTCGGGGTCCGTGCCCGGCCGGGCGAAGAGCGTGAGCTGCTGCAGGCCGTGGAAGCGAGCAGATGGAACGTCAGCTAGTGCGTCTGAGCACGTCGAGACTTTCTGAGCCGAGACGCACCTGAAACTCGGTCGGCAAGGCGACGTGGTGCAGAGCCTCGTGGAGGACCACATTGCTCGAGGCGAGGTTCCAGGTGCCGAGGGCGAGGTCGTGCAGACAGGTGATGCCGGCGCTTCCTGCGTCGAGGCAGATGAGAGTGAGCGCTCGTTCGACCAGGTAGAAGGCGGCGAGGGGCAACTCACGCAGCATCGAGAACATGACTGGCGGGTTGACCGGCGTCCGCTTGGTGAAGTGGGCGTGCAGCTGGGCGCGCTCCTGCGCCCAAGTCCAAGCGAGAACAGCGAGTGTCGCGGCGGCCTGCTGATTGGCCGGCTGGACGACGCTGACGACGTCTTCGCGCATCCGGACGAGGGGCGACATCGGCAGGGACGGCCACACGATGGTGGGGAGGGCGGGTGCGGGCGGCTGCACAAGTGGCGCCGGCATCGTGCTGGATCTGGAGCTGGAAGCGGTAGCGAGGAGCACAAAGGCGAGCGAGGGACAGCCTTGCCCCGACGAGCGCGAGAGCACAGGCCGGCCGGCAACTCCGTGGGAGCGACCTCGGCGACGGCGTGCGTACGATCGGGATCGAGGCCGGTGTCTCCTCTCTTGCGCACGGTCTGGCCGAGGCGGACGTCAGGCGAGCGTGCGGCGCCGAGCTTTGCGAGGGCGAGAGGGAGGAGGCGAGCGAGGTCGAGGACGAGCGACGGCAAGGGCGAGAGAGAGTGAGGTGGGGACGACCGGGCAGCGAGCAGACAGCATTCTAGACCGAACCGCCTGGTCGACCAGCTACAGCAAGAGCGACGGCGAGCAGAGCCGGCGAGCAGCAGCAGAGAGCCGCCCAGGGCCTCGAGCTCGAGGCGGAGGTCGTCTCGTCCTGCACCTCGCACCGGCTCAGCCTTGCTGCGCAGACCTCGACAACGATCCAAGCAGCTCTCGAGACCGACCAGGTGCGTCCTTGTCTCGCAGAAGCGAGCTGTGGTCGCCCAGCTCCTCCTCATCTCCCTTCACCGCCCCGCTCGCTTCGATCAGCTCGACTCGCACGAGACTGGCCCAGGGCAGCGCGCGGCAGCTACCAGGACCATCGCTGACCCCTCTCTGGCCCCGACAGCCCGATCCGCGCCCCACAAAGCGCCGCCTCCCCCTTCGACCCGCATCCACCGCCTCGTCCGGCTCAGCTCGACCGCACCGCACTCGGCTCGCCCAGCACTCGACCCGCCGCGCCCTCCTCGCTCCGCCTCCACCATGTCCGCCGCCTCGAACCAGTTCGGCAGCTTGATCTTCTGCTCCCGCTGCGGCACCCTCCTCGACCTCCCGGGCGACGAGGACCACCTCGTGTGCAGCGGCTGCGGCCAGGTCGAGGACGCCCAAGGTCCGTCTCTCTTCGCCTTGTCTCGACCCTCATTCGGCTGGCCCGAGCTGACGGTGACCGCACTCGCAGCGTACGAGGGCCAGGTCATCACGACCAAGTCGAACCCGGCCGCCTTCCCGTCCTCCTTGCGGCAGCTCAAGTCGAGCCTTGTCAAGGGCCGCGGTGAGGTCGAGAAGAAGAAGGTCTACGTGCGTCGATGGGCCCGCAGCGCGATGCTTGCCGCGGCGGCGACGACTGCTGACCGTCTCCCTCCTCGCCGAGCAGGTCGACGAGGTCTGCGAGAAGTGCGGCGAGAAGCAGATGTCGGTCAAGACGATGCAGCTCCGATCTGCAGGTACGTCCATGTCTCTCCCTCGCTCTCCACAAGTGCCTGCCCGTGCTGACCCTGGCGTCGGACTCGTCGTTCCCTGCTCGCAGACGAAGGAGGTGCGCCCGCTCTCTCCTTCTCGTCCCCTCCCTGTCGAGGCCGCTCGCTGACAACCCTTCTCGCTCGCAGCCACTGTGTTCTACTCGTGCGAGAAGTGCGGGTGGCAGACGCGCCTCAACAACTAGATTTCGCTCGCGGTTCTCTTCGTCGCGCCCTCCTGTTGTATTTCCCTCTCTCGCTGCAACCGCATCGTCTCTTCTGTCTTACTCTCGCTCTGTGCCGATGGAGAGGAGAAGACTGTGCTGCCCGCCGGTGCCTTGCCTATGCTCGACTCGCGCTCGACCTTCGCGCGCACGAGCGGCTCGCGGCACGTGCGCGCCTTGTCTTCGCTCGTCTCTCCCTTCGCCGCTCGCCGGTCTGCTATCACGCTCGAGCGCACGAGTCTCGTTCGGTCGTGCTCCAGCCTGCGAACGGAGCGAGGCGAGGACCGCGGTGAGTCAAAAAGCCGCCGGCGCCGGCGCATCTCCGCGGAGCTGGCTCGCGTTCGACGGCCGGCCGCCTTGCGGCTCGTTCGCTCGTCGCTCTCGCACGCTGCTCCCCTCATGGCGACCGCAAACTCGACGCAGGAGAAGCGCGTGCTGTCGATCCAGAGCCACGTCGTCGCCGGCTACGTCGGTGCGCTGTCCTCGCTCTCTCCAGCCTCGTCAGACCCGACCTCGGCTGGAAGCTGATCCCTCGCCTCGCGCAGGCAACAAGGCGGCTTCGTTCCCGCTGCAGCTGCTCGGCTGGGAGGTCGACCCGGTGTTGACGGTCTCGTTCAGCAACCACACGGCAAGCTGAGCCCGAGAGGTCGCTGCATGCGGCTCTCCCCCTCGTCGTCGCTTCGCCCGCGCGCTGACCTCGCTCTCCCTCTCTCCCTCCCTCCTCATCCTCCTCGGCACGACGACATCTTTTCCCGCCACGACCCCCACCACCATGCCGACCTCTTCACCTGCGCCCGCCGCACCTTCCTCCTCTCGCGCGCCGGCCTGAACCTCGCCTTCGAAATCTTTTGCTCAACCACATCCAGGGTCCGCGTGAATCTCCTCTGCTCGTCTCCCTCGACCGCACGCATTGACTGACATCCATCTCGCTCGCAGGCTACGGTCGATGGGGCGGCTCCAAGTTTGACGCGGCCCACCTCGAGGACGTTTTCAGCGCGCTCGACGTGCGTCCTCTCTCTCTCGCTCCCGCTCTCCTCTGCCGAGCTACAGCAGCTGACGATCTCCCCCTCCCTGCAGGCCAACGGTCTCCTGCGTCAGTCGCACCTCTTGACGGGCTATGTTCCCGGCGCCGACGCGCTCAAGGTCGTCGTCCGGGCCGTCGACCGGCTGCGGGCGGTCAACCCGGCCCTCGTCTACGTCCTCGACCCGGTCATGGGCGACGACGGTCGCATCTACGTCAGCGAGTCGGTCATCCCGATCTACAAGGCGCTCCTGCCCCGGGCGACGTGCGCGACGCCCAACTACTTCGAGGCCGAGCTCCTCACGGACGTCAAGATCCTCGACGCCTCGTCGCTCCAGCTCGCCCTGCGCACGTTCCACGAGCGGTACCGCATTCCCAACATCGTCATCTCGGCCGTCTCGCTCCCGGTGTCGGAGCTCGCCAAGCTCGGGTTCGTCGACGCGTCGTCCGTGGTCGACCGCGCGCCGACGTCGCGCATGCTCGTCTGCTCGGGCTCGACCATGACGTCGGCACCGGGCGAGCCCTTGACGACGACGTCGTTCGGCATCGCGTTCCCGGAACTCGCCGAGCACTACGAGGGCGTCGGCGACGTCTTTTCGTCCCTCGTCGTCGGCCGGTTCCCCTCGGCGGCCGACCCCGACTTTGCGGCGCACCCGGTCTCGCCCCTCGCCCACACGGTCGAGCTCGCCATCGCGTCGCTCCAGGGCATCCTCCTCAAGACGCGCCAGCACGCCCTCTCGCTCGCCAAGGCGCGCCCGGACATGATCGTCCCGCGCGAGGGCGAGACGGCCGACGAGCGCGTCCGGCGCTTGCGCACCGTCGAGCTGCGCCTGGTCCAGAGCCAGCAGGAGATCCTCGACCCCGTCGTCAAGTACCGCGCTGTGCGGTTCTCGGGCGTCGTCTAGGCCAAGGTCGCCTTCTCGACCGGCGCCTACTTCGTTCCTCTTCGGGCTCTCGTATCAGCAAGCAGTGCCTGTTGTCTGTATCATCTCCTCCTCATCGTGCGTCCCCTCTCGCTCTTCCTCCTCCCTCCTGCCGTTCGTTCGTCGTCGTCTTCGCGGGCGCGAGATGAGCAACCAGTGTCGCCCCTATCGGATCTACATGACCGAGTGACCTATCCGGACCATACCAAACTGTCCAACATTCTGAGGCCTTCGAGACGACGACGAGCAGGACGGCGGGCAAGCAGGCGTGCATCACTCGAGCCTCGTGCTGACCTCCCTCGTCTTCTCCTTCGCTTGCAGGCTTTGCACCCTCGACATGCTGCGTCTTGCATGCGCCTTGTGCCGCCATCGAGTCGCCCGCGCCGTCGTCGTCATTGGGTTCGTCACCTCGGTACGTGTCGCTATCCTCCTCCTCCTCCTAGACCGGGAACAGGGCAAGGACGAAAAAGATCTTCCATGCTAAGACCGAGAGCATAACGCTCGATGGTGAACAACATGTATTCATCAATCTAAGAAACGGCCAACGGATGCCCTCGTTCCTGGTCAAACTCACACAGACTCGCCGACGACGCTTTTCGCTGACTCGTCTCGACGCACAGACCCTCTCTCCCCTCTTTGTCGTAGACACGTCTATGCAATGCGCCTCGTCCTCTCAGCTCTCCTGCCTCTGCGAGATATCTGAGCCCTGCAAGCGTCTCTTTGCCAGATAAGCCAGGGAAGCTACGAGAGGATCGTCTCCATGAGCTGCTGCGCCTCCTCCTTCCTCCTCTTCCGCTCGTCCTTCGCCTCATCGCCCGCCCCGCCGTACCTCGCGAGCGTGTGCTTGACCGCATCCGCCTTGCTCCACCTCCATCTCGAACCCGCACCGCGGCCCTGCCGAATCTCCCCGCCCTCGGCCGTCGTACCCTCGAGCACGCCGCCGTTACGGTCCCACCGCAGGACGACCGGGCCCGTCGCGTCGGTCGAGAGCGAGAAGTGCGCGCGCACGACCTGGTCGCCGGCGCAGAGGAGCATGGCGACGTTCTTCTGGGTACCAGAGGCGACGAGGTGGCCGAGAGCGCCGCCGAGGACCGAGTCGGACGTGACGATGCAGCCGAGGAAGTCGGGCGGGTTGAGCTGGGCCCGCCGGATGTGGGACGAGTACGCCTCGTGCGTCAAGGCCGGGTAGAAGACCTGGGCGCGGTACGGGTCGATCTGCTCGACCATGTAGAGCGGGAGGTCCGAGTGCGGCTCGGCGGTGGAAGAGGGGTGCTGCCGCGACAGGCGCGAGTAGGCCGTGCTCGAGAGCTGGAAGTTGGCGTCGGCCCTAATGATCGAACGAAGGGTGAAGCGCGCGACACGGTGCGTGCGCTGGGCGGGGACGATTGCTTTGGGCGGCGCCATCGGGTCGAAGTTCTTGTTCTCGATCGACCTGACGACCTTAATCGCCGTGCCGATGCTCGTGCCGGGGGTGCTGCGACCCTTGATGAACGATATGACCGACGAGGGGAACCCGGCGAGGTCGTCGAGAGCCGAGACCGGGATGTGCGGTGGGAGGAGCGACAGGTACGAGACCATCTG